>BNJV01001599.1_pt1 | contig 117186 bp, 127 predicted proteins | sample 8540591 | NCBI WGS metagenome assembly BNJV01 (sample SAMD00202457, study PRJDB9452) | human saliva metagenome | host: Homo sapiens
GAAAACGGAGGGCCTCACCCATCAGGGTGAGGCCCTCCGCGCATTTGTGCTCCACGACGATCTGCGCTGCGCCGGTGCTCGCAATGTTCATGGGACTTGTGTCCTAAGCAATAGCTATTCATCCTTGGCAGCAGGCTACCGAGCGCCTATAGTAGTTGATGTTTCAATAAGACTGTGAGAGGAAATATCATGGCTTCCGTTGCTATCGTTCTCGGTTCCGTGCGTCCCGGCCGCGCTGGCGAGCAGGTCGTTCGTTGGATTGAGGAGCAGGCGCGTCAGCTCGACGGCGTCTCCACCGTTTTCTTCGATCTGCGCGACTACCAGCTGCCGCTCTTTGCGGAGGAGATGCCCCCGTCGATGCAGGCCCCCGAGCTGCCCGAGGCTGTTCGTCTGCGCACGAACATCGAGGCGAACGACGCCGTTCTTTTCGTGACCCCCGAGTACAACCACTCGGTCTCCGCTGTTTTGAAGAACGCTATCGACTACCTGCCCCCGGCCGCGCTCAAGGACAAGGCTGTTGGTCTCGTCGGCTACTCGTGGTACGGCGCCGTCAAGCCCCTCGAGCATCTGCGTGAGATTGTGTCGACCTTTGGGGCCGACGTTCGCGACCAGCAGGTTGGCATCAACCTTGGCTCTGACTTCCAGGACGGCGTTTTCCAGCCCTCCGACGAGCTGAACGCTCAGATCCGCGGGCTCCTCGCATCGCTCGCCTGAGAAGGCTTCCTGAATGGCTTTTCACGGCTTGTCGCGGTGACGGCCTGATGGCGTCTCCGTCTGGCACGAGTGGTTGAACGTGCAACCGTGATGGGGCGGGGTTCAGGATGAAAGGGTGGGGCCCGGCAGGTAACTGCCGGGCCCCACCCTTTCTTAAGGGCGTCACTGGCGCGTCATTAGATCCACGAGGGGAGCCACATGTGTGCGCGCCAGAAGCTGTAGTCCACGACGTCCGCCCGCCATAGTGGCATAAAGTATGCCGCGCACGCGAGGATCATGATCGTCAGGACCGCTGCCAGTACCCAGCCCGTTAGCTCGGTGCGGCGGGGGAGTGGGGCGGTGAGGGGCTGGTCGTCGGCGGTGACCCACCCCGCCAGTACGGCGATGAGCCAGGCGACGGCGAGTGCCACGAAAGGTGCGAAGGCGACGGTGTAGAACGTGAAGATCGTGCGGTGTGCGTAGGCGAGCCAGGGAACGTATAGGGCGATGTAGCCAAGCGTGATGACGCCGGTGCGCCAGTTGCGGTACCGCAACGTTGCCCAGAGGACGACGATGAGTGCGCCAATCCCGATCCACCACAGGAGTGGATTGCCGAGGGCGACAATGTCGGTCGCGCACGTCCCGGATGTGCATCCTGTGACCTCGGGTCCGTTTGCCCAGTGGAAGGATGTTGCACGGTACTGTGCGAGCCACGTGTAGGGGCTGGACTGGTAGGTGTGCGGCGTGCTGAGCCCGTTGTGGAATGTCCACATTTCCTTGTGGTAGAGCCATAGGTCTGCGAGTGAACCCGCGAAGCCCGGGATTCCTGATCGACCGTGTCCGTGCGCGGCGGGGTGAGCAAACCACCCGAACCACGAGGCGATGTATGTCAGGATCGCGGTGGGAACCATGAGGATGAATGCCCACCAGATGTCGGCGAGGAGGGCGCCGCGGATGGGGGAAGGGTGACCGGCGCGCCAGCGGCATGTGACTTCGCGGAGGGCCACAAACAGGCCGAGGAAAGCGAGAGCGTAGATGCCCGACCACTTGACGGAGCAGGAGAGCCCTGCCAGGACTCCCGCTGCGAGCAGCCAAGGACGGTTGCCCGCATTCGGGCCGATCGCGAAGGGGCGTCGGTCCTGGCGGGTGAGGTAGGTGCGCAGGTCGGACCACCCCTGCCTCGGCGCGCCCAGGCCGTCCCATTCGCGTAGCTTGGCCAGCAGGCGCGGTCGGGATGTTTCCTGGTCCTTGACGACGCACAGGAATGCGGCCAGGGCGAACATCGTGAGGAAGCCGTCGAGGATGGATGTGCGGCTCATGACGATCGCCATGCCGTCGGTTGCCAGGAAGAGGCCGGCCAGGAGCGTCAGTGCTGGCGTGCGGAAAAGGTTCTGGGCCAGTCGGCACAGAAGGAAGACGGTGATGATGCCGCAGATGGCGGCGGCGATGCGCCAGCCGACGGGGTCTGCCTGACCGAAAATCTTCATACCCAGCGCGATCAGCCACTTGCCGGTGGGCGGGTGCACCGGGTATCCGCCCACCGTGGACAGGCCGGAGACGTCGCCGGCGGCGAATGCTGCGTCGACGTCCTTGGCCCATGTTCCTTCGTACCCCAGCGTGAGGAGGGACCACGCGTCCTTCACGTAATAGGTCTCGTCGAAGATCAGCGTGCGGACATTGTCGAGGCCGGGGAGCCTGATGGCGGCCGCGAGGATCGTCGCGATCGCGGTGGCGACCCATCCGGCCGCCGGAGTGGTCAGGCGATCCGCCCATCGCGGATGGCGCGGGGGAAGGGGGAGCTCGGAGGCAGGTGGGGTCGTCGAGTCGGCGTCAGGGGCCTCGGGGTGCTGTTTCTCGACAGAGGCGTCGACTGTCGTCTCCTGCTCGAGGGGCTGCGTAGCCTCGTCGATCGTGTCGTTGTGTGTGTTCGCTGTATCCATCGCATCCGAGTCTAGCGGCCTCCTCGCGGCACAAGAACCGCGGTGCACATTCGCTCGCGCGTTCGGGGAGGATGTGCGGCGCAAGACTCTTGAGAATTGTTCTCGCTTGTGGCTATAATTTCGTGTACCCGAAAATTGCGTAGGAGCAATGATGTTTTCCTCAACAACGCGCAGCTTGGCCGCTGCCGCCGGGCTGGCAATGGCGACCGCCTCGCTGGCTGCGTGCACGCCCTCCTCCTCGGCCCACGGCCTCGCGGTCGTTGCCACGACCACGCAGATCTGCGACTACGTCACGCAGATCGCTGCTCATTCTGCCGACATTTCCCTCGACAAGACCGACGCTGCCGGAAAGAATAGCCACGTCGGCGCGCAGAACGACGGCGCCGCTCTCACCATGAGCCTGACCTGCCTGCTCGCCCCCAACGCATCCGCGCACGAGCACGAGATGACCCCCGCGCAGACCTCAGCGCTCGCGCAGGCCGACGTCATGGCGGTCTCCGGCGTCGACCTCGAGCACTTCCTCGACGACGCGGTCGCCTCCTCCGGCTTCAAGGGGCGCATGGTCGTCACCTCTGGAGTCCTGACTGCCGCCGACGTCGACAACCCGGGTACTCCCGACCCCGAGGGCCCCTACACGATTGATCGCGGAAGCGAACGCGTGGACGTCGCCCCGTGGCCGTTCCCGCCGGAGGAAGCGGGCGAGGAACCCGAGTTCCGCTTCGACCCGCACGTGTGGACCTCGCCGAAGGGCGCTCGCGTCCAGGTCGCTAACCTCGGCGCGGGCCTCGCGGCCGCGGCACCCGACGCCGCCTCGTCAATCAACGCAGCCACGGCCTCGTACCTGGAGGAGATTGACGCGCTCGATAAATGGACCGCCGAGGCCATCGAGACTGTGCCGGAGGGACAGCGCGTCCTCTTTACCTCCCACGATGCCTTCGGCTACTTCTCGAGGGACTACGGCATCCGATTCATCGGCGCTGCCCTGTCCGACTTCAATGAGCAGCAGGACGCCACCGCCGACCACATCGCCAAGGCCGTCGCGGCCGTCAAGGAGTCCGGAGCGGTCGCGCTCTTCGCCGAAAACTCCAACAACTCCAAGTCCATCGAGGCGATTGCTCGCGCGGCCGGCGTGACCCCCATCGTGGGCGAGGACGCCATGTACGGCGACTCGCTGGGACCGGATGGCTCCGAGGGAGCCACCTACGTCGGCTCGATCATCCACAACGTGCGCGCCGTGACGCAGGCGTGGGGCGGCACCGTCCCGCAGCTGCCCGAACGGCTGAAGGACCAGTGATGGCACGGCTCGTCTCCTTTCACGACGCGGCGCTGGGGTATGGGAATACCCCGGCGCTGACCGGCCTGACCCTCGACGTGTTCGGGGGCCAGGCCCTCGCCCTTGTCGGCCCCAACGGAGGGGGCAAGACGACCCTCATGCGAGGTATCGTCGGCGGCTGCTCGGTTCTGTCCGGCAGCGTTGAGGTCGATGCAACGCGCATCGGCCTCGTGCCGCAGAGCGCCGACCTGGACCTTACCTTCCCAGTGAGCGCCGCCGAGGTCGTCACGATGGGACTCATCGCCGAGGCCGAGCTGGGGCAGGCGCATCACCTCGGACATGCGCGCGCGGGTGAGCGCTGCCCTCGAGCGGGTGAACCTCAGCGACCGGGCGAGCAGGCGCTTCGGGACACTCAGTGGCGGGCAGCGCCAGCGCGTCCTCGTCGCGCGCGCCCTGGTCGCACGCCCCGAGCTGGTCATGATGGACGAACCCTTCAACGGCCTCGACGCGCCCAGCCGCGACATCATCACGGGTCTCATCGCGGACCTGACAGCCGACGGCGTCGGCGTCATCGTGTCCACGCACGACCTGTCCCTCGCGCGCGACGTGTGCTCCCAGGCGTGCGTGCTCGCCTCCCGCCTCGTCGCCCTGGGGTCCACCGACGAAGCCCTCGCCCCCGAGGTCTTGGCGCGCGCCTACGGATCGAGCGCCGACGAGGCGATTGCGTCCCTGTCATGATCGCCCCCTACCTGGCGCGCCCTCTCGTTGTCCTTGGCCTGCTCGCGCTCGCGGTGGGACCGGCCTCGACGCTGGTCAACCTGCGCCGCGCCGAGTTCAGCGCTGAAACGATGGTCCACGGTGTCTTTCCCGGCATTGTCGTCGGCATGGCCCTTGGCGGGCGCGACGCGATCATCCCGGGCGGTGCCGTGTGCGCGGCCCTCATCGCGGCGGCGCTGACGGCGGCCTCGCGCAAACAGCGCCACTCCGAGGCGACGACCGCGGTCCTGCTCACCGCCTTCTTCTCCCTGGGCATCGTCATCTCCCTACGCATCGGGGACATGTCCGGGCAGCTCGAATCCCTCATGTTCGGCCGTCTCCTGGATATCACGCCCTCTCGATTGTCGGTGAGTGCTCTGGTCCTCGTGGTTGCGACCGCCCTGCTTGCCCTCACCTGGCGCGCACAGGTCGCGGTGGCCTTCGACCGCGAGGCCGCGCACGTTAGCGGCATCCCGGTCACCTGGATTGACATCGCTTTTAACGCGGCGCTCGGCGCGATCGTCGTCGCCGCGTCGACGGCCGTCGGGGTCCTCCTCGTCGTCGGATATCTTGTCGTGCCCGGAGCCTTCGGTCGCCTGCTCGCGTCGGGCCCACGCTCGATGGCGCTCCTGGCCGGCGCCTGCGCGCTCGTCGGGGGATGGGCCGGATTTGGCATCTCCCTCCTGCGTGCGCCGCGCCCGCTCTCCCCGCAGGCGTGCGTCGCCATGGGGGTCCTTGTCTGCTTCGCTGCCGCCTGCGCCATCCGCGGGATCCGCGGCCGGCGTGCCCAAGCGGTCGGAGCCGCGCGTGAAACGTCGCGTGAAACGACCGTGAACATCGGGGGAGGGCAGGCCTCGTGATCGCTAGCCTCCTCCTGTACCCCGCGCTCCACGTGACGATCATCGGGGCCCTGGGCGGCCTCGTCGGCGCCTTCGCCTACCTGGACCGACGCATCTTCTTTGCCGAATCCGTCACGCACGGTACCTTCCCGGGCGCGGTCCTCGGCGTGGTCATCGCAGCCGCCCTCGGATTCGGGCACTCAGGTATGTCCGCTGCGCTGTACGTCGGCGCGTTCCTTGGGACCATCCCACTCGTCGCCCTCATGCGCTGGCTCGCCACGATCCCCGGCATCTCCAGCCAAGGAGCAGCCGGCATCGTGCTGACCGCAGGTTTTGCTTCCGGTTACTTCCTGGCGACCTGGTTCAAGCCCCTGCCCCTCGCGGTCAATTCTTTCCTGACCGGCTCCGTCATGACGGTCTCGCCAGCTGACGTTGCCTGGGCCGGTGCCGTCTTCGCGGTCGCCCTTCTTGTCGTGATGCTGGGCGGGCGCCAGCTGATCGCCCACTGCTTCGACCCCTCTAGCCCAGCCGCAGCCGCGCGGGCCTCTCGCCACGAACTCGTCATCCTCGGCCTCATCCTCGCATCGGTCACCGTGGCGATCCCGGCGGTTGGAACGATCCTGTCGATCGCACTCATTGCCGCGCCAGCCGCCGCGCTCGCGCCCCTCGTGCGCAGCTCTCGTGCCTTCCTCATCGGCTGCCCGCTGCTGGGCGCGCTCCTGGGGATCTCCGGCCTCGCCATTGCCGTCCCCGCGCGCCTCAGCGCAGGCGGAACCATCGCGCTCCTGTGCGCCGCGTGCGTCCTCGCCTCGCGCGTCCCCCAATGGCGGGCGGGTACGACGCGGACGCGCCGTGCACGCGCGGACAAGCAGTGAGACGATACGGGCATGGAAGCAGCGACCGACACGACCAACGCCCCCGAGGCTGCCTCGACGTCCCAGGATGCTCGCACGCAGGAGGCCCTACCGCCAGGAGGCGGGGACCATCCTGCTGGCCGCGACCCCCGATCGGTGACGTGCGTGACGCGTCGCCCGCGCGTCGTCGCCGCTCTCGAAGGGGCGGACATCGTCGCCGCCGAGGACACGCGCCGCGCGCTCGCCCTGGCGTCGCGCCTGGGCATCAAGCTGGGCGGCCGACTGATCGCCCTGCACGACCATAACGAGGCCGACAAGGCCTCGGGCATCGTCGAGGCCGCCAGCGGGTGGGGCGCGCGTCGTCTTCGTCTCCGACGCGGGCATGCCCACGGTCTCCGACCCCGGGATTCCGGCTGGCTCGCGCCGCCATCGAAGCGGGCGTTCCCCTGTCCGTCCTGCCCGGTCCCCTCCGCGCCGCTCGTCGCCCTCGCGCTGTCTGGCCTGCCCTCCGACCGCTTCGCCTTCGAAGGGGATTCCTGCCGCGCAAGGACGGGAAGCCACGCGCTACCTGCAGGACCTGGCCACCGACCCGCACACGCTGATCTTCTTCGAATCGCCCCAGGCGCGCAGCCGCCACGCTCACGCGCATGGCGCAGGTGCTGGGGGCCGACCGCAGCGCCGCGCTGTGCCGCGAGCTCACGAAAAGACTACGAGGAAGTGCGCCGCGGCACGCTCGGGGAACTCGCGGAGGGAGCCGACGATATCCTCGGTGAGGTGACCATCGTCGTCGCCGGGTACGAACGCAGCGCGCGCGCCGAAGACCACGTCGGCGCGGTCCTCGCGCTCGCGGCGGAGGGCATGCGCCTGAAAGACGCCGCGGCCGAGGTAGCCGCGGCGACGGGCGCGCGCAAGAACGACCTCTACAAGGCCGCCCTCGCCGCGCGCTAAAAAAACGAGGCCGGGGAGCCTCAGACGAGCGAGACGCCCTCGGTTGTCATCCACTCGCGAGCCACCGCGCCCAGTTCCTCGGTCACGGGCGCGGTCAGCTCGCGCAGGACACGCGTCGGGAATCCGGCGTGGACAGCATCCACAGCCGTGGACGCAACGCAGTGCGACTCCGCCAGGCCCACGACATCCACCTCGGTGACGCCGGCGGCGCGCAGCGCCTCCTCCAGCGTCTTGCCATCCTCGGTGGTTCCCTCGAAGCCCGAGTAGGCGGCCTTGTACTGGCCCTTCTTGACCGTCACGTCCGCCTTCACGTTCGCGAGCGCCGGGTGGAGCTCGGCCTCGTCCGTGCCTGCCACGCCGTGCGGGGGCCACGTATCCACGAAATCCGGGTTCTCCGAGAAGTGCTCGCCCGGATCGATGTGCCAATCCTGCGTGGTCACGATCAGCTGATACTCGTCGCGGTGCGCCTCCACGTAGGCGGCCACGGCCTCGGCGATAGCGTTACCGCCCGTCACCGGGAGGGCACCGCCTTCGCAGAACGTGGGCTGAACGTCGACAATGATGAGAGCGCGGGGCATGAGACCTCCCAGAAAATTCAGTAATTTCCTCAAGAATATCACCCCGGTCACAGTCACCCAAGGGGTGTTTCAATTCCTCGCCATGCGGCCGGTTCCCCGTTCGTGAGCGCTACGCAGTATTGTTAGGGGCTATGAGTCGTATTCTGTCCGCCGTCGCATGGCCCTACGCCAACGGCCCCGTCATATTGGCCACGTTGCGGGATTCGGTGTCCCCTCCGACGTTTTCTCCCGGTACATGCGAATGGCCGGCCACGACGTCCTCATGGTCTCCGGCACCGATGAACACGGAACCCCCATCCTGGTGGCCGCCGACGGCGCTGGCATGAGCGCCCGCGAACTCGCCGACCGCAACAACCGCCTCATCGTCGAGGACCTCGTGGCGCTCGGCCTGTCCTACGACCTCTTCACCCGCACGACCGCCGGTAACCACTACCGCGTCGTCCAGGACATGTTCGCCACCGTGCGCGACAACGGCTACATGATCGAGCAGGTCACGCGTGCCGCCATCTCTCCGTCCACCGGCCGCACCCTGCCCGACCGCTACATTGAGGGCACCTGTCCGATCTGTGGCGCCGAGGGCGCGCGTGGCGATCAGTGCGACAACTGCGGCAACCAGATGGACCCGACCGAGCTCATCAACCCGCACTCGCGCATCAACGGTGAGACCCCCAAGTTCGTGGAGTCCGTCCACTACTTCCTCGACCTGCCCGCCCTCGCCGAGGCCCTGTCCGCCTGGCTCGACGAGCGCGAGAAGTCCGGCACCTGGCGTCCCAACGTCATCAAGTTCTCCCAGAACTTCCTCGAGGACATCCGCCCCGCGCGATGACGCGCGACATCGACTGGGGTATCCCGGTCCCCGGCTGGGAGGACCAGCCCACCAAGCGTCTCTACGTGTGGTTCGACGCCGTCATCGGCTACCTGAGTGCCTCCATCGAGTGGGCGCGCCGCACCGGCGACCCCGAGGCCTGGCGCAAGTGGTGGAACGACCCCGAGGCCCTGTCCTACTACTTCATGGGCAAGGACAACATCGTCTTCCACTCCCAGATCTGGCCCGCCGAGCTGCTCGGCTACAACGGCCAGGGTTCGAAGGGTGGCGCTCCCGGCGACCTGGGTGTCCTCAACCTGCCCACCGAGGTCGTCTCGTCCGAGTTCCTCACCATGGAGGGCAAGAAGTTCTCCTCCTCGCACGGCATCGTCATCTACGTGCGCGACTTCCTCTCGCGCTACCAGGCCGACGCCCTGCGCTACTTCATCAGCGCGGCCGGCCCCGAGACCTCGGACTCCGACTTCACGTGGGCCGAGTTCGTGCGCCGCACCAACGGTGAGCTCGTCGCCGGCTGGGGCAACCTGGTCAACCGCACCGCCTCCATGATCGCCAAGAAGTTCGGCGAGATCCCCACCCCGGGTGAGCTCGAGGACATCGACCGCGCGCTCCTGGACGCCGTCGAGGCCGGTTTTCGACACCGTCGGCAACCTGATCCGTCACCACCGCCAGAAGGCGGCGCTGTCCGAGGCCATGCGCCTGGTGGGCGAGGCCAACAAGTACGTGACCGACACCGAGCCCTTCAAGCTCAAGGCCCCCGAGCAGCGCGAGCGCCTCGCGACGGTCCTGTGGACCCTCGCCCAGGTGGTCGCCGACCTCAACCTCATGCTCTCCCCGTTCCTGCCCCACGCGGCCAACGACATCGACCGCGTCATGGGTGGTGCCGGCGAGATCGCGCCGATGCCTCGCATCGAAGAGGTCGCCGAGCTCGACCCGCAGGTCCCTGCCCGCCGACTTCGAGGGCCGCGACGGCTACCCGATCATCACGGGCGACTACACGAACGTGCCCACCTGGGAGCGTCACCCGATCACGCCCGGTACGCCCGATCGCCAAGCCCACGCCGGTGTTCGTCAAGCTCGACGAATCCATCGTCGAGGAGGAGCTTGCCCGCTACGCGGACGCTCACCCGGACGACGTGACGGGCGCCTGAGCTGGGGTTTTTCCTTGATATGTCGCGTCTCTTGATGAGGTGTGATGGACGTGTGACGCGCGCGGGCGGGACGGATGCGTCCCGCCCGCGCGCTCGTCTATCCCGGGGTGTTACCGTGAGGGTCATGGCCGAAGATTTTTCTCGCGTCCGCCCTCGCCGCCGAGGCCTCGTCGCGCGCCCCGCAGGATCCCGACTACCCGCTCTTTCACGTCGCGCCCCCGGTGGGCCGGCTGAACGACCCGAACGGCCTCATTGAGATCGACGGGATCTATCACGCGTTCTTCCAGTACACGCCCGAGCACCCGCGTCGCCTCGTCTACTGGGGCCACGCCACCTCACGCGACCTGACCCACTGGGACTACCATGCCCCCGCCATCCTGCCCTGACACCCACCAGGACGCCAACGGTGCCTACTCGGGCACGGCGATCGAGGTCGGCGATCACGTTGAGCTGTGGTACACGGGCAATTACAAGGATCCCGAGACGGGGGAGCGCGAGGCCACCCAGTGCGTCGTCACCACGGCCGACATGGTCCACTTCGACAAGCAGGTGCCCCCGATCATCGAACGCCAGCCGGAGGGATACACGGCGCACTTTCCGTGACCCGCAGGTGTGGCGCGACGCGGACGGCTCCTACCGGATGCTGCTCGGGCGTCCAGCGCGAGAACCTCACGGGCGCGGCCCTGCTCTACCGCTCCGACGGACCTGCGCGCGTGGGAGTGCGAGGGTGAGATGACCTTCCCCGACGCCGGCGGCACCTTTCGACGCGTTCGGCTACATGTGGGAGTGCCCCAACCTGGTGCGCCTCGTCGGACGAAGAATCGGGTGAGGCGCGCGACGTGCTGATCTTTCTGCCCGCAGGGCATCTCGCCCGAGCGCGAGGGTTTCGAGAACGTCTTCCCGTGCGTCGCCATCGTCGGCGAGCTCGTCGGGGACCGAGCTGCGCGGGGCCGACGGCTCCTTCGAGGAGCTCGACCGCGGCACCGAGTTCTACGCACCCCAGATCATGGCGCGCTTCGCCTCCTCCTCGCCCTGACGCGCCGACCCTCCTCTTCGGGTTGGGCGGGTAACGCCGGGCGAGGACGACCAGCCCTCCATCGCGACCGGCGGCTGGGTGCACTGCTTCACCGCCCCGCGCGCCCTGACCCTGCGTGGGCGGGCAGCGTCATCGCCCGCCCCGTACCTGCCGGGCCTGCCCCTGGCGCCCGCCACACTCGAGGGTGCTCCCGGGGGACGAGGCCGGGGCACGCGTTGCCGAGCTCGCTGGGTCGCGCTCGTGGCGCCTCGCCTTTCGACGCCTCCTACGACGGGGGCGCTTGTCCGTGCAGATCGGTTCCGAGCTCCGGGCCTGTCGATCCTCTGGAAGATGGGACGCCTGAGCGTCGACCTGACGGGCACGCGCTACCCCCATGGCGGCCGCCGCGTCGTCACCCTGGACGCGGGGAGGCCAGCCGCGTCGAGATCCTCCACGACCGTTCCATCACCGAGATCTACCTGGGCGACGGCTCGCGCGTCTTCACGACCCGCAGCTTCCTGAACGGCGACGGCTCCGGCGTGACGCTCACGGGCGCCGCCTCCGTGACGAACGTGAGCGCCGCGCGCGCCGACTAAGCGACCCGCGCACGAGGCCGTGGCTGCTCAGGTGGCCCACGGCCTCGTCGTATGTGGGCGGTCTCTCAGCGGCTGACGTGAGATTTTCCCTGATCATCTTGCCATAGAGAGGTCTGTGACCCTAATATGTCAATCGATTGCTACACACCGCCCAGCGCGCTGCGGACAATGACGTACTGCGTGGGTTTTTCAGAAAGGAATGTGGTCAGCGATGGATCACGCCAAGGTGGCAGGGGAGGTCGTCGAAGCAGTCGGCGGCGCCTCCAACATCAGCGCAGCAGCACACTGCGCAACCCGTCTCCGCCTGGTGATCGCGGACGAGTCCAAGATCAACCAGCAAGCCCTCGACGACAACGAAGACCTGAAGGGGACGTTCGCCGCCGGCGGCATGTTCCAGATCATCGTCGGCCCCGGCGACGTCGACCAAGTCTACGCACGACATGGTTGCCGACCACGGCGTGCGCGAGGTCTCCAAGGACGAAGCCAAGGAAGAAGCCGAGGCTGGTGGCAACATCTTCTCGCGCTTCATCAAGATGATCGCCGACATCTTCGTTCCCGGTCCTCCCCGGCCCTGATCGCCGGTGGTCTCCTCATGGCCCTCCACTCGGTCCTCACGGCCGACGGGGCTCTTTCGGCAGAGCGGTCCGTCATCCAGATGTATCCGGCGATGACCGACTACGACGCGCTCATCAACCTCGTGTCATCCGCGGCCTTCGCGTTCCCTGCCCGTACTCGTCGGCTTTCTCGGCTGCCAAGCGCTTTCGGCGGCAACACCTACCTGGGCGCCGCGATGGGTGCTGCCATGGTGTCGCCCTCGCTGCTGTCCGCCTACTCCATGACGGATGCCGCGGCCGCCGCCAAGTTCTGGGCCTACACGGACCAGTCCTCCGTGTGGCACCTCTTTCGGCCTCGAGGTCAGCAAGGTCGGCTACCAGGCGATGGTCATCCCCACCCTGGTCGTCACCTGGATCATGTGCCTCATCGAAAAGAACCTGCACAAGGTCCTCAAGGGCACCGCGGACTTCCTGCTCACCCCGCTCATCACCCTGCTGGTGACCGGCTTCCTGGCCTTCGTCGTCGTCGGCCCCGTGACCCGCGAGCTCTCCAACTACCTGACCCACGGCATCAACTGGGCGTACACGACCCTCGGCGTTTTCGGCGGACTCATCTTCGGTTTCTTCTACAGCGCCATCGTTGTGACCGGCCTGCACCAGTCGTTCCCCGCCATCGAGATCCCGCTGATCAACGACGGCACCGGCGACTTCATCTTCCCGATCGCCTCCATGGCGAACGTCGCGCAGGGCGCGGCCGCCCTGGCCGTCTTCTTCAAGACCCGCGACACCAAGCTCAAGGGCCTGGCCGGCGCCGGTGGCGTGTCCGCCGTCTTCGGTATCACCGAGCCCGCTATCTTCGGCGTCAACCTGCGCCTGCGCTGGCCCTTCTACTGCGCCATGGTGGCGGCGGCCATCGGCTCTGGGGGTGTCGCCCTGCTGAACGTGCGCGGTCAGGCCCTCGGCGCCGCAGGGCTTTCGTCGGCTTCGTGTCGATCATGCCCCAAGTCGATCCCCGCCTACCTGGCCCTCGAGGTCCTCGTCTTCGTCATCTCCTTCGGCCTCACCTTCGGCTACGCCATGACGCGCGGCAAGGCTCGACATGGAGGGTCGCGCGCCCGCCGCCAAGGCTGCCGCTCCCGTGGCCGCCGCCGCTGGCGACCCCCCTGCTGCAGCCCCGGCCGCCGCTGCAGCCGTTGCTCCCGCTGCCGCCCCGTCCTTTCTAGCGACGAGGCCAGTGGCTGACCTCTCGGTCGCCTCGCCCCTCGCGGGCACCGTGGTTCCGCTCGAGCAGGTCAAGGATGAGTCCTTTCGCCAAGGGCATGCTCGGCCCCGGCATCGGCATCGAGCCCGCCGATGGCCTCGTCGTCGCGCCCCTTCGACGGCACCGTGACCGTCGCGTTCCCGACCGGCCACGCCTACGGCCTCAAGTCCGCGTCCGGCGTCCAGGTCCTCATCCACGTCGGCATGGACACCGTCAAGCTCGATGGCAAGGGCTTCACGCCCCGCGTCGCCAAGGGCGACGTCGTGCGCCGCGGCGACGTGCTCGCCGAGGTCGACCTCGACGTGATCCGAGAGGCCGGCTACGAGACCATCACGCCCGTCGTCGTGACGAACAAGAAGAAGCTCGGTGCCGATCACCCCGGTCGCGAGCGGGCAGATCCAGCGCGGCGACGCGCTGCTCGACGTGGCCCCCCAAGGAGGCCTGAGCTTCCCGGGAGTCAGCCTCGACATAACGGGTGGGCGGCATCAGCATCGCGCTGGTGTCGCCCACCCGTCTGTCGTGCCGGTGGTGTCGGATGCGCGTTTCGTTGCGGTGGCACTCGTTGTCGGGAGCTCGTGTTCTCGGGCGCGGGTGTCGACCGTACAGCCTGTGGCTGCTGCGAGGCCCTGTCGACGGTGAACACGCAATTTCGCATGCAATTCACCTGTGGGTATTTCAGGATCTGAATCGAGGGTGTTGGTATTTCGCGGTTTTTGCGGCGTTGTGGAATGTGACGCCGAGGAATTGCATGCGAAACGTAGTGGAGGCTGCCGACGGCGATGACGAGAGGGGTTCGACGAGGTGCCGGCACCTGGGCCCTTGAGGTGGCGGTGTTAACCCGCTAATGCGCAGCTGGGACCTACTAGTGGAGCGTGGGCAGGGGGCCAACTCTCCACTTAGCGGGTTAACGTGCGCGCCGACGCGTTTTTTTGTTGACGCGCGCGTGGGTGGGTGAGGAGCTCCTCAGCAAGAACCGAACACGTAGGGGCCTCGCAGATTACGGCCGAACATGCGGATAGGGCTGAATCTGCGGACGGGGGCCTGCTCGCAGATTACGGCCGAACATGCGGATAGGGTTGTGCACACGCGGATAGGTTATGACGATGCGGATAGCTTATTAACCTATCCGTATGCCAATAACCTATCCGTATGTGGATAACCTATCCGCGTGCGCATCTGCGGGCCCGCGCGGGGCACGAAAATCGCCGGGGATTGAGGTGAGTGCCGAAAGCATCGCAGCACGTGAGGCGATCAGGCGTTGATCGAACGCCCCGGAATCAGCGTGCCCGAGAACTCAAGCGTCTGAGCGGGGGGTGCCCCGGCCTCGTCGGACGAGGAACGCGGCGCCTTGCCCTCGATCTGATCGAGGAGGATCGACACCGCCTCCTGTGCGATCGCGGCGATGGGTTGGCGGATTGTTGCAAGGTGAGGCAGGGCGCGGCGCATCGTCTCCGTGCCATCGAAGCCGATGACGGACAGGTCAGTGGGGACCAACAGGTTGCGCGTACGCGCCCACTCGAGGACCTCGGCGGCCGCGAGGTCATCGGTCGCGAAAACGCCATCGATGGGGGAGGAGGCGCGGGCCTCGTCCAGGGTGTCGCGGACCATCGCAAAACGCTGCGGTGTCGGCGTATCGAAGGGTACGGTGACCACGCGCGGGGTCAGACCCCGCGCTCGACCTCGGCGCGGTAACCGGCCTCACGCAGGTTACGTGGACCCGAACGGGACGTGAGCAGCAGGGGATGGCGGCACCCGCCCTCAATGAGCGCACGCGTCGCCATGGCACCCGCCTCCTCGTTCGCGCAGCGCACATTCGGAATGGACGGGCTCAGCTCGCGATCGATCGTCACCAGGGGCATGCGGATTGTGTCGTACTCGCCTAGGCCCTCGTTGTGGGCGCCTGAAATGATGCCGTCCACGCGGTTACCCACGAGGAGCGACAGGTACTCGCGCTCACGGTCCGCGCGGCCCATGGAATTACAAATGAGAATGCGGTAACCGGCGTCGGCGAGGGCGTTCTCCACCTCGACGGCCAGTTCGCCGAAGAAGGGGAGGGAGACCGCAGGAACGATGAGGCCGACCGTCTGCGTGCGCTTGCCGTGAAGGGCGCGAGCCAGCGAGTTCGGGCGGTAGCCGAGCGTCTCGATCGCGTCTGCGACGTTCTTCTTCGTCTTTTCCGAGAGGTAACCGCGGTTGTTGAGAACGCGCGACACGGTTGTCAGGCTCACTCCGGCCAGCTCGGCGACGTCGGCCAGCGTGGGTTCGCGGGAACTCATGCGGCTTCCTTTCCTTCCATCGGTACTTCTCTAGTGTAATTGGTGAGGCGGAGGGGGAGTCTCGCGTCACGTCGGCGAGGCCGGAGCTGGGCGCTGCGTAGTGGCGTCGTCTCGGTCGGCGGGGGAGTCCGTTGTCGTATGGTTTTTCGGCATTTATGAGGGTGATGTATCCCATGTCACTGTCCGTGATATCGGGTTTTGTGTGGGTATCTAAGCCCGTTACCATGGGCCGTACGGGCTCCTGTGTCTCACGATGGACATACCCGCATTTGAAAGGAACAACCATGATTTCCCGCACCGTTGCAATTGGTTCCTCCGTTGGCCTCCACGCACGTCCCGCATCCGTCCTCGCCGAGGCCGTTGACGACTCCGGCGTCGAGGTCACCATCGCTTTCGATGGTGAGGAGGCCGACGCCGCGTCGCTCCTCGAAATCATGACCCTGGGCGCCAAGCACGGCGACGTCGTCACCCTGTCCACCGAGGATGATTCCGCGGGCGCGGTGCTTGACTCGCTCGTCGAGCTGCTCTCGCGCGACCTCGACCAGGAGTGAGCTGATGGCGACGCACGACGTCCTGCACGGCATCGGCGTCTCTGCCGGTACGGCTGCAGCTCCCGCCGCGATCGTCCAGCCTGCCCCCGGCGTCGACACGACGGAGCCGGGCAGCGTCGACGCTGCCGCCGACGGCGCGCGTGTCCGTGAGGCGCTCGCAGCCGTTTCCGCTCGTCTGAGCGAGCGCGCTACGAACGCGCCGGAGGAGACGAAGGCGATCCTCAAGGCCACCGCCCAGCTCGCGGGTGACCGCGGCCTGGCCAAGGCCGTTGACAAGAAGCTGAAGAAGGGCCTCGGTATCACCCAGGCCGTCCACGACGCTGTCGAGGACTACGCGCAGATGCTGCGCGGCCTGGGCGGTTACATGGCCGAGCGCGCGACCGATCTCTACGACGTGCGCGATCGCGCGATCTGCGAGCTGCGTGGCCTGCCCGAGCCCGGCGTCCCGGCCTTCGATGGGCCGTCGTCCTCGTGGCGCGCGATCTGGCTCCCGCTGAGACTGCGACCCTGAACCCGGACACCGTCCTCGGCATCATCACCGAGATCGGTGGCCCCACCTCGCATACGGCGATCCTGGCTGCCCAGCTGGGCATTCCCGCGATCGTCAAGGCTGAGGGCATCATGGAGGTCGCCGAAGGCACGATGCTGGCCCTCGACGGTGGCGTCGGCGAGGTGATCGTCGCTCCCACCGATGCCGAGGTGGACCTGCTCAAGGAGCGTTCGCGCCGCCGCGCACTCGCTCTGGCTGGCTCGAACGGTGAAGGGGCGACCTACGACGGCTACCGCGTCAAGCTCCTGGCCAACATCGGCACGGTCGACGATGCGATGAAGGCATCGAAGTTCGACCTCGAGGGCTCGGGCCTGTTCCGCACGGAGTTCCTGTTCCTGGAGCGTTCGGAGGCCCCGACGCTGGAGGAGCAGACCGACACCTACACGAAGGTTCTGCGCTCCTTCGGGTCGCGTCGTGTGGTCGTTCGTACCCTCGACGCGGGTGCCGACAAGCCGCTGAGCTTCGCGGACCTGGGTGCCGAGGAGAACCCCGCTCTGGGTGTGCGCGGCCTGCGCCTGTGCCAGGTGCGCGAGGACCTCATCGACACGCAGCTGCAGGCTTTGGCCGCCGCCCACAAGGCGACGGGTGCGGAGCTCTGGGTCATGGCCCCCATGGTCTCGACTGCTGACGAAGCCAAGTGGTTCGCCGACAAGGCGCGCGGCTACGGCCTACCCAAGGTCGGCATCATGATCGAGGTGCCCGCGGCCGCCCTGCGCGCCGAGCAGCTCCTGTCGATCGTGGACTTCGCGTCCATCGGCACGAACGACCTGACGCAGTACACGATGGCTGCCGACCGCCTGGACGGCAACCTGGCGTCTCTCCTGGATCCGTGGCAGCCCGCGGTCCTCGAGATGATCCACCACGCCTGCAACGGCGGTCGTGCGACGGGCAAGCCGATTGGCGTGTGTGGCGAGGCGGGCGGCGATCCGCTGCTGGCCCTGGTCCTCACGGGCCTGGGTGTCGCCTCCCTGTCGATGGCTCCGTCGAAGGTCAACGCCGTGCGCGCCGCCCTGCGCATGCACGACCTGGCGACCTGCCAGCAGATGGCCGCCTACGCGGTGGATGCCCCCAATGCGATGGAAGGCCGTGAGAACGTCGTGAAGCTGGTGGCACCGGCCATGCTGGATCTGCTGTGATGCGACGCTTCTGACAAGTAACGGGGTGGGCCCGGGAACCAATCGGTTCCCGGGCCCACCCCGTTTGTGTGCGCGTTGTGCGGCTGCGTCAGTCCCCGCGGATCGCGTCCGCGGGATTCGAAGGAGCGGAGGCGGCGTTCGCCTTCGGGGTCTTCTTGGAATGGCCCGAGAAGAGAGCAGTGAGGATCAGGATGACGCCGAGGGCCGCGATCGCGCTGATCCCGAGCACCGGCAGGTTGAGGTTCGTGATGTAGGCCTCGGCGATGAGGAAAGCGCCCATCATACACACCAGGAGAGCCCACACGAAAGAACCGACTCGCACGCCCTTGCGGGGTGCCTCGGGCAGCGGGTACGTGGCAGCGAGTCCGCTCTGAGCGTTCCACGTCTGGGCACCCGGGGTGGTGCCCGACGTCGTCTGAGCGTCGGAGGCTGCCCCGGCCTCGTGACCCCGAGGAATCGTCTCGCCCGTGGAAGCCGGATCGAAGGCCGTGCGCGCGCCCGCCCCGGTGGAACCGCCCGCCGAGGCCGGCTCGGAGGGCATCTGCGTCGTCGGGGCGTCGCGGAAGACCGCGAGCGGGTCCGAGAAGAGGTCCGGCGACGAGGTCGGCATCTCCGTGGTCGCGTCCTGACCTGCGCCGACGGAGGGTGCGGGAGTCGTCAACAGCGGCATCGTCTCGTCAAATTCAGGCAGCTGGGTGGTCTGGTCGTCGTTCGAGGTGGTCATAGTCGTGGTCCTTCCTCAGTTACCCGACTGGGAGTCGGTGGGGGTAGGGGAGGGGTGGGCGTTGCGCTCGGAGTCGCCGAGGGCGTGGCGGAGGGCGCTGCCGGCGTGGAACCCCAGGTGCCCGAGGCGTCGGGGGACTGCACGATCGTCAGCGTCTCAAGGTCCGCGTCGTCGGTGATGAGGATTGTGATGCCGCCGAGCGAGGGCTTCCCCCAGGCGGGGGAGGATGCGGTCACGCCGGAGCAGTTATCCAAAGGTTCGGCCCAGCCGTTGCCATCCATGTTGGTGGACAGGGTTGCCGATGCTGGACTGGCAGATGATCTGCACGGGCTGGCCCTCGGCCAACTGGACGGTGAGTCGATTCCAGGCCCGCCAGTCGACCGTGATCGTCTTGGTCGTGCCGACGGGGGCGCCGGTCAGGTCGAGCGTGGTCGAGCTGGCCGGGTTGCCTCCACTGACCTTGTCGACCGTCCAGTCGAGCGTCGTCTGGTTGCCGATGGCACCCACGTGAGTGTTGACGAGGAAAACGGTTGGGTGAGATGCCTGGGAGCCAACGAGGGCTGTGGGGAGTGCCAACACCACGCCGATGATCGACAGGGCAGTGAGCCAGCCGGCGCTGCGATCGCGCAGGGCGGCAATCGCCAGGGAGAACCCGACGATGAGCAGGCACACGCCGCCACCAACGGTGATGATACGGGCGATCGTTTGCCCCTCTGTCTCGCCGGTAATGAAGGGGATCGACAGGCCCTTATCCGCCCAGTACAGTCCGGCGAAAACAGCAGCCGTGATGAGCACCAGCAGGCCCGTGATCGCCAGGTTGACGCGACTGGAGACGGTGCGCGGGCGATGAGTCGGCATAGGACGCGGGGTCCACTGACGAGGCCTGGGCACGGTGGGCGGAGGCGTCCAGCCGGGGTGGGGCTGGGTGGAGCGAGCGGCGGCCGGGCGAGGCCCGGCGTTCGTGCCCTGAGTCGCGGAGGTGGTGGCGCCTGTGGGGCGCGGGGTGCCCGCGCTACCTGCGCTGCCTGCGGGGACGCCGTAGGCGGGGAAGCCCTCGGGGGCCTGAGTGTTCTGCTGCTGCGGCATGGTGGCACCCGTGTCCTCAGCGCCCGGGGTGCTGTGCCCAAAAGGGGCGGTCGTTCCCGCTCCTCCCGGAGTACTCGGGGTGCCGTACTGCGGTGCCGAGCCGGTGCCCTGGTTCTGTCCGGACTTGTTCGCGTTCGAGATGACGAAGGCGATGAGGCCGACGACGAAGGCGGAAACTACGAGGAAGCCGAGCCAGCCAGCACCGAGACCGATGCCAATACCGCCGAGGACGCCGACGGAGGGCAGGACGGAGGACACGCTGACAAGGCACAGGAGGAGACCTCCCAGGAAGGCAATGTCGAAGCGTCCTTCTGCGGTTTCCTCCGCGTGGATGCGCCCGTCCTGAGCCTCGGGCAGGAGGAGCCACGCCAGTCCGTAGGCGAGCGTCACGAAGGGCAGGCACAGGGCTGCGATGACGGTGAGGACTCGCACGAGCGACAGGTCCCATCCGCTGCGTGCAGCGATGCCTGAGCAGACGCCGCCGATGACGCGGGGGTGGGCTCGGTACCAGCCGGAGGCTCGCATGGACTCAAAGAAACGCTTGCGGGGCGGACGCTGTCCGTAGGCACCGCCCTGGTCCGACGGACCATTTGACCAACTCATGGTGCACTTCCTCTCGATGGGATCCGCATACATTCGGATCGGATACCACTACTCAATCAAACGGGAGTCCCCTCGCGATAGTAGGGGACCCCCTGAACCGCCCCTGATTGTGCCGGGGGTACCCCCGGCCTCGTCCCTGGACGTGCCACAATGGACACGTGAGTAGCACGGTCAACAACCCGCATCCTGGGTGGACGCCGCCGATTCCGGCACCGCCCGCCAGGCTCCCGCTTGCACGCGCGACAGCCTCCAGCCCGGACATGCCTGCCCCCTGGATGGCGGGCGTGTGCTCGGGCCTGGCCGTGCACCTGGGTGTCCCGGTCATGGTGATCCGCGGAGGTCTCATCGCCCTGACCTTTCTCGGCGTCGGCGCGGTCGCCTACCTGTGGCTGTGGGTGACGGTCCCCGAGGATTCGCCCGAGGCCTCGGCGTCGGGCACGCTCAGCCCCGGCCTCGTGCGTGTGCGTCAGGAGAGGGCCGCCCAGGTCGCGCGTAACCGTATGATCGTCACGGGCGTGGCTCTGCTGGTTGCCGCGGTGCTTGGCGCGATCCTGAACGCGACGAGCGCCCTTGAGTGGAGCGACATGGGTTCCATCGTGTCGATCATCGCGGGCATCACTTTGGTGTGGAGCCAGAGCCGCGAGGTACGCAATTGGCGCTCGGTGCGCTTTATCGGCGCGGTCGTGGGCGGTATTGCGCTGCTGAGCCTCGGCGTCGTCATGGCCGCCTCGCGTGACAACCCGCCCGTCATCCTGCTGCGCGGCGGCCTTATCGGGGCTGCCCTGGTCGCGGGCGTGCTCTTCGCCCTCGTCCCCATGTGGCTGCGCACGACGAAGGACCTGTCGCAGGCTCAGGCGCAGCGCGTGCGCGAATCCGAGCGCGCCGACATCGCCGCCCACCTGCACGACTCCGTGCTCCAGGCCCTCACGCTCATCCGCGCCTCCGCCGAGGACCCCGCCCGCGTGCGCGCCATCGCCCTCACCGAGGAACGTGAGCTGCGTGCCTGGCTCTACACGGGCCGTGCGCAGGCCGCCGACTCCCTCGACGCTGCCGTCACCGAGGCGGTCGTGGGCGTCGAGAGCCGCTACGGCGTGCCCATCAGCGTGGTCGTCGTCGGCGACATGCGTCCGGGGCCCGTCGAGCTCGCACTCGTCGCCGCACTCGCCGAGGCCTGCCAAAACGCCGTGCGCCACGGCGCCCCCGCCCGTCTCCGTCTACGTCGAGGTGCGTCCCCGGGCCGTGGAGGCCTTCATCAAGGACAGCGGCGAGGGATTCGACCCCGCCACCATCGCGGCCGACCGACACGGCGTGCGCGACTCCATCGTTGGGCGCATGCGCAGGACCGGGGGTAATGCCACGATCAGGCGTCTCGCCCGCGGAACCGAAGTTGCTCTGAGCGTGCCGCGCTCCGATATCCTGGAAGAAACAGCGCCCAACGGGAGGACACAGTGACCATCCGCATCCTCGTCATCGACGACCACCCCATGGTTCGCGCGGGTGTGCGCGCCGAGCTCGAAAACTCCGGGGCCGACCTGGAGGTCGTCGGCGACGCCTCCGACGTCGAGGGCGCCATCGCGGCCTGCCGCACGCTCACCCCGGACGTTGCCCTCCTTGACGTGCACCTGCCCGGCGGAAGCGGAGGAGGTGGGGCCGAAGTGGCCAGCACGTGCCGCGACATCGAGGGCCTGCACTTCCTGGCGCTGTCCGTCTCGGACGCCGCCGAGGACGTCGTCCAGGTCATCCGCGCGGGCGCCCGCGGATACGTCACCAAGTCGATCTCCACCCCCGACCTCGTCGAGGCCATCGGCCGCGTCGCCGCCGGGGACGCCGCCTTCAGCCCGCGCCTGGCAGGCTTCGTGCTCGACGCCTTCGGGACCGGTGAGGTGTCCACGACCGACACTGAGCTGGACCTGCTGTCCGCGCGCGAGCAGGAGGTCATGCGCCTCATCGCCCGCGGCTACACGTACAAGGAAGTCGCCCACGACCTGTTCATCTCCATCAAGACCGTCGAAACCCACGTGAGTTCGGTCCTGCGCAAGCTCCAGCTCTCCAACCGCAACGAGCTGACGCGCTGGGCGATGCAACGACACATCGTGTGAGGTCGAACCCCTTTCGCGCGTGCCATCCGTAAGGTGGCACGCCACCGCCCTTACAATGGAACCCCGAGGGCGCGACTGCGCCTGACCGCCCCGCACGGACGGCTCCTTTACTTCCGCGACCTCGGAGGATGCATGCACCGCATCGGTTTTGACAGTGATCAGTACGTCGAGATGCAGTCTCGGCACATCGCCCAGCGACGCAGCGAATTCGGCGGCAAGCTGTATTTGGAGTTCGGCGGCAAGCTGATCGACGACATGCACGCCTCGCGCGTCCTTCCGGGTTTTACGCCCGACAACAAGGTGCGTATGCTGCGCGAACTGGCCGACGAAGTGGAGATCATCGTCGCCGTTAATGCCAAGGATTTCGCGCGCCGCAAGGTCCGCGCAGACATGGGAACCACCTACGACGACGAGGTTCTGCGCCAGATCGACGAGTTCCGTGAGCGTGGCCTGTACGTCGGTTCGGTCGTCATCACCCAGTGGACGGATGACAACAAGGCGGCCGCCGAGGTGAAGGAACGCTTCGAGAAGCTCGGCATCCGCGTCTACCGCCACTTCCCGATCCCCGGCTACCCCTCGGACGTCGAGCGCATTGTCTCGGACGAGGGCTACGGCGCCAACGAGTACGTGGAGACCAGCCGCGACCTCGTCGTTGTGACGGCTCCTGGACCGGGCTCCGGCAAGATGGCGACCTGCCTGTCGCAGCTGTACCACGACCACAAGCGCGGGATCGAGTCGGGGTACGCGAAGTGGGAGACCTTCCCGATCTGGAACATTCCGCTGGATCACCCGGTGAACATTGCCTACGAGGCGGCCACCGCCGACCTCGACGACGTCAACATGATTGATCCCTTCCATCTGGAGGCGTACGGGATCAAGACGGTCAACTACAACCGCGACGTCGAAATCTTCCCGGTCCTGAACCGCCTCTTCGAGAAGATCCTCGGATCCTCCCCGTACAAGAGCCCCACGGACATGGGCGTCAACATGGCTGGCCACTGCATCGTCGACGACGAGGCCTGCAGGGAGGCCTCGCGTCAGGAGATCATTCGCCGCTACTACAAGGCCCTCGTGACTGAGAAGAAGGAGATGAGCGAGCCCGTGCAGTCGGCGCGCATCTCCCTGCTGATGAGCCGCGTGGGCGTGGGCCGCATGGACCGCCCGGTCGTGCGTCCGGCCCTGGAGTTGGCCGAGGCCACGGGCGAGCCGGCCGCCGCGATCGAGCTGCCCGATGGCCGCATCGTCACGGGCAAGACGTCGGCGCTGCTGGGCTGCTCCTCGGCGATGCTGCTCAACGCCCTCAAGAAGCTCGCAGGACTGCCCGACGAAGTCCAGCTCCTGTCCCCTCAGTCCATCGAGCCGATCCAGCGCCTCAAGACCCGCGACCTGGGCTCGCGCAACCCGCGCCTGCACACCGACGAGGTCCTCATCGCGCTCGCGGTCAGCGCTAACGGCGACGACAACGCGCGCCGCGCCCTCGACAAGCTGAGCTCGCTGCGCGACTGCGACGTGCACGAGTCGGTCATCCTGGGCCCCGTGGACGAGGGCATCTTCCGCTCGCTCGGCATCCAGGTGACGACGGAGCCGGTGTACGCGACGAAGTCGCTGTACCGCAAGAAGTAATCGCTTCGACGAGGCCGGGGTTTCTGCCGCGTGTCAGCGCGGGGAGGCCCCGGCCTCGTCGCGTGCCGCCTTTCGTGGTTGGTGCCACCCGGGGCGGGGGTCGCAGGTGAGGGTGGGGCGGTTTACCCTTGGAGGCGATGAGTGACTCGACTTCTTTGCCTGACCTTGGTTTCCTGATCGGCCCCGACGGGGTTTTTCAGGACGACTATGTGCCGCCGGAGGTGCCCGCCTTTGACGTGGAGGATGCCTTGGGCTCCGACGCGTGGCCGGAGATCGCTGTGCCGGGTGGGGCGTCGGGTGCGCCGTCGGCGTGGGAGCCTCCCGCTTCCTCGGGTGGTTTTTCGTCGGGCTGGGAGCGTCCCTCGCGCCCGGGCGTGGACCCCGAGTCGCTGACGCGCGGCCTCAACGATCGCCAGCGCGAGGCCGTGACGCACGCGGGCTCGCCCCTGCTGATCCTGGCGGGCGCGGGCTCCGGCAAGACGCGCGTGCTCACGCACCGTATCGCCTACCTGCTGGCCACGGGACGCGCGCGGGCTGGGGAGATCCTGGCGATCACCTTCACGAACAAGGCGGCGGCCGAGATGCGCGAGCGCGCCGGCACCCTCGTGGGCGACGACGCGCGACGCATGTGGGTGTCGACCTTCCACTCGGCGTGCGTGCGCCTGCTGCGCTACGAGCACGAGGCGGCTGGGCTGTCCTCGTCGTTCACGATCTACGACGCCCAAGATTCCCAGCGCCTCATCCAGATGGTCCTCAAGGCCATGGACGTGGACATCAAGCGCTTCACCCCGAAGATGGTGGCGGCGCGCATTTCGGACGCGAAGAACGAGCTGATCGGCCCGGCGCGCTACGCCCAGACGGCGGGCAAGGACCCGGTCTCGCGCATCGTCGCGGACGCCTACGTCGAGTATGACAAGCGCATGCGCGCCTCGAACGCGCTGGACTTCGACGACCTCATCATGCGCACGGTCAACCTGCTGCGCGAGAACCCGCTGATCGCCGAGCACTACCACCGGCGCTTCCGCCACATCCTCGTGGACGAGTATCAGGACACGAACCACGCGCAGTACGTCCTCGTGCGCGCCCTCGTGGGCGACGGATCTGATGGGGTGACGCCGGCCGAGCTGACAGTCGTGGGCGACTCCGACCAGTCGATTTACGCCTTCCGAGGCGCCACGATCCGCAACATCGAGGAGTTCGAGCGCGACTTCACGGGCGCGCGCACGATCCTGCTCGAGCAGAACTACCGCTCGACGCAGAACATCCTGTCGGCCGCGAACGCGGTCATTGCCCGCAACACGGGGCGGCGCGCGAAGAACCTGTGGACGGCCTCGGGCGACGGCGCGCTGATCACCCTGGACGCCGCCGATTCCGAGCACGACGAGGCCCGCTTCGTGGTCGGCGAGATCGACCGCCTCGCGGACTCCGGCGTCGAATGGGGCGACATCGCGGTCTTTTATCGCACGAACGCGCAGTCCCGCGCGCTGGAGGAACTCCTCGTGCGCCAAGGCATCCCGTACCGCGTCGTCGGCGGCACCCGCTTCTACGAGCGCCGCGAAATCAAGGACGCGCTGGCGTACCTGCAGCTCATCTCCAACCCCGACGACACGGTCGCGGCCCGCCGCGTCCTCAACGTTCCCAAGCGCGGCATCGGCGCGAAGGCAGAAGAGGCCATCGCCGCGCACGCCGCCCACTACGGAATCTCCTTCGGCGCGGCCCTACGCCACCTGTGGCTGCGTGCCGGGCGCCCCGCGGGTGAGGGCGAGGGGATCGACGTCGACGCGCTCGCACGCTCCACGTCCCCGGACGAGGCCTCGGCTGATTCTTCGGTTTCCGCTTCCACGGGTGACACGGCGGGGGAGAAGCCCGATGCGAGCGAGGCTGCGGATGAGAGCGCGGCTGCTGCCCCGGCCTCGTCCCCTGTCGAGAGCGCGCCTGAAACGGCCCCGAAGTCCTGGGCATCACCCCGCGCGCCGCCAAGTCGGCGGCAGCATTCTGGGGGCTCATCGAAACCCTGCGCGCCGCGGAGGCCCGAGGCGCGTCGCAGGCCGACATCCTCGAAGAGGTCCTGGATCGCACCGGCTACCTGGCGGAGCTGCGCCGCAGCGAGGACCCGCAGGACGCCTCGCGCGTGGAAAACCTGGCGGAACTGCACTCGGTCGCGGGAGCCTTCGCGGCCGACGCTCCGGGTGGAACCCTCGCGGACTTCCTCGAGCGCGTCGCCCTCGTCGCCGACTCGGACCAGGTGCCCGCGGAGGGCGAGCGCGGCGGGCAGGTCACCCTCATGACCGTGCACACCGCGAAGGGCCTCGAATTCCCGGTCGTTTTTGTCACCGGCATGGAGGACGGCACCTTCCCGCACCAGCGCAGCCTCGGCGACGAGAGCGAGCTGGAGGAGGAACGCCGCCTGGCGTACGTGGCGATCACGCGCGCGCGCGAACGCCTCTACCTGACGCGCGCGGCCGTGCGCAGCGCCTGGGGGACCCCGCAGGAGATGCCGCCCTCGCGGTTCCTTGATGACATCCCCGCCGAGCTCCTCGACGTGCGCCGCGCTGCCACGTCGGGGGAGCGCATGCGTGCGTCCTATGGTGGCTCGTACGGGTCCGGATCGTACGGATCGGGTTCCTACGGGCGTTCCCGCCGCTCCGAGGGGCGCGACCCGTGGGGTGACACCGACACGGGTGCCTTCGGCTCCGGACGTGGTGGCACCTCCGCGCAGTCTGCGGGGGTGCGCAAGGTGACGCGCATGGGCGTGGCTCCCGCCGCCAAGCCCGCCGAGGACAAGCCGGTGCTCTCCCTCAAGGTCGGCGACCGCATCAAGCACGCCACCCTGGGTGCCGGCACCGTCACTGGCATCGAAGGCGAGGGGCCGCGCACCGTGGCCCGAATCCGCTTTGGCCTGGGCGAGAAGCGCCTGCTCGTGCGCATGGCTCCGATGGAGAAGATCTCCTAGCTTTTCCTGGCTGAGGGCCGGGCTGCTTGGTGCGCCCTGCTGGGCCGGGCTGCTTTGTGTGCCCGTGGGCGGCGGCCCGCCCGCGAGCCGTCCGCGCCGCGAGCTTCGCTCGGCGCGTCGTCTCGAAGCCCGGCCAGGCCCCGCCACCGCCCACGGGCATCGCAGCCTGGCCCTCCGGTCCCTCCGACGCCCTTCACACCGGTGGGGGGTCGCTGATCGGCGGCTCGGTGCGTTGCCCTGATGCCTAGTTCTGGCTGTCAATCAGCAATTTCGCACGTAATTCCCCTGCGATTAGTTCAAATTTTGAATTCATGTCGTTGGAATTGCAACGTTTTCGGGTGGTCTCAAAAAATGACCGAGGGAAATTACGTGCGAAATTTGTCTGGGCCCGTCATGCCGCATTGAGAGGCGTCAGATGTCGATGTGACAACGCCTGGCCCGCGGGAGATACGACCCCGATCCGCCCCGCAACGCAAAGCGTTGACAAAGGGAGAGCGCCTTCCGGTCAAGGCCGTGACAAGCCTTGATAATGGGAGGAAATGGCGCGTTTCTGCCGGTCGCACGTTAGAATTATTGCGCTGACCACACCACGTTCAACGGAGGGAATAAGGTGGATCTCTACGAGTACCAGGCCCGGCAGATGTTCAAGGAGCACGGCGTGCCCGTGCTCGACTACCGCCTGGCGTCGACCCCCGAAGAGGCGCGCGAGGGTGCGCGCGAGCTCCTCGCAGAGGGTGCGTCGCTGCTGGTTGTCAAGGCGCAGGTCAAGACCGGCGGCCGCGGCAAGGCCGGCGGCGTCAAGCTCGCCCACACCGCCGACGAGGCCTATGAGAAGGCCGAGGCGATCCTCGGCCTCGACATCAAGGGCCACATCGTCAAGAAGGTCATGATCGCGTCCGGCGCGGACATTGCCGCCGAATACTACTTCTCGATCCTGCTGGACCGCTCGAACCGCCGCCACCTGGCGATGTGCTCGCGCGAAGGCGGCATGGACATCGAGACCCTCGCGAAGGAACGCCCCGAGGCCCTGGCCCGAGTCCCCCTCGACCCCAGCGTCGGTATCGACGCGGAGGTCGCCCGCCATATCGCCAAGGAAGCGGGCTTCGACGAGGAGACTGCCGAGGCCATCGCCCCCGTCCTCGAAACTCTGTGGACCGTCTACCGCGACGAGGACGCGACCCTGGTCGAGGTCAACCCGTTGGTCTCCAGCCCCGACGGCTCCGTGTGGGCGGTCGACGGCAAGGTGACCCTCGACGACAACGCGCGCTTCCGCCACCCCGGCCACGCCGACCTTGTGGACGTGGCCGCGCAGGATCCGCGCGAGGCCGCAGCGAAGGCGGCCGGACTCAACTACGTGCGCCTGGAGGGCCAGGTCGGCATCATCGGTAACGGCGCGGGCCTGGTCATGTCGACCCTCGACGTGGTTGCGATGGCCGGCGAGGAGTTCGGCGGCATGAAGCCCGCGAACTTCCTCGACATCGGCGGCGGTGCCTCGGCCGAGGTCATGGCCAAGGGTCTGGACATCATCCTCGGCGACGAGCAGGTTCGCTCCGTGTTTGTCAACGTCTTCGGTGGAATCACCGCGTGCGACCAGGTTGCCCGAGGCATCATCGGCGCGCTCGAGACGCTGGGCGACGCGGCCTCGAAGCCGCTCGTTGTGCGCCTCGACGGCAACAAGGTCGAGGAAGGCCGCGCGATTCTCGCGGAGGCCGCGCATCCGCTCGTCCACATGGAAGAAACGATGGACGGCGCGGCCCGGCGTGCAGCCGAGCTCGCAGCACAGGCATCGTCGAAGTAACGACCCGAGAACTGCAGGAGAACACCATGACTATCTTCGTCAACTCTGACACCCGGGTCATCGTCCAGGGCATGACCGGTGCCGAGGGCCGCAAGCACACCCAGCGCATGCTGAGCGCTGGCACGGCCATCGTGGGCGGCACGAACCCGCGCAAGGCGGGCACGACCGTCACCTTCGACGTGCAGGGCTACGGCCCGGGCGCCGACAAGGTGACCGACGGCCAGGTTGAGGTTCCCGTCTTCGGAACGGTCGCCGAGGCCCGCGAGGTCACCGGCGCGAACGCCTCCGTCATCTTCGTGCCCCCGGCCTTCGCGAAGGGTGCCGCCCTCGAGGCCATCGAGGCGGGCATCGAGACGATCGTCCTCATCACCGAGGGTATCCCCGTCCAGGACTCCACGATCGTCGTCGAGCGCGCGCTCGCGGCGGGCGTGCGTCTGATCGGCCCGAACTGCCCCGGCATCATCTCGCCCGGGCAGGCGAACCTGGGCATCACCCCGGCGGACATCACGGGACCGGGCCGCCTCGGCCTCGTCTCCAAGTCGGGCACGCTGACCTACCAGCTCATGTACGAGCTGCGCGATTTCGGCTTCACGACGTGCCTGGGTATCGGCGGCGACCCGGTTGTGGGCACCACTCACATCGACGCGCTGGCTGCTTTTGAGGCGGACCCGGACACCGACCTCGTCATCATGATCGGCGAGATCGGCGGCGACGCCGAGGAGCGCGCGGCCGCCTGGATCCAGGAGAACATGACCAAGCCCGTCGTCGCCTACATCGCGGGCTTCACGGCCCCCGAGGGCAAGACCATGGGTCACGCGGGCGCGATCGTGTCCGGTTCGTCCGGTACGGCCGCCGCGAAGGCGGAGGCGCTCGAGGCCGTGGGCGTGCGCGTGGGTCGCACCCCCTCGCAGACGGCGCAGATCGCGCGCGAGATCCTCTCGCGCTAACGTCACAGCACAAATCGGCCCGGGGTCGGCGCGCAGCGTCGCGGCCCCGGGCCGATTCTGACACTATGGGCCTGTGAGCGAGCGCATCAGAGAAATACCCAGCCCCCGGCGAACCACGACTACGTACGTGGCGGATCGAGCGACGATCCGCGTGGCCGTCCCGCAGGGGTGGGCGCGCGGTGTGCTCGCGGGAGTTGAGGCGGCCTTTGCGGGCTGGGGTCTGATCACGGTGTTCACGATGATCGCGTACCTGACGCTGCGCTCGAACTCGTGGATGAATGACACGACGCCGCGCGACGCGCTCGGCCTGGGTGGCGACCTGTGGGCCGCCGTCATTGGCGGCACGTCGGTCGTGGGTGACGTGCAATATCGTGCGATCCCGACGCTTATGGGCGCTCTACTGATCGTGCTGGTGAGGATTTTGCTGCGCACGACGGCGGGTTATCCGCGCGCCGCTGCGCTGTTTGCCGTGCCTGGCTTCCTGCTGACCTCGTGGCTCCTGGCGGGGGCCTCGGGTATTCATTCGCATTGGTGGACGGGCGCGATCGGCGGCGTGTTGATCCCGTTGATCGGCTCGGTCTGGTTCGTCGCCTCGGGCTATTCGCGTGACCACGAGGCGCCGTCGATGCAGCACTGGATTTCGGGTGGCCTGAAGCTGGGCGGCCTGTCGGTGGCGGTGCTGGTGGCTGCGTCGTTCGTCGCCTCGGTTATCGCGCTCGTCGCGGGGTGGAGCCGTATGGCGGGTATTCAGGAGCTCCTGGGCGCTTCGTCGGCCGCGGACACGTCGTTCATCGTCGGCGGGCAGGCGCTGTTTGCGCCGACGGTCATGGCGTGGGTGGCCTCATGGTGGTCGGGCGCGGGCTTCCTGACGGCGACGGATTCGTTGCATTCTCCGGAGGTGGTGGGTATGGGGCCGATTCCGCCGATCCCGCTCCTGGGTGCTGTCCCGGAGAGCGCTCCGGGCCTGTGGGTGATTCTCGCGCCGATTGTGCTGGGCGTTGGCCTCGGCGTCGTCGCGGCTCGTTCGTTCCGTCGTGAGCACCTGCTGCACCAGAGCGCTCAGGGTGTGCTGGCCTCGGTGATCATGGCGTCGGTGACGGCCCTGTGGATGTGGAGCGCGACGATGAGCATGGGCTCGGTGCGCCTGGCCTCGATGGGGCCGCGCGTGGGGTGGGCGACGCTCGCCCTCGTGCTCGAGATCGCCCTGCCCGCGCTGATCATCGCCCTGGCGACCCACCCGACGACGCGTGCCCTCCTCGGTGAGGGGGCTGGGCGCGTGCGCAACGAGGGTGAGGCCCTGCGTCGTCGCGCCGCCGAGCGAGCCTCCCGGCTGGGGGCCGGTGCCTCGACGACGGACGAGGCCTGGGCTGAGGCCTCCGACCCCGCTGAGGCGGGCGACACGGAAGCAAGCGCCGACGAGGCTGGGGCTGAGGACCTCGAAGCGGGCACCGACGCAGGAGAAGCGGGCGAGCCCGCGGGCGAGACGCCCGATGAGACCGGTGAAACTACCGCCGACGAGGCTGTGGACAGTGAAGCGGTCCAGGCTGAAGGTGATGCGGAAGACCCCGAGACGAAGGCGACGAGGCGCGAGGGCCTGATCTAGACTGGGGGTTGCCGCGACTGGCGAGGGTGGATCACCACCGGGGAGCGGCCGCACTTCCCGCGAGGCGTCGCCCGCCTGGGCGCCTGGGTTTGGTCTCAACCTGGAGGAACTATGTCCGTCTCCCTGGACAACCTGGAACCCATCGACGTGCGCCCCATTAAGCGGGCCCTGATCTCCGTGTATGACAAGACGGGCCTGGAGGATCTCGCCCGCGCGCTTGGCGAGGCCGGCGTGGAGATCGTCTCCACCGGCTCCACGGCCGCGCGTATCGCGGCTGCTGGCGTGGCCGTCACCCCGGTCGATGACGTGACCGGTTTTCCCGAGGTGCTCGAGGGTCGCGTGAAGACCCTGCACCCCTTCATTCACTCGGGCATTCTGGCTGACCAGCGTAAGGCCGCGCACCGCGAGCAGATTGCGCAGCTGGGCATCAAGGCGTTTGACCTGGTCGTGTGCAACTTGTACCCGTTCCAGGAGACGGTCGCCTCGGGCGCGTCTTTTGACGAGTGCGTCGAGCAGATCGATATCGGCGGCCCGTCCATGGTGCGCGCCGCTGCGAAGAACCATCCGTCGGTTGCGGTCGTGACCTCGCCCGAGCGCTACGCGGATGTGGCCGAGGCCGTGGCGGGGAGGGTTTCACCCTCGAGCAGCGCCGTGTGCTGGCCGCCGAGGCTTTCGCGCACACGGCGACCTACGACTTGGCGATCGCCGGCTGGCTGGCCGACGAGCTGGATTGTGAGGATGTGCGCGAGACCCTCGACGAGGCCGCCGAGTCTCACCTGGATGCCTCGGACGCGGCGTTCTTGGAGTCGCTGGGCTACCAGGCGGAGGAAGACTACGTGGTGGAGGCTCCCGAGGAGGAGGGGCAGGCCTCGGGCATGCCCGTGTTCGTCGCCGACGCGTTCGAGCGCGTGGAGTCGCTGCGCTACGGCGAGAATCCGCACCAGGGCGCGGCCGTGTATCGCGAGATCGATGAGTCCTTCGAGGACGAGGACGCCGACGACGAGGCCTTGGTCCCGGGCATCGCGAACGCGCGCCAGCTGCACGGCAAGGCCATGAGCTACAACAACTACACGGATGGCGACGCCGCACTGCGTGCCGCTTACGATCACGAGCGTCCCTGCGTCGCGATCATCAAGCATGCGAACCCCTGCGGTATCGCGGTGGCCGATGACGTGGCCGAGGCCCACCGCCTCGCGCACGCCTGCGACCCTGTGTCGGCGTTCGGCGGCGTCATCGCCGTGAATCGCCCGGTGAGCGTGGAGCTGGCTCGCCAGATCGTCCCGATCTTCACCGAGGTCGTGCTGGCCCCCGATTACGAGGAGGGCGCGCTCGAGGTGCTGAGCGCGAAGAAGAACCTGCGCGTCCTGCAGGTCGAGCCCCCGGCTCGCGGCTCGTACGAGTTCAAGCAGATCAGCGGTGGCCTGCTGGTTCAGGAGCGCGACGACATTGACGCGCCTGGCGATTCCCCGGAGAACTGGACGCTTGCGGCCGGCGCTCCCGCTGACGAGGCGACGCTGGCGGACCTGGAGTTCGCGTGGCGCACGGTGCGTGCGGTTCGTTCCAACGCGATCCTGCTGGTCAAGGACGGCGCCTCGGTGGGCGTGGGCATGGGCCAGGTGAACCGCGTGGACTCCTGCAAGCTGGCGGTCGAGCGTGCGAACACGCTGGGCTCGCGCTCGACGGGTGACGCGGCGGCGTCCAACGTCGACAGCGCGGGTGGCGCTCGCGCGTCCGAGGTCGTGGCCGAGGCTCCCGAGCAGCGTTCCATCGGCGCGGTTGCCGCGTCGGACGCGTTCTTCCCCTTCGCGGATGGCCTGCAGGTGCTCATCGACGCGGGTGTGAAGGCGGTTGTCCAGCCCGGTGGCTCGGTGCGTGACCAGGAGTCGATTGACGCGGCGAACGGCGCGGGCATCACGATGTACCTGACGGGCACGCGCCACTTCGCGCACTGATCTGTCCCGTTCATGGGCTCCAGGGGGCGAGCGCCGGTGTGGCGCTCGCCCCCTGAGATTTGCCTCCGTGTGGTTGACAGGGGAGCCGGGGCAGCATATCGTTCAATTGTTGAATAAATGGCTGTTAGCCCTGTTGAAAGGTGCCTTATGACCACGCTGACCACTTCCCCCGTCGCAGCGCGCGAGAATCGCGTTCTCGCCGACCGCCTCGGCGGCACGATCGCGCGCGAGATCGCCCTGGTCGCTGCGGGCACGATCGCCATGATCGTCCTCGCCCGCATCTCGATCCCGCTGCCCTTTACCCCCGTGCCCGTCTCGCTGGGCACCCTCGGTGCGCTGTCGGTCGGCACGACCCTCGGTGCCCGCCGAGGCCTCGCCTCCGTCGCCGCGTACGCCCTCCTCGGTATTGCGGGTGCCCCGGTCTTCACCGGCACGAACGTCGGCTGGGCCTTCGCCTCCTTCGGCTACATCCTCGGCTACCTCCTCGTCGCCGCGATCGCCGGCCTGGCAGCCCAGCGCGGCGCCGACCGTCGCATCGTGACCATGGCGCCGACCGCCGTCGTGTCCCTCTTCTCCGTGTACATCGCGGGCCTGGCCTGGATGATCCCCTTCGCGCACATGACCCTTGAGCAGGGCCTGATGAAAGGCTTCGTGCCCTTCATCATCGGCGACCTGCTGAAGGCCGCCGTGGCGACCGGCGCGTTCCCGGTGCTGCGCTCCATCTTCCGCTGAGCCGCGCGCTCGAGCGCAACGCGAGTCGGCCTCGTCCCTATGAGGGGCGGGGCCGTCGCCGTACCCGGCGTGCGCAGTGGTGACATGCGTAATGGAGCGCGACGGGGCGGGGCGCGCGCGGGTACCATTGGCAGGGTGAACGCTTCTGACATGCATCCCGTCCTCGTCGTCGACTTCGGCGCGCAGTATGCCCAGCTGATCGCGCGCCGTGTGCGTGAGGCCAACGTCTACTCCGAGATCGTCCCCCACACCATGAGCGTGGCGGACATGCTCGCCAAGGAGCCTGCCGCCATCATCCTGTCCGGCGGCCCGTCCTCCGTGTACGAGGAGGGCGCGCCCTCCGTCGATCCCGCGATCTTCGAGGCCGGCGTGCCCGTCTTGGGCATCTGCTACGGCTTCCAGACCATGGCCCACGCCCTCGGCGGCACCGTCGGTCGCACGGGCACCCGCGAGTACGGGCACACCGAGGCTACAGTGGCCGGTGACTCCTGCCTGTTCGGCGGCACCCCCGACGACCAGATCGTGTGGATGAGCCACGGCGACGCCGTCCAGGGCGCGCCCGAGGGCTTCACCGTCACCGCCTCCACCGCCGAGACTCCCGTCGCGGCCTTCGAGTCGCGCGAGCGTCGCCTCTACGGCCTGCAGTGGCACCCCGAGGTGGGCCACTCCCAGTTCGGCCAGGATGCCCTGAAGAACTTCCTTTACGAGGGCGCTGGCCTGGAGCCCACGTGGACCGCCGGTTCCATCGTGGATGAGCAGGTCGAGAAGATCCGCGAGCAGGTCGGCGACGCGCAGGTCATCTGCGCTCTGTCCGGCGGCGTGGACTCCTCCGTGGCCGCGGCACTCGTGCACAAGGCTGTCGGCGACCAGCTGACCTGTTTCTTCATTGATCATGGCCTGCTGCGTGCGGGCGAGCGCGAGCAGGTCGAGAACGACTACGCGCGCGGCATGGGTATTCGCGTCATCACGTGCGACGAGTCCGAGCGTTTCCTGTCCGCCCTGGCCGGCGTCACCGAGCCCGAGGCGAAGCGTAAGATCATCGGCCGCGAGTTCATTCGTTCCTTCGAGGCCGCCCAGAAGCAGGTCATCGAAGATGTTGGTGCCGCCGGCGGCGAGGTGAAGTTCCTCGTCCAGGGCACGCTGTACCCCGACGTCGTCGAGTCCGGCGGCGGCGAGGGCGCGGCCAACATCAAGAGCCACCACAACGTGGGTGGCCTGCCCGAGGATATGACCTTCGAGCTGGTCGAGCCCCTGCGCACCCTGTTCAAGGACGAGGTGCGTGCGGTCGGCCGCGAGCTGGGCCTGCCCGACTACCTGGTGAACCGTCAGCCCTTCCCGGGCCCCGGCCTCGGCATCCGCATCATCGGCGAGGTCACGCGCGAGCGCCTGGACATCCTGCGCGCTGCTGACCTGATCGCCCGCGAGGAGCTCACGGCGGCCGGCCTGGATCAGGAGATCTGGCAGTGCCCGGTCGTCCTGCTCGCCGACGTTCGTTCCGTGGGTGTCCAGGGTGACGGCCGCACCTACGGTCACCCGATCGTGCTGCGCCCCGTGTCCTCCGAGGACGCGATGACGGCCGACTGGACGCGCCTGCCCTACGACGTCCTGGCCCGCATCTCCACCCGCATCACCAACTCGGTGCCCGAGGTCAACCGCGTCGTCCTCGACGTGACCTCCAAGCCCCCGGCCACCATCGAGTGGGAATAGGTCAAATTTGGGAATGGCATTCCCAAATTTGACCACATTAATACGAGATGAGACAATTATCTCCGGATAAAGGGAGATAACTCATGTACATCAGGCGTGAAATTGAGGCGACCATCGACGCCATGCTTACGCAGGGCAAGGTGGTTCTCGTCACCGGCGCGCGGCAGGTCGGGAAGACAACGGTGCTCAAAGAGCACCTTGGGGACACCTTTAGCTACGTCTCGATGGAGAACCCGCGCGACTACCTGCTGGCTAAGCAGGACGCAGTGCTCTTCTTTGATTCGCATGACTTGCCTCTGATCATCGACGAGGTCCAGCGGGTGCCCGAGCTGTTCTCCCCTGTGAAGTGGATTGTCGACCAATCCGACCAGAGGGGCCGCATCGTGCTCACTGGGTCGCAGACGTACCATCTGATGAAGGGCGTGAGCGAGTCCCTGGCCGGCAGGATCAGGATTCTCGAGATGCCCTCCCTCAGCCTGAGGGAGTTCATCGGGGCGGCGGACAACCCGCATTCCTACGTTCCGGCACAAATTGCTAAGCCAAAACGCGTGGAGGACTTGGATATTTGGAGCATCATCCACAGGGGCTCTATGCCAGAGCTCCTGGATAACTCCGTGGATTGGGACTCCTTCTACTCGGATTATGTATCCTCATACCTCGAACGCGACGTCCGCGATCTCATCAACGTGAAGGACGAGGCGAAGTTCTACAGCTTCATGGTCGCATGCGCTGCAAGATCGGGACAGCTTTTCAATGCCACCGACATCGGAAACGCAATCGATGTAGACCATAAAACAGTCAAGGCATGGCTCTCGGTGCTCCAGGCGTCGAATATCGTTAGGGTCATCCAGCCGTTCTGGTCGAACGTGGACAAGCGCCTCACCAAGACCCCGAAGATCTTCTTCATGGACACGGGGCTCGTGTGCCACCTCACTCGCTGGACCACCCCCGACCAGCTCCGCAACGGGGCGGTAGCCGGTCACGTTTTCGAGACGTTCGTCGTCTCGGAGGTGCTCAAGAGCTACATGAACGCGGGTGCCAACCTTCGTGACGTGTGGTTCTACCGCGATGCGAAGAAGCGCGAGATCGACCTCGTCATACAGGAAGGGCACGTGCTGCACCCCGTTGAGGTCAAGACTGCCGCCACTGTTGGCGGCGATGCCGTCAAGAACTTCAGCTGCCTGGAAGGTCTTTCTGATTACGAGGTCGGGTTCGGGCACGTGGTCTGCCAGACCGACGAACCCTATTTCGTGACGCGTGACGTTCAGGCTGTCCCGGTCTGGGAGATCTAGTCGTCCTCAAGCGAGTGCCTGCCAAAGACGCCACTGCTGCCTTGGAGGGGTCTGGGTTTTTCGGACCGTTTGTTTTGAGAGGGTTGTTCTGAGTAGTCCCGGCTGCTTGTGGCCGGGCAGAATGGATGACCATGAGGAAGTTCTCGAAGCACACGCCTGAGCAGATTGTCGTGAAGCTGGAGAAAGCCGAGGCGCTGCGAGGTGAGGGCATGAGTACGGCCCAGGCCTGCCGCGTGCTGGGTATCAGCGAGGCGACGTTGTGCCGGTGGCGCCAGCGTTATGGGTCGATGAATCGTCGTGAGGCCAAGGAGCTGCGTGAGTTGCGCGAGCAAAACGCGCGCTTGAAACAGTTGCTGGGCCAAGCAGAGCTGGAAAAGGCAGCGCTGCGAGAGTTGGCAGAGGGAAACTTCTAAGCCCGGCGCGCAGGCACGACGCTGTGAACCACCTTGTCGGCCAGGGGTTTTCTCAGCGTCTTGCACGGGCGCGTTGCCGGGCTGTCGCGGTCAGCGTATTGCCGGACCCGCGCGGCGGGCGGGGCGAAAACGCTGCGTGATCATGGTCCTGTGCGCCAGTGGATGAACGATTTTGCCGCCACTCATCGACGGTGGGGCTATAAACGTGCCTGGGCGCGGGCCAAGAGTGAGGGCTTTGTCGTGGGGCGTGATACGTTCCGGCGCTTGTGGCGCAGCGAGGGGCTGCGGGTGCGCCCGCGCAAAGCCCACAAGCCTCGCACCGCACCACGCCTGCAACCCCTGGTCAGGGCTAGTGCCCCCGGGCAGGTGTGGGCCATTGATTTCCAGTTCGACTCGGACTGGAAGGGGCGTGTCTTTAAGGTCTGTCACGTCATTGATGAGTTCACGCGTCAGCACCTGGCTTTCCGCGTTGAGCGGCGCATGGGAGCCGTCGACGTGATCGAAATGCTTGACCTGGCTGTCCTAGCCCATGGGGCACCCCAGGTGCTTCGGGCCGATAACGGGCCTGAATTCATCGCCGCGGCCGTGGGGCGCTGGGCCAGCGAGCACGACACGCTCCAAGCATTCATCCCACCGGGCCAGCCGTGGCTGGGCGGGTTTGTGGAGTCCTTACACAACCGTATGCGTGATGAACTCTTGGAAGACAACATGTTCGAGGATCTCAACCACGCGCGCGCCCTGATTGGTGCCTGGTCCCAGCGCTACAATGAAGAGCACCCCCATAGTGCGCTGGGCTGGCTCTCACCCAACCAGTACGCACGCCAATGGGCGCAACACCACTAATAACAACCAACAACCCTCAAAACACCCGGTCCACAAACCAGACCAGACCAGCCTGTCCAGCTAAAATCCTGATTGCGAAAGATTCAACATGCCTCAAACCTTGCATGAGCGCGTTTACCATACCAGCAGCGGCAATGTCTTCTATTGGATAGACGCTTCTGCTGACAAGGGCGCACCGTGGCTTGTATTTCTTCCTGGTCTCACTGCCGACCACACCATGTTCGACGCGCAGATGGCGTATTTCTCAGGTAAGGCAAACTGCCTGGTATGGGATGCTCCTGCACATGGGAAGTCGCGCCCATATCCGCTTGACTTCTCCATGGACGATTGCGCCCGTATTTTGCACGCAATTTTGGAGGCTGAGAGCATCAAAAACCTCGTGCTTGTGGGCCAGTCGGTCGGCGGCTACGTTGCACAGGCGTTCATCGACCTCCATCCGAGAGAAGCTGACGGCTTCGTCTCCATTGATTCAGCGCCGCTCAAGAGGAAGTACTACTCGACGTGGGAGGTCAAAGCGCTGCGCCATACCAAGGGGGATGTACCAGTTTGTGCCCTGGTCGTGGCTGAAGGTGCTGGGATCGTGGGGCGTGGCAACAACCGCCCAGGGGAAGGCCGGCATGCGTTCCTTCATCGAGAGCTACGCCAAGGAGGAGTATGTGGAGCTCGCCGCGCACGGCTACAAGATGCTCGCCGATGCTGTTGAATCTAGGCGCGCTTACAACATTGACTGTCCGGCGCTCTTGCTCTGCGGGGAGAAGGACCATGCTGGCGATGTCAAAGTGTTTAACCGTAAATGGGCTGCTGGTGAGAAGATCCCTCTCGTGTGGATACCTGGAGCAGGGCATAACTCGAATGTTGATAATCCTAGCTTTGTGAACAGTAAGATTGAGCAACTCATGGTTGCGCTGAAATAGTGTTGGGTAACTGCAGCCTCTTCTTGCACATTTTCGTTAGCACGATGAGCGACATTTGTAGATCCACATTGCGTTCTATGTGGTTACTTCCTTCTCTTTAGAGTATATTTCCCCAGATCATCGCCAACACTCTTCGCTCGGGATTTGTTACTCTCGGGTCGGGGAGCGGCCCACCCCGTCGGCACCCCTTTCATCCATGTAGTCAGTTGCGCACAACCGAACTGCGTTTCCGCAGGTCAAAGCTATCACTCTTCGGTCGGACGAAAATACTCTTCTCAAGTGACTACATCGCATGTAGTCAGTGCTGACTACAGGTGACTACACGGCTCTCTCGATGAAAGAGTAAAAGGAATCCCAGCTCACCTGCCCCGCTGACTACACGGAAACGGGCTATGCGACAATCGAGTGGGAGTAGTACTTCCGCATTGGTGCTGTGAATTCAGCATGAGGGACCCCTGAATTAATGGCTTCGGGGGTCCCTTGCATATTGGCGATTACCCAACTCGGAGTAGTCATTCTCATGCGCATGCTCTGTTTGTTCAAGGAAAGATCGGGATAGATCTACTCGAGTGGTCTGGTCTGGTTTTGTGGACCGGGTGTTTTGAGGGTTGTTGGTTGTTATTGGTGGTGTTGTGCCCATTGGCGTGCGTATTGGTTGGGTGAGAGCCAGCCCAGCGCGCTGTGGGGGTGTTCTTCATTGTAGCGGCGCGACCAGGCACCAATCAGCGTGCGCGCGTGGTTGAGATCCTCGAACATGTTGTCTTCCAAGAGTTCATCACGCATACGGTTGTGTAAGGACTCCACGAACCCGCCCAGCCACGGCTGGCCCGGTGGGATGAATGCTTGGAGCGTGTCGTGCTCGCTGGCCCAGCGTCCCACGGCTGCGGCGATGAATTCAGGCCCGTTATCGGCCCTTAGCACCTGGGGTGCCCCATGTGCTAGGACAGCCAGGTCAAGCATTTCGATCACGTCGACGGCTCCCATGCGCCGCTCGACGCGGAAAGCCAGGTGCTGGCGCGTGAACTCATCAATGACGTGACAGACCTTAAAGACACGCCCCTTCCAGTCCGAGTCGAACTGGAAATCAATGGCCCACACCTGCCCGGGGGCGCTAGCCTCAACCAGGCGCTGTAGGCGTGGTGCGGTGCGGGGCTTGTGGGCTTTGCGCGGGCGCACGCGCAGCCCCTCGGTGCGCCACAAGCGCCGGAACGTATCACGCCCTATGACAATGCCCTCGCTCTTGGCCCGCGCCCAGGCGCGTTTATAGCCCCAGCGTCGATGAGTGGCGGCAAAATCGTTCATCCACTGGCGCACAGGACCATGATCACGCAGCGTTTTTGCCCCGCCCGCCGCGCGGGTGCGGCAATACGCTGACCGCGACAGCCCGGCAACGCGCCCGTGCAAGACGCTGAGAAAACCCCTGGCCGACAAGGTGGTTCACAGCGTCGTGCCTGCGCGCCGGGCTTAGAAGTTTCCCTCCGCGAGCTCTCGCAGCGCTGCCTTTTCCAGCTCTGCTTGGCCCAGCAACTGTTTGAGGCGCGCGTTTTGCTCGCGCAACTCACGCAGTTCCTTGGCCTCACGACGATTCATCGACCCATAACGCTGGCGCCACCGGCACAACGTCGCCTCGCTGATACCCAGCACGCGGCAGGCCTGGGCCGTACTCATGCCCTCACCTCGCAGCGCCTCGGCTTTCTCCAGCTTCACGACAATCTGCTCAGGCGTGTGCTTCGAGAACTTCCTCATGGTCATCCATTCTGCCCGGCCACAAGCAGCCGGGACTACTCAGAACAACCCTCTCAAAACAAACGGTCCGAAAAACCCAGACCCCTCCACGAGTACATGCACGCGAAAAATGCTTGATCCAAGTGGAGTAGGAGTGTGCCCTCAGTTTTTGTGTGCGGTGATCGCAAACTGAAGGGGGGCAGACGTTCGGGGTGCTCACGAAGATGCCATCCGCCAGTGGAATCTTGTTCCATAAGTTCGGGCCACGGGCACCAGGCAGCGCGCGGGGTCTCTTCAAGCTCATCAATCACCAGCCCAGCGTTGATGAGAGCAGTGACGATCTGGCCAAGGGAATGATTCCACTGGTGGTTCGTTGTGTGAGTAATCCGCGGCGCACCGGGGGAGTCCACGTAGCTTGAATCGTCATTCCACGTCATCGGAGCGTCCTGCTCGAAGTATGGCTGCTCGATCTTGAGCCCGTCGGAAATATTCTCCCCGATTGTCATGAACATCGGGTGGTCATCACGGATGAAGAAAGTGCCGCCCGGTTTGAGCAAGGATGCGACGACTTGTGCCCACTGGGCGATATCGGGGAGCCAGCACAGGACTCCGATCGAGGTGTATACCAGATCGAAGTCGCCGGAGACTGCTTGGCGCGCGTCGTACACGTTCGCGTGAACGAAGTTGACGTCAGCGCCCGCGCGCTCGGCGATGCTGCGTGCGTGGGCAAGTGAGGCCTCGGACAGGTCGAGGCCAATGACGCGCGAGGCCCCGCGGCGTGCAAACCCGATCGTGTCGGTTCCAACGTGGCACTGCAGGTGGATGACCTCTTTGCCCGTGAGATCGCCAAATTTTTCGATATCTTGGGCCAATTCGGCACTGATGGCCGTCGGGTCCTCGAGAAGATGCTGGTAGTCGCAGTAGTTGCCAGCCATGTGCAGCTCGGCGCGGTCGTCCCAGTTGCGTTCGTTATCGGAAAACCACTGCGCTTTCCTGCTTGTTTCAGTCATTTAGTCATTGTATGCCGGTGGGATTTTGGTGCGCGGCGCCTGTAGAGGGTTTGCGTGTTTTGTCCGCACTACGCAACTGCAGGTATGGATCAGGAGATCTGGCAGTGCCCGGTCGTCCTGCTCGCCGACGTTCGTTCCGTGGGCGTCCAGGGTGATGGCCGCACCTACGGCCACCCGATCGTGCTGCGCCCCGTGTCCTCCGAGGATGCGATGACGGCCGACTGGACGCGCCTGCCCTACGACGTCCTGGCCCGCATCTCCACGCGCATCACCAACTCGGTGCCCGAGGTCAACCGCGTCGTCCTCGACGTGACCTCCAAGCCCCCGGCCACCATCGAGTGGGAGTAGGAAGATAGGGCTTTGACCTGTGCTTTTAAGTGCTGCAACGTGCCGCTGAGTTTCGTTTCGTATGCGACTCACGGCAAAGCCGCCTGATCGGCCAGGGGTTTTCTCAGCGTCTTGCGCGGGTGTCCGAGCAAAGCCCACAAGCCCCGCACCGCGCCGCACCTACAGCACCTGCCAGGGCTAGCGCTCCTGGGCAGGTGTGGGCCATTGATTTCCAGTTCGACTCGGACTGGAAGGGGCGTGTCTTGAAGGTCTGTATCGTCGTTGATGAGTTCACGCGCCAGCACCTGGCTTTGCGCGTTGAGCGGCGCATGGGAGCCGTCGACGTGATCGAAATGCTTGACCTGGCTGTCCTAACCCATGGGGCACCCCAGGTGCTGCGCGCCGATAACGGGCTCGAATTCATCGCCGCAGGCGTGGGACGCTGGGACAGCGAGCACGACACGCTCCAAGCATTCATACCCCCGGGCCAGCCGTGGCATAACGGATTCGTGGAGTCCTTGCACAACCGCATGCGCGACGAACTCCTCGAGGACAACATGTTCGAGGACCTCGATCACGCGCGCGCCCTGATCGGCGCCTGGTCGCGCCGCTACAATGAAGAGTACCCCCACAGCGCGCTGGGCTGGCTCTCACCCAACCAATACGCACGCCAATGGGCACAACACCACCAATAACAACCAACAACCCTCAACACACCTGGTCCACAAAACCAGACCAGGCCAATTGGAGTGATCTCGTTGATCAACGACGTAATCAAGCCGACTATCGGCGAGCTATTCTCTACGGACTCACCCCTCATGTTTAATGTGCCTCGCTACCAGCGCGAGTACACCTGGGCCAAGCGCGACTGGGAGAACCTCTTCGACGACATTTCCGACAATGACAAGGGTTATTTCCTCGGCTCTATCATCGTCATCGACCATGGCTACAATGCGGAAAAGGGCGTGACCCAATGCGAGCTTATCGACGGCCAGCAGAGGCTCACCACCGTCAGTTTGCTGCTTGCTGCACTGTACGACCAGCTCAGCAAGCACAAAGATGATGCCGAGGAGGACGAAGATGAGGTCAACGTCGAACTCATCAACCTCAAGAACCGCCTCATCATGAAGAAGTCCAAGGGGCAGACGCGCGTGGTTCCCCAGGTCCAAGGCCAGAACCTCCAAGACTACAGGGCTCTCATGGGAGAGCGGGTCTCCAATCAAATTAAGGACAAGAGGCCCAAGTACGCAGGCAACAGGAAGATCTATAAGGCATACGCATACTTCGAGTCCCGACTAGAGGCCATGGTCGAAGCGCCTGAGAGAACCCACCCGAACAACGCCTACGAGGCCTTCAGCAACTTCCTCGACAAAGTGCTTTCCGCAGTGATAGTCCAGATCAGCGTTTCCAACGCATCCGAGGCCTATACCCTGTTCGAGTCCCTTAACAATAGGGGCCAGGCCTTGAGCGCGGTTGACCTCATCAAGAACACCCTGCTCTCCAGCTTTAAGGACGCAACCGAGGAGGACCTGGACGACCACTTCAACCAGTGGCAGCGCATGCTCTCCCTGCTTGGAGAGGACTACAAGACTCAGGAGCGCTTCTTCAGACAGGCATACGCTGCGTTCAGGCGAGAGGTGAACAAGCCGTTCATCACCGGAACCGCTCAGTACCCTCTCGGAGCCGTAGCAACCAGGTCAAACCTCCTCCACATCTACGAGAAGCAGATTAAGAACGATGCAGCCGGCATGCTCGATTGGTTGCTCAAGAACGCGGAGGAGTACACGAAGATCGCGCTTGTGGACACGGATGGCATCTCTGGCGACTTGGAAGAGTCGCTTATGAACCTTTCAAGGATTCAGGGCGTTCCCTCGTATGTGCTCCTGCTCCACTTGATGCGGAGAGCGGACAGCCTTTCGCTCACGGATCAGCATCTGGTCCAGGTAAATGATCTTTTGGTCAAGTTCTTCGTAAGGCGTAACCTTACCGACGCTCCTCCAACGCGCGACCTTACCAGGATCTTCATCAACATCGTTGAGGGCATCGAAGATGAAAAGAAAACTGGTGACGATCTCGTGCAGTTCGTGCGCGCCAAGCTCTGGCGGTCTCGGCAGACGATAATCGATTTGCTGAGATGCTTGCTGGCCCGCTTTATGAATCCAATCCTGACACGGCTAGGTTCATTTTGACGAGCTTGGCTACGCCGTCGGTTACCAAGGAGATGAAGGGCCTTTGGGAGCGCGTTCCTTCTGGTACATACGTTTGGACTATCGAACACGTTCTTCCCCAGGGGAAGAACCTACCTGACGCTTGGGTCACCATGATTGCCGGTGGAGACAAGGCGCTCGCCGCCCAGATTCAGAACGATCATGTCCATGAGCTCGGCAACCTAACTTTGACTGGTTACAACTCAACCTTGAGCAATCTTTCCTTCCAGGAAAAGAAGCTCAGGAAGGATAAAGATGGCAACTCTGTTGGCTACCTCAACGGCTTGAATATCAACTCCGATATTGCTTCAAGAAACGATTGGGACGAAGCAGCAATCACAGCGAGAACAGCGAAACTCGTTAAAGAAGTAATCCAACTGTTCACGCTATAGAGGTTAGGGGAGGGTTTGCAATGACCGCTCTACCCCGCCCTGCCCCGACAAATCTTCAGGCGGTTTGGAGGTCTCACACCTGCTGTGCAACGCCGTATGAGTCCATCGTGGGGCGATAGGCGTAGCGCTCGAGACCATCGAACGTGGGAGTCTTGGGTCGCATGTCGAAGGGGAGGCCTCCGACTTCGATCGACTTCGCGAGGAACATGTTGATTACGTCGAGAGGCTAATTCCCCAGCGCGCATAGACGGCTGCGGCATCGGCCTTGATCTGAGGTCGAATTCTGGCCATAATTATGGCTAAGGTTGAAAGGGGTAGTATGTCGACACTGACTATGGGGCTCGCCGATGCGAAGAACAACTTTTCGCGTGTGACAGCAGAGGTGAATAGGACGGGGAAGCCTGTCACGATCCTCAAGAACAACAGGCCGTGGGTGGTCATTCAACCGGCGCAGCAGTCTGAGAGTGCTGTCGATGTCGCTGTTGACTTCATGGATGCCTACGCGGACGTGTTTGAAGAGCTCGCGAAGTGAACGCTGTCGCGTTTTCTCGGGACGATGTGTGTGCCATCCATTCGGCTGCGATTGCTCGCTTCGGTGGTCTTGATGGTGTGCGTGACGAGGGGATGTTGGCCTCGGCTCTCGCCCAGCCCTTCCAGACTTTTGGGGGCGAGGAGCTCTACCCGAGTGCAGTTGAGAAAGCGTGTCGGTACGCTGTTGGGATCATTTCGGGGCACCCCTTCCTGGATGGAAATAAGCGAACTGGTGCTGCTCTGTTAGGTACGTATCTCAGGATGTGTGGTGTTGGTTTTGCGCCTGACCATGCGGAGTTTCTTTCAGCCATGCTCGGGGTGGCTGATGGGTCTATGAGTTATGAGGAACTCGTGGACTGGGTGAGGATCAACGTGGGGTGATCGCCTTCGGGTTTTGTGTTGGTGATTCAGTGGTGGAGTATTCCGTGGAGTAGGGTTCGTCGTAGAGAATCGGCAGCCCTGGATCAAGGAGGATGGCACGTGGATCTGCTCGAATACATGCGTTCGCAAAACAACATGACGCAGGCCGAATGGGAGCGTACGTTCGAGGACGAGGCCAGGGAGATCCTCGTCCTGCTCGCCGGCGGTGGTGGGGCCGGCAAGAGGAACGGATTCTGGGACGTCTCGCACTACTTCATTGCGTATGTGGACTGCCAGACCGGTGCACTGCACACGGGTGACGGCCGGATCGTCTATCCCGTCAGCGACGAGGAACACGATGCCGGAGGAATCCTCGATCGCTTCCGTCGGGAGGCGGTGTACCGCCTCAAGGCACGCAAGACGATTCCGCACGAGGTTCCCGAGGGCGTGACCGCCTCCTCGCAGAACCAATTCCTGATCGTCTAGGTCCTGGAAGAGAATTCCCCGTGCCCCGCCTTGGAAGAGGTGCTGGCCGAATACCGCAGGTCGGTCGTGGTAGTCGACGAGCTACTCGGAGAGCTCACTCTCGACAAGGACCTCGACATGTTCGAAGGGGAGGTCCTGTGGCGCGGTGAGCAGATCTGCCTGTCGCTCGAGGTTGACGCGGCGGACGAGGACACCTGGGCCGATGCCAGGCGGGCGATGAAGGTGATGCTGGCGGAGCAGGATCGCTGGGACCATGACATGCGCGCGAGCGCCGCGCGGAGCTCACCGAACTCGCGTGCGAATGGCGCGAATCCGCCGACGAGGAGGTTCCGGAGATTACGGAAGAGAGCTTTGCTCGCCGGATCGAGCTGCGCAACATCGCGATGGACGCCGACGGCTCATTCTCCGCCTACTTCGATGACGACGACATGTTCTTCGGACATTGCGTCACCGTGTACGGAACTCTGGCCGATGGGGTGGCCGCGGCGAACATGGAGGGATGAGCGCCGCAGGCCCGCGCAGGAGCGGCGCCCGCTCGGTGCGGCTGCGCGCATGGCTCAGCCCCGGCCTCGTCGATGACGCAGAATGCGCCGTGTTACGCTCGCCGCGCATCCCCGCGCAGATAGAGGACCAGGCCGATCGCGCCCGCCCCGTTGAGGGCCGCGCCGAAGGCGGCGTTCGCGGACAAGTCAATCGCGGGGATGCCCATGAGCATGCCGCAGATGTAGGGGATCAGCCAGATCGTCCACACGGCGATGCTGAAGCGGTGGAAGCGAGCCATGGCCTCGTGATTCTTGCGCACGAGGACCACCGTCGCCCACGCGGCGTGAACGATCATCAGGATGATCGCCAGCAGTCCGGTCGCCGCGTGCGCGGGGCTGGCTGATTCTCCCTGCGCGATCACCGACATGACCGCCGTGCCCGCCGTGTCGCACGCCAGGCCCAGGTAGAAGAAGATGAGTGGCTCGCCGTGAGCGTGCCGGAGCGTCGCTCCGCGAACACGCCGATCGTGTAGAACACCAGCGCGAGAGTGATTGCCGCCGACGCGATTCCAATCATGAGAGCACCGTCCTGTTCAATCCTGGCGAAGCTCCCGGTGAGATTCGCCTTCACTATCGATGCTAGGGACGTGGCTGTGAACAACAAGATCCCCTTGTTCACGGCTCGTGGGGTCTCGTGTCAGTGTGTCTCGGTGGGGGAGTAAAGGCCCTTCTTCAGGAGTGCCAGGAGGAGGGCGGCGTCCCCCTCGCCGCTCTTGAGTGAGTCCATCATGGCGCGCATCGTGAACTGGGCGATGGACGAGGCCATGGTTCCCTCGGGCAGTGATGTCCAGTCGATGCGATTGTCCTGTTCGATGACTCCCTCAAGTTGAGCGCCCGCGTGTGTCAGTACTGAGGTCATTGCGCCGTGTGCGGCCGCCAGGTCCTGCTTGGGCAGATCCTCGCGATCGCGCAGCCATTCGTGGTGAAACTCCTCGAAAGAGGATTGCACCTGCTCCCAGAGTCTGCGGCAATACTCCACGTAGGGCTCCCGGCCTCGACGCGGCAGAGTTCGCGCGAGAGCGAGCGCTCGAAATAGCGTTGCGCGGCGGCGACCATGATGTCGCTCTTCGAGGGGAAGAGCTTGTAGAGGTAGCCCACCGAGACCTCGGCATCCCTCGCGACGCCACGCGCTGAAATGGCGGCCAGTCCGCCTCGTTCGCCGATGCGGTAGGCCGCTTCGATGATCCGCTCGCGGCGCGCGCAGGCCTCCTCGTCCTTGTTCCTGGGCGCGCGTTCTTCCAGGTGGGCGGCGTGAAGCGACTTCATGGCAGGTCTCTCATTTCGTTGACATGGGCCTGCTCAGGCCTATACTGAACACTGTTCATTATAGATTGTTGCAGGTAGTAAGACAGCAGGACAGCGTGCCCAAACAAGTGATCGACCCGGAGACGCTGGTCAGCCAGGCCTACGCCATCGCCTCGCGCGACGGCATCTCCGCACTCTCCGTGCGCAAGGTTGCCGCCGCGTGCGGCATCGCGGTCGGCTCGGTCTACGGCTACTTCCCAACCAAGGCGGACCTGACGGCCGCCGTGCTCACCCGCTTCTTCGAGGAGAACCTCTCCGACGAGCTGTGCGCCGTGCACCCCGGCGAGCGCTTCACCTCCTACGTGCGGCGATTCTGCGAGGCCCTATGCGCCGCGCGCGCCGACATGAGCGTCGACTGGTTCGCCGAGATGCGCCGCCTGCCTAGCGGTGAACAGGAAGCCCTCGAGGCCGTGCGTGCCCCCATGCTCGCCCACATCGAGCGCGGACTCGCGCGCGTCCTCGACGCGGACGAGGCCGTGGTTCGTTCCCGGCTCGTCGGCCCCATGAGCGCCGAGGCCCTGTGTCGCTATGTGCTGCGCAGTATTTTCGCTTCGCTCATGGAGGGCGGCGAGTGTGAGACGCTCCTCGCCCTCCTCGATGCCGCCCTGTATGACGACACCGTAGAAGAAAAGGATGCTAAGAAATGAGTCGATTCCGCATCAAGAAGCAGCCCCTGATCGCCGTCGCCGGCATCGTCTGGCTGCTCGCGGGCCTGAACGTCGCGATCCTCGGCGTGCGCGCGGCCGTCGACATGCGCGGAGTCGCGGCGATTATTTCCTGGCGCTCGCGGGCGGCGCCATCGCCATCTTCTGCGCGTTCCATCCGATGTTTTCCAGGCTCGTCCAGAAGAACGCCCAGCGCATCGCCGACCTGGAAGGGGATCGTCACCACGTCGTGCGCTTCTTTGATCGCAAGAGCTACATGATGATGGCGTTCATGATGTCCTTCGGCATCGGAATGCGCGCCGCGGGCGTCTTCCCCGACTGGTTTATCGCCTTCTTCTACACCGGCCTGGGTGTGGCTCTCGCGCTCGCCGGTGCCAGCTACATCGCGCGCGGCGTGCGCGGTCGCGCCTGGGTGTTCCATGGGACCGACTGAGCGTTTCACGGGACCGACTGAGCGTTTCACGCTCTCCCGGCCATGGCCTCGTCAATCGACGAGGCCTCCTGCCGTTTCGTGGACCATCTGTCCTTGAGTGCCACGCGATCACCGCCAGTGGCGGTATAATTGTGGCGGTAATGGGGGGTGGTCATGGCCTACGAGCCGTCGTTTGAACGCACCGACGCGATCGTTGCGCTGTGCATGGAGATCGCTGAGCTCGTCGGCATGCTGTCGCCTCAAGCCCCCCTGTCGACCAGCCCGACGTTGCGTCGGGAGCTGCGGATCCAGACGATCTACTTCCTCGCTCGTCATCGAAGGCAACAAGCTTGATGAGCGCGCGGTGAGCGCGATTATCGACGGAAAGCGGGTTCTCGGAGACCGGCGCGACATCCTCGAAGTCGAAAACGCGCGCGCCGCCTACGACCTTATTCCTGAGCTCGATCCTCATTCGTTGGAGGATTTGCTGCGCGTTCACCGCGTGATGATGGGTGGCCTCGTCCCCGATGCTGGGCGCTTTCGGTCGGGCAATGTCGGTGTGTTCAACGGGGATACACTCATCCATGCCGGGACTCCGGCAGCCTACGTCCCCGAGGTGATGGATGGCCTCTTCGAGTGGCTGAGAGCAACGCGCATGCACCCTCTCCTCGTCTCGTGCATTTTCCACTTCGAGTTCGAGTTCTGCCACCCCTTTTCTGACGGGAATGGTCGGACGGGACGTCTCTGGCACACACTACTGTTGTCGCGGTGGCGTCCGGTGTTGGCCTGGGTGCCCATCGAGTCCGCGATCAGGAGGCGGCAGGCGGACTATTACGAGGCCTTGGCCCGCTCGGGTGCGACCGGTTCGTGTGAGAGTTTCGTGGAGTTCATGCTCGAAGCAATCAGGGAAGCCATACTTCCGTACGCGCGGCCAGAGAGTGCAGCGGACGCGGAGCGCGCCCGCGCGCTCGCTTTCTTCCGTGACAACACGCGGTCAACCGTCGCCCAGCTCGCGCAGCACCTCGGATGCTCGAAGCGAAGCGCTGAGCGCATCGTCGCGCAGTTCAAGGAAGAAGGCGTCCTCGAGCGTCAGGGGAGTCCCCGAGCAGGCATGTGGATTGTTCACGCCACTGGACGCTAGGCGTGCCGCCAGAACTCGACGTGCTGGCGCGGGGAAAAGCCTCGCTCTTTCAGCGTGCCGTCGACGTAGTCGAAGCGCGTGGGGGTCACCTTGATGATGTTCATGACGAAGGGCATGGCGCGCAGGCGCTCCATGGGGAGACCCCGCAGCTCGCAGGCGTGAGCGTAGTCTTCGCCGAAAGGCTCAACGACCTCGGCCGTGCCCGTGACCTGCAAGCCCGCCAGCGTCGAGAACGAAATATCGTCGTCATGGATCGCCAGGCACACGTTCTTGTTGGCCTGCAGGGCGCGGAACTTTAGGCCGCCCTCGCTGATGATCCAGAACGCCCCTTCGGCGTAGAGATATTCGACCGTCGTGTTGCGCACGATACCGTTCCCGGCGGTCGCCAGCGTGCAGATCTTGTGCCTGGCCAGGAAAACCTCGATCTCCGCGACCAAGTCAGCCTCGGGCATGCGCGTCTCTGCGCTCTCCTGCGCGATCCAGTGGTTTGCCGCAGCCTCCCAGTCGATGCCACTCATTGCGAATCTCCCTCTTTGTCGATAGGGCACACGTCGTTGAGGCCCTCCACCCAGGATATGGCGGCAACGCGATTTAATCGACGTCCTCGTGCCTGGGACTATGAACGAGGCCGGGGCGAGTTCGCGTGAAGTGCACAGAGTCGATCGTGTGCCGGGGCCTTGCTAGTGATATCACTGGTAGATGTGTCGGCGGTGTCCGACGGAAAAGACTTCGATAATGAGGCGGTCATCTTCGATGATGCACAGAGCGCGGTAGTTGCCGATGCGGTAGCGCCACTCGCCTGATCGGTTGGCGGTCAGTCCTTTGCCGTGGATGCGGGGGTCGGAGCAGCCCTCGAGGTTTTTGCCGATCCATGACGTGATGAGTCGCGCGTCGAATCGGTCCATTTCTTCAGTTGTTTCAGGGCTGTGTCGCTGTACTCAACGTGGTAGGACATTTACAGGCCCAGCTGCGCGAGTACCTGCTCGTGGGTGTAGCGAACGCCGTTGTCTGCAGCGATCGCCTCGCGCAGAGTTGCGAGGTCCTGCTGGTCCTCGATCTTCTCGAAGACGGCATCTCGAACGAAGTCAGAGATTGTTTTTCCTTCAAATTCGGCGTACTTGCGCACGACCTCGGCGTCCGTTTCGTCAAGGCGCATCGTCATGGTGGGCATGGTGACCTCCTCAAGCTGAATACAATGTATTCTAGTTCTCCCTGGTGTCAATGTGCAATGGTGTTGTCCCTAGCGGGTCAAGCTGCTTGAACGGTCCTGTCTCTGCCTGATGGTTGCCGTCAGCGCTGCCCGGTCATTGGGACGGGCTGAGGTCTGGAGCGTGTAGCTATTTCAGGCTGACAGTATGCTGTGGGGCGTTCACACTGTTGTCAAGAACCGTGCGGCTAGGGAGACAAGGAATCCGACGATGAGGTACGCCGAAACGGTGCTGTTAAAGGGTGGGGTGGAACTCCTCGTGCGGAACGCCGTCGCGTCGGATGCCCGTGCGCTGCGTGACATCATGCAGCGCACGCATGCGGAGACCGACTACCTGCTGTCTATCCGGACGAGCAAAGCGTCGACGATGAACAAGAGGCTCGCTCGCTGGCGGAAACGGAACGCAGTGACAATGGGGTTGAGCTCGTCGCCGTCCTCGGTGGGCGGATCGTGGGGAGCGCCGGAATCACGGCGGTGGGCGGTAGGCGCAAGGTAGTTCACCGGGCGTGTTTCGGGATCAGCGTGCTCCAGGAGTATTGGGGGATGGGGATCGGCCGAGCGCTCATGGAGGCGTGCATCGACTGTGCGCGCCGGGCGGGCTACACCCAGCTCGAGCTCGAGGTAGTGGCTGACAATCAACGCGCGGTGTCCCTCTACGGGCGCGCGGGGTTCGAGGAGTATGGACGCAACCCCCGGGGCTACCGGTCCACGGCTGCGGGCTACCAGGAGCTCGTGCACATGAGGCTCGAACTGTAGCTCCACAGGGTCGCTGGCCTAGTCAGTCTGCTTGTCCTCGTTTTCCACGTTTTCCTTGGCCTCCTTGGCCTCCGGAGTGCGTCTGCGCCAATAGGCGTAGTCGCTGTGGATGTACTTGTGTTCCCACACGGGATTACTCGGGCCCCAATCGTACATTGGGCAGTCCGTGGTGACGTCGTCGGCCAGCTCGAGGATGACGTCGACGAGCTCGAGCCTGTCAACGAACCTGTCGGGGATCGCATTGAAACCGCTTCGCGCTCCGACGAGCGTCCCCGCGATTGCCGCCGTGTTGTTGGAGTCTCCGCCGTGGTTGGCGGCGAATGTCATTGCTCCCGCGATGTCGTTCTCGTGGCGTAGCGCGCACAGGATGCCAATTGCCAGGCCTCGTCGGCGACCCACCCCTTGCCGAGGGCGTGGATTGCATCCAGGTCGCTTGCGGCTGAGGTGGCAAGCGACATGGCGGAGTGGATGGTAGACGACAGCTCGTTGACGGCCTTGCGGGAATCGGGGAACGTCTCATACAGGACTGGCAAGGTCTTATTCACGGCCTCGGTGGTGGACAGCTCCGTGTGGATGATGTGCGAGACGATCAGCGCAAGCGCCGCCGACGACATCCATGCGAGCTCGTGACCGTGCGTGAGCGCCGCCGTGTTTGCCCCCAGATCGAGAATGTAGGCAGGGTCGCGGAAGTAGGACAGGCCGATGGGGACTGCCCGCAGCAGGCACGCGGAGCCCTTCGAGTCGTTGATGGGCTTGTCCATCGATCCGAACTTTTTTGGATGCGGCAACTTTCACGACGGTGGGAGACAGCGCGCGTTTCGCGGACAGGGCAGGGTAGGCGTTAATCCATCCGCACCGGGCTCGGCGCGGCCGCTTCTCTGTCTGGAGCCGATACCAGTCCATGTAGAAAGCGTCGAAATACTGGTACACAGGGGCCATGATCCCGCGCAGGGCCCCTCGCGTGTGAGCGAAGAGGATCCCATTTGCGCTCAGCAGCATGAGCTGCGTGTCCGCGGTGATACGCGCGGTTCCGTTCTCATCCAAGTCGTAGTCGGTGATCCCGCGCAGGCCATAGCGTTCGACGATCGCGGCCTCTGACAGCGCTTCAACCGGGTACCCCAGTGCGTCTCCTGCGGCGCAGCCGATCATTGCCCCTCGAATGCGATCTCGCTTGTCCATGAATGCCTCCTCGCGTGGGTTCGGACGGTGACCACGCTTAGCTTACCGGCGCTGCACGTGTTCCGGCGTCGACTGTCTGACGTCGCGCGCGGATGAGCTCGGGGCTCGCGTCGTTGGGCCCCATCTCCAGGATGCTGAGCACAGAGGCCCCTGCTGTCAGATTTGCAGCCGTTCACAGATACGATGAGCCCATGACGATCATGCTTGTGCCCCTGACTGACACCGAGCGTCCTGCGCTGATCGCGGACTTTCAGGAATCTTTCGAGCACTTCCAGGGCAACCCGCAGGGATCCTTCGTGGGGGAACGTCTCGCCGCGCGTGAGCAGTCTCCGTCTGGTCCCAGCGAGGGCAGTGCAACGGCGCAGCCGATCCTCCCACTGTCCGACATTGAGGAGTCCCTGAATGCGCCGGGAGCGCTCGCCTATCGCATCCTTGAGGACGGCAATGTCGTGGGCAACGTCATCCTCACCATCGTCGGGCATCGAGGCGAGATTCTCCTTTTCGCAATGAAGGCATCGGTTCATTCCAAGGGAGTGGGGACGCGCGCCTGGTTCGCCATCGAGGCCGCCCACCCGCAGGTGAGGGAATGGACCCTGGAAACACCCTATTTCGAGGTGCGCAACATCCACTTCTACGTCAACAAGTGCGGCTTCCACATCGTCGAGTTCTTCAACGAACACCACCCCGACACCTCGCATCCCCGCGGAGCGGGCGAGCCGATGGGCGAGGCCGACTACATGTTCCGCTTCGTCAAGCGCCTGGGCCGCTAGTGGTGTAGCCGCTCAGCCTGCGTCCTCGACCTTATCGGTGTTCAGGGTCGCCCCTTCCTTGTGTCGATGCCTGGGCGTGCTGCGGGCACGCGGTTGCGGGCGGCGTACCCTTGAATCGTGAAGGTTCTCGTCGTTCCCATGGTTGCCCGCTCGCGGATGGGTGGACCATGGTCGCGCGCGAAGCGCGTCGCCCACGCCTTCCGGGATGGCGGCCACGAGGTCACGCTCGTGTGGGGAGACGACGGCAACTGTTCCGATCCAGGCGGCCCGACGCTCGAGATTCCGGTGTCCTCGCCTCTCGGCCTGCCAGACGCCATTGCGCGCCACACCTTCCCCCTGGCCTCGCGACTCGGCCTCACGGGCCGTAAGCCCGTGCACAGCTTCGAGGAAGTCCTCTGGCTGACCGGTGCCCTCGACGAGCGCTACACCCGCGCCGCCGTCGAGGTCCTCCGCGCCCATATACGAGCCGCGCGCCCCGACGTCGTCTACTCGGAGTTCAACCTCGCCGCCATCATCGCCGCCCGCGCCGAGGGCATCCCGTGTGTGGGCAGCGGCTCGCAGCCGACGACCGCCTCCTATGCTTCCAACCCGCGCAAATCCGCGGGCATTCGACGCCTGCTCCGCGAGATGGGAATGCCCGCCCCGGCCTCGTCGCTGAGTATCTTCGAGGGGATGGCACGGCGCTTCATCCCGAGCTGCCCGACGCTGGAACCGCGCGCGGGGGAGCGGGCCGTCTACTGCGGGTTCCTGGACGAGCCGCTCGCACTGACGCCGACGCCTCGCGATTGCGCCCTCGTCTACCTCGGTGTGGGCAGTGTCCCCGAGGGCGTGGCCGTGCGCGCCGGGCGAGAACTCGCAGAGGTGCTGAGCTGCGACGTTTACGTCGCGGGCGTGCCCGACGCTACCCATGCCGCGGGGGACCACGAGGTGACCTGCGCGCCTCGCCTCAACTTTGTCGAGCTCCTCCCTCGCGCCCGCGTCTTCGTGCACCATGGCGGGCAAAACTCGGTGATGGACGCCCTGTCCTATGAAGTCCCTGCAGGTCATTGTCCCGGGTCGTGTCTTTGAGCGTCAATTCAACGCCGAGGCCGCGGAAAACGCGCACTGCGGCCTGAGCGTGCGCGCGCCCAAGCCCGCTCATATTGCCGAGGCCGCGCGCACCCTCGTCGATGAGCCCGCCCTGACCTCGGGGATCCGAGGGGTGCGCGCGGAGTTGTGCTCGCTCGGCGGTGGCGCGCGCATCGTGCGCGAGGTCGAGGAACTGGTCGGCTAGCCTCAGTTCCAGCCGCGCAGGATCGCCTCCAGGCCTCGTTCGAACTGAGCGGTGAAGTCGTAGCGACCGTCCAGGAGATCCTCGATGAGCGGGCGTAGCGCCTGCGCGTCCTCGGGATCGAGTGCGGCGCTCGCGGCCGACAGGTCGGTGGGCTGCTCGGGGGAGCCGCCCACGGGCGGAACGACCTCGGCGGCGATGAATGCCGTCGTGTAGATCGACACGGCGTTGACCAGCCCCAGCATGTCCGCGTTCGGCGTGAAACCGTGCCGGGCGAGCGTCACGAACACTTGCGCCAGGAGCGCGAGCTGCTCGGGTGTCGACATCGGGTGCGTGAGTAGCAGCATGACCGCGCCCGGGTGGGAGCGCAGCGTCTGGGCCAGGCAATGCGCGTAGGTGCGCATGTAGATCACCAGGGGCGAGGTGAGGGCGTCCTCGGGTGGTTCGCTCGCCGTGGGCGTGGGCGTGGGCGTCGATTCGGGATCGAACGCCCCGGTATCTACTCGGTCGAGGAAGGACTCGAAAGTGAGGCGCCAGACCTGCTCGGCAATACCCTCCAGGAGGGCCGCCTTGTCTGGGAAATGACGATAAAAAGCGGCCTGGGAGACGCCGAGACGTTTTCCCAAGGACCGCAAAGACAAAGCGGAGAGTCCCTCCTCGTCAACCAAGTCGAGCGCGGTCGACAAGATGATCTCTCGCGATAGCGCGCGCTGCTTCGATTGAGGCATGGACTCTCCGCTTCGGTGGACGTTACTCCCTGTGATACCGGAACTGTATCAGTGCCAGCCCCGCGATCACCGCGAAGAAACCCCACAGGACGCCGATCCGCGTCCCGACGTCGGCAAGTCCCGCCCCGTCCAGGCTCACCTCGTGAATCGCGGTGATCGCCCAGTAGGCGGGGGACAGGCGTGCGGCGTGCTGCGCCCAATCGGGGAACGAGGAGACCGTGGAGAAGGAGCCGCCGATGCCGGCCGCCAGCATGCCGATAATGTTCGACAGTGACAGGGCCGCGTCGCGGCTGCGTGACCACAGCGCGAGCGCGACGCCAAGCGCCGACAGAACCGCCGAGAAACTGAGGAGAATCGCGGCCAACGCGACGAGGGAACCAGTCGGTCGATACCCGAAGACGAGAGCGCCGAGCGCGAGGACAACCGCGATCTGAACGGTCTGCATGAGGAAGGCGACCAGCGCCTTGCCCGTCAGAATGGACGCGCGCGAGGTGGGGGAGGCCTCGAGGCGCTCCCACGTGCCCCACGAACGCTCGTTGAAGAACGAACTGATGATGTTCTGCACGGCCAGGAACGAGAAGAGGATCGCGATTGACGGCACTGCCTGTTCGGCACCGGTGACGCCCGTGTAGCCGTCGGCCAGAAGCATCGACTTGAACGCCGGCATCATGAAGGGAATCAAGACGAGGGGGATCACCGTCAGGATGAGCGTGGGCGCCGGGTCGGTGAGTTGAAGCCGAATGTTCAGTCGGGTCATTGCCCCGAGTTGCTTAAGCTGCGACATGGTCACTCTCCTTGATGATCTGCAGATACGCGTTGTGCAGGCTCGCCTGCATGATGCGCACGTCCGTCAGGCGCGCGCCTTCGAGGGTGGGCGAGGCCAGGGCTTCGCCGATCCGCGAGCCCGGGTCGGCCTCGTCCCCGATGAGTTGGAGGCACCTGCCGTCGGCGCTCCATCCGTCGATCGAGGGGACGGGGCGGTCGAACTCGAGCGTGACCTCGGCGCGCCCGTGGCGAGAGACGATCTCTTCGAGCGTGCCGTTCGCGACGACGTGCCCCTCGTTCAGGATCGCAATGTCGGAGCCGAGCTCCTCGAATTCCGCCAGGTAGTGCGAGGTGTAGACGACGGCCGCTCCGTCGTCGGCGAGCTGGCGGACCGCGCGCAGGATCTGGCTGCGCGCCTCCACGTCCGCGCCGACGGTCGGCTCGTCCATGAACACCAGGCGCGGGCAGTGCATGATCGCCATGCCTGTGTGGAGCCTGCGCTGCTGCCCGCCCGACAGGTGCGAGGCGCGCTGCCCTCGTTTCTCGGCCAGGCCGAGCAGGTCCATTTACTTCACCCGCGCGCGAGGCCGCCTCGCGTCGGCGAAGTCCGTGCAGTTCTCCGAAGGCCGCCAGATTCTGGGCGACGCTCAGGTCGGGGTAGATGCCCAGTTCCTGCGGTGCGTATCCGATTGACCGTGCGGCCTCGGCGGATGCGGGGCGGTGGCCGCAGACGCTAATACTTCCCGAGTCGGCGCGGCGCAGGCCGCACAGAATCGTGATGAGCGTGGACTTGCCGGCCCCGTTTCGTCCGAGCAGGCCGAGGACCTGACCTGGGCTGACGCGCAGGTCGACCCCGCGCAGGACCTCGTGAGTGCCGTAGCTTTTGTGGATTCCCCGGGCATCCAGGCCTGGAGCATGTGGGTGTGACACGGTGATTCTCCCATCGGTTAACGCTGTTAACTTTGTGTCGCCAGTAAGGTTAACAGTGTTAACTTCTGGGTGCAAGGTGGCGCTGTGTGACCATAGGAAAACGCTGAATTCACGAGTTTTTCTGACAATCTGTCGCTGCGTGGGGGAGGGAAGCGGACCTAGACTGTCTGCGCGAGGCCTGAAGGAGGAGCGAAAGTGCCAGGTATGGATACCTACGACGCGATCATGCTGCTGTCCTACGGTGGCCCGAACGGCGAGGAGGACGTCCTCCCGTTCATGCGCAACGCGACGCGCGGTCGCGGAATCCCCGACGAGCGCCTGCTCCAGGTCGCCGCGCACTACAAGCGCTTCGGCGGGGTCTCTCCCATCAACGCCTGCAACCAGCGCCTGATCGCCGACCTGTCCGCCGAGCTCGCCCGCCGCGGGCACGACATCCCCGTCGGGTGGGGAAACCGCAACTGGCACCCCTTTGTTGCCGAAGGTCTCGACGAGCTCGCGGGGGCCGGTGCCCGACGCATCCTCGTCCTGCCCACCTCCGCCTACGCCTCGTACTCGGGGTGTCGTCAGTACCGCGAAGACCTCGCCGAGGCCGCTCAGGCCCTGCGCGAGAAGTGGGGGACGATCGTACTGGGCGCTGAGGATAGCGCCGACAACCCCGACGCCGATATCGTCCTGGACAAGGTCCGCCCCTACTACTCGACCCCCGGTATGGCGAGCGCGCAGATTGCATCCGTCCGGCGCGCGTGGGAAGCTCTGACGGCGCGCGGCGTCGACCCGGCAGGGATTCGCCTGATCTTCGTCACCCACTCCATCCCCGTGAGCATGGAGGCGGGATCTTCGCCCTTCCCGTTCCGTCCCTCGATCGACGAGGCAGTGGTTGCCTCGGACGATCGTGGTGAGCAGCAGGGGAGTGAGGCCTCGTCGCCGGCGGGAACCCCCGCAACCGAAATCAGCTACGTCGCCCAGCACCACGCCCTCATCCAAGCGATCATGCCGGAGCTGAGGCGCGTCCTTGGGCGCGCCGATCTGGGCTACGACCTCGTGTATTGCTCGCGGTCGGGACCCCCGCAGGCCCGCTGGCTCGAACCCGATATCAACGATTTCCTCGACGAGATCGCCGCCGACACAACGCCGCTGACTGGCACCGTCGTCGTCCCGATCGGGTTCATCTGCGACCACATGGAGGTTGTCTACGACCTCGACACCGAGGCGAAGGAGACGGCCGCGCGCCTGGGGATTCCTTACGAGCGCGCCGACACCGTCTCCACCGACCCGGGCTTTGTGTCCTCCCTGGTCGACGTGCTCGAAGAGCGCGCAGCCCAGGCACGAGGCGAGAGGGCCCGCGCGCGTGACGGTTACGGGCACCGGCCCCTTCCACACCGTGTGCCCGAGCGACTGCTGCCTCTCCCCGGCGCGCCCAGGCCATGCCTCGTCCGCTGGTGCCAGCACCCACCCCGGCACCGCCCCTCATTCTTCCGGCGCGCCCAGCCGAGCCGCCGGTCAACCAGCCACAACCCAGGAGGACTCCATGTCTACCCCGCATCCCCACGCCGTCGTGCCGCCCGAGCAGAACCCGGAAAACCCGGGACATCCCGCAGGAGTGCCGGACCGAGTCGGTGAGCACGCCGCGCGCCACCAGGCCCGCCACGCGGGCACCGAGGCGACGCCCCACTCGCATGCCGCTCACGTCCGCGTCACTGACCCGCGCGACGCGACGGACGTCGACTTCGACGAGGTCAACAACAAGCAGCACTACGCCCTCTACTCCGTGTTCGCGCTGGGGGAGTCCCTGCCCGCCGACGACGGCGAGCGCGGCCGTATTATCGCCGAGTCCCTGGACTACGTGAAGGGTGCGGGCGCGGAAATCCGCGGCTTCTACGACGTGTCCGGCTTCCGCGCTGAGGCCGACCTGATGGTGTGGTGGCTCGACGACGATCCCGAGGTCCTGCAGGACGCCTACCACCGCCTGCGCGCCAGCGCGCTCGGCAAGTTCCTGGATCCCGTGTGGTCCTGCATGGGCCTGCACACCCCCGCCGAGTTCAACAAGCGCCACATTCCCGCCTGCTTCGGCGGCGTCGCGCCCCGCGACTGGGCGATGGTCTACCCCCTTCGTGCGCTCCTACGACTGGTACCTGAAGGCCCCCGAAGAGCGCGCCCGCATCATGGCCGAACACGGTCGCAACGGCTTCGCGCAGTACCCGGACGTCAAGGGCTCGACCCTGTCGGCCTTCGGCTTCTCCGATTACGAGTGGGTGCTCGCGTTCGAGGCCGACAGCCTGGATCGCCTCGAGGGCGTCATGCACGCCCAGCGCTACACCGAGGCGCGTCTCTACGTGCGCGAGGACACCCCGTTCTTCACGGGTCCGCGCGTGAGCCTCGGCGAGTGGGCGGAGCGCCAGCCCCGCGCATAAGGGCCTCGCTTACCTATCAACTGGCCCCGGCCTCGTCCCTGAGAAAAGGAACGAGGCCGGGGCGCAGTGCCATGTCATCGCGCGGCGCGGGTGGCGCGCCCTACTTGCCCGGGAACAGCAGCGGCAGGTTGTGTTCGACCTGGTTGCCGACCGAGTCCATGGAGTGGGTTTCTCCCTCGTCGATCCACAGCTGCAGGCTGTCCTCGGTCATAAGGTCGGGATAGTCCTCGCGGAGCTCATCAATCTGCGGCGTCATGTCCCACAGGGCGGGGTCCTCTGAGCCGACCGACGCGAGGATGCGGAAGTCCTGCGGGCCGTACTGGGCGCGCTCGACGCCTGCGGTCACCAGTTCGGCGATGCGCGGGGAGTCGGCCTCCTCCTCGCGCCCGATCCACGACTCGCCAGCCATCGGCATATACCCGTAGAAGTACTGCGGACGCAGGGCAAATACGTCCCACGTGGTCGTCGCGCCCATCGAGAAACCGCCAAAGGCGCGGTGCCTGCGCGTTTCTCGCAGCGACTCGTCCGAGGTGTCCCCGCGGGCGAACGTCGTGTAGCGAGACTCGATCGTGTCGATGAGCGTATCGATCTCGCTCGTTGCAAAGAAGCGATTGAGCGCGTAGTCGTCCTCGTAGTCGTCCGTCGCGAACGAGCGGTCCGGATAGTAGGTCGCGAACACAACCAGCGTCGGTGCAACCTTGCCGGCCGTCTCCAGCTCATCGACGATAGGCGCGACACCGGAGGCCAAACCGGCGGCGTTCCCCCACCAACCGTGCGTCAGATAGAGGACGTTCGCAGGCTTGTTTGAAGCGTAGGATGCGGGAACGTACACGTACGCCTGCTTGGTGTATGTCGTCCCCTCGTAGCTCTGCTCGTAGGTGATCGTGTCGATCGTGCCATGCAGCGACTTGGCCGTGTCCATGAGGGCGGCGACGCCCTCGGGCAAGGGATCCTCGTCTTCTTCGTAGGCGATGGGGGAAGGATCCTTCTGTCCGTGACCCGAGCGATTGAGTGCGAACGACGTGACCCCTGCGAGGGCGAGCAGGCACAGCGCGATGATGGCGGTGAGGCGGAAACGTCGGGAGCTTCGTACAAACCTTGTGTTCACTGGCCGCGCCTCGGCCCGTTCGTCGTTATGCGTGCAGTCGTCGTCATGCGCTCCACTGTATGCCCACCCGATGCGTCCCTACCAATTGGTGTGTCTATCGCTACTCATCGGCGTGTACACAGCTACTCATCGGCGTGTACGCAGCTACTCATCGGCGTGGCCGGTTCTGCGCTACGTTTCCCCTCCAATTCCGCATGCAATTCCCCCGCCGGTCTTTCATGTTTTGAATTATGATCGTTGAAATTCCGGGGTTTGTGAGGGGTTGGTGAAATAGCTGTTCGGGGAATTGCATGCGACATTTGTGGGGAACTATGGCGTGTGTGCGGCGTGTGACCTCCGAAGCTTCGGGGGTCGCGCGCTCGCGGGGGTGGCATACCCTGGAGGCATGACCCCTGAGATCACGGATCCGCGCTTCCAGAAAATCGCCGAGGAGATTGCCGCAGACCCGGCCAACGCCTCGTACACGAAGCGAGGCGTGGGGCCGCTGTTTTACGCGGGGCCTCAGTGTCGCATCATGATCGTCGGCCAGGCACCCGGGCGCGTCGCCGAGGAAACCGGCATCGTGTGGAACGACCGCAGCGGCGACCGGCTGCGCGACTGGATGGGCGTCGACCGCGATACGTTCTATCACTCGGGCAAACTCGCGATCGTCCCCATGGACTTCTATTTCCCGGGCACGGGAAAGAGCGGTGACCTGGCGCCGCGCAAGGACTTCGCCGACACGTGGCACCCGCGCCTGCTTGAGCTCATGCCGAAGCTCGAGATGACGATCCTCGTCGGGGCCTACGCGACCAGGCGCTACCTGCATCTGCCCTCCTCGGCGTCGCTGACCGACGTCGTGCGCGACTACGAGCAGTATCTGCCCACCTACTTCCCCCCTGGTCCACCCCTCGCCGCGCAACCAGATGTGGATGAAAAAGAACCCCTGGTTCGCCTCCGACGTGCTGCCAGACCTGAAGAAGCAGGTCGCTGCGCTCATGGCCTGACCGTCATACGTGAGAGGCGACGTATAAATGTACGGCGGCTCCTACGTACGTTCAGCGCCCTCGGGTTCACGAGGACGGGGCAGGGTATAGTGCTCCGCCTCGGCTCGCGGGTGGCACACTGGTCCCATGGACGATCTGCGCATCCCTCCCGGGCCTGGCTGCCCGCGCGGCCTCGTCGTGCCCGCGGGGGAGCTGGTCGAGCGCTTCTCTCACGCCTCGGGCCCCGGCGGCCAGGGTGTCAATACCGCCGACTCGCGCGTGCAGCTGAGCCTGGACCTCGGCTCGACGAGCGCCCTGGGTGAGAAGCAGCGCGAGCGCGCCCTGTCGGTGCTCGGCGAGCGACTCACCGGTACCGTCCTCACCGTCACGGCCGCCGAGCGCCGCTCCCAGCGCCGCAACCGGGCCGCCGCGCGTGAACGCCTCGGCGAGATCCTGCGGGCGGCGCTGACTCCGCCCGTCCCGCGGCGCGCCACAAAGCCGACGCGCGCGTCCAAGCTGCGCCGCCTGGACGCCAAGAAGAGGCGCTCCGAACTCAAGGCCCGCAGACGCCGCCCCGACGCGGACTAATCCAGGGGCGAGGCCGGGGTTGCCTAGGCCCACGTGCTCCCGTTGGTGCGCCAGCCGATGAATACCCAGGTGACGGGCAACTTGTAGTCGAGGACCCACATCTCCGACGGCTCCCCGGACGGGGATTCGGCGGCACGTCGCACGAAGTGCTGGGTGGCGTAGGCGTCGAAGAGTCGGTGCTCGCGCGCGGTGAACGGCTTGGGGCCGGCCAGGCGACGAAGGTCCGCGCGGGCCTCGTCGAAGGAAGAAAAACGCATGGGACGGAAGGATCGCGTGGTCGCGAACGCCGGGATACGCCCCAGGGACGCGAGCGCGCGGGTCACGTCGTGGGCGATGCTCGGGCGCCTCGCCGCGCGTCCCAGGTAGGTGAGCAGGCGTGGGTCGCGGGAGGGGAGCAGGCTGTCTGGTACGACGACCGCCGCGCGGGAGCGCGCCGCCGCGTCGAGCTTGCGCACGCAAGCGGGCACGTCTCCGCTCATGAGGGAGCGTGACGCGAAGGCGACATCCACGCTGTTCTCGCCCAGGCCCGCCTCCTCCCAGTCGTCCTCCCAGGCGAGCAGGTGGGAGGTGATCGGCAGATTCTCTGCTGCCGCGCGCTCGTCGAGGATGGCCAGCATGGCCTCGGCGAAGTCGCAGCCGTGCACGCGGTGCCCGGCGCGGGCGAGGGGGACGGCGAGAGTGCCCGTCGCGCACCCCATGTCGAGGATCGTCTCGCCCGCCTCGAGCGCGAGGAGGTCCAGGAGCCAACGCTCGTAGTCGCTGGTCGCGCTGCGCGTGAACGTCGCGGCCCGCTTGTTCCAGTAGGCCTGCGAGTCGCGGTTGATTGTGCTCGCCTGTTCTCCGTGCGTGGTTGGCATCATGCGATGCCCTCACTTTCGTATCGGGAAGCCTGGCAGCATCGCCCGGCGAAAGTCAGGATAGTCCTTCAGGTCCAGCGAGAATAGATCTTCGTGAGGAAACGGGAATTATCTGGTCAAGCGCGTGGAATAATGGCCGCGTGAATTCTTCTCCTGCGCTGCCGAACTTCTCCAGTGACTACCAGGAAGGCGCGCACGCCCGGGTGCTCGACGCGCTCGTCGCCACCAACATGGAACAGTCGAGCGGCTACGGCACCGACGAGCACTGCGAGCACGCCCGCGACCTGATCCGCGAGGCCTGCCAGGCCCCCGACGCCGACGTGTACTTCCTGGTCGGCGGCACGCAGACGAACGCGACCGTCATCGATGCGATCCTCCTGCCCTGGCAGGGCGTCATCGCCCCCAATACCGGCCACATCAACATGCACGAGGCTGGCATCGTCGAGCGCGGCGGCCACAAGATCCTCGACACCCCCGCCGTCGAAGGAAAGATCAACGCGGCTGACGTCGAACGCATCTGCTCAGCGTGGGAGGGCGACGGTGCGCGTGACCACATGATCGCCCCCGCCCTCGTCTATATTTCGCAGCCCACCGAGTACGGCACCCTCTACTCCCTGCGCGAGCTCGAGGAACTCTCCGCCGTGTGTCGCGAGCGCGACCTCAAGCTTTTTGCCGATGGCGCGCGCCTCGCCTACGCGCTGGCCTCGCCCGCCAACGACGTGACGCTCGCCGACCTGGCGCGCCTGACCGACGTCTTCTACATCGGCGGCACCAAGTGCGGCTCCCTCTTCGGCGAGGCCGTGGTCATCCCCGAGCGCGGCTCGATCCGCCAGTTCGTCACCCACATGAAGCAGCACGGTGCGCTCATGGCGAAGGGGCGCCTCCTGGGCGTGCAGTTCGAGGCGCTTTTCGAGGAGTGCCTCTACCTGACGATCGGTGAGCCCGCCGTTAAGGCGACCGCGCGGATTCGCGAGGCGCTCAAGCGCGCCGGCTACGTTGTCACCATGGACTCGCCGACCAACCTGACCTTCGTGGCCCTCGACCAGGCCGGGCACGAGCGCCTGTCGGACAAGGTGCGCTACAGCATCTGGGAGACCCTGCCCGATGGCCGCTACCTCGCGCGCATCGGCACCTCCTGGGCGACCCCCGAGGAGGACGTGGCGGCCTTCGAGCAAGCCCTGGCGCGGTAAAGGTAGTACTTCTGCGTTCTCTGGGTGGAGTGTGCTGTCAGAGTCTTCAATGTGCTATCGATCTGATAGCATATAGCTATCTATATGTCGATTTTGGAGGTGTCAAATGGCGACCGCTACGGTGACGGTTCGACTCGACGCTGAGGATAAGGCCGCGATGGAGCGTGCCTGCAAAGAGATGGGTCTCTCTATGAATACCGCGTTCACGATCTTTGCGAAGAAGGTGGCGCGGGAGCAGCGGATTCCCTTCGTTTTGGAGGTTGATGGATTCTACTCGCGTTCCAACCTTGCTCATCTTGACCGCGGTATTGCGGAGCTGGAGGCTGGGCGTGGTATCTCGCGAGAGCTGATCGAGGATGCGTGACCTTGTCTGGGCCTCCGAGGCCTGGGAGGACTATCTGTGGTGGCAGACTCAGGATCGAAAGACACTGAAGCGCATCAACGCACTACTGCGTGACATTGCCAGGAACGGGCAAGATACTGGAATTGGTAAGGCTGAACCGTTGAAGGGGCGTTACTCGGGGTGGTGGTCACGCCGCATTGATGCGGCAAATCGTCTTGTCTATCGCGTGCGTGACGATCGAGTCGAAATTATTTCTTGTCGCACTCACTATGGGGATCGTTAAATGGAAACTCCGGAGTCGTCCGGTGGGCGGGCCGGGTGGATCGGGAGCGTCGGGCCGGGTTAGCCTGGGCGCATGACACTCGCCGCTGAGACGAACGACTTTTCCGCCCTGACCGCCTCGCGCCGCTCCACGCGCGCCTTTACAGACCGGGAGATCCCCGCCGAGGTCCTCGATGCGATCCTCGCCGACGCGACGACCGCGCCGTCCTGGTCCAACACGCGCGCCTTCCGCGTCGCCCTGGCCACGGGCGAGCGCGCCGCTCGCCTACGTGAACACTACGGTCGCCTCTTCGATGAGGAGATCGCCGCCCACGCCCGCAAGGCTGAGGATCCGACCGTGGAGATCCCCGTTCCCGACGGCGACTTCCCGGTGCGCAAACGCTACCCGGACGAGGGTACGACCCGCCCAGATCGAGGTCGCGAAGCTCCTCTACGGCATCCACGGCATCGAGCGCGCCGACATCGAGGGGCGCAACCGCGTGAACCGCCGCAACGTCACGGCCTTCGACGCGCCCGTCATGGGCTTCGTCTTCGTCCACGAGGACATGCTGCCGTGGAGCGCCATGGACGCCGGCCTCATGCTCCAGACCCTGTTCCTGTCCGCCAAGTCGCGCGGCATCGACTCCTGCCCGGTCGGCATCCTAGCCACCTGGCGCGAGCCTGTCGAAGCCGAGTTCGAGATCCCCGAGGGCTACCGGTTCATCACCGGTTTCGCGCTCGGTTACGCGGATCCCGAGGCTCCGATCAACGCGATGCAGGCGCCGCGCCCGCCGATCCAGCTCCTCGAAGGCAAGTGAGGCTACGAGCGATGTATCGCTAGTCGTTGAGTTCAGCGCGCAGATCGGCCAGGCTCACGCGCTGTCCGTCGTCGTTGCGCGCTGCCTCCCGGAAGGCCGCAAGATCGCGCGCGTCCTCGAGTTCTTCCAGGGCTAACAAGTCGTCCACACCGATCACGATCGCGGCGAGACGGCCGTTTTTCGTCACTCCGATACGCTCGCCACCGTAGGAGGCTCGTCCGAGGACATCGGAGAGGTTTGCGCGCAGCTCGCGAGTCGATAGGGTTGTGGCAAGCGTGTTCATAGTGTCATTTTAATACACTGTGTACACATGCGGTGTCTGGATGAGCCTTCCCGCGCGTGAACAATTTCCCACGGACGTGCCGCGCGCCCAGGCGAGCGTCTACCGTGGAACGAGGCCCCGGCCTCGTGAAACGTTCGCAATCGGAAGGACCCTATGTCCAAGAAGTACCTCTCTGTCGCCTTCGCCTACGTGGGAGTCATCATCGGCGCGGGCCTGGCGAGTGGCCAGGACCTGCTCCAGTACTTCCTCTCCTTCGGCGCGAAGGGCCTGATCGGCATCGCGGCCCTGGGCGTCCTCAACGTCGTCTTCGGCGTCGTCGCGCTCCAGCTGGGCTCCTACTACCGGTCCGGCCACCACGACGAGGTCTTCGAACGTATCACCCACCCGGCGCTGCGCCGCGTCATCGACGTCGTGCTCGTCTTTTCGGGCTTCGCGATGGGCTTCGTGATGCTCGCGGGTGCGGGTGCGAACCTCGAGCAGCAGTTTGGCCTACCCGCGTGGGCGGGAAGCGCCCTGTGCGCGGTGCTGGTTATTCTCACGGCCTTCCTGGACTTCGACCGGATCATGAAGGTGATCGGCGTCTTCACGCCCATGATCATCGTCGCCATCACGATCCTTACCATCTACTCGCTGGCCACCCCGCACCCGGGCGTCGCCGAACTCAACGCCGCCGCCACCCAGGTCACCCCGGCGCTACCCAACCTGTGGCTCTCCACGATCAACTACTTCGCGCTGTGCGTCGTCAACGGCATCGCCATGGCCTTCGTGCTCGGCGGCTCGGTGCTGCGCATCGGCGAGGCCCGCCGAGCCGGGCGCGTGGGTGGCACCATCATCGCCCTGGTCATCGGCGCCGACGCCCTGTGCCTGTACCTGAACATGGACCGGATCTGGGACGTGAACGTTCCCGCCCTCGAGATCGCGCGCTCGATCCACCCGGCTTTCGCCTTCGTCTACACTCTCATCATTTTCGCGCTCATCTACAACACGGTCTTCTCGCTGTTCTACTCGACGGCGCGCCGCTTCTCGGGCGGGGAGACCACCCGCATGCGCATCGTCCTCGTCGGCGTCGTCGCCGTGGGCTACGCGGCCTCGCTCATGGGCTTCAGAAGCTGATCGGCGGCATGTATCCGATCATCGGGTGGCTGGGCGTCGCCCTCCTCGTCGTCCTCGCGGTCGGCTGGCTGCGCGAGCGCTCCGCCGTCCCGCGCGAGGAGAACCTGCGTCGCAAGCTCATTCGCGTCCTCGTGCGCAAGCACGCCGACGACCTGGAGTACACGGACGAGCACCGCGCCCAGGCGCGCACCCTCGCCCAGGCCTCGGTCGTTGATGGCACCGAGCTGCGCCGCGAGGCCGACTCGATCGCCGAGCAGATCGCCGACACCCAGGATGATGCCGCCGCATACGCGCGCGAGGCTCTGCCCGTCGACGAGGCCCTGGTCGAGCAGGCGATCGAGGCCGACCGGGCGAACGGCTGAGTCAGCTGGCAGATGAGGCCGTGGCCTCCTCGTGCGCAAACAGCCAGGCTTTCACGTCCCTTCCCGCCGCGTAGCCGCCGGGGCTGGTGGCCGCCACGACCCTGTGGCAGGGGCGGATCAGGAGTAGGGGATTACGCCCCACCGCTCCGCCGACCGCCTGGGCCGATGCGGGCACACCTGCGTCCCACAGCGTGGCCGTGAGGTGCCCGTACGTGCGCGTCGCGCCGTAGGGGATAGTGTCCATTGCCTCCCACACGTGTCTCTGGAAGTCCGTGCCTTCGGGTGCGAGGGGGACGCAAGTGGGGGAGGGGACTCGCCCGCGAAGTATCCGTCGAGCCAGGCCACCGCCGCGCCCAGAGCTCGCGCGTCAGCCTCGTCCCACCCGGCCTCGGCGAGGACAACCTCCCGGGAATCGGGCGAGGTCAGGTTGAGCGCCGAGCGCGCCGAGGCCTCGTCGATGCCATAGGGCGAGCCGAAGAAGCGCTGCCCGGCCACCCACAAGCCGACGAGCGCACCGCCCCGCGCGGCCAGCATGATGCTACCGATGGGGGAGTCGTAGGTGGCGAGCGCCGGATCAGAACTGCTCAGGGTGATCGCGGTAGGCATACGCCCACACTGTCACGGCGACGGTGACCGCGCGAGTCCAGGCATCGCGGACGGCGCTCAGTTCGTCGCCCTCGAAGGCCTCCGCCAGGAGACGGTGGCCGACCTCCACAGTCGGAGCGATGAAGGCGAGGACGTAGCGTAGTGGCACGAAGGGCGTCGAGTCCGCCCCATCCGCCGCGTTCTTCGCCGCAGTCATGTGTCGAGCTCCGATCAGGTACTGGTAGTCCAACCATGCCTGATCCCGCTCGCGCGTGCACATGTCGATGATCCATTGGGCGAAACGCGGCTTTGAGGCCTGCGCGTACTCGGGGTTCGGCTGTCCGTCCGGGTGCGCGGAATGGGCTGCCAGATACGTCTTTTGAGCCAGAATCCCGCGCCACGTGTCGACCATTTCCATGGCGTGTGGCGCCAGGACTGGCTCTGCTCGAGAGAGCAGCTCTGCGTCACCGGGCTGGACGTGCGCGGCGGCCTCGATCTGGCGTAGATCCTCGAGTGTGAGCGGGGATGCGGGGACGGCATCGGTGCCGTAGGTGTACCCCGATGAGTGGTCGTAAGCGGTCATGAGTGCCTCCTAAAAACCTATGCGTCAATGGTAGAACATGCTCTGCGCGTTTGGATCTGTTTGACATCCGGTGATGGTGCAGAGGGCAGGCGAGTGGGGTGTGGTGCTCCGCGCGAGTTCGCCGTGCGCGTAGCCGCTGTGGTGAGGTGGCAACGGCGCTGGAGGGGGTTGCGCACAATACAATTAACCTGTGGATCCCCTTCTCATCGCCCTGGCCGGAATGCTCATCATCGTGGCATGTCAATTCGTCGCGCCCAAGGTGCGCGTGGCATCCCCCCTGATCCTGCTGGTCGTTGGCCTGGCGATCGGGTTCCTGCCCCAGGTGGGGGCCATCGAGATCGAACCACATATCGTCCTCGAGATGGTGCTGCCGCCCCTGCTGTTCTCGGCGGCCGTGCGAATGCCGACCATGGACTTCCGGCGCGAGATGCAAGCCGTCGCGATGCTCGCGATCCCCCTCGTCTTCGTCTCCGCCTTCGCGGTCGGCTTCGTCATCAACTGGCTGGTCCCCGCGATCTCCCTGCCCTGGGGCGTCGCCCTGGGCGCGGTCCTGTCGCCAACCGACGCGGTCGCCGTCTCGATTGCGAAACGCTCCGGCGTCTCCCACCGAATCATCACAGTCCTCGAAGGCGAGGGGCTCTTCAACGACGCGACCTCGCTCGTCCTGTTGTCCGCCGCGATGAGCGCGGGCCTGGCCGCAGACGAACACGCGCTCAACCCGGGCCTGCTCATCGGCAAGGTCGCCATCGCCCTCGGTATCGCTGCGGGTATTGGCTGGGTCGTCGGCGAAGTCGGCGTGCGCCTGCGCGCCCTCATCAAGGACCCTTCTGCCAACACCGTTTTCTCTTTCGCGATGCCTTTCATCGCCTCGATCCCCGCCGAGCACCTGGGAGGCTCCGGCCTGGTCGCGGCCGTCGTCGCCGGCCTGGTCGTCTCAAGCCGACGCGCGGCCTTTATCTCCGCGACCAATAGGCGTTTCACCCAGCAGAACTGGGAGACCATGACGCTCGTCTTGGAGAGCGGGATCTTCCTGACGATGGGCCTGCAGGCCTTCGGCATTGTCGAGGAAACCGCCGCGTTCTCCGGCGGCTTTGGCCTTCGCCGCCTTCCTAGCCGTCGCCCTCGGCGCGCTCATCATGATCATCCGAGCCGTGTTCATCGCCATCATGCTCGCCTGGCTGGACCACCGCCGCACCCATCGCCAGCGCCGCTACGACGCCGAAACTCTGCACCTCGAGCGCTTCGAAAAGCGCATGAACGCTGCCTGTGAGGTCGACGCCGACATGCTTCAGGCGCGCGACCTGAGTCCCGAGCACTGGGAGAATGCGCTCAACCACTATCGTCGCCGCCTCAAGCGTCGTGCGCGCCGCAACGCCATGCGCGGATCCGACCTGGATTACTTCGAGAACGAACCGCTGGGCCCGCGCGAGGGAAGCGTCATCGTCTGGGCGGGCATGCGCGGCGCGATCACCCTGGCCGCGGCGCAGACGATCTCGACGCACGCCCCGATGCGCGCGCTGCTGCTGTCGATCGCCCTGTTCATCGCGGCGGGCGCCCTCGTCATCCAGGGCCTGACCCTGCCCGGACTCATCCGCCTCGTCAAGCCCAAGATGGCCACGGGCGACATCTCCGAGGAGGAGCGCGCCAAGCTCCTGGAGGTGATGGGCTCCGCGCTGGTGGATACGGCGCTCGCCCAGGCGATCCACGAGGTCGACGGACAGACCCTGCTGTCGGCCGGCGTCTCGCGCACGCTGTCCAGGCTCGGGCACGCGGTCGCCGCCGACGACGAGGCCGCGGGGATGCGCATTGCGCGCACGACCGACCGCATCCTCACCGACATTCTGCAGGATGCGACCACACAGGCCGCCGTTTCCTCGAGTGAGACGGACGACGACGGCCGCGCCACCGTGGACATGAGCGAGGAGGAGGTTGAGCGCTCCTTCACGCGCGACCAGATCCGTGAACTGGCGCTGGAGGCAATCCGCGCCCAGCGTGACGCCCTCCTGCAGGCCCGCGACGAGGGCATCTTCTCCTCGGCGGCCCTGGAAGGTGCCCTCGCCCGACTCGACAACGAGGAAATCCTGCTGGTTTCCAGCCGCGGCGTCGACCACTGATCATCGCTCTCGCGTCGACCGAGCGAGGTGAGCGCGTCAGTCCGTCGTCACCCGCGAGGCGTACGCCGGGTCGTCGGTGACCGAATTGAGCGCCTCCTCCAGGCGCTGCGGGCTCACGATCCCGTCGCGCGCCAGGACCCGGTAGGTCTGGTCGGCCTCGTGCGTGAGCATGTTCGTAACCTCAAAACCGTTGCGCTCGTAGAACGCCAGGCGGCGCACACGCTGCTGGTAGTTCCCGGCCTCGCGCACGACCGGCTCGATCTCGAGCAGCTGCGGCACGTCGCCGTAGCGCTCGCGGAAGTAGGTGAGGATGCGCGTGCCGTAGCCCGCGCTGCGCGTGCGCCCGTCCACCGCGAGGAAGCCCAGGTAGAACAGGTCGGGGAAGACGAAGGAGAAGGTCAGGGCGACCATGTTGCCGGCCCCGTCCTCGCCCGCGGGCAGGGAGGGATCGATCCACGCGAGGAAGGAGACCTGGTCCATCTGGGCGCTCGCCAGCAGCTCGGGAAGGGGGATCTGCTCCTCGGGCGGGAAGGAACGCTCGTAGATTTCCTTGACTTTGTCGGTGATTGGCCCCTCGTTGGGCACCAGAATCCGGGTGAGGTCGGTCATGGGGTCAGTCTAGCCGCTCGGCCTCGCGCACCCCGGTAGGCGGCCGATGGACGAGGCCAGGGCAGGGTTTTGGGGCCCGTCATGTGACGTGGGAGATATGGGTTCAGGGGCTCCTCAGGGGACGATCAGGGGTCAGTCAGGGAACAGCGGCGGTCGTGGGTGACGGTCGCTCACCTAGACTTGTATGAGGAATCAACGGCAGATGTGAGGATGAAGCGTGCTAGAGCTCAAGGAGATCGTCAAGGCCTACCAGACCGCCAACCTCGTGCAGGTGGCGCTCAACAAGGTCTCCGTGGCGTTCCGCGACAACGAGTTCGTGGCCGTGCTGGGACAGTCCGGTTCCGGCAAGACGACGATGCTCAACGTCATCGGCGGCCTCGACCGCTTCCAGAGCGGCGACCTCGTCATCGACGGCATTTCGACGAAGGACTACAAGGCCCGCGACTGGGACGCTTACCGCAACAACCGCATCGGCTTCGTCTTCCAGGCCTACAACCTGATCCCGCACCAGAGTGTCCTGGCGAACGTCGAGCTGGCCCTGACCCTGTCGGGCGTCTCGCGCTCCGAGCGCCGCAAGCGCGCCCTCGACGCCCTGACTCGCGTGGGCCTCGCCGAACACGTCCACAAGAAGCCCTCGCAGATGTCGGGCGGCCAGATGCAGCGCGTCGCCATCGCGCGCGCCCTCATCAACGACCCCGAAATCCTGCTGGCCGACGAGCCCACCGGCGCCCTCGACTCCAAGACGAGCGTGCAGGTCATGGACCTGCTGCGCGACGTGGCCCGCGACCGCCTCGTCATCATGGTCACGCACAACCCCGAGCTGGCCCACCAGTACGCCACCCGCATCGTCGAGCTGGCCGACGGCTGCATCGTCGCTGACTCCGATCCTTTTGTGCCCACCGCGCAAGACCGCCGCGAAGCCAAGCCCGCGCGCCGCACCTCGATGGGCTTCCTGACGGCCTGTCCCTGTCGGCCAACAACCTGATGACGAAGAAGGGCCGCACCCTCATGACCTCCTTCGCGGGGTCCATTGGCATCATCGGCATCGCCGCGATCCTCGCGCTGGCCAACGGCACCAACGCCTACATTGCGAAACCGAAGAGGAGACGCTGGGCGCGTATCCGCTGACGATCCAGAAAACCGGCATCGACATGACGGCCGCGCTGTCCGTGTCGGCCTCGGACTCGAAGGACTCCCAGCCCGCGCCTGACGGCAAGGTCGGCGTCTCCAAGCTGCGTACCTTCGCCGACACGATCCGCGACGCGAAGACCAACGACCTAGCCTCCCTCAAGACGTACCTGGACAACAACGGCGGCGACATTTCCGCGATGGTCAACGCGATCGAGTACGACTACGACATCGTCCCGCAGATCTACCAGTCCGACACGTCCAAGGCGACCGTGCAGGTCAGCCCCGACCAGTCGATGAAGCAGATGGAAACCGGTTTCGGCTCCGGGGCATTCTCCTCGATGATGGTCACCAACCCCTTCTATCAGATGCCTGCCACGACCTCGCTGTATACCTCCGCGTACGACGTGGTCGCCGGCTCCTGGCCGAGCGGGGCGAACCAGGTTGTCCTGGTCTTGGACGAGGACGGCAACATCCCCAACCTCTTCGAATACACCCTGGGTCTGAAAGACCACAAGGAATTCGACGACCTCATGCGCCAGTACTACCAGGGTGCCCTGGGGGATAAGAAGCAGTCCGGGACACAGTCGGGCGCGCAGTCCGGGGCCAGTACCGCGACCTACGACTACTCCGCGATCCTGGGCACGACCTTCCGGCGCGTCAACGCCTTCGACAAGTACACGTGGGATGACACCTACAAGGTCTGGACGGACCGCTCCTCCGACGCGGACTACATGAAGAAGCTCGTGGACGGCGGCCAACAGCTGACGATCTCCGGCATCGTCAAGCCCAACTCCGACAAGGGCGGCGCCCTGCGCCAGGGCATCGCCTACACGCCCGCCCTGACCTACCAGATCATCGAGGAGGCGGCGGCCAGCCCGATCGTTAAGGCCCAACGCGCCAAGCCCGACGTCGATGTGTTCACCGGCAAAACTTTCAAGGAGCTGGCTGACAACCAGAAGAGCCAGTCCGGCGGCTTCGACATGTCTTCCCTGTTCACGGTGGACGAGTCCAAGCTCTCTGCCGCCTTCCAGATCGACCCCAGCAAGATGCAGATGGACCTGTCTGGCCTGGACTTTCCGGCATGGACTTCTCCGGCCTCGATTTTTCCAATCTCGACATGTCGGGCCTGGATCTGTCGACCATCGACCTGTCGGCCCTCGCCGCCCAGTCCGGTGCCCAATCGGGCATGGCCTTCGACCTGTCCGGCCTCGACTTCGGGGAGCTGAGCAAGGACCTGCCGCAGCTGGCCAACGTCGACTTCCCAGACGATCATCCGCTCGGCTCTGGCCGACGGTGCCGTCAAGGACGGTGCGGCCGAATACCTGAGTGCACAAGCCTCCCAGATCGCCCAGGGATTCCAGGACTACGCCCGCGAGCAGATCGAGGCGGGCGGCACGACGGACTTCGCGACCCTGGCCTCGGCGTACTTCTCTCAGCCCGAGGTGCTCGAGCAGCTGCGAGCGGCGGTCTCCTCGGACCAGGTCGTTGACTCCGACAAGCTCGCCGCGAACCTGACGAAGGCGCTCGGCAATGACCCGGCCCTGGCCCAGATCGGCACCGATGTCTCCACTCAGGTTATGAACGCGATCTCCGCGCAGATCGCCGCCCAGCTGGGTCGCACTCTTACCCAGGGCGTGAGCGCCGTCATTGGGCAGGTCATGCAGGAAGCCATGACGAACGCGATGACCTCGATGATGACGCAGCTGTCGACCGCGATCGGCGACCAGATCGGCGCGACCATGGAGCAGTTCGCCACCAACATGTCCAGCGCCTTCTCCATCGATCCGCAGGCATTCGCCGACGCCTTCCACTCCAACCTGGACGAGAAGTCCCTCGCCGCCCTCATGGCGACCATGTTCTCCACGAACGTCCCGACCCTGGACACGAACCTGAGGAACCTAGGCTGGGCGGACATCGCCTCCCCGTCGAACATCTCGATCTACCCCAAGTCCTTCGCGGACAAGGACAAGGTGAAGGCCGCGCTCGACGCCTACAACGCCGACAACAAGGCGGCGGGGGCGACCGACAAGGTCATCACCTACTCCGACGTCATGGGTGCGCTCATGAGCTCGGTGACCAAGATCGTCGACATCATCTCCTGGCTGCTCATCGCCTTCGTGTCGATCTCTCTGGTGGTCTCCTCGATCATGATTTCGATCATCACCTACATCTCGGTCCTCGAGCGCCGCAAGGAGATCGGCATCCTGCGCTCGATCGGCGCCTCGAAGGGTGATGTGTCCCGCGTGTTCAACGCCGAGACCGTCATCGAAGGCCTCTTGGCAGGCCTGATGGGCGTGGGCGTGACTTACGGGCTGTGCGCGATCGCGAACGGCATCGCCTACTCCTCGTTCAATGTGGAGAACATCGCTCAGCTCTCGCCGCTCACGGCCCTGACACTCATCGCGGTGTCCGTCGGCCTGACCGTCATCGCGGGCATCATCCCGGCCTCGCGAGCCTCGCGCCAGGACCCGGTCGAAGCCCTGCGCTCCGAGTGACGCACGCGGCCTCGTCCCTTTCGGGGCGAGGCCGTGGCTCGCTTTCGGGGCGCGCGCGGCTGCGCTAACCTGGTCGTAACGCTCGTTTCAGTAGCCGCGAGGAAAGAGGAATCATGCCCACTCCCGAGAAGCTTGCCACCGACGCCACCGTCGCCATCATGCTGGCCGATGGCTTCGAAGAGGTCGAGGCCCTGGCCGTCGCCGACGTCCTGTACCGCGCCGGCGTGCGCTCCGACCTGATCTCCGTGACCGACGCACGTCACGTGACCAGCTCGCACGGCATCCGCGTCGTCGCCGACCTCATGCTCGAGGACGTGGACCTGTCCACCCTACACCGTCCTCTTCCTGCCCGGCGGCATGCCCGGCACCCTGAACCTGAAGGCCACGCCCGCGATCCAGGTCGAGGCGCTGCGCCGCTCCGACGCGTCCCAGCCCATCGCGGCGATCTGCGCGGCCCCCTCGATCCTGTCCGAGCTGGGCATCCTCGACGGCCGCCACGCGACCGCGAACCCGGCGTTCGTCAAGGCCATCGCCGAGGGCGGCGCGATCGTCCACGAGAACCCGGTCGTCGCCGACGAGTTCATCACGACCAGCCGAGGTGCCGGAACCGCTCTCGAACTTGGCCTCGAACTCGTGCGCCAGCTCCTGGGTGACCAGGCCGCTGAAGAGGTCTCTCGCGGCGTCGTGCTCGCCCGCTGACGTCCCCTTCGCAACCCCGAAAGGATCCTCCCTTCGCATGAGCTCGCGTAAGCCTCGTCCTGGCCCGACGCGCCCAAGCCCCTGGCGGCACCCGTGGTGGACAACCACACGCACCTGCCCACCCACGTCGGCGAGATCCCCCGGCGCGAGGGCGTGGCGCTCAGCCTCGAGGAACAGCTGGAGCGTGCCAGCGAGGTGGGGGTCACCCGGATGATTTCGAGCGCCTGCGAGCTGCCCGACTTCGATCCGATGATCGAGCTGGCGCGCGCTCACGAGGGTGTGCGCGTCGCGATCGCGATCCACCCCAACGACGCGGCCCTGCACGCCGGCTGCGCCGAGCCTTCGCCAGACGGCCTGACCCCGACGGTGCGCGACTACCACGTGCCCCTCGACGAGGCCCTGGCCGCCGTCGAGGCGCGGCTGGACGATCCGATGGTCGTCGCGGTGGGGGGAGAGCGGCCTGGACTATTTCCGCACCGCCACCCCGGGCCGCGAGGCGCAGAAGGAATCCTTCCGTGCGCACATCGACATGGCGCAGCGCTCCGGCCTGCCCCTGCAGATCCACGACCGCGACGCCCACGAGGACACCCTGGCGATTCTCGACGAGCGCGCGAGCGCGGACCAGCGCATCGTCTTCCACTGCTACTCGGGAGACGCTCAGATGGCACGCCGCCTCGCCGAGCGCGGATGGTACGCCTCCTTCGCCGGACCCATCACCTACCCCGCGAACTCTGACCTGCGGGCCGCGCTCGCGGTCCTGCCGCGCGAGCTCGTCCTGGTCGAGACCGATGCTCCCTACCTGACGCCCGTGCCGTGGCGCGGCTGCCCCAACGCCTCCTACGTCATGGCGCACACGGTGCGTTTCATCGCGGATCAGTGGGGCGTCAGCGAGGGGGAGGCGTGCGACCAGCTGCGGGCGAACACCGAGGCGGTCTACGGCACCTGGTGAGGGTTACTTATCCCGTGATGAGCGTGGGTTATTGGGTCCTGCGCGGCCGTTTTGAGCGTGTTCTCTGACTGGTGAATTGCGTCAAAGTGGTCGCGCAACGGTAACAAATTGGTTACGGTGGGTGTGTCAGTTCGAATCGGCCTGCCCGTCTGATGTGCCCGCAGTGAGCGAAGGATGCGTCGGCGCGGCCCCGAAACGGAACCTACAAAGTCTGGAGACACGTGAGCTTTCAGCCCTCTCGTACAACAGTCATTTCCGTCGCAGCCGCGACGGCCCTTCTGGTTGCCGGCACCGCGGCCACTGCGATCGGCACCTCCTATCGCCACGTCACCGTCGAAGTTGACGGCGTGACCCGCGATGTATCCGGCTTCTTCACGACCGCGGGCGATGCTCTGCACAGCGCGGGCGTGACCGTCGGCGACCACGACCTCGTCGCCCCCGCCTCCGACCAGACCGTCGCGAGCGGTGACACCGTCGTCGTGCGCACCGCGACCGAGTACGACGTGACCGTCGACGGCAACCAGACCATGGCGTGGTCCACGGCCTCGTCGATTTCCGGCGTGCTCTCGGCCCTGCCGGCCTCCGCCGCGTCCATGGCGGCCGACCGCTCCTACACCCGCGCCGAGATGCCCGTCGCCGAGGCCGGCCAGACCGTCCACGTCGTCGCCGACGGCACCACGACGGACGTCGTCGTCTCCTCCGACGAGGGCACGACCGCGATCCTCGAGAAGGCCGGCGTCACCGCCGGTCCGATCGACCGCGTCACCATGGAACACAACGGTGGCGAGGCCACCCTGCGCGTCGCGCGCGTCGTGCGCGGCACCGTGTCCACCACGACCGAGATCCCGTACGAGACCGAAGAACGTGAGGACGCCGAGGCCGAAGAGGGCACCGAGAAGACCGTGCAGGAAGGCGCTGCCGGCTCTGAGGTGACCGAGACCTACCAGGAGACCATCGACGGAAACGTCACCGTCTCCGCCGTCCTGTCCACGACCCGCACCGAGCCCACCAAGCGCATCGTCGCCAAGGGCACGAAGGCGAAGAAGGCTGAGGACACCACGTCCAGTTCGTCCTCCTCGTCTGGTTCGTCGGGTTCCTCCTCGTCCGGTTCGTCTGCCTCTGCTCCCGCAGCGGTCTCGGGCGACGACGCTGCGATCTGGGCGGCCATCGCCCAATGCGAGTCCGGCGGCAACCCGTCGATCAACACGGGCAACGGCTACTACGGCATGTACCAGTTCTCTCTGCCCACGTGGCGTTCCGTCGGCGGCTCCGGCCTGCCCTCCGACGCCTCCGCAGAGGAACAGACCATGCGTGCGCGCATGCTCCAGCAACGCTCCGGTTGGGGCCAGTGGGGCTGCGCCTACAAGCTGGGCCTCGTCTGACGTGACATTGCACGCGGGCGCGGCCAGAGTCTGGCGCGCCCGCGTGCGTGCACGTTAAGCTGACCAGCAGTACCAATAGCGAGTAAGTGGAGAATCGTGAACCACCACCTGAGCACCTCCCTCAGTGCATCCGCCGCAAGCGCCCTGCACGTCCTGGGCGCCCACGTGCGTTCCTTCGCGCCTTCCCCGCGCATCGTCCTCGGCGTCGCCGCCCTCGCATCTGCGGGTGTCTTCGGCATCGCCGGCGTCGGTGTCGCCTCCTCGCACACATCCGTCATGCTCGAGGTCAACGGCGTATCGCGCCCCGTGACCTCTTGGGGTAACACCGTCGGCGACGCGCTGCATGCCGCGGGCGTGAGCGTTGGCAGCAACGACCTCGTCCAGCCCGGCACCGGCGAGGCCGTGCGCGACGGCGACACGATCGTCGTGCGCACCTCCAAGCCGTACACGGTGACCGTCGACGGCCAGACCCGTACCCTGTGGACCACGGCCTCGTCGGCCGATGCGATCCTCGCGGACGCCGCGCCGCTGGGCTCGGCCGTCAGCCTCGCCGCAGACCGTTCCTCGTCGCGTGACGAGCTCACCCCGCTCGTGTCCCGCGCACGCAACGTCGTCGTCACGGTGGATGGTACGACGCGCGAGGTCGCCGCACGTCCCGGGCAGGACGCCCGCGCGATCCTCGAGGCCGCCGGCGTCTCCGTGCACCCTCTCGACCGCGTGAACGTCACGACGGGCGAGGCCGGCGAACTGTCGATCAACGTCAGCCGCGTCACCCGCGGTGAGGCCACCGAGACCGTCGAGATCCCCTTCAGTGAGACGACGACGACCAGCTCTGACCTCTTCGTCGGCGAGTCCCAGGTGACCACGGCCGGCGTCAACGGCGCGACCACGTGGACCGTGTGGCAGGAGAAGAAGGGCGACGAGGTCCTGACCTCCGTGCCCATCACCGAGCACTCCACGTCCCAGCCCGTGACCCAGGTGCGCAGCGAGGGGACGAAGGAGGCCACGCCGGCCGCCCTCGTCGCCGCCGGCATTGACCCGAAGGCCACCCTCGAGGAAAAGGTTGAGGCGGACGGCACGACCTCCGTACGCTACCGTGCGAAGCTCGGCACGATCTCCACGAAGGAAGAGATCGCCGCGATCGCAGCCGACACGAAGAACACTGACTCCGCCACGGCTGCCGCCGCCGCTGCAGCTGCCGCTGCCGCGGGTGCGGTCCCCACCACATACTCCGGTGAGGACCCGCGTTCGCTGGCCAAGCCCATCATCGCAGCCCAGGGCTGGGGCGACAGTGAGTACCAGTGCCTGGTCCTCCTGTGGAACCGCGAGTCGCAGTGGAACCCCTACGCCGAGAACGCCTCCTCGGGCGCGTACGGTATCCCGCAGGCGCTGCCGGGCTCCAAGATGGCCTCGGCCGGTGCCGATTGGCGCACCAACCCGATCACCCAGATCAACTGGGGCATCGGCTACATCAAGGGCCGCTACGGCACGCCCTGCTCCGCGTGGGCGCACTCCAACGCCGTGGGCTGGTACTGAGCCCGAAAGCAACTGAGGGCCGGGCCTGACAATGCGTGTTGTCGGGCCCGGCCTTTTCCTGTGCTCTCATGCGTGCTACCGCCACAATTTCGCACGTAATTTCCTTCCGTGTTTCAGGATTTGAAATTGTATCGTTGAAAACATGCGGTTTTGAGCCGTGGCTAAAAACTGAACAGGTTAAATTACGTGCGAGATTCTTGGGGAAGGCGACAGTCTGGCTCGCCGTTGGTATGTGGATAGGTAATGAACATCTGGATAGGTTATGAGCATCCGGATAGCTTATTAACCTATCCGGATGTGGCTAACCTATCCGGATGCGCGTAACCTATCCGCGTGGCGTCGGGGTTGTGGCATCTTGACACGTACCATACAATTCCCATGAAGGTTACCTAATATTCATCGTGATTGTGTCAGTGAGGTCATCATGCGTTTTTCCACCGTTGCTAAGTTGGTTGCGTCTGTGGTGATCGCAGGTGCAGGATTCGCCGGTGGTATGAAGGCTGCCCCGGTATTCGGCATGGGGTCCGGGGACCAGGGTGGCGAACCTGTCGTTACCGTTGACACGACCCTTGTGAAAAACTCTTTCGCCGACATTGGTGAACTTGCCACCGAGTCCTACAACTTCACCCAGGTGGGGAAATACTCTGAGGAGGGAACCAAGGTATTCGGCATGGAAGTGCCGGGCACAGGCTCCCATTACCTCATCACGTATTCGGGAGAGGTCAAGGCTGGAGTGGCCGACGTGAGCCGTATTCAGGTCGAGGTTGACGAGGCGGGGCACGTCGTGACGGTGACCGTGCCTGCCGTCGAAATTCTCTCCGCGTCCATTGACCCTGCCTCGGTCGAGACCTACGACCAGTCTTTCTCCCCCGTTAACCAGATTGAGGTTGGAGAGGTTACCTCCTTTTTGGCTGATCGAGAGGCTGCCGCGAAAGACGAGGCTGTCTCCAAGGGCCTGCTGGACAAGGCGCAGGGGCGTGTGGAAGACATCGTGAAGAAGCAGGTCAACGCTGTTTTGGGTGAGCAGGCTAGCAAGTACGAGGTGCGCGTCGTCCTGCCGCCTACGCCCGCCCCGTGACGCTCCGAGCCTCACAGCGCCGCATGCCCCGGCCTCGTCGGCCCCGTGCACTAGACTTGCCAGCGTGAGCCGATCCTCCCAACGAAACCAGCGCGACACGCGCAGCCGCCTCGACCCGACCCTGCCCGAGGGCGCCGTTCCCTCCGAGACGGGCCTGCTCGGCCCCCTCGAAGTCAAGGCCATCTCCGAGGCGCTCGGCATTCGCCCCACCAAGGTGTTGGGCCAGAACTTCGTGCACGACGCGGGCACGGTGCGCAAGATCGTCGCAGCCGGTGGCGTCGAAGAGGGTGACGAGGTCGTCGAGGTCGGCCCCGGCCTCGGCTCCCTGACCCTGGCGCTCCTGGAAGTTGGCGCGCGCGTGCGTGCTGTCGAGATCGACCCGCCCCTGGCTGCCGCCCTGCCCGAGACGGTGCGCGCCCGCATGAGCGAGGCCGCCAACCGATTCCACGTGGTCACCATGGACGCCACCGAAATCAGCGGCGTCGACGACTTCGGCGTGGACTGGCCCGCCCCCACGAAGCTCGTCGCGAACCTGCCGTACAACGTGGCCGTGCCGGTTCTGCTCAACATGCTCGAGGCGTTCCCGTCCATCCAGGGTGTCGTCGTCATGGTCCAGGCCGAGGTCGCGGACCGCCTGGCCGCCGGCCCCGGATCGCGCACATACGGCGTGCCCTCGGTGAAGGCCTCCTGGTACGGCTCGGTCGAGCGCGCTGGCACGATTGGCCGCTCCGTGTTCTGGCCCGTGCCCGGCGTCGATAGCGCGCTCGTGCGCCTGATCCGCCTTGAGAGCCCGCGCGGCGACGACGAGCTGCGTCGCGCCACCTTCGAGGTCACCGACGTGGCCTTCGGCCAGCGCCGCAAGACCCTGCGCGCGGCCCTCAAGAACTGGGCGGGCGGCCCCGACGCCTCCGAGGCCCTCCTGACCGCTGCCGGCATCGACCCGACGCGCCGCGGCGAAACCCTCTCGATCGACGAGTTCGTCGAGCTGGGACGCGCCGTCATCGAGGCCCGCGGCAGTGGCACCCTCGCGGCGCCGACCGCGGCCCGCTGACGGTCGCTCTCGGAACATAGTCGGCAGGAAGAAGGAACGCCATGCGTGAAGTGCGCGCCAGTGCGCCCGGAAAAGTCAACCTGACCCTGCGCGTCGGCGCGCCCACGCCCGACGGCTACCACCCCCTCGTCACGATCTTCGAGGCCCTGAACCTGCGCGAAACCGTCACCGTGCGCACCTCCAAGACGCCCGGCGTGCGCGTCGAGACGATCGCGTACCTGCCCGACGGCAGCGTCGACGAGGCCACGACCCGCGCCATGGCGGACGTGGACCCGGCAACCCACTTGGCCGTGCGCGCCGCGCGTGTCCTCCAACGCCTCGCCGCCGCGGGCCCCTGGGCGGCCACTGCCGCGGGCCTGAGCATCCGCGTCGACAAGCGCGTCCCTGTCGCCGGCGGCATGGCCGGCGGATCCGCCGACGCGGCGGCCGCGCTGGTGGCGTGCAACGAACTGTGGGAGCTGGGCCTGGGCGATGAGCAGCTGCAGGCGATCGGCCGCTCGCTGGGCGCCGACGTGCCCGCCTGCCTGGCCGGCGGCATCGCCCTGGGAACCGGGCGCGGGGACCACATGAGCGTCCTGCGCGAGGGGGGCGAGGCCGGGGTGCAGCATCACTGGGTCATGCTCCTGTCCCACGAAGGCCTGTCCACCCCCGAGGTGTTCCGCGAGTTCGACCGTCTCGACGCGGCGGGTGCGCCCGCCCTGGCCGAACCCACGCCCGAGGAGGTCGCCGCCCTGTGCGGGGGACCCGAGGAGCTGAGCCACTGCCTCGTCAATGACCTGCAGGCACCTGCCCTACGCCTGCGCGCCGAGCTGGCCGAGACCATCGGTGCCGCGCGCGACGCCGGGGCCCTGGCCGTCACGCTGTCCGGGTCCGGCCCGACCGTCGCGGCCCTCGCGCGCGACGCCGAGCACGCCCGCGCCCTCGCGGCCGCCCTGAGCGATGCGCCCACGGTCGCGCGTGCAATCCCCACCCACGGGCCCGCGTGCGGCGCCCGCATCGAATCGACGGAGGCCATCTGATGGCGCACCTGCTCGGAACCCAAAACGTCGGTGCCCTCGCGGGCTCGCGCAAGCTCCTCGAAGGGGTCACGGTCGGCCTCGACGATGGCAGCCGCGTCGGCATCCTCGGCCCCAACGGCGCCGGAAAATCCACGCTCCTGCGCATCGTCTCCGGCACGCAGGAACCCGACGGGGGAGTGGTGACCCGCCGCGACGGCGTGCGCGTCGCCGTCCTCACCCAGGCGGACACCCTCGACCCCGAGGATACGGTCGTCGAGGCCGTCCACCCCGGCATGGAGGAGTACGAGTGGGCGTCCGACCCCGCCGTGCGCGACATTCACGCGGGGCTCCTCGCCGACATCAACCCCGCCGCCCTCGTCGGCACCCTGTCGGGCGGACAGCGCCGCCGCGTCGCGCTCGCCCGCGTCCTCGCGGCCACCGCGGACATCGTGTGCCTGGACGAGCCCACCAACCACCTCGACGTCGAGGGCGTGGCCTGGCTGGCCGCGCACCTGAACGCCCGCTTCGCCCGCCCCGGCGCGTCCGGCGCGCTCCTGGCCGTCACCCACGACCGCTGGTTCCTCGACGCCGTGTGCGAGCACATCTGGGAGGTCGTCCCCGGCGTCGACCCGGGCGGCGACCGCCCGCAGATCGCCGGGCACGTCGAAATCTACGACGGCTCCTACGCCGCCTACACGCTGGCTCGCGCCGAGCGCATGCGCCAGGCGGACGTGGCCGCCGCCAAGCGCGCCAACCTGCTCACCAAGGAGCTCGCGTGGCTGCGCCGCGGGGCGCCCGCCCGCACCTCCAAGCCGAAGTTCCACATCGCCGCCGCCGAGGCCCTCATCGCCGACGTGCCGCCCCCGCGCGACACCTTCGAGCTGGTGAAGATGGCGACCGCGCGCCTGGGCAAGGACGTCATCGACCTCGAGGACGTCTCCGTGTCCTTCACGCGCCCCGACGGCTCGCGCCTGGACATCCTTGAGGACGTCACCTGGCGCCTGGCCCCCGCCGAGCGCGTCGGCATTGTCGGCGTCAACGGCGCCGGCAAGACGACGATCCTGAACCTGCTGCGCGGCGACCTTGAGCCCACCTCGGGGCGCGTCAAGCGCGGAAAGACCGTCCAGGTTGCCACCCTCTCCCAGGACACGCACGAGCTCGACGCCCTGGCCGACATGCGCGTCGTCGAGGCCGTCGCCGACGTCGCCCAGACCGTCGTCGTGGACGGCAAGGAAGTCAGCGCCTCCCAGATGACCGAGCGCATGGGATTCACGCGCGCCCGCGCATACACGCGCATCAGCGAGATCTCGGGCGGTGAGCGCCGCCGCCTCCAGCTCATGCGCCTGCTCATGAGCCAGCCCAACGTGCTGCTCCTCGACGAGCCCACGAACGACCTCGACACTGACACCCTGGCGTCCATGGAGGACCTGCTCGACACCTTCCCGGGCACCCTCGTCGTCGTCTCCCACGACCGTTACCTCCTCGAGCGCGTCACCGACCACCAGGTCGCCCTCCTCGGCGACGGCCAGGTCCGCGCGCTACCCGGTGGCGTCGAGCAGTACCTGCAGATGCGCGCCTCCGGCGACTTTGGGGCTTTTGCGTCGTCCTCTCGCACCGACGAGGCTGGCTCCGCCTCCCGCTCCGCCGCGCCCTCCGTGGATGCTTCCTCGGGTGAGGAGAGCGCGGGGCAGGGGAGCGCTCGCGGCGGCGTGAGTGACGCTGCGGCGCGGCGCGCGGCCAAGAAGGAAGTGGCCCGCATCGAACGCAAACTGGAGCGCCTGCGGGCCGAGGCCTCGTCCCTGGAGGCGAAGCTGGAGAAGCTGTCGATTCAGGTGGCGACGGACCCTTCGGCGGTGTCCGAGCTGACGAAGGTCTCGGCGGCTCACCAGGATGTCCTGTCCGAGATGGACGAGCTGGAGGAGGCCTGGCTCGAGGCCGCCGATTTGCTCGAGTGAACCTTGTTGTGATGAACTACGATGTTCAACTGAACAAGTGGTTGAACGAGTGGTGTTAGCCGCTCTCATTCCGATGAAGGAGGAGCGTGTTGTGAGTGGACCTGGCTTTGGACTTGTCATTGGTGCGCAAACGAAGGCTGCTGGTTATGTGGTCGACTTTGAAACCTCGCTCGGGGGAAATCGCAGACTCACTCGAGACAGATATTACTGGGCAGCTATCGCAGGTGAATGGAACGTATGTGTCGATCTTGGGTGAAGCGCTGACGGCGTGGGGCGAAGCAGGCAAAGTTCACGTTGAAGACCTTGATCGCTACGCACAGGCGCTGATCTCTGTCGATGAGGCACTTGTCGCGGCGGAAGAGCAAGCGACTGAAGGAATTATCGACGCTGGTGCATTTGGGAGCGTGCAATGAGTGGTCATGACCTGGAGGGGTCTGGGTTTTTCGGACCGTTTGTTTTGAGAGGGTTGTTCTGAGTAGTCCCGGCTGCTTGTGGCCGGGCAGAATGGATGACCATGAGGAAGTTCTCGAAGCACACGCCTGAGCAGATTGTCGTGAAGCTGGAGAAAGCCGAGGCGCTGCGAGGTGAGGGCATGAGTACGGCCCAGGCCTGCCGCGTGCTGGGTATCAGCGAGGCGACGTTGTGCCGGTGGCGCCAGCGTTATGGGTCGATGAATCGTCGTGAGGCCAAGGAGCTGCGTGAGTTGCGCGAGCAAAACGCGCGCTTGAAACAGTTGCTGGGCCAAGCAGAGCTGGAAAAGGCAGCGCTGCGAGAGTTGGCAGAGGGAAACTTCTAAGCCCGGCGCGCAGGCACGACGCTGTGAACCACCTTGTCGGCCAGGGGTTTTCTCAGCGTCTTGCGTGCCGTGTTGCCGGGCTGTCGCGGTCAGCGTATTGCCGGACCCGCGCGGCGGGCGGGGCGAAAACGCTGCGTGATCATGGTCCTGTGCGCCAGTGGATGAACGATTTTGCCGCCACTCATCGACGGTGGGGCTATAAACGTGCCTGGGCGCGGGCCAAGAGTGAGGGCTTTGTCGTGGGGCGTGATACGTTCCGGCGCTTGTGGCGCAGCGAGGGGCTGCGGGTGCGCCCGCGCAAAGCCCACAAGCCTCGCACCGCACCACGCCTGCAACCCCTGGTCAGGGCTAGTGCCCCCGGGCAGGTGTGGGCCATTGATTTCCAGTTCGACTCGGACTGGAAGGGGCGTGTCTTTAAGGTCTGTCACGTCATTGATGAGTTCACGCGTCAGCACCTGGCTTTCCGCGTTGAGCGGCGCATGGGAGCCGTCGACGTGATCGAAATGCTTGACCTGGCTGTCCTAGCCCATGGGGCACCCCAGGTGCTTCGGGCCGATAACGGGCCTGAATTCATCGCCGCGGCCGTGGGGCGCTGGGCCAGCGAGCACGACACGCTCCAAGCATTCATCCCACCGGGCCAGCCGTGGCTGGGCGGGTTTGTGGAGTCCTTACACAACCGTATGCGTGATGAACTCTTGGAAGACAACATGTTCGAGGATCTCAACCACGCGCGCGCCCTGATTGGTGCCTGGTCCCAGCGCTACAATGAAGAGCACCCCCATAGTGCGCTGGGCTGGCTCTCACCCAACCAGTACGCACGCCAATGGGCGCAACACCACTAATAACAACCAACAACCCTCAAAACACCCGGTCCACAAACCAGACCAGACCAGACCTTGTGTTTTATGAGGCCGCAGCGAACTACGTGATGGATGATTTTGCGCGTGCAGCTTCAAAGCTGCGCGAAGGCAGCACAGAGATGGCAGATCTCGTGGAGCATGAGCTGGTCGAGTGGTCGGATACCTCTGAGGCGCGCCAAGCACAGAAAGAGTGCGCGCAACGTCTTGATGATCGAGCCGAAGAAATGGCTAGTGCCCTGGATGCCTTCAAAGCGGCGTTTGAAGAGATTCGCGAGGCGGGTATTCACGCCGAAACCCTCGCATTTGCTGCTGTCGATTAGGAGACTGCGATGATAAATCATGATTTTGAAGTTGATCTCGAGGCATTAGCCACAGCGGTTACAAAGCTAAGTGAGCTGCAAGAACGCAATAAAACCTATGATGTTGCAGACTATACGCCAAACTCTGGAATGGTTGCTAATCCCGTTATCGCTGGGGCGCTGGAGAGCTTTAATACCAAGTGGGATCAGGGGCTCAACGGGATGCTTCGAGATATTTCGGAAGCAACCGGCCGGCTGGGCAAGGTTACCGGGATCTACGCTGACTATATTGCTGCCTGTGATGAGGCAATGACCCGGGCTCGCGATGCAGCAGTCGCTATCTCCACGGAACGACTGGTGAAGGGGAATTAGCGTGGGTGTGACACGGCGGTGTCAATGGGTGGTAGCAATGAGTTCGTTGAATGCTTCTGTGGGGGTGCGGTAGTCGAGGGTGGCTCTGGGGCAGTTGTTGAGCTCGTAGGCGATGGCGTCGAGGTAGGGTTGGTGGCTGGTGATGGGGGTTCCTTTGGGCAGGTATCGGCGGATGAGCCGGTTGGTGTTTTCGTTAGTTCCCTCTCTCCCAGGGGCTGTGGGGGTGAGCGAAGAACACCTCCACGCCGGTGTCGTGGGTGAGGCGCTGGTGGCGGGCCATTTCCCGGCCTTGGTCCCAGGTCAGTGTGCGCATCGCTTGGTCGGGAAGGCCCTGGATGCGGCGGGTGAGCGCGTCACAGACCTGGTCGGCTTTCCGACCCAGAGGCAAGGCGACGATGATCAGGTAGCGGGTCGTGCGCTCAACCAGGGTCGCGCACGCGCTGGCCCCGTCTTGGCCGATAATCAGGTCACCTTCCCAGTTACCCGGGATTTTCCGATCAGCAATGTCGGGGCGCTCATCAATCAATCGCATCCCAACAATGGGGGGTTTGCGCCCGCCTGTGGGGGGTTTCTTGCGCATCCACCGGCGCGATGGCAAGCAAATGCCGTGTTCGATGAGCGTCTTCTTGGGGTGGGCGTAGATCCACGTGTAGATCGCCTCGTGGCTGATCGTGTGGCCCTGAGCGTCGGGGGAAGTATCCATGGTGGGCAGTGTGCCACACGCTTCGGCGCGCAGGCGTCCGCTGATCTGGCGGGGCGTGTGCCCCTGAGACAAATCAGCAATCACGCGGCGGCGAAGAACCGAATTGCGATCCAACAGGCGCTTCTTCGGGCGACGCCTGGCCGCGCGGGCGGCTTTGCCGGCTTCCTCGGCCCGATACACCCCGTCAGGACCCGTATGGCGGGCGATCTCACGGCACACCACCGAGGGGCTACGCCCAATCAAGTGGGCGATACACACCTGGGACAAACCCGCCTCCAGCCCTGCCATGATCGCCGCACGATCCTCGACTCCAAGCATCCGACGACACCCCACGATCAGCCTCCAAACAGCACCGCCACTACACGAAAAATTGCTTACACCCTATGACACTGCCCACATACAGGTGCGCCAACATTCGAGATCAAGGGCGATCCTGCTGCCATCCGCGAGCGGATTGCTGTCATGCGTGATCGTGCGTCCGATTTCGAGAGAATCGCATGGTCATTGCAGGAGATTTCAGTTTCTGGCTGGAGTGGGCGGGCGGCTGAGCGTTTTCATGAACATTTCAAGCTGCAGCCGGAAAATTGGTGGTGTGCCTCAGCGACTTTCGGCCGTGCCGCAGATGCCTGGGAAGTCTATGCTTCAGCGCTCGAGCAAGCTCAAACGCGTGCTGCTGCAGCTAAAGTCGCATATGAAGAGGGAGTTGCTGCCGTCGAGGCGGCTCTTGCGGAACAGAAGTGGGCAGCCGACCACCCGCAGACCGGTATATTCGGATTACCCGAGGTAGATCTGTCGTATCACCCAGAGCGGGATACGGGACCTGGTGAGGCAAAGAAAGCGCAGGCGGTCGCCGACTTCGAAGCAGCAGTGAGCGATACGGATGCAGCTGGTGAGACTCTTGCTCAGACTTTGTACGAACAGGCTAACCGTTCTCCGGATCCGTCGTGGGCCCCCGTTCATTTCATGAAACGTGTGGGGGCTGGCATCTTTGATGGTGTTTGGGGTCTATTGTCCATGTCGTATGGATTGGCTCTTGAAGAAATGCGTGACTATGGACGGTACATGCTGGGGTGGATCACCTGGGACGAACTGTGGGCGAAGTACAGCCAGAAAATGATCTCATTTGAGGACTTGGTTGCGCTACGTGACGCAATCTGGGCGGACCCGAAGGGCTTCGCGAAGAAAATGTGGGATGCGTTGATCAATGCTGAGGGATGGGAAGATGATCCCGGTGCTGCCTTGGGCGAACTTGTTCCGGCTGCGGTTCTTGCAGCGCTCACCGCTGGCGGTGGAAATGCGGCTCGTGCTGTTGCAGTGCTTGAATCCCTTCCTCTCATTGGCGAAGGCATGATGCTGCGCGATATGGGACTCAATCTCGGAAAGCTGGCGCTTAAAGGTGCCGCACATATGGATTTTGGTGCGGGAGGAATGACTGGGCGTTTGTCGTCGCATCTGGATGACTATCTGCGCACGCACGGCATGGAAGATCTCGCTGATCACTGGAAGGCTAAGCGTGCGTTCCACCTACGCTCAATCCCGGAAAGCGCGGAAGACCTAGCGTCAAGGGTGCCCTTAGAGAGCTATCAAGCAGATGGTCATCAGCCGCCGACCGAGGGTTTGGTCGCTGGTGTCAAGGGAGCTGACCTAGCCGAAGAATATAAAACGATCTTAGGTGAGAGGCCTGATGGTACTACATATACCTACAAAGAGTGGGAAAGGCAGCATGGGCACTATAGTGTCAGCCTCAAATCGTGGTGGCCGAAATGGGTGACTGACTGGCCTCCGAACGGTGGATACGCGGGCGAGCCTGTGGTCTTTTCTTCAGTGGATGATTACGTCAGAGAGTTCGGCGGAGACGTTGATCGTATCGGAGATCCTAGAGGAAATTATCTAGGTGCCATTGAGGGTGGGGATCCTGGGCAGTGTCATAGGGTGTAAGCAATTTTTCGTGTAGTGGCGGTGCTGTTTGGAGGCTGATCGTGGGGTGTCGTCGGATGCTTGGAGTCGAGGATCGTGCGGCGATCATGGCAGGGCTGGAGGCGGGTTTGTCCCAGGTGTGTATCGCCCACTTGATTGGGCGTAGCCCCTCGGTGGTGTGCCGTGAGATCGCCCGCCATACGGGTCCTGACGGGGTGTATCGGGCCGAGGAAGCCGGCAAAGCCGCCCGCGCGGCCAGGCGTCGCCCGAAGAAGCGCCTGTTGGATCGCAATTCGGTTCTTCGCCGCCGCGTGATTGCTGATTTGTCTCAGGGGCACACGCCCCGCCAGATCAGCGGACGCCTGCGCGCCGAAGCGTGTGGCACACTGCCCACCATGGATACTTCCCCGACGCTCAGGGCCACACGATCAGCCACGAGGCGATCTACACGTGGATCTACGCCCACCCCAAGAAGACGCTCATCGAACACGGCATTTGCTTGCCATCGCGCCGGTGGATGCGCAAGAAACCCCCCACAGGCGGGCGCAAACCCCCCATTGTTGGGATGCGATTGATTGATGAGCGCCCCGACATTGCTGATCGGAAAATCCCGGGTAACTGGGAAGGTGACCTGATTATCGGCCAAGACGGGGCCAGCGCGTGCGCGACCCTGGTTGAGCGCACGACCCGCTACCTGATCATCGTCGCCTTGCCTCTGGGTCGGAAAGCCGACCAGGTCTGTGACGCGCTCACCCGCCGCATCCAGGGCCTGCCCGACCAAGCGATGCGCACACTGACCTGGGACCAAGGCCGGGAAATGGCCCGCCACCAGCGCCTCACCCACGACACCGGCGTGGAGGTGTTCTTCGCTCACCCCCACAGCCCCTGGGAGAGAGGAACTAACGAAAACACCAACCGGCTCATCCGCCGCTACCTGCCCAAAGGAACCCCCATCACCAGCCACCAACCCTACCTCGACGCCATCGCCTACGAGCTCAACAACTGCCCCAGAGCCACCCTCGGCTACCGCACCCCCACAGAAGCATTCAACGAACTCATTGCTACCACCCATTGACACCGCCCTGCTTCTTTCGAGGCGCGCTCTCTGAAACCAACCTCTGTTAATGATTACTACTACCAGTATGAGTTTACTGGAGAGCAGCTACCGGAGGGGTGGACAATCAAGTCGGGGAAGGTCGCTCCCTGGGGGCAGCAGCCGGGTGGGGCAACGCAGCTGCAGGTGATTAAGGACGACGGTAGTTTTGCGTCAGTCAATGACCTGATTAAGCACAAGATTCTTAAAGGAAAGGAACATCCTGTTGGACTTTCTTGATGAATACAAGTCTGTCATGGAGAAGTATGCTGGCTTGAAAGTGTTTGTGGGTGCCCATAGGAACGGGTCTCAATGTTGTATTGATTATGGTAATCATTCATACATGCGTTTCTGGTGTGACCACGGTGTATATTGTTTTGATATAGAGGAGCGTGGGGAGGTTCGGAAGGGGGGGATGTTCAACTCACCTTCGATCGATTTGACGCAGAAGGTGATGCTGAACTACACGGTGTCGATCTTGCGACACGCTCTCGGGTTTGAGTGGCTAGGTCTACCAATGGAGGAAGACCAATTGCCAAATGGTTGGCAGCTTCAAGAAGCCCCAATATGGCGCTATGTTGCCCTTGACGGCCCCAATGGTGAGCATTTGGTTTTTGGGACTTCTGACGAGCGCCTATGTGTTCCGTTAGCGTGGCTTTACGACGTGTCTCCGTCTGAGCTGCTGCACGCATACATGCTTCCCGACGGTGGCCCATTGCTTCGGCGATGGCTTGGGCGTCCGTATGTTCGGTGATGTTCTCTGCGTATCGCGACAAGAGGGCTGTGCAAGCGGGTGCGATTTCTTAATGAATGGAATAGAAAGGAAGAGAAAGATGGAAGTTAACCAGATCCCTGACGTTCACTCGCCGGACTTTCCTAATTCGGGAGTCTTGAAATGGGTGCCGGATGGGCCGACAGTGCTCGCTCGAATGGATAGAAGCACTGTGAAGACCTATACAAGCTTTCTGGCCTATACGAAGACATTTGGTCCCTACGTGGATCGGCTCGGACTGCCCTATGGAAAGTACTTTTGGCAGTTGCCCGAAAATGGGAGCCCCTTTTCATTGGAAGAGCGAGCCCTCGATATTCTTGCGATGAATGATCCCTACTATCAGTATCGGATTGTCGCACTGTCGACAGGTTTTTCTATTCGGACGGGAATTAATGTCCCGCAGTTCTCGATGCCGGGGGGAGCGCGGCAGGTGCAATTCATGCTTGGTGACTACCCGCTCACTGCGAGTGAGTGTTTGCAACTTTGGCCTACTTGAAGCGAAAGGGAGTAACTGATGTCTGTGACAGCCGATCTGGTTGATTTTGCTCGGGCTAGCGGTGCGATTTCGTCGATTTACAGGGGTGATGGAATTGCGCTCACCTGGGATTCGGGGCGTAGTTGGCAGCACATTTGGGACACGAAGAACTCGCGTCGTCCTCAAGCCTTCTATGGTGAGAGCGAGTATCTAGAAGCTCGTGTTCCAACCATGATTAGCGACTATGGCGAGATCATGTTGAAATGGGCGATCATGCGTATCGGCGAAAAGGCGCGGTGGCGTCGTCGGTGGCCGCGAATTGATGTTCCCACTGCGCTTGAGAGTGTCTCTCCCCAATGGGGTTTCGAGCAGCTGACCCCTATCACCGGTCGCCTCACCCTGGACGGCGCATATATCCCGATGGAGATGCGCACAATCTTTCCGGTGCATCCAGAGCTCAATCAACTGTCCCAGGTGATGCAGATCGATTTCGATGAACTCCTCGCTGGGTACATGGATCCATCAGGGGGCACTCTCCTGCGTCAGTGGCTTTCCTGACGTCGTCGGTGTCGAGACGGGTCGCAGGCGAGAAGATGTGTAGTTTCGACTCGAAAGGAAGATGGCAGTAATGGACGCGCTGGAACGGTTCTTCGGGAGGAAGGTCGATGGCGACAGGAATGACCCGATGGCCTTCCTGGACGAGTATGCAGCGGTCATGAACCGGCACACCGGGCTGAAGGTGTACAACGGCTTCAAACGGGGGCATACGGGTCTGTCGATCGATGCGGGGTTCGGATCGGGAATGCTCCTGTGGTTGGAGGACGGGCAATACTGCTTCGACGAAGAAGAGCGAGGCAAGGTGAGAAAGGGGGCTGTTTCAGTTCGCCCTCGGTTGAGTTGACGCAGAAGGTGATGGTCAACTACACGGTCTCGATCTTGCGCCATAGTTTGGGCCTCCCGGTGCTGGGTGTTCCGACCAAAGCTGACGAACTCCCGTCCGGTTGGGTGCTTCAAGAAACTCCCACGTGGAGTTATGTTGCTCTTGATGGTCCTCGTGGTGAGCATTTGGAGTTTGTGTCCTCGGGGGCGCGCTACTGCGTGTCCCTTGCCGGGCTCTATGATGCAACTCCCTCCGAGCTACTTAATTCGTACATGCTGCCCTATGGCGGGCCTCTGCTTCGTCAGTGGCTGGGGTACCCGTACCTGAGGTGACGGTGAGCCTGTCCGGCGCGGGCGATTCCTTGTGTGAGGGCCGATCAGGCTAGTTTGCCACACTCGCGCAGCGCAGGCTCACCTATCCGAATTACGCAAAAGAAATGCCGCATTTATTTGCGTAATTAGTGATGGTGTGAATGCGAAAATAGCCCCCGACAGACGCATGGACACCCTTGGAATTTCAACGAAAACCCGGCACGTTTGGGATGTGTTGCGAAAAGGCGTATCACTGGAGTCAACAGCGCGGCCAACCCGGTCGCGACCGGCTACATTTCGGCCCCACGGGGCCACGTTGAAAAGGACACTCCCATGGCAGATATGCCCCGCATCCTCGACTGCTCCGTCACCGACTGCTCCTACAACAAGGAGAAGAACTGCGGAGCCGCCGCTATCACCGTCGGCTACTCCTCCTCCTGCACGACCTTCATCCCGCTGACCGTCAAGGGTGGCCTCGCCAAGGCCGACACCTTCGTCGGTGCCTGCCAGAAGGCCGACTGCGCCCACAACAACGCCCTCGAGTGCACCGCCGCCTCCATCTCGGTCGGCGCGGGCACCGCGGACTGCCTCTCCTACGAGGCGCGCTGAGTCTTACTCACTGACGAGGCCGTGGCTGGGATTACCCGACACGGCCTCGTCGTATGTCGTGAACGATGAACTCAGCGTCCCTCGCCCGAGCGCACCCGCAGCGTGGGGTGGGGGCGCAGGCCGCGCTGGCCGTTCCAGATGAGGTTAACGACGTGGGCGGCGACCTCGTCCTTCTTCATGCGCCGATCGTCCAGCCACCACTGGCCGACCTGTGCGATGAGGCCGACGAGCATCTGCGCGTACAGGGGAGACCAGGTGGTGTCGAAGTCCGAGCGCTTGAACTGTTCGGCGATGATGTGCTCGACGCTGGTCGCCACGTCGCCCATGACCGAGGAGAAGGAGCCAGCCGTACGGTCCGAGGGGGCGTCGCGCACGAGCACGCGGAAACCGTCCGTGTTGCGCTCGATGTAGTCGAGCAGGCCCAGTGTCGCGTTCTCCAGGATCAGGCGCGGGCGCTCGGAGGACTCCAGGGATGACTGGAGCGAGGAGATGAGGGCCTGCACCTCGCGGTCCACGATCACCGCGTACAGGCCCTCCTTGCCTCCGAAATGCTCGTAGACCACAGGCTTGGAGACCTTCGCCCGGGCGGCGATCTCCTCGACGCTGGTCGCGCCGAAGCCCTTTTCGGCGAACAGGGAACGCCCCACGGCCACCAGCTGCTCGCGGCGCGCGAAGCCGCTCATTCGTGTCCTCTTCTCAGCCATGCCCCCAGTATCACACGAGGCCTGGGTCCGGCAGCATGGAGACCGCCCAGCGGGCGCGTGGCCGCGTTTGAAAGCGCGCGAGGGGTGCAGGTATCATCACAGTGGACGCATTCCGCCTTGGTGTAACGGCAGCACAGAGGTTTTTGGTGCCTTTAGTCTAGGTTCGAATCCTAGGGGCGGAGCGACCGGTCCCGATGGGACCGCAGACCCCCCGAGGAGGAACATGTCTCGCCCCGCCGCCGTCATCGTCCTGGCCGCAGGTCAGGGAACGCGCATGAAATCTGCCCTCCCCAAGGTCGTTCACCCCCTGTCTGGCCTGTCCATGATCGGACACGCCCTGCGCGCCGCCCACGGCCTCGACCCCGAGCACCTGGTCGCCGTCGTCCGTCATCAGCGCGACGTCGTCGCCGCCGAAATCGAGCGCGTCCTGCCCAGCGCCATCATCGCCGACCAGGACGAGATTCCAGGCACCGGCCGTGCCGTCCAGTGCGGCCTCGAGACCCTGGATCAGGCCGTCGAGCCCGTCTCCGGCACCATCGTCGTCACCTACGGCGACGTTCCCCTTCTGTCCACGGACACCCTGGCCGAGCTGGTCGCCACCCATGAGGGCGCGGGCCACGCGGTCACCGTCCTGACCTCGCGCGTCGAGGACCCGACCGGCTACGGCCGCATCATTCGCGACGCCTCGGGCACGGTCACCGCGATCGTCGAGCAGCGCGACGCCACGCCCGAGCAGGCCGCGATCAACGAGATCAACGCGGGTATCTACGCCTTCGACGCGGACTTCCTGCGCACCTCCCTGGCGTCCCTGGGCACCGACAATGATCAGGGCGAGGTTTACCTGACCGACGTCCTCGCGGCCGCGGCACCCGCCGGACGCACCGCCGGAGCCCTCGAGCTCACCGACCACTGGCAGAGCGCGGGCGCGAACGACCGCGTCCAACTCGCCGAGCTGGGTGCCGAGATGAACCGCCGCATCTGCGAGGGGCACATGCGCGCCGGCGTGACGATCGTCGATCCGGCCTCCACCTGGATCGATGTCGATGTGAGCGTCGGCGCTGACACTACCATCTACCCCGGCACCTGTCTGCGGGGGACGACCACCGTTGGGGCCGGCTGTGAAATCGGTCCTAGCGCCACGCTGATTGATGCGGAAATCGGGGACCGCAGTGTGGTTCCCACCGCGTGGATCGGTCAGGGCTGCGTCGCAGCCGATACGATGGTTACGCCATACGCCACCATCGGCACACTGATCGCGGCGCCTCGCGCCTGATCCAACACAAGGAGAGACAACCGCATGAGCGGACTGGTGACCACCGGAGAGAAGAACCTCGTCCTCGTTTCTGGACGAGCTCACATGGACCTGGCTCACGCCGTGGGCGAGGAAATCGGATGTGGGGTTTCGCCGGTGACGGCCTACGACTTCGCCTCCGGCGAGATTTACGTGCGCTTCAACGAGGTCCGTTCGTGGCGCCGATGTGTTCGTCCTGCAGTCCATCGCGGGCGACATCAACAAGTGGCTGATGGAGCAGCTCATCGCGATTGATGCTGCCAAGCGCGCCTCCGCGAAGCTGCATCACCGTCGTCGCTCCCTTCTATCCCTACTCGCGTCAGGGACAAGAAGCACCAGGGCCGCGAGCCTATCTCCGCTCGCCTCATGGCTGACCTGTACCGCACCGCCGGTGCCGACCGCATCATGAGCGTCGACCTGCACGCCTCGCAGGAGCAGGGCTTCTTCGACGGCCCGGTCGACCACCTCTTCGCGATGCCGGTCCTCGTGGACTACGTGCGCGGCCGCGTTGACCTGTCCAACACCGCCGTCGTCTCTCCCGACGCGGGCCGCATCCGCGTCGCCGAGAAGTGGTCGAAGAAGCTGGGCGGCGCGCCCCTGGCCTTCGTCCACAAGACCCGCGACACCACCCGACCGAACGTCGCCGTCGCCAACCGCGTCGTTGGCGAGGTCACCGGCAAGGAATGTGTCCTGGTGGATGACATGATCGACACCGCCGGCACGATCACCGAGGCCATCAAGGTTCTCATGGATGCCGGTGCGAAGAAGGTCATCGTCGTCGCCACACACGGCATTCTCTCCGACCCGGCTACCCGTCGTCTCTCCGAGTCTGGCGCCGCCGAGGTTGTCGTCACCGACACGCTGCCGATTCCCGCTGAGAAGCGCTTCGGTCAGCTCACCGTCCTCTCCATCGCGCCGCTCCTGGCCCGCGCGATCCGAGAGGTCTTCGAAGACGGTTCGGTCACATCGCTCTTTAACTGAGCGCCTCCCGCTTCACATCCGCCCTCGCCGTGAGGTAACCTATTGGGGTTGCTCCGGCGAGGGTGGATCCGTATCCGCCGTTATCGACAGGGCCTGAATCGAAATGCTGCGCGTTTCCTTCACTCTGCCGACACCGACGCCGGACCTGAGAAACGAAGGAAAGACACGCGAGCGACAACCCCGTCCTGCTTGCCGAAGAGCGTTCCGAGTTTGGTAAGGGTGCTGCCCGCCGCGCCCGCCGCGCCGGCAAGGTCCCCACGGTCCTCTACGGCCACGGCGCCGAGCCCCGTCACCTGGACGTTCCCGGCCACGACCTCTTCCTCATCGTTCGCGGCACCAAGAACGCGCTCGTTGAGCTGAAGATCGAGGGCAAGACCCAGCTGGCCCTCGTCAAGGACGTTCAGGTTCACCCCGTGCGCCGCGACATCCTGCACGCCGACTTCCTGGCCGTCAAGGCCGGCGAGAAGGTCGACGTTGAGGTCCCCGTCGTCGTTGTCGGCGAGCCCACCCCGGGCACCGTTCACTCGCTCGATGAGTTCACCATCCTGGTGAAGGCTCCCGCCACCTCCATCCCCGAAAATCTCGAGGTTTCCATCGAGGGTCTCGAGGCCGGCTCCGCCGTGCGCGTCTCCGACCTGAAGCTGCCCGCTGGCGTTGAGGTCGAGCTCGATCCCGAGACGGTCATCGTGTCCGTTCAGGAAGCCGCCGCTGAGGAGGCCGAGGAAGCCGCTGAAGAGGCCGTCGCCGCCGCCGCCGAGGGCGACGCCGAGTGACACTCGCGTAGCACACGCTTTCCACGAGGGGGCGAGGCTGATGCCTCGCCCCCTCGTCGTATCTGCGATACTTGGGGGCATGAGTGACCTCCACGTGATCATCCCCGCCGGCGGTGCCGGCACCCGCCTGTGGCCGCTGTCGCGCCGCCGCCGCCCCAAGTTCCTCCTCGACCTGGCGGGCACGGGCCGCACCCTCCTGCAGGGCACGGTGGACCGCCTGGAGGAGTCGGCCTCGTCGGTGACTATCGTGACCGGCCAGGCGCACCGCGACGGCGTGCTCGCCCAGCTGCCCGAGTTCGCCTCGTCGGATAATCGCATCCTCCTCATCGAGCCGTCGGGCCGCGATTCCATGGCTGCGATCGGCCTGGGCGCCTACGTCGTGCGCGAACGCTTCGGGGACGACGCAATCGTCGGGTCCTTCGCGGCCGATCACCTGATCGCCCGCCCCGAGCTGCTGCGAACCGCCGTCGAGACGGCGATCGGTGCCGCCCGCGACGGCTATGTCGTGACGATCGGGCTGACGCCCACCGAGGCCTCGACCGCCTACGGGTACATCGCGCCCGGTCCTGCCCTCTCTGATGGCTCCGGGGAAGCCGAAGCTGAGCGCGGTGCCCGCCGTGTTGCCGAGTTCGTGGAGAAGCCGGACGCCGACACCGCCGCCCGCTACGTGTCGCAGGGATACCTGTGGAACGCGGGCATGTTCATCGTGTCGGCGGGCGTGCTCGCCGCCCACCTGGCCCGCCTGCTGCCCGACATGCATGCGCGCCTGGAGATCATCGCGCGCGCGTGGGGGACCCCCGAGTTCGATGAGGTGCTGGCGGACAACTGGCCGCACCTGACGAAGATTGCGATCGACCACGCGATCGCCGAGCCCGTCGCCGCCGACGGGGGAGTGGCCGTCGTTCCCGCCGACGCGCAGCTGGGATGGACGGACCTGGGCGACTTCGAGGCCCTCACCGGCATTGTCGCGCGCAGCGGCAACCTGGGCGAGGCGCTGCGCGTCGAATCCGACGGTGCGGCAGTCTTCGGGTCCCTCACGCAGGACGGCGAGGGACCGCTCGTTGCCCTCGTCGGCGTGCCCGACGTGGCCGTCGCTCTGACCCCCGACGCGATCCTCGTGACGCGCCGCGACCGCGCGCAGTCGGTGAAGGCCGTCGTCGACCAGCTCGCGGACCGGGGCCGCTCTGACCTGCTCTGACGCGCCCCCGACGCGCGGCATAGAAACGTTCCCAGCGGGGCTCCCGCGAGGGGGGCCAGGCTCGCCGGGCCCTGTTCGCTCTCGGGTGAGGTGCGCCGCCCCGCCCGCCGCGTGAGGGTGCCGGGCTGGTAGCGTGTTGGGCAGCAAGAAGCCCCGACGAAAGGCATCACACGTGAACAAGCGGACCATCGTCGCACTCGCAACCACCGCGACCGCGGCCTCCTTCGCCCTCGGAGCTTGCTCGACCACGCCCGCCGCCACCCCCGCAGCCTCCGCGAAGGTCTGCGCGGCCATCTCCGGTGCCCACGGCGACGCCGCGTCGGACCCCGTTGCGACCGCGCTCGCGGGTGCCGCGAATGACGCTTCTGTCGCCTTCGAGGCGGCCAGCGGGCCGGAGGCCCCGGCCTCGCTCGTGACCTCCGGCTGCACGCTGATCGTGGGCGCGGACTCGACCATGGCGGCCTCCGTCTCCGAGGCCGCGCGCTCAATCCGAAGGTTCGTTTCGCCCTCGTGGGTGCCTCCTTCGTCGACTCCAAGGGCGGTGCGACCTCCCTGAAGAACGGCTCGATCGTCGACGTGGATGCCTCGCAGGCCGCCTACCTGGCGGGTTACGCTTCCGCGGGTATGACGACGACGGGCACGCTCGCCGTCGTCGGCGGAGAGCGCGACAACGTCACCAGCTCGCAGATGTCCGCGTTCTCTCAGGGCGTCGATGCCTACAACCTGGCCAACGGCACGTCGATCACCGTGCTCGGCTGGAACCCCGTGACGAGCGACGGCACGTACGCGGGCAGTGCCGATGAGGTGCACACGGCGACCGCCGACGCGATCTCTCGGGGCGCCGACATCATCGCTCCCTTCGCCGGTGAGGCCAACGAGGGCGCCGCGCGCGCCGTCACCGAGGCCGCCAACCCGACCGTGCGCCTCGTGTGGTCGGGCCTGACGAAGGATGACCTGAAGGGCCTGACCCGCGACGAGGCTCAGTCGGCCGAGACCGCGCCGATGTCCGGCCAGTCCGGCGCCCCGGCGGCGCAGCAGGTGGACACGCAGTCCTTCGCGGACGCGTTCAGCTACATCCAGATCTCCGACGAGGTCCGCTCCGCCATTGGTGCTCCCGTGCTGACGGGCATCGTCGTCGATTACAAGGACGCGATGGACACCCTCATCGCGCAGGCCTCCTGCAGGTGAGAAGGCCTCCGTCGTGCCGGTGTCCCTGGCCTCGGGCGGCGTGATCCTCACCGGCTTCGGTGCCTACACGCCGATGCTATCGTCCGAACTCAAGCTGGGCCTGTCCGACATGGCCGGCCAGATCGAGACGGGCGGCATGGTCATCTCCACGCCCTTCGACGTGTGAGCTGACTGCGCGCACGACAGTGCCCCGGGGATGCGTCCCGGGGCACAACTGTTTGGTCTCAGGCTCCCAGCACGGCCAGCGCCGCGCCTGCGCACAGGGGCGTCCGCGTCGAGTACGAAGGCCGGGTCCACGCAGTACAGGCCCGGGCCGGTGGGAGTGGCGGGGGAGGCGCTGAGCGCTCCCGCCAGTGCGGTGCGGACCCGCTCATCGGGTAGAGAGGTGGTGAGGGCGCGCCCATCTGTGGAAATACTCAGAGAGAGGGCAGCGCCCTCCTCGACGACCGGCACGCCCAGGCGCTCCAGGAGAGTCGCCAGCAGCCCCGAGGCCTCGGCGACCGACACGGAGGCCGCGCGCGGGCCGGACGCCTCCAGAGATGCGATGCGCGATGCGCAGCGGTCCACGTACGCGCCGATCATTCCGTCGCCCACGGACTCCCAGCCTCCCTGCGAACGGGGGAGGGATGAGCCGTCCCCGGACGCGACCACTGCCTCGTCGATGAGGGCCAGCTCAGCGTCGGGGGCCAGCGCGCCCTCGCGCGAGCGGTCGATCGCGCGCCCGCCCAGGTAGATGAGCGCCTCGCCCGAGGCCCTCACGTAGACCGCGCCATCGGCCATCACCATGCGCACCGAAAAAGCCGTCAGGGGCGGGAAGCGCCCGCGGCATGAGGCAGGGCGTGCCCGCCGGATGCTTCGATGATCGCCGCGCCGTCGCGCGCCGCGTCCTGATTCTCAGGGGTCTCGTAGCCGATGATCAGGCGGAAACGTCCACCGGTACGCGCGGACAGGAAAGAAGCGATACCCGCAAACAGCAACGGGCTAGCACAGCGTGTCATGTGTTGAGGGTAACACTTCGGGTGGTCCGTGCAAAAACGGGTATCAGGAACGAGGCCGGGGCTCGCCCCGGGAGGCGGAGGAGGGACGCAGGTGGGGGAGTGCGCCGCTATCCTGGAGGCATCCACGAAGGAGGAACCATGCAGCTGACGAACCTGACGGACCCGGTCGAGCTCACGCGCCAGATGATCGATATTCCATCGGTGTCGGGAGACGAAGGCCCCCTGGCTGACGCCGTCGAGGCGGCCCTGCGCGGCGTCGGATTCGGATCGGTCCCGTCCCTGGAGATCCTGCGCGACGGGGACGCCGTGTGCGCGCGGACCCGGCTCGGACTCGGCCAGCGTGTGGTTCTCGCCGGGCACCTCGACACGGTTCCCATCGCCGACAACGTTCCCGGTCGCTTTGAGGAGCGCGACGGGGCCACGGTCCTGTGGGGGCGAGGCTCGGTCGACATGCTCGGCGGCTGCGCGGCGGCGCTCGCGCTCGCGTGCGAGGTTGGTGCCGTCCTCCGTTCCGGCGGCGGGGCCACGCTGAGCGTGGACGTCACTTGGATCTTCTACGACCACGAGGAGGTCGCCTCCCATCTCAACGGCCTGGGGCGCGTCCAGCGCAACCACCCCGAGTGGCTCGCCGGCGACCTGGCGCTCCTGGGGGAGCCCACCGCCGCCCACGTGGAAGGCGGCTGCAATGGGACGCTGCGCGTCATCGCGCACTTCCCGGGGCGGGCCTCGCACTCGGCGCGCGCGTGGATGGGCGTCAACGCGATCCACGCGTTGGCCCCCGTCATCGAGCGCATCGCCGCCTACGGCAACCCCGTCGTCACGGTCGATGGCCTCGAATTCCGAGAATCCTTGTCGGTCGTACGCGTTGAGGGCGGCATCGCCAACAACGTGATCCCCGAGGCCGCGTCGATGACCGTCAACTACCGCTTCGCCCCCTCGAAGCGCGCCGACGAGGCCCTGGAGTGGGTGCGCGGCCTCTTCGAGGGCACGGGTGCCACGATTGAGGTTGACGACCTGTGCGAGGGGGCCAGGCCCGGCGCGGACTCGCCGGTCGCCCAGCGCTTCCTGTCGGTCGCTCGCCAGGTCGCTGCATCGCGGGGCGAGGAGCTGCGGCTGAGCGCGAAGGTCGGTTGGACCGACGTCGCGCGCTTCACCCAGGTCGGCGTGCCCGCTATGAACTTCGGGCCGGGCGACCCGCTGCTGGCGCACACGCGCGACGAACATACGCCCGTATCCGATATCGTGAAGGTGCACGACACGCTGCGCGCGTTCGTGCTCGCGCAGCCGGCACCGACGCCGGCACCACACAGGGAGGCATGACCATGACCAAGCCGACGACCACCTACCGCCGCGGGTCCGTCGTCCTGCGAGGCGACCAGATCCCACGCATGACTGCGGATGCATCGCTGCTCCAATCCGGCCAGAGCGGGGATTGGAAGCACGAGGACCCGTGGCGGGTCCTGCGCATCCAGTCCGAGTTCGTCGAGGGCTTCGAGGCCCTCTCTGAGGTCGGCCCGGCCATTTCGGTGTTCGGCTCCGCTCGCACTAGCCCCGACGATCCCCTCTACGGGTGCGCCCAGCGCATCGGCGAGCTCCTCGTGGATCGCGGCTACGCGGTCATCACGGGCGGTGGCCCCGGCATGATGGAGGCCGCGAACCGCGGCGCGTGGGAGGCCGGCGGCACGTCGATCGGCCTGGGGATCGAGCTGCCCCACGAGCAGGGCTTGAACCAGTGGGTGAACCTGGGCGTCAACTTCCGCTACTTCTTCGCCCGTAAGACCATGTTCGTCAAGTACTCGCAGGGCTTCATCGTGATGCCCGGAGGTTTTGGGACCATGGATGAGCTCTTCGAGTCCGCGACCCTCGTGCAGACGGGGAAGATCCGTTCCTTCCCGGTGGTCCTCGTGGGGACCGACTACTGGTCGGGCCTGGTCGATTGGATCCGCTCCTCGATGGTCGATGTCGGCATGATTTCGCCCGGCGACGTGAACCTGCTGCGCGTCGTGGACGACCCGGAGGAAGCGGTGCGCCTAGCGGCGGGTGCCTAGTAGTTTCGCACCCATTATGCGGGTGGTATGTGCTGTCAAACTCCCGTTATCACGGGCCTAATTAATCGATTGGCCTATTTTTCTTTGATTACTCTTTGCGATGTGTTAAGGAAAAATGGCGCTTATCCGGTAAAATGGGTATGTTACCCCGCCTGAGGAGGCGCGGGCATAACTCTGAGAAGGAGTACTCTCATGGCAGCAATGAAGCCTCGCACGGGGGATGGACCCCTCGAAGTCAGCGCCGAAGGGCGCGGTATCGTCATGCGAATTCCCAGTGAAGGGGGCGGGCGGCTCGTCATCGAGCTGAACGCGCAGGAGGCGGCGGAACTCGCCGAAGCTCTCGGAGCGGCCATCTGACACACAACAAGACAGCGGCGGAACAGGATCTCCTGTTCCGCCGCTGATTCGTGAATGGGGCGCTCAGCGCTGACGGCGACCGCCAGACCGTCGCCGACGGGCAGCAGCGCGGGCACGAACTCATCAGGTCACGCAGGTAATTGACGACCTCGCGGGCGACGACGGTGAGCGCGTCGCGGCGAGCGGGGTCAGCCACCTGGTCGCGCCACAGGGCGTGCACAAAAGCGATCGTCCCACCGGGACGCAGGATGCGCACCGCGTGATCGAGGTACTGGGGAGTTTCCTCCAGGTCACCGTCCAGGACGACCATGTCGTAGCCGCGAGCAGCCATGCGCGGCAGAACGTCAAGGGCGCGCCCGGCGATGAGGCGCGTGCGATGCGACGACAGGCCGGCGGCAGCAAAGTTGCGGCGCGCGTGGCCCAGCAACTCAGACTCGGAGTCGATCGTCGTGAGGACGCCGTCGGCGGCCATGCCGTCCAGCAGCCACAGGCCGGACACGCCCGCGCCCGTGCCCACCTCCAGGACCGCGCGTGCGCCGGAGACGGCCGCCAGCATGCGCAGGGCGGCGCCGGCGCCAGGGGACACGGGGGACGCGCCCATTTCGGTAGCGACGGCGCGTGCGGCGGTCAGCGCGTCGCTTTCCGCCACGTAGTCCTCGGTGTACACCCACGTCTGGGCCTTGTCCGCCATCGCCTTTTCCTCACTCGTGTTTGGTCGCCTGGGGAGGTACGCCTGCGCGTCGATGCCTCCCCAGGCATCAGGGATACCGGCGAGGATGCGCAAGGGCGCGCTGGCGCTCCGACAACGCGCGAAAACCCTCACCTGACAGGGCAGACGAAACCCCGGCCTCGTCGGCAAGAACGAGGCCGGGGCGAAGCTCGCGTGGGCTCAGTGCTGGATGGGGGAGACCCCGAGGGGCGGCCCGCCAGGCCGCGGTTCGCCGAAGAGGTTGCTGGCGAGGGCCGTGAGCTCCTCGGCGGCGGGACCCGAGGCGACGGCGACGGGCTCGCCGCGGTCGCCGCCCTCGCGCAGCGCGATGTCGATGGGCACCTGGGCCAGCAGCGGCACGGAGTAGCCCAGCTGCGCGGTCAGGCGCTGCGAGACGGACTCGCCGCCGCCCGCGCCGAAGATCTCCAGGCGCGAGGCCGTCGGGCTGGGGCAGGAACGACATGTTTTCGACGACGCCGATGACCTTCTGGTTCGTCTGCGAGGCGATGGAACCAGCGCGCTCAGCGACCTCGGCGGCCGCGACCTGCGGGGTCGTCACGACGAGGATCTCCGAGTTGGGCAGCAGCTGCGCGATCGAGATCGCGACGTCGCCCGTGCCCGGAGGCATGTCGATGAGCAGGACGTCCAGGTCGCCCCAGAACACGTCCGCGAGGAACTGCTGGAGGGCGCGGTGGAGCATGGGGCCGCGCCAGATGACGGCCTGGCCGTCGGGCACGAGCTATGCCGATCGAGATGACCTTGACGCCACCCGCGCCCCACGGGCGGGATCATCATGCCGTCGATGACCTGCGGGTCGTGGTCCACGCCGAGCATGCGCGGGATCGAAAAGCCGTAGATATCCGCGTCCATGACGCCGACCTTGAGGCCCTGAGCGGCCAGCGCGGCGGCCAGGTTCGCGGTCATGGAGGACTTGCCGACGCCGCCCTTTCCGGAGGTGACGGCGATGACGCGCGTGAGGGAGTCGGGGCGGGCGAAGGGAATCTCGCGCTCGGGGCGACCGCCGTTGAGCTTCTCGCGCAGCGCCTTCTTCTGGGCCTCGTCCGCGACGCCCATCTCGACGGAGACGTTCTCGACGCCCTCGATGGCGCTCACTCGCTCGGTGACGTCCTTGGTGATCTGGGTGCGCAGGGGGCATCCGGCGGTGGTGAGCAGGACCTTGACGGCGACGGAGGAGCCGTCGATCGTGACCAGGTCGGGGGTCACCATGTTGAGGTCGGTGATGGGGCGGCGGATCTCGGGGTCGATGACCTGGCCGAGAGCCTCCATGACGGAATCAAGCGTGACTGGCATGGACTCCACTCTACTGGCCGGTGTGCCCATCTTCTGGGGACGAAAGGCACCATCGGCGTCGACCTCAGCCTCCGCCTCGTTCGACGAGGCGTTGGCCACGTCCGCGGCGATCTCCGCGCGCAGGTCCTCGAGCATGTCGCGCAGCTCAGAGCGCACGAAGTCGCGCGTGGCGACGTCCTGAAGCGCCAGGCGCAGGCCGGCGATCTCGCGGGCGAGGTACTCGGTGTCGGCGAGGTTACGCTCCCGCGCGAAGGCGGTCCTGCTCGGCCACGACGCGGTCGCGGGCGTCCTGGCGGTTCTGCGCGAGGCATAATCAGCGGGGCGGAGTACGAGGCCTGGGTCGAGAACGCGAGGTTCAGGAGGATGAAGGGGTAGGGGTCCCAGGCGGCTTCCTCGCTGATGCCGGCGAGCATCAGGTTTGCGCCGATCCACGCGATGACGAAGATCGTCATGTAGAGGACGAACTTGGGCGAACCCATGAAGCGGGCGGTGGCCTCGGCGAAGCGGCCGAAGCCGTCGCCGCTGCCCGACGAGCGGCGGAAGAACCACCGACGCTTGTCGATCGGGTTATCCAGGCGATCAGCCATCGATGCTCCTTGCCATCATGCGGTCGGTCACGTCGTCGTCGAAGTCTCGCCAGTCCTCGGGCAGCAGCTCGTCGAGGACGTCATCGACCGAGACGGCGCCGTGGAGGTGCCCGTCCTCGTCGACGACAGGCAGGACCGTCAGGTTGTAGGTTGCGAGCAGACGCGTCACGGTCGCGATATGCGCGTTGGGATCCACGGACTCGATGTCGCGGTCAAGGATCGTGCCGAGCAACGTCTGCGGGGGCTCGCGAAGCGCGCGCTGGATGTGGACCATGCCCAGGTACTGGCCGGTCGGCGTCTCCTGGGGCGGACGGGCGATGAAGGCGACGGTCGCGATCGAGGCCGGGATGTCCTCGCGGCGAACGGCTGCGAGCATCTGCGCGACGGTGGCGTTGGGGCCGAAAATGACCGGCTCGGTGGTCATGAGCGAACCCGCTGTCGACTCGTCGTAGGTCATGAGTCGACGCACGTCCTCGGCCTCTTCGGGCTCCATGAGGGCGAGCAGGGACTGAGCCTTCGCGGCGGGCAGCTCGGCGACGAGGTCGGCCGCGTCGTCGGGCTGCATGACGTCCAGGACGTCGGCGGCTCGGGCGGCTTCGAGCGCGGAGACGATCGCGATACGGTCGTCGTTACCCAGCTCCTCGAGCACGTCGGCGAGGCGTGCGTCCGTCAGCTGCATGGCGACCGCCATCTTGCGGTCCTGGGGAAGCGTGTGCATGAAGTCCGCCAGGTCTGCGGGGCGCATGTCCTCCGTGTACTGCACGAGCGCGGTCGCCGCCTGGTTGGAGTCGGTCTTGAGCAGGCCGGAGACCTCGGACACGTCCACGGTGAGGGTCTCGCCGCTGCGCGTGAAGCCCAACGAGGAAGTGCGCACGCGCTGGACGTGCAGGGTGGAGATCACCCAGTCCTTGGGGCGGCGCTGGCGCATCGCGACATCGAGGATGCGCACCTGGCCCGAGCTGTCGTTCATCGTGACGACGCGGTCGAAGAGCTCGGAGAGCACGAGGGTCTCGATGGGGCGCTGCGTGAACGAACGGATGTTGAGCAGGCCCGTCGTGATGACGGAGCCGGACTCGATCGAGGTCACGCGGGTGAGCGGCAGGAAGACGCGCTTACGCGGGCCGACCTCGACGACGAAGCCGATGACGTTGGCCTCGGATTTCAGCCGAAAGATGACAACGACATCGTGAATCTTGCCGACCTGGTCGCCCAAAGGGTCGAAAACACTGGTGCCAGCGAGGCTTTCCGATGTAGACGCGCCGGCCCTTGGTGCCCTAGCTCAATAGATGCAATGCTCACACAATCATCTTAGGGCTGTTGACAAAGAAAGAGTAACGACGAGGCCGGTCGCTGCATGAACAATGCGGTCGATGTCAGCCGAGGCCAGGGACGAAGGAGAAGAAATGGCTGTCGTGACGGACCCGCAGATGCCCACGGGCACCGAGGTCGCCTCGTACGAGACCTACGCGCAAGCCCGCGCCGGTGTCGATTTCCTGTCGGACGCCGGCTTCGACGTTTCCGCGATTACGATTGTCGGCTCTGACCTGCACCTCGTCGAACGCGTCAAAGGACGCCCTGACGATTGCCCGCGCGTCCCTCTCAGGGTGCCTCCAGCGGCGGCCTGTGAGGGAGCCCTGGGCGGCATGCTCATGTCCGCCGGGCAGAACGCGGGCGGAACGGGTTCGTGGGTTGCCGGCGGCATCATCGTCGGCGCGCTGGTCGGCATGGCCCTGTCCGCCCTGTCTTTCATCATTCGCGGACGCAGCCGCGACCTCGTGTCCTCTCAGCAGGTTGTTGCGGAGCGCTACGCGGTCCTGGCCTCGGCCGACATCGACCGCGCCTATCAGATCCTGCAGCGCACCCCCGGTAACCGCGCGCGCGTCGCCCGCCCGCGTACGGAGCAGGCACGCGCCAAGAAGGATTCCGTCGGTTTCTTCCCCGACGGCCGCCCCCGCTTCGGCGCGGCGACCAAGGACGGGGAGGTGCCCGGTGGGCGCGAGACGCCCGAGGCCTCTGCCCCTGCAACGAACAGCCCCGACAGTGCGGCGTCCGGACACGAGGACGCCCCGGCCTCGTCCCCCGACAAGGACCAGACCGAGGCGTAACCTCAGCGTCTGCGCGCGGCTCAGCGGGACTGAATGCGCGCGATCCACTCCTCGACGTCCGCGATCGTGCGCGGAATGTCCTCCGAGATGCGCGTGACCGTGCCGTCGGCGTTCACGACGACGTCGTCCTCGATGCGCACGCCGATGCCCCGGTACTCCTCGGGGATCAGCAGGTCGTCGGCGCGGAAGTACAGGCCCGGCTCGATCGTGAAGACCATGCCCGGCTCCAGCAGCGCGCCCTGGTAGAGCTCCGCGCGCGCCTTCGCGCAGTCGTGCACGTCCAGGCCCAGGTGGTGGCTGGTGCCGTGCGGCATCCAGCGACGGTGCTGCTGGCCCTCGGGTGCCAAGGATTCTTCCGGGGTGACGGGCAGGATGCCCCACTCGTGCAGGCGGGCGGCGATGACTTTCATGGCGGCGTCGTGCACGTCCTTGAAGCGGCAGCCCGGCTCGCCTGCGCGTGCCAGTGCGGCCTCGCAGGCGTCGAGGACGGCCTGGTAGACGCGGGCCTGGACCTCGGTGAAGCGGCCGTTGACGGGCAGCGTGCGCGTGATGTCAGCCGTGTAGAGGGAGTCGACCTCGACGCCGGCGTCGACGAGCACCAGGTCGCCCTCACGCACCTCGCCGTCGTTGTCGATCCAGTGCAGGGTGTTCGCGTGGTTGCCCGAGGCCGCGATGGTCTCATATCCCAGGCCGTTGCCCTCCTCGCGGGCGTTGGCAGCGAAAGCGCCCTCGATGACGCGCTCGCCGCGACGATGGCCCACCGCGCGGGGCAGGACGCGGATGATCTCCTCGAAGCCGGCCTTGGTGACCTTGACCGCGCGGATCATTTCCTCAAGCTCGAAGGCATCCTTGATGAGGCGAATCTCCGAGAGATGTTCTTCGAGGGCCTCGTCCTCCTTGCGTGCGTCCTCGCCCGCGGGCAGCCCAGCCTGGGCGCGCACCTCGTTCACCATCGCCTCGACGTGTCCATCGACGCCGCGCACGATGCGCAGCTGAACGGTCCCGGCATCCTTCGCCAGCGCGTCGCGCAGCGTGTCGATGTGGCGGGTCTCCAGGCCGGTCTGCGCGCTCAGCTCCTCGAGCGAGGGGCGCGCGCCCACCCAGAATTCGCCGTAGCGGGCGTCCGCGTAAAACTCCTTGGAGGAACGCGAGGCGCGGGGCTTGAAAAAGAGCAGGGGAGTGTGGGTGCCGTCCTCGTTCGGCTCGAGCACCAGGACGGTGTCCGGCTCCTTCTCGCCACCCAGGCCCGACAGGTGCGCGAAGGCGGAGTGCGCGCGGAAACGGTAGTCGCAGTCGTTGGAGCGGACCTTGTAGGGGCCCGCAGGCACGACGAGGCGCTCGCCCGGGAAGGGGGCGCCGGCCTTGAGGGTGCGGTCGGCCACGAAGTCGGCGACGCGCTCGCGTGCGGGCAGTTCGGAGGGGCGAGGCCCCCATCCGGAGCCGATGAAATCGCGGAACGCGGAGGACTGGGGTTGACGGGAGCGGTTTTCGCCGCGATCGGCCATGGACTGGGATGCTTCTTCACTCATGGCCACCATTCTACGGTTCCTCGGCCCCTCGGGCGGGTCCGATGGTCATGACAAACCCCGGCCTCGTGTCCCTATGGCGCGCTCTGCGCCGGGAACGAGGCCGGGGCCGTGTCGGGTGGAGGAGGCTCAGTCCTGGAGGGTGAGCTCTCCCGCGATGGACAGATCCATCCACCGCTTGAAATCCGCGCCGCGCTTGCCCTGCGAGAGCAGGAAGACGGTCTTGGCATAGAGGGGCCTCGAGCGTCATGTCGTGCGCGCCGATCGCGCCCAGGCGAGCCAGGGCGTTGCCGGCCTCGTAGTGGCCGAGCATGACCTCGGACTGGTAGCACTGGGAGGCGACGATGATCGGCACCTCGGCCTGCGCGAGCTCGGACAGGACGTCCACGAGGCCCGGTTCGGAGGCCGGGATGTTACCCACGCCGAAGGTGCGCAGGATGACCGCGTCCGGGTGGGGCGTCGTCATGGCGCGCAGTCGCGCGGCGCTCATGCCGGGAACCACGTCGATGACGGCGACGTCCTGGCGCGTGTGCGGGCTCGGATCCTGCCAGCCGGTGCCCGCGCTCGGAGCCCCCGTACCAGCGCCACGGGGCACCCGTGCGCGCCATGGGGACACGGAAGGCGACTCGAAGCCGCGGAACGCCCACGACGAGGTCTTGGTGGCGCGGTTGCCGGCCAGGAGCTTATGCCCGAAGAACAGCATGACTCCGCGGGCGTGGCGCGAAATCGCGGCGCGCAGCGCGCCCGTGACGTTCGCCGACGCGTCCGAGCCGACGACGCCGAGCGGGTACTGGGACCCGGTCAGGACGACCGGCTTTCCCATGCTCGCAAGCGCGTAGGACAGGGCCGCAGCCGAGTAGGCCATCGTGTCCGTGCCGTGCAGGACCAGGAAGGCGTCGGCCGTCTCGGTGTGCGCGTTGATGTCGTCGATGATGGCCTGCCAGTCCTCGGGGGTGGCCTCCGAGGAGTCGATGAGCGGGTCCAGCGTCGACATCGTGATGTTCGAGGCCAGCTCGATGCCCTCCAGCTGGGAGCCGAACCAACCCTGCAGGTCAGCGCCGGGACGCAGCCCCTCGTGAGAGTCGACCATGCCGATCGTGCCACCGGCATACGTGACGTGAAGACGCACTGTTCGTCCTTTCTTACTCGCCCGCCACCAGGGTTTCCTCGCCCTGCAGCGAGGCGGCGGCCTCGTCGGTCAGGTTACCGACGCGCCCACGCACGTAGTACCAGCCGGCGACCATGAGGACGACGACCACGCCCAAGAGCGCGAGGGTCGCGCGGCCTTCGAACGTCATGACGTTCGAGCCGACGACCACCGCGAAGAAGAGCAGCGCCAGGTAGTTGGTGTAGGGGGCGCCGGGCATACGGAACTGTGGACGCTGTGCCTCGCCGCGCTTGACCTTGCGCAGGAACGCCAGGTGCGTGATGAGGATCATCGCCCAGGTGCCGGCGATGCCGATGCCAGCCAGGCTCATCACAATCTCGAAGGCGCTGCTCGGAACAAGGGCGTTGAGCAGGACGCCGAGCAGACCCAGCGAGGCAGTGATGATGATGCCGCCGTAGGGGACGTGGTTCTTGTTGAGGCGAGCCGCGAAGCGCGGGCCCTCGCCCACGAGCGCCATCGAGCGCAGGGTGCGGCCGGTCGCGTACAGGCCGGCGTTGAGCGAGGATAGGGCGGCGGTCAGGACGACGACCTGCATGATGTCGCCCGCGTGGGGCACGCCGAGGCCGGAGAAGAACGTCGTGAAGGGGGACTCGTCGCCAGAGTAGGCGGTGTAGGGCAGCGCGAAGGCGAAGAGTGTCACGGAGCCGACGTAGAAAAAGAAGATACGGATGACCATCGAGTTGATGGCCTTGGGCAGGATTGTCGCGGCGTCCTTGGCCTCGCCCGCCGCGACGCCCACCATTTCGGTGCCGCCGAAGGCGAAGACGACGCCCAGGGTCAGGGCGAAGACAACGGGCAGCGAGGCGGGGAACCAGCCGCCGGACTCGGCAATGTTGTGCACGCCCGCGGTGTACTCGCCGACGTGAGCCTGGGTGAGGATTGCCCAGATGGCGACGCCCATGAAGATGAGGATCGTCGCGACCTTGATCAACGCGAACCAGAACTCAGCCTCGCCGAAGGCCTTGACGCTCATCATGTTGAGGACGAACACGAGGCCCAGTGCGATGAGGGCGATGACCCACTGAGGGACCACCTTGAACATGTTCCAGTAGTGCATGTAGACGGCGACTGCGGTGATGTCGGCCATGACCGTGACCGCCCAGTCCAGGAAGAAGAACCAGCCGGTGATGAACGCGCCCTTCTCGCCCAGGAACTCGCGGGCGTAGGACACGAATGCGCCCGAGGAGGGGCGGCGCACCGCGAGCTCGCCGAGGGCGCGCACCATCAGGAACGCGAAGACGCCACACACCGCATAAGACAGTGCCAGCACAGGGCCGCCTTGGGCCAGGCGGCCGCCCGCGCCCAGGAACAGGCCGGTGCCGATCGAACCGCCGATCGCGATCATCTGGATGTGTCGGTTTTTCAGAGCCTTGTTGTACCCGGCGTCTCCCGCGTCAGTCGCGGTGGACACCTGGGTCTGATCCTTGTCAGACACGCGTGTACTCCAATCGGTGTTGACGGAGGCCAAACGGCCGTGTGATGCCAGTTTCCTACAGCGGGCAGCCCGCCGCTGCAGGTGGGAGGTTTGTCAGAAAGGATGGTGTCGAGGCGGGAGAACGTGCAGACAACAAGGTCACATTCAAGCAAATACGGGCACTTTGGTGAGGCGCGTGGCGCTCGCGGGTGGTGTTCACCCGAGCGGTTGTGTGATCGGATTAATGGGGTAGTCTCAAATGGTGAAGCGAATTGACCCCCACACTCACAGCGCGTGTTCAGACGGGACGGATACGCCCGCGCAGCTCCTGGCCATTGCCGCGCAGGCCGGGCTGGATGCCATCGCGCTGACGGACCACGACACGACGACCGGCTGGAACGAGGCCGCGGCCGCCGTCGCGCACACGGGCGTGAGCCTCATTCGGGGCGCCGAGATGTCGTGCTCGTCCTCGGGGATCACCGTGCACCTGCTGGCCTACCTTTTCGACCCGGCCAACCCCAGCCTCGTCGATAATTTCCGGCGCACGCGCGAGGACCGCGAGACGCGCGCCGTGCGCATGGTCGAGAACCTGTCGGCCGACTACCCGATCACGTGGGAGGATGTCCTTTCCTTCGCGCCCGAGGGTGGGCCCGTGGGGCGCCCGCATATCGCCGACGCGCTCGTCGCCGCCGGAGCCTTCCCCGACCGCAGCGCCGCCTTCGTTCATGCCCTGCACCCGTCGGGCCCCTACTACGTGCACCACTGGGCGCCCGACCCGGTCGAGGCCGTGCGCTGCGTGCGCGAGGCCGGGGGAGTGCCTGTCCTGGCCCACCCCCGCGCTCGCAAGCGCCAGCGCCTGCTGCCCGAGGCCGTCATCGCCGACATGGCGGCGGCTGGGCTCTTCGGCATCGAGCGCGACCACCGCGACCACGCTCCCGAGGATCGAGCCGATGTCGAGCGCATGGCCCGCGAGATGGGCCTGGCGATGTTCGGCTCCTCCGACTACCACGGGACGGGCAAGCCAAACCGCATCGGCGAGAACACGACGGATCCGCAGGTGATCGCCGAGGTTATCGCGCAGGGCGCTGTCGAGGTGGTCGAGCCGTGAGCATCTTCGACGTCACACTCTTCGCGACTGCCTTCGCGACGCTGACGGTCATCATGGACCCCATCGGGACCGTGCCCGTCTTCCTGGGCCTCACCGCCCGATACTCCCACCAAGCAGCGCCACGCAGCCATCCAGGCAACCTCCGTCTCCTTCGGCGTCATCCTGACCTTCGCGATCCTGGGCGGGCAGATCCTGCGCCTCCTTCACATCTCGATGGAGGCCCTCCAGCTCTCCGGCGGCGTCCTACTGTTCCTCGTCGCCATGGAGCTCCTCATGGGCACGGACTCGTCCTCTCCAGATACGGGGGACGAGGGCGTCAACGTCGCGCTCGTCCCGCTGGGCACGCCGCTGCTCGCAGGCCCCGGATCGATCGTCGCCGTCATGGTGGCCGTCGGGCAGGCGGGCACGAACGTGGGATCGTGGATCGCTGTCATCGTCGCCGTCGTTCTCGCGCACATCGTCATGTGGCTGACGATGCGTTTCTCGCTGATGCTGTCTCGACTCCTGGGGCCCGGCGGCATCATGCTGCTGACAAAGATCTCCGGCCTGCTGCTGGCCGCCATTGCGACGCAGCTCATCATGGAGGGAATCTTCCAGTTCATCGCGACCGCCAAGTTGTCCTGACCTGGCCCTTTTCCCTCACGGCGGAGTCGATGAACGCCTCACGAAAAAGTGGAGTGCGACTCGCCGATGCGTGATTTTCGAAAATCTGTGCGTAATGGTCAGGAAGTGTTGTAGGGTAGTCGAGAACGCCGTGACGCGACACGGCCTGCACTGGTCAGGGTCACGCATTCATCCCTCACCACATTCATTCCAGGAGAAACAATGAAGAAGACGACCTCGTCTCTGTTCGCCGCCACCGCGGCGCTCGGTCTGATCGCCGCTTCGGCCGGTGTTGCTTTCGCCGCCGAGCCCGTCACCGATCCTTCCGCCCCGGCCACTGACGCGCCCTCGGCCCCGTCCAGCCCTCGGCCCCGGCCGACGACAACACCGGTGCCCCCCGCCGATGGGACCCCGGCCCCGAGCCCTCGACCCCGGCCGGCGACAACACGGGCTCGGACGACAACACCGGCGCTGACAACAACAACACCGGTGGCTCCGCTGAGACGCCGGCTCCTTCCAACGATTCTTCGGTCCCCGCCGCCGATCAGGGTGGCGCTGGCGCGGCCTCCGGCCCCGTTGGCACCACCGGCGTGACCACCCGCGGTCAGATCTCGACCGGCAACGGCCCGGCCCCCGTCTCCGCTCGTGGCGGCATCCGCAACATGAACGCTCCGGCCGGTACTCCCGCCGCTTCGAACCCGACGCTGGCCAACACCGGCTCCGTCGCTTCGATGGCTGCTGGCGCTGGCGTTATTGCGCTGGCCGGTGGCGTGACCCTGGTGGTTGCTCGCAAGCGCCACTGAGGCATCTTCGCCTGACAAGTAACGCGGGCCCGCTCGATGCGAGCGGGCCCGCGTTTTGTCTAGTTTGCGCTGATCGTCCCTCATTTGTGCACGAACGTGCAGTTGAAAACCGTGAATTTGCACCGAAAAATCATCGTTTCGCCTTGAAATGATGCGTGCATCACATGCACAATGGAACTACCGAAAGTCACCATGAATTGAGCCCTCATGATGAACCGGTGATGGGAAGTGGCACCACTCATCAAGAGAGGTGCCACTTTCCTGTTATGCGTCCCTGCGGAGCGTGCCCCCCGCAGGGACGCGCCCTGCGGGGGACAATCCGTCAGTGCTGGCGACGGCGCAGGGCCGCAGCTCCCAGGCCCGCCAGTCCAGCCATGATGGCCGCACCGGCCAGCATCGGGGTGTCAGCGCCCGTGCGAGCAAGGTTGCCGCTCGGGGTCGCGGACGGGGTAGGAGCAGGGGTCGTCGGCTCGGGGGTCGGGGAATCCGACGGTGCCGGCGTGGTCGGCTCCTCGGTAGGAACCGAGCACTCGCTGTCCGTGCCGGTCAGCCAGTTGTGCAGGACGATCGGGGCCAGGACCGGGGAGCCCTCGAGGGTCTCGCCGGTCAAGGTACCGTTGATGTTGAAGGAGAAAGCGGAGTTGGCCGGCATGTGCTCGATCGTCACAGTGATGGTCTTGCCGTCCTCGCTGACCTTGATCTCGCCCAGGCCCTCGACGGTGTTCGTGAAGCCGTTACCCTTGAGCGCGCCAGCGCCGGGGTTGGAGATCGTGTTGATCGTGGAGGCGTCGAACTTCAGGCCCTGGACGGCCTTGATCGTCAGCGTCGCGTTGGTGATGTCCTTGTGGGTCGCGCCGTAGAGGCGCAGGGTGCGAGAATCGCCGACCTTCGGGTCGCTACCCTTGGCGACGATCCAGCCGTCAGCGTTGGCCTCGCCCCACTTGGGCTCCTTAGAACCCCAGGAGCCCGCGTACTTGGAACGCTCGTTGATGTCGCGTGAGTAGGGGCTCCACACGGTGCGGTCCACGGTCGTGACCTGGCACTTGGTGAGCTCAGGGGTCTCCGGCGTGGGCAGGTCGCCGCACACCTGGCCGTCGGCCGGGTACTGGGCGCCGACCAGGTTGGCGGACGCGGTCGAGGACTCGGCGCCCTCGGGGAAAGTGCCCGTGAACTGGAAGACCGTGCCGGTGTTGGCGTCGAGGCCCTTGTTCAGCGTGATGGTCCAGATGTTCTTCGCGGCGTCCGTCAGGGTGGCGGTGAAGTCGCCGTCGTTCCACGTGTACTCGGCTTCGCGAGGGCCCCACGACTGCATGAAGGCGTTGAGGCCCGCGCGGGTCTCAATCTTGCCGATGAAGGAGGTGTTGGTCATGTCGTCCGGCAGGTCGACGGTGATCGTCGTGCCGGCGGCCAGCTTGTTCTTCGTGGCCACGGGGAAGCGCCAGTTCTGCATGGAACCGGCGATCCAGTGGTTGCCTCGAACATGCCCCGGAACCTTGTAGGTCTCGGTATTGAAATTGGTCGAAATCTTCGAGGTGTAGCCGTTGTTCGAGCCGGTGGCGATCTTGTTGACGGTGCCGTCGGAGTTACGGGTAATGTCGGCGGGGTTCACCAGCTCGGGGTGGTGGGCCAGGATGTCCGTGTCGAGGATCGCAGCGGCGGTCCAGTCGGCGCGGCACGAGGTGGACTTGTCGCCGTTGGCGGTGCCGGGGCCCGTGGGCTGGTTATCGTCGGAGGTTGCGGCCATGGCGGGGCCCGCGATCAGGGCAGTGGCGAGCGTGGCGCTCAGAGCCGTCGCGATGGTCAACTAATGCGTCAGTTTCATCGTTGTCCTCGTGTTTGTGGACGGTCTGTGTGCGAAATCCTCCAGTCTTCATGCAGGTTGAGTTCGCGTGACCTCTGTAAAGTGCGCCAATCTGGGTCTTTAGTCATGGGGTCGTTCCTGGGGGTGTAGTCGGTCACGTGGGCGGGGTGG
>BNJV01002474.1_pt1 | contig 117186 bp, 146 predicted proteins | sample 8540591 | NCBI WGS metagenome assembly BNJV01 (sample SAMD00202457, study PRJDB9452) | human saliva metagenome | host: Homo sapiens
TTAAATTTTCCTTACTTCAACAAACACCTGCTCCTCTTTTTTATGATGCAGTATAATTTCAGAAAACAGCCATATAATCATCTCTCGAATCCTTTAACCCTTAACTTTAGCTTTGGTTACTTCATCTTAATCATTTATCTCTCTATTTTATTTCTGTAGAGCCTGTAACTTCTTCAAACAAAATCGAACTGCCTGTCAATGAAATCAACTATACCATCCTAGTGAACTAATATCAATTCTACTGTAACAGTTATTAGTAAGCTTAAGTAGATTACATATAACTTGAGAACATTTACAATCAGTGGAACACCTGACGCTAACAAACAAGTCCAAATAGAAACTAAGATTCAGTTCAGTAGTATTAACAAATCCTGATGGTCAAAGTTGCAAAGACTATCAATCACTGCAGAGATACAGATGGAATGGAATCCTGATGTAACAGCCAGATATTGATGGCGATGGATACAGATAGAAGAGCAGCCAGGGGATCGAATCCTAAGGATGCTAATTCGATTCAGCAGCTGTAATTACTCCAATCCTTTCTACAACAATCTCCGATCAACACAGTCAGTTGTTGAAAGGTAATCTATTCTCGTATTGTAATCACGCGAAACAGTGGCGCTACAGTAACAGTTGATGAAGTAAGCTTCCAAATGGGTAACACATTAAGCAACTAAGACTATCAGTGGAACACCTGACGTTAATGGCTAGAAGTTCAGGCAGGGGAGCCGGACGATCTGTAGTACAAACCAGATGGATCGAGTTACAGACAGTTGAAATCACTCTTCAGAGAGATACTGATAGAGACCGGAGATATGATGTAACAGTCTAGATGATGATAACGATGGAGTTACAGATGTTGAAGAGATAACAAGAATCAATCCTAGGATATAATTCCAAAACCACTACAGTTGCTCCACCAGCAAACAATGGTAGTTTTAATGGATCGAGGAAGAGGACTAACACAGGTGACATTCAAATGTACTTGGATGTAGGATTTACAGCAATATCTGGAGCAGCTCTAACACTTCAGCTCTTAAGAAAAGAAAAAAGAAGAGGAATAAGCTCTAGCTCATAGCAACTATCTAAAACAAATAGTATCAAGGAGGACCTTTGCAAATGCAAAGGGTCTTCTTTATTCTGGATGAAAAATAATCTTGATTCAATAATTTTCATCAAAATAAATTAAACAAAATATCGATTTATTTATAAAAATGGTGTAATCATTGTGTAAAATTAAATGACGCATCAATAAGTTGGAGATAAAATGGAAAAGAAAAGTTTCTGAAAAATGAACAAAAGCAGAAAGGACTTTTCATAATAACATTTATAAGTGATAAAAAGCAAAGAAGATTCCACACTTGTACCAGAAAGCGGATGAAGAAAATCCATTCTTGTTGAGAACTATCACTACGACAAAACAATTGAGTTACAAATGTGAAATATCCCGGAACTTGCAAGTGGCGCAAGAGAGGACGAGATCTGGAAAGATGAGACCGCCGTCATAAATAATATCTATGAAGAAAGAATGAAAAACATAATAAAATAAATCAGCAGTTGATTTGCGATTGGTGAATAATGCAGAGTAGTTGACGCACTGTGAAGTGCCAAGTAGATGAAGAAGAATCCATGGAGGCAGGTAGTCACTGACGAGAAGGATGAGAAAATAAGTGGAATATTTACAGGAGTGTACTATCTCGCAACAGTTGAAGATGGAAAACCTTGCCTGTCATCTATTAGTGTTTTGTGTGAGCATGATATTGTGATTTACTTCATCTCAAGCAATCACAAGCTTGTATATGACCAGATTAAAGCAGAGATATTGCTGATTTGAGATTGTGGTATGAATGACATGGTTCATGCGGTGAGAAGTTAAATGGGCAGGTTGTAGAGGATGAAAGTCGTGAGGCAAGAATAGCACTTATGGATTCAGATATTGATGTTATAAGCTCAGTTTACTCAAAGGAAGACGATATAATGCCAGCGTTCTTTTTGAAAGTGGAACAGTTAGACTTTGCTCTCTAAGGAGAGAAAACAAGGTTATAGAACTATAATGATTTTTACCTCACCACCATGATGGTAGTATTTGAAATTTATAGTCAAATGGAGAGAGAATATGTCACTAAATGATATAATTAGTCAAATTGAAAATGATAGTAAAGTACTGAATATACTAAGACATTTCCCCTATACTGCAAGTGAACAGTAAACAAAAGTTTTAATTATAGGACAAGCACCTGGAAAGAGTTGAGGAATCACTTATCCCATTTAATGATAAGTCGGGTGATACTCTTATTTCTTGGATGAGAATAGATGAGGATACATTTTACTCAGATAAAATTGCAATACTGCCAATGGAGTTTTATTATCCAGGAAAGGGGTAAAACAGGTGATTTACCTCCAAGAAAATTTATCATAAATGAATATCATGAGTCGATTCTTAATGAGTTAAAAATATTGAGCTGACTATGCTGATAGGAAAGTACTCTGGAGTTTATTATTTAAAAGGACAAATGATCTTACAGAAACTGTCAGATGTTTCGACGAATATCTAGATATTTTCCAATTGTTCATCACAGTCCATTGAGCACTTTCAGATGAGGCAAAGAATCAAACAGTTTATAGAAATGTTGTTCCAGTGCTACAAAACAGTTAAGAATATCTTGAAATAGATTAAAAGACCTTGCATTATGCAAGGCCTTTTTAAATATACATATTTATATTTAAGTTTGATGTGCGTCTTCTTGAATAAATTAATGTTGCCATAGCAAGTCCGATATAATAACTACAGAAATAGCTACTAGCATATTATTTTGAATCACCAGTATTTGAGCAGATGTTTTAATTGACTGTGATGATATATTTGTAGTCGAAGGTGAAGCAGCATTATTTGATGGAGATGCTGGATTGCTTGGATTCACTACAGGATTAGTTGGATTTACTACTGGATTTACAGGAGTCACAGGACTCAGGTCTGTGCAGCTGCAATATTAACATAGTATGGAATATTAAAACTGAATCACCATTTGCTGCATTTCCATATACCAGTGCAACATTTACAATTCCGTTTGTAACCTCAGCAGTTGGCGTGCCTTCAACAACTACACTATAACTACCGTTGCCATTATCGATAAGTCTTGCAGTAAGGCCAGCTATATCTGTATTCACAACTGCCTGTGTAGGGTCTAGCTGAATGCTTGATGCATTGTTTGTTGCAAGAGACTTGTTGAAATTAATTGTAGAACTATATGCTGTTCCTACTGTACCATTATTCAAGTCTGTTAGTGCTAATCTCTAGCTTTTGCTCTGAATTAAGATTACCAAATTTACTATTGTCTATAAACAGGTTCCCGCTATTATTTCGTCATTGCATATATTTCCTGTTTGTAAGATTAAGAGTTGATCCAGGAGCTTATTGTAATAGGGCCTTCAAAACAGAAATTTTTACAGTTGTATTTGAGTTATCACCTGTTTTAAAGCTTTACTGTATAGCCATTATTATCCTTATTGAAGTAAAGATTATCAAGAGTTATACTTGAGTTATTAGCAGTTTTATAGTGAGAATTGTTGTTATAGTAGTATGAGTTTCAAAACTGTTCCTTCTGTCGACTCACCATAACCTTTATCGCACGTGATATTTGATGGAAATTTCAAATTCGGGAATTGACATTGTTGATGCCCTGACGATTTGTCTGTCTCCAAACTGCCATTCATTTGAGAGCTATCCATGCACAGTCTTGTTAGCATTGTTATAACTTTGAAGCTGACGACTGGTAGGATGAATTATTTATGCAGTGTGTGACCCATCCGCAAAGGCAAGAGTAGTTCCGATCGTGCGCAAGTGTTGCAAGTCTGATGGACAACGCAAAAGATAATATGTTTTCCTTTTAAGCTGTGGATCATTTTCCTCCCTATGCGATCTCATTACAATAAAAACATATAGTTTGGTGACTAACTAGCTGTGAGGTTTTAAATAATTTTATAACAATAGTTAGTCTAAATGCAATTAAATCGTGTGAATTATAAAGTGCTCTATGGGAAGAGGAATGTTTTGATTATTTTATATGGTATAATTAGTCTGTCATTATTAAATGGAAAGTGAGCATTCTGACTAATTTTATGCAGAGAATATGTTTAGTTTATTTTTAACAGCGTGTAAACTATATTGGCCTCGATTTTTAGAAGCAAATGAATATGCTATATCGTTTAAATTAGTGGAAATACATGTGCTACACTGTTTGGCCATAGATATATTGCAGCATGTCATGATTGAAGAATAAAACTAAAACATTAAACTGGAGGATTGCCGTGAGAACAGAAACGCATGGTACTCTTTGCGCTTGCAATTGCATTGTTGCGATTGTAAGCTTTCAGTTAGTGTAACGCAACTATACTCAGCTATGTGCGCTGCAACAGTACTACCATAGCTCGAGCATGCAAGATCGGAAGGAACGGTGAAAATGCCAGCCGCAAATAAAGCTAAGGCATCAAATGGAAAGAGTACAATAAATGCACCCTATGACTAGAGTGCTAGGGCACTTGAAAGCTGAGATGCAAACTGCTGCTAATGCTGGACTTTATCACTCATGCAAGGATGGAAACAGAATCTGATTGCATACATAGAATATAATGTGACTTTTCGAGAATGTCAGATAGTGACATACCACAGACAAAACACTGCATCAATGATAGTGGAAATCGCATTGATTCAACTGTTAATGGAAGAACAGTTAATCTCTGTGATACGATCTAGTTGACGTTAACTGGGCAGGAATCTCGAAATTTCTATAATGCGGATATGGGCTGACAGATGCTCATACAGTAAAACTTTGAGATACCATATTCAATTACTGCAAAATAGCGAAAGGCAGAAGCTGAAAAATCGAGAAAGTGAGAAATCGCCAAGCAAATGGCGATTTTGTCAACATATCCATGGGACTGCAAGCTAGCATGGTAAGTCGTCTTCAGACATATGTAAGTATTGTGCAAATGCACCATTTCACAGGTGGACTTCCCGTATCTCGCAAGCTTTCTGTAGATCACGGTGCTGCTAGTACTCTCTCAGAGGGTGACCTTACAATAGAGGTGCGATTACAGAGCATGACAGTGTAATGACAACATCTAAGGATGCAGTTTTGATATGACAGGCGTACTAAATATTAAGCCTGTTAAAGATGAGATGAGACGTCTTGAGACTACATTCCAGGCAGCATATGCAGCAGGGGTAACAATTGAGAATCTTGATACAGAGTTTGAAGCTTCTTTAACTCTTCCAAATGGACTAGAGTTTAAAGATGCTAATCCTACAGCTGAACTCACAGGTGCTAACGGAATATTTGAAATAAAAGTCTCAAAATGTAGATAACGATAAGATCGATATAAAGCTAGGACTCAAGAATCCAGCAAGCTATACCACATATAACTTGCTTTCAACAGCGATTAACAGTGTGGATGACAATCTGACTGTTACAGTTAAGGGAATTAAGTCTCTGATTCTGCAACACCTAATACCAACTATACTATGATAGGTTATTTAGGTGGAACATTTAAAGCTAAGGCTACAAATGCTGCTAATAAGACAATTAACTTTGATTATAAATGGACTGCAAAAGCAGTCAGCAAAATGGAGCTGATACTTGGCACCAAAACGATTTAGATCGGATTCATATACAGTTAGGTATTCACTCTCCCAGCAGAAGTTGTAACGCAGTCAGAAGAAGATTTGATGGAGATATTCTCATCGGAAACGAAACAGAACACAGTTTGAGTTTATGTGAGCAAAAAGAATGTAAAACATGAGTTTACAGGACTTCTTGATGTAAAAGCCTATTAAGGATAAAATGACAGCTATAGAAATTTTCTACAATAATCCTTTTTAGGAAATCAAGTAACGCTAGCGATATCGACACAACATTTGTATCAAGTCTTGAACTGCCTGCAGAGATGGAATTTACTTCATCAACACCAAGAGCTACTCTAGAGGGAGATAAGGTGTATTCAAGATTGCAAAATGTACAGAAAACCGAAATAAGGTTACTGTAACAATCAAACTGGCAAAGACTTATGTTAACTACGATGATACGTCATGATATAGAGTCGTTGATGATAATCTAAAAAGTTAGACTTGATGGTGCTGCATATCTGAGTTGCAAAACCAAATCACTATACAGTAAAAGGGGTGAAGTTAGGTGGAGCATTTTCTGCGTAAGGCTAATCATGAACTCAAATGGCAAGGCTGTAAGATTTGATTTTAAATGGAATGGAAAGCAGTTACCAGAGGAGCAGATGCAATTGCGCCAACTGAGTTACAACAATATTACTTTACACTAAAGTATACAGATAGTGTAAAACCAAATAAGCCTAACACAGGTGATACTTCGTAACCTTCCGCTATACTTGCAGCAGCAGGACTTGCTGGACTTGGAATCGTAGCTGGGATGATATACAGAAGAAAGAAACAGAAATAGTTCCAAAAACGCTGACTTAGTTCAGCGTATGTAATAATTTGATTTTATATTACTCAGAGTAGAATATATGTTATAGAGTAATTCAATGATAAATATATAGCTAGGAATGGAGAAATTATGAGACGTAAAGATGAGACAAATAAATGATTTTTATGGAAATATATGATATAATCAAAACGCTGTGATATATGTCGAATTGCATTAAATAATGACGGTTATCCATATATTTTACCTCTGAATTTTGGAGTAAGTTCGGAAGACGAAAAGCTGACTTTTTACTTTCACAGTGCGCTAGAAGGTCAGAAGCTTCAGCTTATAGAAAAAGACAATAGAGCAAGCTTTGAAATGGACTGCAGTCATGAGCTTCAGTACTTTGAGGAAAGAGGTTATTGTACTTATGCATGAGAGCGTAATGGAAAAGGTCATATTTTGATGATAGAGGACAGAGAAAATTCGAAGCACTTGAAATTTTGATGGATCACTACATCATCCTGGCGAAAGCTTAGTTTAATCCAGCTGCAATTCCAGCGTACAGCCGTATATAAGCTTGTAGTAGAGGAATTTACAGCTAAGAGAAAAGAAGTAAAGAAGAGGGAAGACCATTGAATAAACAAAAAAGAGCCGATTTACTCTTTATAATAGTAACAGGATTTTGGGGCTCAACATATTACCTACTGATTTATGCATGAAAGAAATGCCACCTATGTTTCTAAATGCATTTTAGCTTTTATTTCTTCGTTTTGATTTTAGGAATTGTATTTTTCAAAAAGATAATTAAAGTTAACTTTAATTACACTTAAATATAGCGTTTTGATTGGTATTGCTTTAACTGGGACATATATTTTTACGCATATGGAATATCTAGAACATCGCTTTCAAATGCAGCCTTTATTTGGCACTTCCAGTTGCTTTTACACCTTTGCTTGAATTCATATTTAAGGGTATAAAACCATCTAAAAAGTTATTAGCATGTCTTGTCCTATATATTTGGACTTGCACTTCGACACTAAGCGATACACTTAAACCTAGATCGGGTGATATAATTTCTCTTGTGTACCTTTATGCTATACTAAATAGATCTAATAATAACTGAAAGCTGTAAAAACCGAAGAGTAGATGCTCTTACATGTAGGCATTTTTGAGCTTGCCTTTGTTGCTAGTGACTTTCATTTTATCACTTTTTATTGAAGAACCACGTTGCTAGCAGTCAACATCGGTATGGATAGCAGCACTTTTTCTAGGACTATTTTGTACAGGAATTGCTTTTGTTGTCAAGCTTATCTCAGCAGGAAGTGTACTACAGCTAGTCATGTGGGATTAATATTCACTCTGTGAGCCTGTATTTGCCTCTATAATCGCTTTTTATATTTGCAAATGAGGTATTGAGACACCGAAGCTATGTTGGCATGATTTTGATGATTATAAGCCTTATTTTGATGGAAGTTGATATTCCATTTTTAAAATCTAAATCAAAGGATGTACAGGATTAATTTAGGAGTTATCTCTATGAAGATTTTGATTGAACTGTTTATATCGTTTATGCAGAATAGGAGGTTTCACTTTTGGCGTGGCTATGCAATGCTACCTCTGATACAAAAAGAAATAGTCGAAAGAAGAGGCTGGGCTAGCGAAGAAGGGTTTAGACTACTTTACGATTGGACAGATAACGCCTGGGTATTAGCTGTAAATACTGCCACATTTATTGACTACAAAAAGCTGGTGTGTTTGGTGGTATGGTTGCTAGATTTGGTGTCATATTTCCTTCAATAGTTATAATAAGCATAATTGCAGCTGTCTTAACTAACTTCGCAGAGCTTCCGGTAGTCATACATGCTTTTAACGGAATCAGAGCCTGTGTATGCGTTTTGATTTTGATTGCTGTGTATAATATGGGTAAGAAGTCAGTTGTAGATGTTTTTACAGCATTAATTTTCATTATCACTGCGATTTTGACAATTATGAAGGTAACATCACCTGTAATACTTGTAATTGTAGCAGGAGCTATTGGAGTAGTATTTTCAGCTTATCAAAGCAAAAAGGGCAGGTGAAGTAGATGAAACAGTTACCACTACTAATTTACTATTTCTTCACAACAGGCTTGTTTTCAATAGGTGGAGGACTTGCAACTCTACCATTTCTATATGATATAGGACATAAAACTGGATGGTATACCGCAGAGGATGTTGCTAACATGGTAGCTATTGCACAAAGCACTCCAGGACCTACAGGAATAAATATGTCAACCCTATGTAGGCTACACGCAATTTGGTATTCTAGGAGCTGTTCTTGGTCCCTATAGCAATAGTTGCACCTTCTTTTATTGTTATCATAATCGTATCAAAGCTATTAAACAAGTTTAAGGAATCTAAGCTAGTTCAGGATTCAATGTATGGTCTAGAGCGGCTTCAACAGGGGCTTATATTTGCAGCAGCTTTCAGCGTCATAGAAATTTCAATATTTAACTTTGGTAATACAGGAGCGATTATTGAATTTGTAGGTGGCCATCTCTTGCATTAGCAGGATTTGTGCTTGCGCTTCACCTTTGGAAGAAACCACATCCAATAATATTAATTGTTTTATCAGGGTTTTATAGGGTTGTATTTGAGTTATAGGGTTTAGAGTAAAAACCTTTGATTGAGAGGGGAAATAATGTACGAAATTCTAAATAAAATAAATGGACCAGAGGATGTCAAAAAATTAAACATCAAGGAGCTAGAGAATCTTGCAGAAGATATAAGAGAAGCTCTTTTTAATAGGCTAACAAAGACAGGTGGACACTGTGGACCCTAATTTTGGTATGGTTGAAGCTGAAATTGCACTACACTATGTCTTTAATTCGCCTAAGGATAAGATTGTTTTTGACGTATCTCACCAGTCGTATCCACATAAGATGTTAACTGGAAGAAGAGAAGGCTATATTTGTGATGAGCATTTTGGTGATGACTCTGGCTATACTAATCCAGAAGAGAGTGAGCATGACCTGTTTAATATAGGACATACATCGACTTCTATTTCACTTGCCACAGGTCTTGCTAAGGCAAGAGACATCCTCGGAAGGAAGGAAAATGTTATAGCTATTATTGGAGATGGCTCTTTATCTGGAGGAGAAGCTCTAGAAGGTCTAAATGTTGCTGGCTCAGAGATTGAATCAAATCTAATTATTGTTGTAAATGATAACCAGCAGTCGATTTCTGAAAACACATGGTGGAATATATAAGAGCCTAGCTGATTTGAGAGAGACCGTGGTAAAACCGAAAAACAATATATTTAGAGCTTTTCGGTCTAGACTATGTTTATGTCAAGGAAGGTAATGACATAGCAAAAATGATAGAAGCATTTGAGAAGCTAAAGGATATAGATCATCCAATAGTTATGCACATAAATACAATCAAAGGAAAAGGGTTATGAGATTGCCGAAAAAGACCGCGAAAATTGGCACTGGACACTTCCTTTGATAGAGAGACAGGAAACTTAAAGTTGAATGGAGCGATGAACCAGAATATAGCGATTTAGCTAGAGAATACGTGATTAATAAGGCAAAGGCTGACAGTTCATTTATGGTTATTACACCTAATATGCCTGGTTGTTTAGATTTATCTAAGGAAGATAGAATTGCACTAGGAGATCAGTTTGTCGATGTTGGAATTGCTGAAGAGCAGTCTATAGCAATGGCTGGAGGTGCAGCAAAGGCAGGAGCTAAGCCTTTGGTATTTACTAGTGTAACCTTTATGCAAAGAGCATATGATCAGATTTCTCATGATATATGTATTAACAGTTTACCTATAACAATTCTCCTTACATCAGCTTCATTTGCTAGCATGAGAGATGTGACTCATCTAGGTATCTTCGGAATTGCTGAGTTTTCAAATATTCCTAACCTAGTAATAATCTCACCATCATCAAAGGAAGAGCTACTTTCGGCTCTTGATTGGTCGGTAGATCAAAGAGAGCATCCTGTAATGATTTTTGATGCCAGGAAATGAAGTAAACAGTAGAGAGTAGATTCTTAGCATTGAGAACTGGATAAATTCGAACTTACTCAAAAGGGTGAGAAGCTTGCAAATCATAGGGCTAGGTGGTTTTCTACCAAAAGGGCGAAGGGCTTGCTAAGGCTGTAGAAGAGAAATACGGATTTAGACCTACTTTGATAAATCCGAGATTTGCATCTGGTATTGATAAAGAACTATTAGACTCATTAGCATAGACTCACAAGCTAGTTATAACGCTTGAAGATGGTATTCTTGCTGGTGGTTTTGGACAGAAGATAGCTTCGCATTTAGGAACCAGTAATCTTAAGGTTAAAAACTATGGACTAGAGAAAAGTTCTACGATAGATACAATGCTAAAGCACTTTTGAAGAGAGCTTGGCATGGATGATGAGTCAATTTTAAATGACATAAAAGAGATGCTATCGCTTTAACGCTTGTATTTTTCAACAACGAGATTTTTGAGCCAAGTTTATTGCAAAAACATTGCAAAAAACTTGGCTTTTATTTAAAATAATAGGCGACATTTTAGCATATATAGGGTATACTATTACGGTAACAACAATATATGTTGTATTTTTATGTATTCAATAGTCAGGAGATTTTTTTGATGAAAACAATAATTAAAAAGGAGTATGGCAGAGGAACGCTATTCAGGGGATAAGATTGTTAAGGCAATGGAAAAAGCGTTTATATCTGTCGGAGTTGAGCACGATGCTGATCTAATTGCAGATTTACTTAGACAGGTTGAAGCAGAGTTTGCAGATAGAGAGCAGGCTGGCGTTGAAATCCAGGACGCAGTTGAGCGTGTAATGATGGCTAATGGTTGCTCTGATGCAGCTAAGAGCTACATTCTTTATAGAGAGAAGAGCTGAGATGCGTAAGATCAGAGAAGCTCTTGTAGCAGAGATTGGTGACGATAACCTTCTTCCAGTTCTTGCTTCAATTCAGTCAAGCTATGAGCATTATGACCTTACAAGACTTGAGGCTAAGTATATTGCTATGCAGAAGCCTGATAGCACTATAGATGCTAGACTAGAGCTTTTGACAAAGTCAGCAGCTGAGCTTACAACACAGGAGGAGCCTAATTGGGAGAAAATTGCAGGTAGACTTCTTTACTACACATTTAGCAGAGAGCTTAAGAAGACTGAGGAAAACTACGGTCTAACTTCATTCTATGAGAAGCTTCGCTATTTGACATCAGAGGGACTTTACGGAAAGTATATCCTAGATAGCTACAGCAAGAAAGAAATAGAAGAGGCATTTGAATTCATCGATGATGAGCGCAATAACCTATATACATATGCAGGACTAGACCTTCTAATAAGCAGATACTTGATTCATAACCGTTCACATGTTGTTTTGGAATCCCCACAGGAGATGTACCTAGGTATAGCTCTTCACCTTGCTCTGAAGGAAGGCGAGGATAGAATGACATGGGTTAGAAAGTTCTACGACATTATGAGCCTTCAGAAGGTCACAATGGCTACACCTACCAGTCAAATGCAAGAAAGCCATATCATCAGCTTTCAAGCTGCTTTATTGATACAGTACCTGATTCACTTGACGGAATTTACAGCAGTGTATCCAAGTTCGCCGATGTTTCAAAGTTTGGCGGTGGCATGGGAATGTACTTTGGTAAGGTAAGATCTAGAGGTGGAAGCATCAGAGGCTTCGAAGGAGCAAGTGGTGGTGTTATTCGCTGGATTAGAGTTGTTAACGACACAGCTGTTGCAGTAGATCGACTAGGCATGAGACAGGGTGCTGTTGCAGTTTACCTAGATGCATGGCATAAGGATCTTCCAGATTCTTGCAGCTAAGAACAAACAACGGTGATGACAGAATGAAGGCTCACGACGTATTCCCAGCTGTTTGCTATCCAGATCTTTTCTGGAGACTTGCTAAAGAAAACCTAAACCAAGATTGGTATCTAATGGACCCACATGACATCATGCAGATAAAGGGTTACTGCCTAGAGGATTCCTTTGGTGAAGAATGGGAGAAGCGTTATTGGGATTGTGTAAATGACGTTAGAATATCCAAGAGAGTAATCGGACTTAAGGAGCTTGTTAAGCTAATTCTTAAGTCAGCAGTCGAGACCGGAACACCATTTGCTTTCTATCGTGATACGGTAAATAGAATGAACCCTAATAAGCACAAGGGTATGATTTACTGCTCAAACCTTTGTACAGAGATTGCACAGAACATGAGTGAGGCAGAGATTGTAAGCACTACAGTAGAAACTCATGAGGGCGATGAGGTAATCGTAACAAGAACCAAGCCAGGAGACTTTGTAGTGTGCAATCTTGCATCACTTTGCCTAGGAAATATCAATGTTCACGACAATAAGGAGCTAGAGGACATTACTTCAACTGTAATCAGAGCTCTTGATAATGTAATCGATTTGAACTTCTATCCTATAAACGATGCTAAGCTTACAAAACCAGAAATACAGAGCTATAGGTCTTGGAGTTTCTGGTTACCATCACATGCTAGCTAAGAATAGAATTAAGTGGGAATCAGAGGAACATCTCGCATTTGCAGATAAGGTATTTGAGGACATCGGATATGCTGCAGTAAAAGCGAGCAATGAGCTTGCTAAGGAGAGAGGGTTCATATAGCCTATTTGAAGGAAGTGAGTGGCAAGACGGAAAAGTACTTTGATCGCAGAGAATATAACTCAGAGAGATGGCAAAAGCTAAAGGCTAGCGTTGCTGAGAATGGAATCAGAAATGCTTGGATAATGGCAACTGCACCTACAAGTTCAACTTCAATTTTGATAGGGTACAACAGCTGGACTTGACCCAGTTATGAATAGATTCTTCCTTGAAGAAAAGAAGGGTGCTATCTTACCTAGGGTTGCTCCAGAACTCTCAATGGCTACATACTGGTACTACAAGCAGGCTCACTACATTGACCAGACATGGTCAGTAAGAGCTGCAGGTATACGTCAGAGACATATTGACCAGGCGCAGAGCTTTAACTTCTGGATAACTAATGACTACAAGATGAGTCAGCTTCTGAACCTATATATCCTAGCATGGGAAGAGGGCGTTAAGACTGTTTACTATGTAAGATCTAAAGCGCTTGATCCAGAGGATTGCGATAGCTGTTCAGCATAATATAGAGAAATCTAAAAGAAGTCTATTATATAATGAGATTAGGAGAATCAAATGAGCGATATGATAATGAAAAAGCCTCTATTTAATCCAGAGGGCGATATTGATGTAAGGAAATAGAAGTCTTATTAACTTTGATACAACAAATATCAATGACTTCAACAACATGAAATACGAGTGGGTTTCTGACTGGTACAGACAGGCTATGAACAACTTCTGGATTCCTGAGGAAATCAACATGCACCAGGATAAGAGCGATTATCCAAAGCTTCTGCCTGCGGAGAGAACTGCATATGATAAGATTCTGAGCTTTCAGTTTACCTAGACTCAGTTCAGTCAGCAAATCTACCTAATATCTCACAGTATGTTACAGCAAATGAGATAAACCTATGCCTCTCAATCCAGACTTTCCAGGAGTGCATACACAGCCAGAGCTATAGCTATATGCTAGATACAATCTGCAATCCTACTGAGAGAAACGATATTCTATACCAGTGGAAGACGGATGAACACTTACTTAACAGAAACCGTTTTATCGGTGACCTATATAATGAATTCGTTGATAATCCAAACAAGGATAGCTTCCTAAGAGTTTGTATAGCTAACTTCATTTTAGAGGGAATTTATTTCTACTCAGGATTCATGTTCTTCTATAACCTTGGAAGAAACGGCAAGATGCCAGGAAGTGTTCAGGAAATCAGATACATCAACAGAGATGAGAATACACATCTATGGTTATTCAGAAATATGCTTATGGAGCTTCGTAAAGAAGAGCCAGGGCTATTCAATGATGAGAACCTAGCTGTTCTCCGTGAAATGATTATGGAAGGCGTAGATCAAGAAATCGCTTGGGGTAAGTATGTAATCGGAAATGAAATACCAGGTCTCAACGAGAAGATGGTAGAGGATTACATCAAGTACCTCGGAAACCAGAGGTATTCATCACTTGGACTTGGAACTCTATATGAGGGCTATGAAGAAGAGCCGAGAAAGCATGAGATGGGTATCACAGTACGCTGATGCTAACATGGTTAAGACAGACTTCTTTGAGGCTAAGTCTACAGCTTATGCTAAGAGCAGTGCTATCGAAGACGATCTCTAAAAACAAAATTCCTCGCGTTTATGCGCGAGGAAATTTTTATCAAAGAATGAAATGTGTAGTTTCCTTCTTTTATTACATTTTCTCAAAATCTGAAGCTGGATGCTTGCAAAGAGGGCAGATATAGTCTTCTGGAGTTCTTCTCCTCGTACTTATATCCACAAACCTTACATACCCAAACTGTCTTGTCAGACTCAGCAGGCTTTTCTGGCTTAGGCTTGATGTTGCTCTGGTAATAATCGTATGTAGTAGATGGAACATCTGAAAGAATCTCTGCATCTGTAACCTTTGCAATGAATAGGGTGTGGCTACCGCTATCTAGAGTTTCTTCAACCTCAGCGCTAATAAATGCGTTTGTACCCTTTGTTACGTAAGCAAGACCATTTTCGCTAATCTTGTATGAATCATAGCCTGCAAACTTATCAACATCTCTACCGCTCTGGAATCCAAAGTGTTTGAATGTATCAAAATCTGCTTCCTGACTTAGGGCAGAAATATTGAATTTCTTGCTCTTCATAACAAGGTCATGAGTATAGTTAGCCTTGTTGATTGAAAATACAGACTCTCAAAGAGTTTCACTTATCTGCATTGCTGTATTGATGATGCATCCGCTGTGCTTGTCGCCATCCTTTGATGTAAGAACGTACAAGCCGTATGAAATCTTAAATAGTGCGTTTTTATTCATTTTTAAACCTTTTACCTTCTAATCCTTATTATTTTATATAAAAGAAACTTATAGTCTATTAATACCACGAATTTATGATTTTTAAAAAAATAAAAACATTATAGCGAAAAATTTAATTCCTACACATTTTGATAACAAAAATTAGATTATAATATAGATAATATGAATCGAAAGGAAAGTCATGTATATAAGTGAGAAACTACAGAAAAGCTATTTACTAAGAACGGTGCTTATGTTAATCATGAGTCTTACCATATGTATACTTGTTTATAATAATTTTTTTCTATCTATCAAAAGCCTATAGCAAAGGTAGCAAGTGTAAGCGAAGAAAAGTATAAGGATAAGCAGCTTCAAAACATAGAGCTTAAACTCATGAACACCAGCGATAAAAGGTAAAGAGTGTAAGTGTCCATAATAAATACGATGTATCTCATGTCTATGATGAGAAGTACAGCAAAGGAGATATAGTTTTTCTTAATGCCAAGCACACAGAAATTATAGGACTAAAAAGGATTATTTCATAGCCATCACATTTATGATATTGATGAGCCTTCTTGTTATATTCGGAAATAAGAAGGGGCTTCTGTCGCTATGCCTTATTGTCAATGTTATATTCTTTTATTTAATCATACTGCTTATATGAAGAGGAATGAACATACTTCTCCCTGTTCTTGGAAGCCTTGGTTTTTACAATTATTGTTTTGAGTCTTATTAATGGAATAAATAAAAATATGTTAGTTTCACTTGCAGCTACTGTGGCTGTAAGCCTTATTGTTCTCGGACTAGCGTCTGGTTTGGTATATATGTCAAAGATAGATTACGATTTCCTTGACTTCATACCTGAGCCCTATACAAGAAATCAAGCTAATCAGTTTTTCCTTGCTCAGATTATCATAGGCTGTCTAGGTGCAGTTATAGATGTAAGGGTTACAATTACTGTTGCAAGTTCAGAAGTAATAAATAAGAATCCTACATACAAATAAAACGAACTTATGAGGTCAGCAAAAGGCCGTAGCTGATGATATAACGGGAACAATGATAAGCGTTGTACTTTTCACAAATATAGCTGCTATAATTCCGACATTTATAATTTCAGTTGCAAACGATATAGAATATAAGACAGTTATGCGTTTTGATGCTTATTTTGATATAGTGAGATTTCTCATGGCTGCTGTTGCAATTCTAATTGCAATTCCAGTATCTGTTTTGGTTTCTTCAATAATGCTAAAAAGAGGGGTAAGAAGATATGATGATAATTATTCTTGCATTAGTTTTTCTTACATTGTCCCTTCTAACAGGAGGAGATAAAACAGCAAAAATCGCTTATAACAGTGTGTATGGACTTTGTTGTATTGTTTATTTCGATAAAGCTTATGAACATGGGGATTTCGCCTATAGGAATTTCAGTTATAGCGGTTATTTTGATAACAGCTATAACCGTGTATTATCAAAATGAGGTGAATTTAAAGACTCACGCCGCATTTATTTCGGTTCTGCTAACTGTGCTTGTGATGTTTGGTCTAATATGTCTTATAGTTAAAATTAGCTCATCTTCAAGGATTCACTGCTATTGGCGGTGAGCATATAAATGAGACCAATGGATATAAGGGTAACATCGGAAGAAATATGTTCGTAGTACAGGTTGCAGTAGTAGTGTTTGCTCTTGCTGGATCTCATAATCGATACAGCAGTTGCTATAAGTTCGGGCATGTATGAGGTTTATAGACATGAGCAAAAAACTCAGCTCGAGAGAACTTTTTGATTCAGGAATTAACATAGAAAAGAGATATTAAATTCAACTGTTAATACACTGGTATTTATCTTCTTTGGTGAGTATATGCTTTTGATGGTAAATTACCTTATGTTTTATTCGTTTTCAACAATGATAAATTCTAAGGATTTTTGCTCAAGGTGTGACGACTATAAGCGTATGCGTAATCGGATGCGTTTTGATAATACCTATAATATCTGCTATTTCTGCCTATGCTTATACAGCATTTTCAAAGGAAAAAGAGAATTTAGTGATTAAATACACCCAAAAAGTGAATAAGTTCTAAGAGGGATATTCAGATTAGAGAATATAGAGAACAAATTTACTTTTAGGAGATGTAATGAATAGAAGCGTAGTTAAGAAGGTAAAGGGCTTTAGAACTGAAGATGGAGCAGGGGTTAGTCTCGTCAGAGTTTTGAGCTATAAGGATATAGAGGCATTTGATCCAATTTTGATGCTAGATTCCTTTGATAGTGTGAATCCTGAGGATTACATTGCTGGCTTTCCTATGCACCCACATAGGGGTATTGAGACGGTGAGCTATGTATATAAGGGAGGAATGCAGCACAAGGACTCAATGGGAAATGAAGATACCATTTCTGATGGTGAAGTTCAGTGGATGACAGCCGGATCGGGAATTCTCCACGAAGAAGCTCTTCCTGCAAGTGAGAGGATGCTAGGGGTTCAGCTCTGGCTTAATCTTCCAGCTAAGGATAAGATGTGCAAGCCTGAATATCATAGCATTAAGAATGCTGACATCAAGGAATTTAATATAGAGGGTGGAAAGCTTAGGGCTTTTTAGCAGGGCAGTTTGGTGAGCACATGGGTCACAAAGGAAATTATCTACCTTTTGATTATTATGATATACACATTGCTTTGCGTAAATCTGTAGAGTTAGATATGGAAGAAAAATAGTTCCGTTATGATATTTACTCTTTTTAGGCAGTGTTTCTATTGAAGGTGAGCATGAAAGAAAAGACTGCTGCTAAGCTTTCTGATGGTGATAAACTTAAGATTACAGCTAATAATGGAGATGCACAGGTCCTATTTATGAGTTCCAAGAAGCTTTGAAGAGCCTGTCGTATGGGGTGGTCCTATTGTTATGAATACTAGGATGAACTACTAGAAGCTTTTTGATGAGCTGGATAATGGTATTTTTCCAAAGGAAAAATAGATTATTAATATTTGATTTTTCATGCATATATAGCATAATTAGATAAAGATTATTATTTCACGAATTTTTAGGAGGAAAGAGATGAAGTATCACAGATTTTTCTGCATGGGCTGCAGTTGGATGTTTTGCTGCTGCAATGATTACAGGATATAAGAGAAAGTAGTAACTATCGAGGTATTATGGCAGGACATACGAAATCCAAAAATATCCATAGATGAGGTTATCGATGATGGCCAAAAGGAACAGATTAGAAAGAGCATTGTAATAAATAAAATTCAGACTATCTGTATTGCCTTTTTGGCATATCGTTTGTCAATCGTAGCAGGAGCTTCTGTTTTTAAAAGCAAGAGATACCAAGTTCATTGAGACTGGTGCTGGTAAGATTTGTGGATTAATTTTGGCGCTCAGCATTATCGCCTATATAATAGTTCATTTCCTTGCTGGTGCAATTCCCAAAGAAAAATTGGAAAATGTCCGCACTGCAATGAGAGCTTATCTTACTTTGTACCTAGTGGAACAAAGGCTTCAGCGGGCAATAGGAGAGCTCAGATAATCTCAGAGAGAAAGGGACTTCGCATCGGAAGAGTTGACAAAAGTTTTCTGATGGTTCCGGAGAAATGTCCTTACTGTGATCAGAAACTGCTTACAGATAAGGAATAAGCTTTTTCGACTATTTCTTTAGTCGATAATTTATTAGAATCTATACTAATATCAGCTATGGATTCGTAGATTTTTAACACGTTCATTAAGCATAAGGGATATTTCCTTTATGCTTTTTATTTCTTAGAAGAGGCCTGGACTCATCTTTTTCAAGCCTTAATATAACTGTTTCAGGACTTACTTTTTAGATAAATGCATCTGCCACTTGCTTTGATGAGTTCTCTATTTAGGGGATTTAATGGAAGGCCGCCGCCGCAATCTATGATTTGTTTGTCAAGCTTTGATACTTTAGAAAGAAGCTCATGTTCCTGATTTCTAAAGAAAGCTTCGCCATGTCTTTCAAATATATCTGCTACACTCATCTCAAATTTTTCTCTATTATAGCATCCATGCCGATAAGAGTCTTTTTGCTAAGTTTACAAAGTTCATTAGCTAGGACTAGATCTTTCCACTCCCATGAAACCGATGATATATAAATTATCCATTTATTTATACCCTACTTCTAAATATATTTACTTTTCGATTATAATGGTTATGTAATATAGCTTCAATAGTATGGAGAATTTAGATGAGAAAATCTTGATGGTAGATCAAAGCTTTACGCATTATTTGACAAGCCCGTGTGAGCATTCGCTTTCACCGTTTATACAAAACAGTGCCTTTGAACAATTGAATATAAATGCTGCTTACATGGCTTTTGATGTCAATCTTGATAGCATAGCAGATGCAGTTTCTTCTATGAGAACGCTAGGGAATTTTCAGGCATAATGTCTCCATGCCAAATAAAAACTGCGATTATTAAATATCTAGATGAAATTTCAGAGGAAGCTTGCTTTTGTGATGCAGTAAAATACTATGGTTAAATAGGGATGGAAGAGCTATACTGGTTACAACACGGATATCTTCGGTGCCGAAAAGCAATAGAAAGACTGGGCATTGAAATATAAAAAATAGCAAGTATGTCTTATTGGGCTTGGTGGTGCAGGTCAGAGCTGTTTTATATGCACTTGCAAGAGAATAAAGCCAAGAAAGGTATGTCGTCTTTGTCAGAGATTTAAGCATCGATAAAAGAAAAAGGTTTATGTCGACAAAATCATGCCTAGTTTTCCTATAGATGTAGAAATTTTTCCCTATAGAAGATACTCAGACTTTATCAAAATGCATAAAATGAATCTAATTTGCTTATAAATGCTACTAGCCTTGGAATGGGGCAGATATAGATAAAAATCTTTAGGAGATGAAATAAAGCTTCCTAAACATATATGTGTTTTGGATTTAATATATAATCCACTAGAGACGGCGCTTTTTATCAAAGGCGGCAAAAGATGGCACAAAGTATTTTTCAAATGGAATTTCTATGCTTGCATACCAGGGAGCAAAGGCTTTTGAGTATTTTTACAGAAAAAGCAAATAGATGTTTCGAATATTTTATGCGTGCTTGATAATGCTTTTAATTTTGATATATTTTATGTATACAAATAATCTATAGGAGGAGAAAAATGCTTAGGATAAATAATCTAACGAAGATTTACGGAGACAAAAGAAAGCTGTAGATAACTTGACATTCATATACAGAAAGGTGAAATCTATGGTTTCATTGGACATAACGGTGCAGGTAAGACTACTACAATTAAGTCATGCTGTGGAATCTTAGAATTTGATGAGGGTGAAATCTTTATTGATAGCGTTTCTATTAAGGAAAAATCCTATGAAGTGCAAGGAGGTACTTGCATACATTCCTGACAATCCTGATCTTTATGAATTTCTTTCAGGAATCAAATATATTAATTTGATTGCGGATGTCTTTGGAATATCTGAAGAGGATAGGGCAGAAAGAACTCGTAAGTTTGCTGATTTATTTGGTTTAACATCAGACTTGGCACAGCCTATAAGTTCATATTCACATGGTATGAAGCAAAAGCTTGCTTTAATTGCAGCCTTTGTTCATGCGCCAAAGCTCATAATAATGGATGAGCCTTTTGTTGGGCTAGATCCTAAGGCGGCTTTTCTTCTAAAGGAAGAGATGAGAAAGCACTGCGATAACGGCGGAGCTATATTCTTTTTCAACCCACGTGCTTGAGGTTGCCGAAAAACTTTGTGATAAGATCGCTATAATTAAGCAGGGTAAACTGATAGCATCTGGAACTATGGAAGAGGTAAAGGGAAGCACATCCTTAGAGAACGTATTCCTCGATTTGGAGGGAAGAGATGCTTAAGATATTGATAAAGCTGCGTTTTCTGGAGATTCTAAACCAGATGCAGGGCGGCAAAAAAAAGAATAAGAAAACTAATATATTCGGGGTCATTGCGCTATACATAGTAGTGTTTTTATCAGTGGGATTTTTGTTTTCACAAATCTTCCATTCCATATCCGTTCCATACCACATTATGGGACTTGACTGGCTTTACTTTGCTTTTTAGCGGAATCGTAGTATTTACAGTTTGTTTTATAGGAAGTATCTTCCTAACACAAAAAGCAAATATATGAAGCAAATGACAATGAGATACTTCTTGCAATGCCGATAAAAGCCATGCATATTATATTTTCTCGTATAATATCATTGCTAGGTCTAAATTATTTATATGAACTGGCACTAACAGTACCTGCTTTTGATTGTCTATTTCTATGATGCTGGTTTTAATTTAGGAATATTTGTCGTATCAGCTTTTGATATTCCTCTTTTACCAATCTTATCAATGACAATTTCCGTGCTATTTGGCTGGTTTTGTTGCTTGGATATCTAGCAAGGTTTCAAGGCCAAAGGTACTAATTATTGCATTTTCAATGATTTTTGATGCTAGGATATTTTTATCTTTGCTTTGAATGGCAGGGGCTCATGTCGAAATGGCAAAAATCAGGAGCTAGTAGCTGAAGTATTTCAAGAAGTATCTAGCTGTTTTCTATGTTTACGGAATGGCAATAGCTGAAACGGATATACTTTTCGTTTTGCTTTTCATACTAATTAGCGCTCTGCCATTTGCTTTGGTTTGCTATTTTTATCAGCAAGAGTTTTATCTCAATAGCAACTAGAATAAGGGCGGAAAGAAAATTGTATATCGTGAAAAAAAGGTTAAGGCAAAGAGCATTAAAGCCGCTCTAATAAGTAAAGAATGTGCAATGTTTATAGGTTCGCCTACATATATACTAAATGCAGGAGCAGGATTGCTATTTATGCCACTTATCTGCATATACCTTATGTTTTGGAGGGATAATCTAAATAACATGATTAACATGTTAGGCATGGATTTAATTGGAGTATTCGTATGCATGGGTCTAGGATTTAGTACAGGAATGATTACAATATCTAGTCCTAGTTTTTCGCTTGAAGCGAAGACTTTATGGATTTTAAAATCACTGCCAATAAAAAGCAAGGATATCATATTTGCAAAAGCTAATGCCACATATAATATTCAGTGTTCCATTTATAATTTTTAAGCGGTATAATCATACAGTTTGCAATAGACTTAAATCCTGTAGATAGGGTGATGGTATTTCGATTCCGATAACAGCTACTTTTATTTAATGCGATGATAGGACTGTTCCTGGGTATGTGTTTTCCAAAGTTTGACTGGACAAATGAAGCCGTTGCAATTAAACAAGCAACAGCACCATTACTCTCGTTATTTATAGGACTTGCTATTGAAGGCGGAACTGTAGCTTTACTATTCTTATTAGTAAGAACAGAGATGTTTAAGATAAATCAGCTTACAAGTGTAGTTTTAGTATTATACCCTGCTGGTTTCGTTAATCATGGCACTTATAATCAAGATGAAGGGTGAATCACTTGTAAAGAATATGCAAGACATAATAAACAAAAGGCGATACCAATCTATGGTACCGCCTTTTAAATAGTATCTATTTAGTTTGCATCAACTATGAGCTGACATATTGATTTGCTAAATTCAACTGGATCATCAATCTGTATTCCAGATATGAGGAGAGCCTGATCGTATAGAAGGTTTGCGTAAACTTCTAGTTTTTTTACCACCACCATCTTCACTCTTAATTTTATTTAAGGACTTCAAACACACTGTGCTCAGGGTTTAGTTCAAGAACTCTTTTCAGCCTTGATGCCTTGATCCATAGGCATTGCACTTAGAATTTTTTTCCATTTCTAGTGATATATCTCCCTTAGTAGTTAGGCAAACTGCAGATGATTTTTAGACGAGGGGAGAGCTTTACTTCGCTAACCTTATCACCAAGAGCCTTCTTGATATCCTCTAGAAGTTCCTTGTTGTCTTCTTCAAGTCTTTTAATAGTTTCCTTAGCTTCAGCATCGTCTTCAGCAATGTCCTCAGCAGACACAGACTTGAAAGGCTTTATCCTTATACTGACTTAGGATATTGAAAACAAATTCATCCATTTCATCGGTTAGATAGAGGATTTCATATCCCTTTGATTTCACAAATTCAGTCTGAGGCAGAAGATCTATCTTTTTGATGGATTCACCAGCTGCATAGTATATTGCATTTTGGTCATCTTTCATTCTTTCAAGATATTCTGCAAGGGTTACATTTTTTTCTGCTCAGTAGAGGAATAGAATAGAACTAAATCCTCAAGAACCTCTCTATTCATACCATAAGATTCATAGAGCCCATACTTAAGTTGTTTACCGAAGTTTTCGAAGAACTTTTCATATCCATCTCTATCGTTCTTTAGGAAGTCCTCAAGGTCTCTTTTAATCTTTTTTTCAACATTTTTTGCAATATTCTTAAGCTGTCTATCTTGTTGCAACATTTCTCTTGAAATATTGAGAGAAAGGTCTTGGCTATCTACAAGTCCTTTGACAAAGTTGAAGTAATCAGGTAGTAGGTCCTTGCATTTATCCATAATCATTACGCCACTAGAGTAGAGCTGAAGTCCTTTTTCGTATTCCTTAGTGTAATAATCAAAAGGTGCATGTCCTGGAATGAACATCAGAGCCGTAAAGCTTGAAACACCTTCAACATTTGTTCTAATCACTCTTGCAGGATCCATATAGTCCATGTACTTGCTCTTATAGTAATCGTTATATTCTTCAGGCTTTACTTTGCTCTTTTGGCGTTTCCAAATAGGCTCCATTGAGTTTAGAGTCTCTAGCTCATTATACTTTTCAAATTCAGGTGCTTTGCCTTCCTCTGTCTCTCCTACAGGTCTTGATTTTTCGACCATCATACGAATAGGGTATCTGATATAGTCTGAGTATTTCTTGATTAGATTTCTAATCATGTACTCCTCAAGGAAGCTAGAGTAGTTCTCACCATCTGTATCTTCTTTGATAGTTAGCACAATTTCTGTACCGTGACCATCTAAACTTGCTTCTTCGATAGTATATCCATCTGCACCGCGTGAAACCCAGCGATATGCGCCATCGCTACCAAAAGCCTTTGGATGTAACGCTTACGATATCAGAAACCATGAAAGCAGAATAGAATCCAACACCAAACTGTCCAATGATGTCGATATTCTTTGCTTTTAGTATTCTCGTCTTTATTCTTTTCCTGTTCTTCCTTGAAGCCTAGCGATCCACTCTTTGCAATAGTACCAAGGTTATTTTCAAGCTCATCTTTACTCATTCCGATACCATTGTCTCTAATTGTAAGTGTTCTAAGCTCTTTATCAGGTGTTATCTGGATATAGAAGTCATTTCTTTTGATTCCGAGCCTCCAGATGTCAAGCTTTTGTAATATAGTTTATCTAAGCGTCGCTTGAATTGCTGATAAGCTCACGCAAAAATATCTCCTTATTGGTGTATATAGAGGAATCATCAAATCAAGCAATTTCTTAGATTCTGCTTTAAATTGTTTTTTAGCCATGTTTGTCCTCCATAATAATTATTAGCACTCGAGTACACTAGAGTGCTAAGCATAATTTAGCACTAATGATTGTATTTTGTAAAGTGATAATCAAATATTTATTTTAAGTATAGGAAAAATGTTATAATACCGTTATGAATAAGGTAGAAAAAGAAAAAAATAGAAGGAAAAATAAAATAGATAAGCAGAGGCTAATAATAGTTTTGAGCGCAATTCTTCTAGTATTAGCTATTTTTATTTGGGTTAAGGCATATAGATATATAAATACTTATGATGGACTAGGAGGGACTAAGGAGTATCCGAAAATGGAATATAGCAGTGAAGGATTCTATAGGGATGAATATAATTTCCTTTAACTATAATTACAATGGTATCAAAGCCAAGAGAGGTATAGATGTATCTGTTCACCAGGGAGAAATAGATTGGGCCAGTGTAAAGAAATATGGAGTTGAGTTTGCATATATTAGGCTTGGATTCAGCTCTTATGCAGATGGTAAAATCTATATGGATGATTACTCGAAAAGAACATAGAAGAAGCTCAAGAGAACGGAATAGATGTAGGTGTATACTTCTTCTCGCAAGCTGTAACTACAGAAGAAGCTGTCAAGGAAGCAAAGTATGTGCTCTCAAATATCAAAGGAAGAAATGTATCACTACCAATAGGATTTGATATGGAGCCAGTAACAGAAAATGACAGGATTAAAAGCTCTGACAGTAGAGCAAAAAACTGAAGTTGCAGATGCCTTTGGGTGCATTATGAAAAAGCACGGAAGGGAAACACTAATCTACGGAAACCCGGATTGGATAGCTAACAATATTGATTTAACTCTTTAACTGATTATGAGATATGGCTTGCGCACTATACTTCCATGAGCAGCTTCGAGTATGACTACGTCATGTGGCAGTATTCTTCAACAGGAAGGGTGGATGGCATAAATACAAATGTTGATTTAAATATAATGTTCGTCAAATAGTTTATAACAAATTCAAACATCAAAAAACCCGCTCTAGGCGGGTTTTATTCTAGTTATCATCATCTAGGCTTTTTATTTCCTTGTGAGTTTGATTCTTTAAAAGTGTGATTATTGTACCTGTATATACTTCTAGTTTATCCTTGTTTATAACTACATTGACAAGATTTACTTTTGAGTTTCTTTCTTAGCAATAAACACTGCTGGAGTCGTCTGCACACTGTTTTTGAACTCTAGATTAGAGCGATCATATTCCTTATAAGCATCCATGACTTCCTTTTGAAATTTAGAAACATTATTCTCATCAAATTTTAGTCGAAAGTGGTTGAACTCTAGATATTCTATTGTATGATATTCCTGCAAGAGAACATGTAGTAGCGTACTGATTGTCAAGCTCTGTTAGATTTGCTTTTATCAAGGCTATAACCTTGTGCTGAAATTGTAAAGGCTTCCTCGCTTGTTGCAATAGTACCGATGTTTGAAATAGTAACTATTTCATCGTCTGCATCTCTATAGAATACACCATCTGAAAGTGTATAGAGAGAGCTTATAAGCGTGTTTTGGCTTTCTTTAGTATAAACTGTTGCTGGTAGGCTAACTGCTTCGTACTTGTAAGTAGCCTTTGGATAGTCTTCCTTATATTTCTTGTCAAACTTTTCTATTGCTTTATCAAGCTTTTGTTGTAAATTTTTCAACATCATCTTCGCTTATAACAATAATCATCTCAGCATTCTTCGGATATGAGCTTTGAGCTATTTCCACCTGATATACTTGAAAGTTCAAATATCAAAGAGTTCGTCTTAAAAGATGCTAGTAAATCGCCGAGCATTTTTAACAGGATTTGGATATGATGAAATTCTTCCATCAGGTGTTCCGCCTGTTAATCCACTTATCGATATCTTATATGCTGTGCTTAGTGTTGGAGCTTCAGTAGTCAAGCTACCTGAGAAGAGGTAGTTGCTGTTTCCGCCTGAGTTAACAGACCAAAGAGCTTTGCGTCCACCAGAAAGACTTATAACTTTGGTGTTATCCTTAAAATACTTTTTGCTCAGATTATCGAGTGCACTGTAGTTGCCATTAGATATGGGTGAGAAGATAACATTTAGCTCACCAGAATCCTCATTGTTCTTGATTATATAGAGGGCAGATGCAATGGCATCCATACTGTCAGCAAAGCTATCTGCATCGTAGCTACATACAACTGTAACTGGAGCTGCATCTATATATGCCTCAGAAGCAGCCATCGACATTATAATGTTACCGTGGTCGTCTTTTTACGTATTTTTAGGTTCTTAGATTTAGCCCAGTTGAGGAGATATTCCTGTATCTTATTATTATCTGTCAAAGTTTCAGCTGAATCGAGCAAATCAGTTCTATATGCAAATGCTTTTTGATTCTATTTTTTTCATTCAATGGAATCTCGGTATTTGAAGATCCACATGCTGTTAATGCTAAGATTAAAATTAGCATTGAAGAAATTAGCGTAATATATATTCTTTTTCAAATTTTCACCTCATATAACAATCGTGAAAAAAACTTTGTAAATTACCCTTTGATTTAAGTTAAAAATACTTTATAATAATAGCATATCAAAGGAGATACCGCAATGGAAACGAAGAACTTGATTATTAGGAAAAGTACATTTAATGATTGCTCATATTTTTGCTGATTGGGAATCCGATCCAGCAGTAACTGAGTTCTTTTCAATTGACGAAAGCAGGGACTACGAAGAGGTTGTTACTGAATTCATAGAGAATAGTAATGATGATACTAAGAGACAGTTTACCATCCTGCAGAAGCCAAGTGATATTCCTATTGGCAGAATCTATCTTTCAAGGCTTGATAGTCATAGTGATTCAGTAGATGTAACAAGAATATACATAGCTGATCCAAAGCTTAGAAATCAAGGCCTAGGCAGGGAAGCACTGCTTTTCAATTCTCGAATATGCATTTATAAGTTTGCATATGGAGAGAGTGACTATTGACCACTTTGTTAAGAATGATGTAGCAGCTCATCTATATGATAAGCTTGGATTTAAGTCAGAGGGTATACTCAGAAGTGCTACAAAGAAGAATGGTAAGTACTATGATTTACATCTGAAATCAATGATCAGAGCAGAATATATTGGTCTTGACCGCACGCTTGTATAAATCGCGGAATTCAAGCAAAAAAAGTACTTGTATTATACTTATTGGCTATGGTATAATGCTACTTGCGGTTATTCAATCTATAGCCCTGCAAACATTTTAAGAGGTAATAAACCCGATATCGGGATATACAATTTTTAGCAAGGAGGTGCGGCAAATGTCAAGAAAGTGTGAGATTTGTGGAAAAGGTCAGGTTTCCGGAAATAATGTTTCCCATTCAATGAGACATACAAGAAGAAAATGGAATGCTAACATTCAGACCGTAAGAATCAATGACAACGGTACAGTAAGAAGAGCGAATGTATGCACAAGGTGCATGAGATCAAACAAGATTGACCGCGCCCTCTAATCAATAGGGACTAACTCCGCGAAGGCTTTTGCTTTCGCGGTTTTTATCGGAGAATATGGATATGTCTGTACATAAATATACTAATCAAGGCAGAATAAGCTTTTCGGACAGAGTTATCGCTACAGAAATCATAGATGTAATTGATACTAAGGAATATGATGAATTAATATGGTTATCTACAACTAAAGGTAGGTTTCTTCTAGAAGAAGATGTTATACCGTCAAGCGATAGCCTTAAGAATATAGAGATTAGCTTTGATAATAAGCAATTTAGAATTAAGTATTATGCTATAGTAAAATTCGGAGAGAGCATCAAAAGTCTACTAAAAACTAAATCAAGAGATTGTAATTCATTTACAAGAAAGACTTACTGTAAGTCCTAGAGAGATCACGGTAGTAATAACAGGTGTTAAGTCTGAAAATGTGTCAGCAAGAAACATGGAGTTTAAGTTCAAATATGCAGATAAATGACAGCATAAGTGTGCTCAAGGGCGTAGGTCCTAAGAAAGTAGAAATCTTTCATGATATAGGAATTAAAAACCATAGAAGATTTGGCTCTTTACTTTCCAAAAATCATATGAAGATAGACGCACTGTAACACCTATATCTGAACTTAAAGCTGGTAGTGACTTTCTAATTCAGGCAAGGCTTGTGAACAAGAGGATTGGTGCGAATAGATTTAACAAAAAGACTCCGCTAGTACTAAATGTAAGTGATGATAGCGGGATGCTTGAAGTTGTCTTTTTTTAATGGATATTTTTGAATAAACTCTTTGATATTGGAAAAGAATATGTTTTTTTACGGCAGAGTAACCGAAAACCTAGATAGACTCCAAATAGTACATCCAGAGTTTACAATTGCAGGAAGTAGTGATGATATTAGAGAAATCATTCCTGTGTATTCCCTGAGACAGGGTATATCACAAAAAGAAATGCGACGAATGCAAAGAGACATAAAGGGTGTTTACTCAAGTATCAAAGAATGGATACCTGAGGATATAGTTGAAAAAGAATAAACTTGCGTCGCTAGACTTTGCTATTTCAAATATGCATTTCCCAAGCAATGCAAAAAAAGTTCTACAAAGCAGATATAGGCTTGTCTTCGATGAATTATTCACTCTTGAAACTGGTCTTATGTACATGAAGAGCGATGACAGCGATGTTACAGGAATCTCAATAGATGTAAGTAAAGGAGATGAATTCATATCAAAGCTTCCATTCGAGCTTACAAGTGGACAAAGAGAGTCCTGGAATGAAATCAAAGATGACTTACAAAAACCAAAGAAGATGAATAGACTTCTGCAGGGAGATGTTGGATCTGGTAAGACGATAATTGCTGAAGCTGCAATGCTTTCAGCTGCTGCTTCTGGATTTCAAAGCGTGATTATGGCGCCTACAGAGCTTCTTGCAAGGCAACACTTTGATACTTTTGTTAAGGACTTATCTGATCATGAAATCAGTCCGGTGATTTTTGATAAGTTCTATGAAAGCCTCCGATAAGAGAATGGCAATGGAAAGCATAAGCTCTGGCAAAGCTAAGGTGATAATAGCAACACATGCTGTTTTAGAGGAAAACATTGTATTTAAGAATCTAGGTCTTGTCATTACTGACGAGCAGCATAGATTTGGTGTAAATCAAAGAAGAAAACTTTCGGGTAAAGGTGAGGGTGTTAATATACTTGTAATGACTGCTACACCTATACCAAGGACGATTGCAGCTATATTATATGGTGATTTAGATATATCGCAGATAAGAACCATGCCTAAGGGTCGTAAGGGAATCCATACATATAAATGTTCTCAGGGAGAAAGAAATAGGGTCTTTAACTTTGTCGAAAAAGAGATGAAGGCAGGACGGCAAGCATATGTTGTTGCACCTCTCATTGAGGATTCTGAAAGCATAGATGCAAAATCAGCAAATGCTATATTTGATGAACTTCGGGATAAATTTGATGACTTTAATATCAAACTTGTCCACGGTGCAATGAAGAGTGCAGATAAAGACAAAATAATGCAGGATTTTGCAAGTGCCAAAGGTTGATTTACTTGTTTCTACTACGGTGATAGAGGTTGGAATAAATGTACCAAACGCAAGCGTTATGGTGATAGAAAACGCTGAAAGATTTGGACTTGCCCAGCTTCACCAGCTCAGAGGTAGAGTAGGTAGAGGAAGTGATGATGCCTATTGCTTTTTGATGTGCTATACAGATAGCGAGCTTGCGAATGCGAGGATGGACATTATGACAGGATCGATGAGCGGCTTTGATATAGCAGAGGAAGATCTTAAGCTTAGAGGACCTGGTGAAATCTTTGGCACGAGACAGCATGGACTTCCGCAGCTAAAAAAATAAGTGACCTCTTAAGGCATAGAGATGTGCTAGAAGCAGCTATGAACTCAGCTAGGGAGCTTATTGAGCGAGATAGCAAGCTAGAAAAACCAGAGAGCGTCATGGTAAAGCAAAAAGGTAAAGAAGATGTTCGGCAGTGATATAAGTATTGATTTATAGGAGATAAGATGAGAATTATAACTGGAAAATACAGGGGGAGAAAGCTAGAAACACCTTTTGGTAACGAAATAAGACCAACAAGCGATAAGGTTAAAGAATCGATTTTTAATATTTTGATGTGCGATATTGAGGATGCTGTTTGCGTGGATCTATTTGCAGGAACAGGTAATCTTGGTTTAGAAGCTCTATCTAGGGGTGCATCAAAAGTGCTGGTTCTGTGACAACGAGAGAAACAGCGTTGATATTATCAAGCGTAACATTAAATATTGTAAGGCGGAAAATGAATCAATTGTTCTTGCTGGAGATTACAAGAAGGCTCTTAAACGAATTGATGAAAAAGTTGATATCGTTTTTCTTGATCCACCATACCATGATGGGCTCTATGAAAAAGCCATTGAACAGATAGATATGCTTGATTTATTAACAGATGTAGGTATAATAGTAGCAGAACACGAAAAAAATGACGGATTTGCCTGAACATATTGGCGGACTGAAACTTTTTAAACATAAAGAAAGTATGGAAAAATATGCTTGTCTCTATACAAGAGGGCAGATTCAGATGATTTCTTTGACGATGAGGAGAAGATAAGTGACTAAGGCTCTATATTCAGGATCTTTTGATCCTATGACAAATGGACATCTTGATGTCATAGAACGTGCATCTAAGATGTTTGATCAGATCGTTGTGGGGGTCGTTTCGAATCCAAACAAGGTGCCACTTTTTGGACTTAAGGAGAGAAAGGAAACTAATTAAGACTGCAATAGCGCATCTGCCTAATGTTACAGTAGACGACTTTGATGGACTGCTGGCAAATTACGTCAATCAGAATGGATTTAATGCTGTTATAAGAGGTCTAAGAGCTACATCTGATTTTCGAATACGAGATTCAGATGGCCCAAATGAACGCAAGGCTATTTAATGAGGAATTGAGTCCATATTTTTGATGACAAGCCCTAAATATTCATTTATAAGCTCAAGTATGATTAAAGAAGTTGTTTCATTAAATGGAAATATAGATGGTTTAGTACCAGAGAATATCTTAAACGAGATTAAGAAGAAATACTCATTATAGGCATAGGAGGATTAGGATGACAATCTACGAACTATTAGAAGAATTGGAAGAAATTATTAATGTAGCACCAAAGCTACCTCTCACAGGCAAAATCATGGTCGATGCAAACGAGATTTTGGATATAGCAAAGGACATTAGACTAAGCTTCCCAGATGACGTTCAGCAGGCTGAATGGATTAGAAGAGAAAAAAATACTATCTTGGATAATGCCAGAAATGAGTATGAGAAGATTATTATCGAGGCTAAGAAGCAGGCCGACATGATGGTCGAAAAGGATGTAATCACAGAGAGAGCAGTAGATGTTTCAGGTGAGATTTACAGAAGAGCTGATGAGTATTCTAAGAACATGAGACTTAGAACATATGCATATATGGATGATGTTTTGAATAACTTCCGTGTCAAGATGGATGAGCTCAATAGCAAGTATTTTGATGCTATGTATAATGACATAAATGCTCACTTTAGTGATATTTCAAAAGAAGCTTGAGTCTGATATCAATGACATCAGAAGCATAGCTGAGGAGACACAGAATACTGAGATAGAGAAGCACAGAATAGATATTCCTATTGGAGAATCCAAATCTGAGGAAGAATAGTACTGATGAAGACTATAGGAATAGTAACTGAATTTAATCCGTTTCACGATGGTCACAAGTATCTAATAGATAACGCCAGAAAAAATCTGGATGCTGATTTTGTGATTGCTATAATGAGCGGTAATTTTATGCAGCGGGGATACCCCGCTCTTTTTGATAAGTGGCAAAGGGCGGAAAGAGCTGTAGAAGGCGGAGTGAATCTAGTTTTAGAGCTTCCGCTTGTATTTTTCGTGCGCCAGTGCAGGGCAGTTTGCATATGGTGGAGTTAACATACTAGAAAATCTTGGAGTAGTTGATGTGCTTGCTTTTGGCAGCGAGTCAGGCAATATAAAGCAGCTTAAAAGAAATGCGGTTGAGTTATTAACCAAGATAGATATTGATTATTCGGATGAACTGAAAGACATTTTATCAAAGGGATATTCATATCCTGCAGCAAGAAGTATGCTTATATCATCTATGTACCCCTGATTTCGATGAAAAAAATTCTAACTGAGCCGAATAATATTCTAGCTTTGGAATATCTTAGACACATAGATAGTCTGGATGCTTATACGATAAAAAAAGGATAGGTAAGGGACATCTAGAGACCGCTAGTGATATTCGCAGAATTTGGAAAGAGGATAATCCCCAAAAAAATCAGCTGAGTTTGAACAAAGATATTTTGATCTGGTTAGAAGTAAGTTACTTTTGATGAGTGCAGAAGAAATTGATAAAATAGCATCCGCAGGTGAGGGACTCGGGAAATAAAATTAAGGCCGAGATTAGATATGCAAAGAGTCTCGAAGACTTAGTAATGCGTGTAAAATCAAAGAGATACACATATAGTCGTATAAATAGGCTATTTGTTCGAGGCTTTGTTTGGATTGAATAACGAAATAATCAACGAAGCTAGTCTATATGCTAGGCCTCTTGCTTTTTGACAAAAAGGTGCAAGCTTGTTAAGGGCGATAAAAGAACTAGATCAGATACCTGTAATAGACAGTATTCCTAAGGCGTTAATTGACAAGAGAATAGCAGAAACTATAAAAGTACGACGTTTTAGCGAGCGATATGTATAACATAATTTACGGTAATGACTTGTATAAAAATAGTGATTTTGTGCAAAAACCAATTGCTCTTATATAAAACACTAAGAGTTTATTGCTTTTGATTTGGATTTATAAAATTTCACTAAATATAGTCAATGTCTTGATTTTAAAGGCATCCATATAGTATTATTTTATGGTAAAGTTTAATAAATATATGTACAGACATGGAGGAATATATGAAAGTATTAGTTATCAACTGTGGTAGTTCATCACTTAAGTATCAGGTTCTTGATATGACAGATGAAACTCTTCTTGCAAAGGGATTAGTTGAGAGAATTGGTATGGATGGATCAGTTATCAACCATACTAAGACAGGATGTGACAAGGTTGTAATGGAAGTTCCTATGAAGGACCACAAGGATGCAATCGCCTCAGGTTCTGGCAGCAGTTCAGGATAAGGGAATATGGCGTTGTAAAGAACATGGACGAAATCGGTGCTGTAGGACACAGAGTTGTACACGCTGGAGAAATGTATGCAGAATCAGTTCTAATTACAGAGTCAGTTATCCAGGCTCTTGAGGATTGTATCGAGCTTGCTCCACTTCACAACCCACCAAACCTACTTGGTATAGCTGCATGCAAGGAACTTATGCCTAAGACTCCGATGGTAGCGGTATTTGATACAGCTTTCCATCAGACAATGCCACCACAGTCATACCTATATGCTCTTCCATATGAATATTACGAGAAGTATCGTGTAAGAAGATACGGATTCCACGGAACATCACATAAGTATGTTGCTCAGAAGGCTGCACAGATGATGAGCGTTAACATTAACGATCTAAAGCTTATCACATGCCACCTTGGTAATGGTGCTTCAGTTACAGCTATCAAGCATGGTAGAGTAATCAATACATCAATGGGATTCACACCCACTTGAGGGTCTAGTAATGGGAACACGATGCGGTGACCTTGACCCAGCTATCGTTAACTACATCAAGGAGAAGGAAGGCCTAACAGATGCGCAGGTAAACGATGTACTTAACAAGAAGTCAGGTGTATATGGTATTTCAGGCGTTTCAAGTGACTTCAGAGACCTTGAGACTGCTGTTAATGACGGAAACGAAAGAGCAGCTCTTGCTCTAAGAATCTTTGCTCAGAAGGTTAGATTCTACATCGGTGCTTACATTGCAGAGATGAACGGTGTTGATGCTATCATCTTTACAGCTGGTGTAGGTGAGAACGATATCTCAATGAGAGAAATCATTTGTACAGATCTTGGAAACCTAGGGAATCAAGCTGGATCCAATTAAGAACAAGGTAAGAGGACACGAGACAAAAATCTCAACAGATGACTCTAAGGTTCAGCTTCTACTTATCCCAACAAACGAAGAGCTTATGATTGCAAGAGATACATACAGTATCGCAAGAAAAATTAATAGATAATAGTTGACAAGATAGCTAGATATAGATATACTTTTAATAGTTATTGCGTAATATTATATATTTTATATATAATTAGACTTCGAACGAGGAGGTGTAGAAATGGCAGTTCCAAAGAGGAAAACATCAAAGGCCAAAAGAGATATGAGAAGATCACCGAACATGAAGAAATCATTACCGGGAATTTCGATCTGCCCTCAATGTCATCAGCCAAAAGCTTCCACACAGAGTTTGCCCAACATGTAACTATTATGATGGCAAAGAAATAGTGGCAACAGAAGAAGCTTAATAAGCGAATATATGGATTCAAAAGAGTAGTTTTGACTACTCTTTTGTTGTCTTTATGTTTTTCTAATTGGATAAAATCAAAAACGCAAGTTATTGTAATACGTGTATTTGAATTAATTTAGGAGAATGTAAAATGAATGGTAAACAACTAACCGTAAGGGGTATGGTTATCGGTGCTATAGGCTCAGTAATTATTACTTGCAGCTCTATGTTCATCGCACTGAAGCTAAGCTCGCTTCCATGGCCAATAATGTTTGTGGCTCTGTTTTCAATGGTTTGCCTTAAGGCGCTAGGTAACACAAGTCTCAATGAGATAAATGTTACACATACTGCTATGTCAGCAGGTGCAATGGTTGCAGGTGGTGTGGCTTTCACCATACCAGGAATATTTATTCTTAATCCAAATGCGGAGATTTCCCTTGTGCAACTTCTTGTAATCGCACTTGGAGGTACAGCCTTAGGCTTGATATTTACAGCTTTGATGCGTAAATATTTCATAGAGACTCAGGAACTCCCATATGCTATGGGACAAGCTGCTGCAGACTTATTAGAAGTAGGAGATAAGGGAGGCAAAAATCGGTACTGCTCTTCACATCATTTGGCATAGCTGGCCTATTTGCTGTGTTAAGAGATTGGTTTACTAAGATACCTCAGACCTGGTTTAGTAAGGGAATGATGAAGTATGGATCTGTCGGAGGATTCTATATTTCACCTATGCTAGTGGCTATTGGATATATTGTAGGTCCTTTATTTATAGGCGTTTGGTTCTTAGGTGCTGTTGTAGGTGATTTTGGAATTCTAATCTTCGGACAAAAGTTTGGGTTCTTTACTTTACAGCAGGCTACTGACATCAAGCAGTCACTAGGACTTGGAATGATGGTCGGAACAGGAATAGGTATTTTAATTAAGGGAATACTCCCTAATTTGAAGAAGATATTTGGAGCTATGTTTAGCAAGGAAAACACAGGTGATTCAATTCTTCCTATGAGATGGGCACCTATATTTCTCGTTTTGCTCGTATTTGTACTTACATACGTTTGCAATCTAGGCATAATAGCTTCGGTAATTACTATAATAGGTGTTTGGCTAACAACATCTATGTCATCACAGTGCGTGGGACAATCAGGAATAAATCCAATGGAAATCTTCGGTATATTTGTTCTACTGGTTGTTAAGACAATAAGTTCAATCGGCCAAAAATGAGGCGCTATTTGTAGCAGCAATTGTTGCAATTGCATGCGGTCTCACGAGGCGATGTAATGAACGATTTTAAGGCCGGACACATACTTAAGACAAATGCTAAGGCTCAGTGGATTGCTGAGGTTATTGGTGGTTTTATAGGTGCAATTGTATCTGTTTTTGTTTTCTACTTCATGCTAAAGGCATACGGAGGGAATGCATTCAATGATGGTACATTTGCTGCAGCGCAGGCTCACGCAGTTTCTGCTATGATTACGGGTATATCGAACTATCCTGTATTTATGTTCGGACTAGTTGCAGCGGCGATTCTGTATTGTCTAAAAGCTTCCAGTTATGACATTTGGTCTTGGTGTATATCTACCGTTTTATCTATCTGCTACTGCATTCATAGGTGGAGCGCTTAGATTTATAGTAGATAAATTCCTTCCAAACTTTGAGAAGGAGAGCAAGGGACAGATCATCGCTTCCGGCGTCTTAGGAGGCGAAGGTGTAGTTGGTGTAGTAATCGCAATTATCGTTGCGGTTAAGGCTATAGCATAGCTTTGATGGTGATTGATATGTCAAATTTGGATATAAAACAAATAGATGTATGCGATATGAAGGATTTTTCATATCGGATCAGCTGAAGACTTAGATAAGCTAACTGGTGTTACTGTAATTTCGTCAAAGGAAGGTGCTACAGCTTCTGTAGATGTGAGAGGTGGAGGCCCTGCAACTAGAGAAACTGACCTTTTAAGTCCCGAAAACATGGTGCAAGCTATCCATGCTGTTGTTCTCTCAGGAGGAAGTGCATATGGTCTTGAAGCCTCTAGTGGAGTAATGGACTATCTTGCATCAAAGGATATTGGCTTTGATGTAGGTGTAGGAAAGGTACCCATTGTTTGCGGAGCTTCATTATTTGATCTACAAATTGGCCAAAATTCATATCCTAACAAAGATATGGGCTATAGTGCAGCTCACGATGCCTATGAGGGAGGAAATACAGAATTTAAGCAGGGAAACTTCGGCGCTGGAACTGGGGCTACAGTTGGTAAATATAACGGCATAGAAGGCATGATGAAGAGTGGTATTGGCTCTTCTGCTGTACAGGCAGGTGAACTTCAAGTTGGAGCAATATCAGCTGTAAATGCAATGGGTGATGTGTTTGACTTTGATGGTAAAGAGATAGCAGGGCTCATGTCATCTGACGGAAAACTCTTATCAACTTGCAAGGCAATGAAGGACAATATCTATCAGTCGAAGAATGTTTTTTCGGGTAATACAACTATAAGTTGCATTATGACAAATGCCATTTTAACAAAGGCACAGTGTAAAAACTTGCTTCTATATGTCACGATGCGTATGCTAGACGTATAAAGCCTGTGCATACAAGTGTAGATGGTGATACAATATTTGTTATGTCATCTGGAACACTAAAGCTTGATGATAATAGCTTTGATGCACTAGCTGTAATTGCAACTGAGGAGCTTGAGAAGGCTATAGTTTCAGGGGTAAAATCAGCGAAGGGTATATTAGGAACAAAAATCATATTCAGATTTATGATCTTAATTGAGGAAGAAAAATGATTGAAAGAAACTTTTTAACACCAAATGAGGTGGCAGGTGAACTAGTTACAGTAGCAGAGAATAAGGCTAATTTGAGCCTACTTCAGAAGATAGTTTTGGGAATAATAGCAGGTGCTTACATCGCTTTTGCAGCTGTAGCATCTAATACGGCAGCTTTTCAGCTAATGAATAATCCAAGCACACTTGGAATATCAAAGCTAATAAGTGCTTTTGTATTCTCGGGAGGACTCATTCTTGTAGTAGTATGTGGATCTGAACTTTTCACAGGAAACAATCTCATGCTTATGGGAGTTTATGAGAAGAGAATAAGCTTACAGAAGCTTCTTACAAGCTGGATCATTGTTTATGTAGCTAACTTTGTTGGATCAATAATCATAGCATTTTTGGTAGTTAAAGCAGGGCAACTTGATTTTGCGAATTCTATGCTAGGAGGGGCAACAATTAAGATAGCTTGCGCTAAGGTTTCTCTTTCAACATCAAATGCTATATTGCTTGGTCTTATGTGTAACTGGCTTGTATGTCTTGCTGTCTGGGGATCTACAGCGGCTAGAGACATTGGTAGTAAAATAATGGCAATCTTTTTCCCAATAATGATGTTTGTCACGGCTGGATTTGAGCATAGCATCGCAAATATGTATTATATATCAGCGGGTCTTTTTGCTAAAGAAAATAGTCAATATGTTGATGCAGCTTTGCAACTAGGAGTAAAGCCAAGTGATATTGCAAATCTAGACTGGGGTAGCTTCTTTTTAGGAAACCTACTGCCTGTAACCCTAGGAAATATAATCGGCGGAACTATATTCGTTGCAACGGCTTACTGGTTAGCATTTATGAGAAAAAATAAATTATAAAACTGGTGTGCACTTCGCTTTTTGAACTGGATAGTATAATTTATCGGGCCTGTGAGATTGTAGTTGAGATTCCCGATTTTTCAATGTCAGAATTAGTGACATTAAGCATAAGTGTGGTAAAATAAATATTTGGAATGATAAATTCCTCCCTTCATAGTGATATATTAAGACTGCAAATCAATCATATCCTATGGAGGATTTTTGCACCCTACACGATAATTTAGAGTTACTTGTAGTAATACAGCAACATGTATATATAGCTTGACTTTATGCCAATTATTTTTACTAAAAATAATGAATTTAGGGTTATTTGTAGCGTTTGTGCAATAAAAAAATATTTGCTACTAATATCTAGTGGTGCTAAGGTATATATGTAGCTAAATGCAGTGTACATATCATGATGTGCTTTTTATTGCATGTTGGTTAGATAGGACTAACTGACTTTTATTGAAATAGATTAGCCTTGCTAATCTAAAATTTTTCTCATTACACGAATGGATGGGAAAAATGGATTTATGTTTTTAGGAGGAAAGACAAAATGCAAAGAAAAACATTTCAAAAAGTCGATTTTATCTCTTTTGATTATGGCTTTGCTCGTGACGGGCATACCTATTTCGTCCTTTGCTGAGGACAGAGATGAAAACAGTAGAGAAAACCTAATGAGGCAGGTTGAACAAAAGGCAGATAAACTTCTTGCCATGGATGATTTGTCAAGTAGAAACAGACTGACAGATTACGAAATGAATACTGATTTAGATGAAACAAATTGGTATCAGGTATGGGAAGAAGCTCAAAGATATAAGGATAAGGCACGGTTTTGCACAGTCAACGAGCTAAAGAACGCTTTGAATGATATGTCGTATACAGAAAAGCTATATGCTTATCCTGTATCACATGATTTAAGTAAGGATGGCTTTTACAGTGGCTCATATGAGATACGTAACCTTGTAAAGATAGGTGGTGGTCATAATCAAAAATCTTTATACTAAGGGAGATGTTAACAATGAAATTAAATCCTTATTTGATGGTAAGGTTAGAATTATCAAATCAGGAAATCAATATGATGTCAGACTCGATGTAGATAGAACAAAGGTGAAATCTATTGAATATGTTTACATGAACTATATAATGGCAAAACCTGTGAATCTAGACTATCAACAAGCTCGATCCCTACTCAAAGCGAGGCTAATGCTAGAATTGCATTTACTGTATCAGTGCCTGGCGAATTAACAGGTGAAGAACTTGCTGTTACAAGCCTTAAATACACTGACAATGCAGGTGTAGAGCATGAGATAGGACCATTTGGTATATTTATTAAGTATGGTAATTTGGTTCAAGATGAAAGTTATGTTTTACCAGACTATTATAATTCAATCAGAAGTAACGCAATGATGATGCAGGACGAATTTGCAACCTTTGCTTAGTGCAGATGAGGATGCAAAGTATGTCAATGATGAGCAAAAGGCTACGATAAAAAGTTCTGGATGACCTAGATACATTCATGAATCTACCTGAAAAGGAACTTACATATTCAAAGTATCTTGAAATTGTTAATCCGGCTATGGATATTGAAGATTCAATTACTCTTAAGAAAGCATTGGAAAGAAAGTTAAACTTTGAAATTTCAGATTTGAGTAATGGAATATATACCCCAGAAAGATATACAGAAAAAAGTATCAAGGATTTGGAAAATTATTACAAAGAAGCAAAGGCAAAACTACTTAATCTATCTCTTAAAGAAACTGTAGCGGAAACAACAAAGTACAAATTTGCAACAGCTTTTTACTTAAGACACAATATGACTGATCTTGAAGAAACAATTAAACTTGCAAGAGAAAAAAATGAAGTCAGGCGATAGCTATACGACAGGAAGCTATGGAAGACTTTTAACCGCACTTTCTAATGCTGAAGATTGGGTAAAGAAAAATCAGGACTATTGTTATACTGAGGATTCTAAGGATAGTACCAAGACATATAATAAAGCCTTGAAGGATGCAATTAACAAGCTTGAAAAAGATAATACTGCTAAGCCTACAGAGTACACGGTAAATGTAAGATTCTTAGACAATAATAATCATGAAAAGAATCAATGGCAAATGTATGCTTAATAGGAAGAGCTAAGCTTACAGAAGAAAAATGGTACGAGCAAGCTTGTTTTTAAAACCTAAAACCAATGTATAGAAATGGCAATGCAGCTGGTGTAATTAGTCAGTTATATACATATAAGAATGATGGTGATAAGGTTAAAGGTAATGTTTTAGAAAAAAAGATAATGTTAGCATAAATGGTACTGAGGTTAAATTTCCTACTGCTATTGAAATAGGTGTTGACGGAAAGACAAAGAGAATAAAGATAAACCTAAATATAGATGCAGCTGGACAGGGTGCACATGATCATGACGTTATTTTTAGAAATCGATTATGATAATAAAACAGATGGATTTAATCCAGTTGAATCAGTAAATAAGGATGATCTTAATAATGCTATAAACTTCTACAATAGTAATGCTTGGATGGAATCTATCTCGGTAATTAAAGCAAAGAATCTAGAAAAATTCAATAGTGCTTTTAGAAGAAGCAATACAAATTAAAACGGATAATGAAGCCACTCAGAAACAAGTGAATTCTGCTTTAAAAATCTTATAAAAGAGGGAGATAGAGTTAATACTATAGTTATTCAGTTTAGAGCATGCGAGCAGGCGGCTGGAGATTATAGATCGGACCTTGCATCAAAAAGTTTATAGATGAAAGCATGAATGCTATCAAAGAAAAAATAGTTGAAGGTCAGGCTATTTTTAGCAAAAGAAGACATTACTGATAAGGATATCGATAGATTGATTTCTATAGATTTCATCAATCTATACGAAATGCGCAGATATAATACTTCGGAATAAAGGAAGCTATTGAAAATGCAAAACAAAAAGCTAGCAGATGGCAAGGAATTTACTGTAGATTCGGTGAAGGCTTTAAAAGGATGCTATAAAGTCTGCTGAAGAATACATCAAAAGGCTTTCGGAGACTGCCTTCATTGCAGATGAAAAAGAGCAGATCACATTAAGAGCATAAATGAGAAAATATCTGCTTTAATAGCAAAGGAAAATGATCCTGAACCAAATTTAAAGCAGAAAAAAACAAGAATTGCAGGAAGTGATAGATATGAGACATCAACTAAGATAGCTGATAAGCTAAAGGAAAAATTAAATGTTGAGAAGTTTGATAGTATTGTAATTGCTAATGGTGATAATTTCGCTGATGCGCTTTCTGCAACATATCTTGCAAAGGTTAAAAAAGCACTCTATTTTTGATTGTTAACAAATGGAGTGCTGATTATATCAGTAACTATGTAAAGAACAATACATCAAAAATCCTGACATCTATATCATAGGTGGTGAAGATGTTGTCTCAAAGGAAATAGCTGACAAGATGCCAGGAAAGAAGCATAGACTTGAAGGGGATACAAGATTTGAGACAAATTTGGAGGTGCTTAAAGCTTCAGGTGTTAAAAATGAAGATATTGCACTATGCAATGCATATAGCTTTGCAGACGCACTATCTGCTTCAGCAGCAGGAAAGCCTATAATGCTTGTCGATAAAAATTAAGCGATGCTCAGATGACATATCTTAAGAAATTAAACTTCAAGAAATTCTATTTAATCGGTGGTAGTGATGTAGTCAGCAGGAATGTTGAAAATGCAGTTTCAAAACTTGGAGATATTGAACGACTTGCCGGCGATGATAGATATGGAACATCAAAAGCAATAGCGGAAAAATTCTTTTGCAGGAAAGCATAAGAACGCTTATGTTACTTATGGATTAAATTTCCTGATGGACTCTGTGCAGGTGTTTTATGCGATGCAGATAAAAGCGCTCTTCTATTAGCAAGCAATAAGAACATGAATGAAGCAAGTGAATATATCAGCAAAGCGGGAGTTTTAAATTGCACAATTCTAGGTGGAGACGATTTAATTTCAGAAAGTGCAGCTGACATGCTTTTTAAAAAGTAAGATATCACTTTTTAATATAAGAGCTGATTATATAAGTGAATGTTTTATAGTTAAGGATGATTTAATCTGATAAATTTAAGGGGACTGAAGAAAACTTTCGGTCCTCTTTTGTTGGGATTTTTATAAAGGGCAAAAACACTGAAAATCCTTTGTATTTACAACTAAAAAAATGGTAAAATATTTTATTAGCTTTAATAGATAGTTGAGGTGTAATGATATGAAAAAAATTAGAAAAAGAAATTAAGAGTAGGAATTCTAGGTGGAACAGGAATGGTTGGACAGAGATTTATAACTCTGTTAGAAAACCATCCATGGTTTGAGGTAACTACAATCGCAGCAAGCTCAAGAAGCGCTGGTAAAACATATGAAGAAGCTATGAGTGGAAGATGGAAGCTCGAGGACAAGATGCCGAAGCTGTTAAGAATATCGTAGTTAAAGACGTTAAGGATATTGAGGAAATTTCAAACTCGGTAGACTTTGTTTTCAGTGCAGTTGATATGACTAAGGAAGAAATCAAGGCTATAGAGGACGAGTATGCAAAGTCAGAGACTCCTGTTGTTTTCAAACAACAGTGCACATAGATGGACAGAGGATGTTCTATGGTTGTTCCAGAAATTAATATCGATCATTTTGATATTATCGAGACTCAGAAAAAGAGACTTGGAACAAAGAGAGGTTTTGTTGCAGTTAAGCCAAACTGCTCAATCCAGGGATATGTACCAGCACTTGCAGCATGGCAGGAATTTGAACCATACGAAGTATGCGTTACAACATATCAGGCTATTTCAGGTGCCGGAAAGAACTTCTCAGATTGGCCAGAAATGGTTGGAAACATCATCCCTTACATTGGTGGAGAAGAAGAAAAGAGTGAAATCGAACCACTTAAGATTTTGGGATCAATCAAGGACGGTAAATTTGTAAAGGCGGATAATCTACTTATCACATCACAGTGCGTAAGAGTTCCTGTACTAGAGGGACATACTGCAGCTGTATTTGTTAAGTTCCGCAAGAACCCAAGCAAGGAAGAGCTTATCGATAGACTCAAAAACTTCTCAGGTTTCCCACAAGAAAAATGACCTTCCCTAGTGCACCTAAGCCATTCATCAACTACCTTAGCGAAGATGATCGTCCACAGGTTGCTAAGGACGTATACTATGAGAATGGTTTTGGCGTATCAGTTGGAAGGCTTCGTGAGGACACTTTGTTTGATTATAAGTTCATAGGTCTTGCTCATAACACTGTAAGAGGTGCAGCAGGTGGAGCTATCCTATGTGCAGAGAGCCTTGTAGAAAAGGGATACATCGCTCACAAGTAGTTTATTGAAAGGATGAGATAATTGGCAGGTAAAGCTAAGAAAAACCAAGTAATAAGAATACTAAGGCGAAAAATCAGCTTCTGCTGAAAGAGGAGTCATTGACAACATCTGGGGATAGTCTATATAATTGCAGGTATATTTTTGATAGCTGCTGTATCTTTTCATGCGGCAGGTGAGTTTGGAAATATACTTGGCGATTTTCTCAAGGGTATATTCGGCCATGTTGGTGTAATATTACCAATCTACCTAATAGCATTTGGAATTGTACTCATGGCAAATAAAGCTGTTAAGGTGACTAAACTAAGCATTTCTATGTGCTTTGTCATTTTAGTTATGCTATGCCTTTTGAACTCAGGGAAGATTCATACCACAAAATGGTATGGTATTTGATGTATCTGAATTCTATAAGAACGGTGTAAGTCTAAGTGGCGGCGGCGTTATTGGAATGAGCATAGATATGTTCCTTATCAAGTATATTGGAAGAGTTGGTCTATACGGCATTGCTATCGCAGTTATATTGATTTGTGGAATGCTTGTCGTTAACACACCACTTTCAAGAGCATATTCTTCATACAAACAGAAGAAGCTTGATAAGCAAGCCGAGATAAAGGCAAAAGCGTGCTGAGGAAATGGCTTTACATCAAATGGAGCTTGAGACTAGAGAAAAGGAAAGAGCTAAGTTCCTAAAGGAACAAGAAAAAAACTCAGTAAAAGAACGCTTGAGATACGAAAAAAAGCAAAGTATAAGGAAGAGCTCTATGCAACTCCTGAGCTTCTATTTGAGACTGACAAAATGAAGATAGATAGAAATCCAGTTAGTTCCGCTCAAAATCCAAACGAACAGCACTTTGTATCTATGATGAAGGATGATTCAATGTTTGAGCAGAGAGAGGAGAAAGCTCCTGAACCTGCCCCAACGGTTAAGACATTTGGATTAGAGGAAGAACGAAAAGCTGAGGATGGATTTGGTCTTGACGGAGGATTTAACTATGCACAGGGTGCAACTGGACTTCAGCACGAAACAGAGCTTGATAATCAAGCTGAAGCAAATAACTTTGAAAATATTTTTGATAACAAAAAGGATGAACCTTCTATCAAAGTTAGTACAATAAAGACAGCTCCAGTACTAGATGACGTTCCTAAGGAGGATTATCATCTTAGCGCAGACATAGATTCTGATTTTGATACTCAAGATACATCTGCAAATACCATGGAAAAAGCTGAAGAAGAGCCTGTCAAAATGAGTAACAAAGAGGCAAGAGAAGCAAAGCTTGAACTTACAGATTTTGCCAATACTCCAAAGCCAATTCAGTATAAAAACCTAGTATTTCATTGCTAAAATCAGTCAGAAATACAACAAATCCTGCCCAGGTTAATGCTGAACTAAAGTCTAAAAGCAGCTCTTCTTGAAAAATACACTTCAAAACTTTAAGGTTGATGCTAAGGTTGTTGAGGTAACTCAAGGACCTGCCGTAACACGATACGAAATTCAGCCTAATACTGGTGTTAAAGTAAATAGCATTAAGGCTCTTGCAGATGATATTGCACTTAACTTAAGAGCAAAGAGCATTAGAATTGAAGCACCAATTCCAGGTAAGGCCGCAGTAGGTATTGAAGTAGAAAACGAAAAGATTAACATGGTTACGCTTCGCGAAATCATTGATAGCGATGAATTCAAGCAGGCTAAATCGAAGATTTCTTTTTGCAGTTGGTAGAGATATCTCTGCAAAAAGCATTGTGGCTGACCTAAAGAGCATGCCTCATCTTTTAATTGCTGGATCAACTGGTTCCGGAAAGAGCGTATGCATAAATAGTATAATCACAAGTATTTTTATATAAGGCTAATCCAGATGAGGTTAAACTTGTTCTTATTGACCCTAAGGTTGTTGAACTTGGAAATTATAATGGTATCCCACATCTTTTGATACCTGTAGTTACTGAGCCAACAAAGGCAGCAGCTGCTCTTAACTGGGCTGTTGCCGAAATGACAGATAGATATAAGAAGTTTGCCGAAACTGGTGTTAGAGATTTAGAAGGATACAATAATTATCTAAAGGCAGAAGACGAAAATGCTGAAACTATGCCTCAGGTTGAATTATTATAGATGAGCTTGCCGATCTTATGATGGCAGCACCATCTCAGGTTGAGGATTCAATTTGCCGTCTTGCTCAGATGGCTAGAGCAGCGGGAATGCACTTGATTGTTGCTACTCAGAGACCTTCTGTAGATATCATCACAGGCGTAATCAAGGCAAATATTCCTTCAAGAATTGCCTTTGCGGTTTCTTCGCAGTTCGACTCAAGAACCATACTTGATATGTCAGGTGCCGAAAAACTAGTGGGTAAGGGAGATATGCTCTTTAATCCGCTTGGAATGGGAAAACCGGTTAGAGTGCAGGGGCTGCTTTGTTTCAGATGAAGAAGTACATAACATCATTGAGTTTGTTAAGTCACAGGCTGAGGATGTTGAGTACGCAGGCGAAGTAATAGAAAGCATTGAGAAGGGAAATGTTTCAACTTCAAAAGCAGACGATGTTGATGAGCTTCTTGAGGAAGCTATCGAATGTGTAGTTTCTGCGGGTCAAGCTTCGGTATCCATGCTCCAAAGACGTTTCAGAATTGGATATAATCGAGCAGCAAGAATTGTCGATGAGATGGAGGCAAGGGGTATTGTCAGTGCCCAAGACGGTGCAAGACCAAGACAGGTTCTTTTAACGGAAGAAGAACTAAATGAAATGAAAGAGAATTTAGATGAGCAATAAAAAAAGTATTTATAGATACGCTAGGATGTCCAAAAGAACTTTAACGACAGTGAGTTTGCTGCGGGCATTCTAGAGGAAAAATGGATATGAAATTATAGATTCACCAGAGGATGCTGATATTATAATGGTCAATACCTGTGGGTTTATTAATGATGCAAAAAAAGAATCTATAGAGCATATTTTTCGATATGAACGAAAGACGTAAGGACGGAGGAAAGCTCGTAGTATCAGGTTGTCTTTCGCAGAGATATTCTGAGGAGCTCAGTAAGGAAATACCGGAGGCTGATTGTATCATAGGAGTCAACCAGTATAACAAGCTACCGGAGATACTATCAGATATCGATAATAACCACGTTGCAGCTAATAGCTGCGACCTTGACTATCTAGAAAAACAGTAAGAAAGCTATCAGATAATCCTTATACTGCTACAGTAAAATTGCTGAGGGCTGTAATAACACATGTACATACTGCATAATTCCTATGATTAGAGGAAAATTCCGCAGTAAGAAGATGGAGGACATTATTACAGAAGCCAAGGAGCTAGCAAATGCTGGTTGCAAAGAGTTAATTTTGATAGCTCAAGATGTTACATACTACGGCAAGGATCTGTATGGCAAATTTGTTTTACCTGAGCTTTTTGAGAGAGCTATGTAAGATAGATGGCATTGAGTGGATAAGACTTATGTATTGCTATGATGAGAGAATAACTGATGAGCTTATTCAGGTTATGGCTGAGGAAGATAAAATATGTAAATATATTGATATACCGCTTCAGCATGCATCAGATAATATTCTCAGATTAATGAGAAGGCAAACAACAAGAAAGTCTATCAAAGAAACTTTAGCTAAACTTAAGGCAGCTATGCCTGATATTCATGTTAGAACAACATTGATTGTTGGTTTCCCTGGCGAAACAGAAGATGACTATAATCAGCTTTTTAGAACTAGTTGAAAGCGAAAGATTCTCAAGACTAGGCGTCTTTACATATTCACAGGAAGAAAATACCGTAGCTGCGGAGATGGATAATCAGATCGATGAGGATATCAAACAGATTAGATTTGATGGTGTAATGAGAAGACAGATGCTTATTTCTTCTGAATTAAATCAAGAGAAGATAGGCAATGTCTTTGATGTTATTGTTGATAGCATGGATGAGGATGGAAGCTTCATTGGAAGAACAAGATTTGATGCACCTGAGATAGATAACTCTGTTATTTTTTTACATCAAAGAATGAACTACAGCCTGGAGATATAGTCAAAGTTAAAATTAACGATGCCTTTGATTACGATATTATAGGTGAAGAGCTTTAAGCTAGGAGAGGATATTATGGCGGATAGAATCATTATAATAGACGGAAATAGCCTTATTAACAGGGCCTATTTTGCTATGCAGCGTCCGATGATCACATCAGAGGGATATATACGCAAGGTATATACGGTTTCTTAAACATGCTGAATAAGATACTTGATGACTATACGCCTGAATATATTGCAGTTTGTTGGGACAAGAAATCACCAACATTTAGACACCTTGAATATAAAGATTACAAGGCCGGAAGACGAAAGATGCCACCAGAGCTAGCTATGCAGATGCCTTTGATGAAAGAAATCTTAGAGGCAATGAATATTGCCAACTACGAAATTGATGGATTCGAAGCCGATGATATCATAGGAACAATATCTAGACTCGGTGAAGAAAAAGGTCTTGAACCTTTGATTATTACTGGGGATAAGGATGCTCTTCAACTAGCTTCAGATGTAACAAAGGTAATTATTACCAAAAAGGGAATTACCGATTTTGAGATATATGACAGGGCAAAGATGCTCGAAAGATATGAGCTTACACCTGAGGAATTTATTGACCTAAAAAGGTCTTATGGGAGATAAATCAGATAATATTCCTGGTATTCCAGGAGTTGGAGAAAAGACTGGAATTAAGCTGCTCAAACAATTTGGAAGCATAGCTAATATGGTCCAAAAATGTCGATGAAATTGAAAATGCAAAACTAAGGGAGAAGGTTTCTGAAAATGTTAATATGGCTCTCATGAGTAGAAAGCTTGCTGAGATAAATAGAAACGTTCCTCTTGACTTTGATTTTTCTTCAATGAAGCTAGGAAAAGCTGATGACAAAAGACTTATAGATCTTTTATGTTAAGCTAGAGTTCAATTCATTCCTAAAAGAAGCTCAATATAGAAAATGATGTTAAAGAAGAAGTTAATTTCTTTGAGCCGAGAATAGCTACGAAAATTTCCGATGACTCGGATTTTAGCATTCTTGATAATATCGAAGAAGCTAGTGAAATCATCGTTAAGGTGTTCTCGGATTTCTCACACCTAGAAAAGCCTTATATCTCCGGGTATATCAATGATTTCGGTAAGGATTACTATTTTATAAGCGGAAGTGAAGAGTCTATAGAAGCATTCTGTAACAAAAATCAAAGAAAAGCATTGTAAGATTATCGGTCACGACTTAATTAAGGATGTATACGCTTTGATGTATTATGGAATGTCTGATTTTGACATTTCATTTGATACTGCAGTAGCTGAGTATGTAATGGATCCATCAAGATCAAGTTATGATATAAAAACACAGGTACTAGAAAATTTCCATATACAGATAGAAAGTGAAGAAGAATTTGCAAAGAGAACAGCACAGGTTGATCTTTAGGAGATAACAAAAGCTGAGGAAAGGGAATTTGGTCTTTCAATTTGCAAATATATATTCGAGCTTTATAGAATTCAGAAAGCAAAGATTGATGAACAGAATCTTGGCAGGGTACTATATGATGTTGAATTACCTCTTATCGAGGTTCTTGCCGGCATGGAAAAAGAGGGTTTTTAAGGTTGATAAATCTGTACTTTTAAGCTATGGAGAAGATCATCTAAGGAAATAGATTCTTTGACAAATGCAATCTATGAAGCTGCTGGAATGGAATTTAATATAAATTCACCTGTTCAACTTGGAGAGGTTTTATTTACTAGCTAGAATTGCCTTCAGGTAAGAAGACAAAGAGGGGCTATAGTACAAGTGCAGATGTATTAGAAAAGCTCAAGGACAAGCACCCTATAGTTTCTGATGTTCTAAAATACAGAACCTTAACTAAGCTAAAGAGCACATATGTTGATGGGCTAAGCACTTTGATTGCTTCAGATGGTAGAATCAGACCACATTTTTCAGCAAACAGTTGCTGCAACAGGAAGAATATCATGTACTGAGCCGAACCTACAGAACATTCCAATCCGAAATGAATATGGAAGATTACTTAGAAAAGCATTTATGCCTACAGATGGAAATCTGCTTGTAGGAGCTGACTATTCACAGATTGAGCTAAGAGTATTAGCACATCTATCTGGTGATGCAGCTTTGCTTGAAGCATTTAATAACAATGATGACATCCACAGAGCTACTGCTTCTAGGGTGTTTGGAATAGAGTATGATAAGGTAAGTGATCTTGATAGAAGTAGAGCTAAGGCTGTTAATTTTTGGTGTGATTTATGGTATGAGTGGATTTGGTTTTATCTGATGAGCTTCATATCAGCATCAAAGAAGCTGAAAGCTACATAGCTGATTACTTTGATAAACATCAAGCAGTTAAAGAATACATGGATAATCAGGTTGAATTTTGTAAAGCAAATGGATACACAGAGACAATCATAGGAAGAAGAAGGTATATCAAAGAGATTAATTCATCTAATTTCATGACCGAAAAACTCGGTGAAAGACTTGCTATGAATAGTCCAATTCAGGGAAGTGCAGCTGATATTATTAAGCTTGCTATGATTTCTGTATATAAAAGCTTTTAAATATTGCAATCTGAAGTCTAAGCTTATACTTCAGATTCATGATGAACTAATAATAGATACCGAAAATTGGCGAAGAAAATCAGGTTAGTGAGCTTTTGGTTAACTGCATGCAAAATGCTATGGATCTAAAAAGTTAAACTACTAAGCCAGCTAAACACAGGAAGAAATTGGTACGAACTTAAGTAGGTAATGTGATGAAGGTTATCGGTATTACGGGAGGTATTGGAAGCGGTAAAATCAACAGTTTCTGATATCATAAAAAAACATAAATATCCACTAATAGATTGTGACGAGATATCGCGTGAGCTAACTCAAAAAGGATAGAACCGTCTTAAAAAGAGATAAGGGAATGCTTTGGAGATGATATTTTTTTGATGCTAATGGCATGCTAATTAGGCAGGACCTTGCAAACATAATCTTCTCGGATAAATCAAAGAAAAAAAGATACTAGAAGGCATTGTTATTACAAGGATATTTGAGATAGTTGAGGATGATCCATCAAAGCATAGAAGCGCAGGAACTAACATTGTTTTTTATAGATGCACCACTTCTCATAGAAACGGGGCTGAATCGCTTATGCGATGTTTGTCTTTTAGTAACTGCAGACACCGAAACCGGACTTGATAGAGTCGAAAAACGTGATGGAATAAGCCGAAATAGAATACTCGAAAGAATAAATAATCAAATTCCTGAGTCAAAAATTACTTGCTGACGATATTATTGATAATAGCGGATCAATAGAAGAGTTAGACACAAAAGTTGAAAGGTTAATCAATAAGTATGTTGAATACTAAAAAGAACAAGAAAATAAGAAGGAACAGAATCATATATCTTATTCAAGAAAACTTTTTAGTTTCGGTTATAATTGCCGTAGCTATCCTTGCTATGGTTATTTCGGTATTGTTGTAACTGTAAATTCAAGAGATAAAAATAAAGATGAAGAATCAAAAAAACAACTCTTGTAAAGGCAGATGTGATTAATCTAGCTATGTTTGAACCAAGGAAGTTTAATGTATATGAGTCAGCTGATGAAGATGTTTTTTTATATTAACCAGCTTGTCTATAGCAGTCTATTTAAACTAGATAAAAAACTTAAACATAAGTCCTGATGTTGTTTCGGAATATAGCGTTGATACATCTAGTGGAGAAGTAAATATAACGCTTAAAGACAATGTTAAGTTTTCAGATGGGTCAAAGCTTGATTCATCTGATGTAAAGGCTTCAGTTGAAAGAATTATTGCAGCAGAAAGCGGATCACCTTACTTTATATATGCGAGCAAAATAAATCGTATTCGTATAAATGATAGCAGAAGCTTTACTGTCGTTTTTGATAGTGCAAGTGACGCATCTTTAGATAATTTAACATTTCCAATAACATCAGCAGGAGAATACAAGAAGGGTGAGAACTTTGCAATTGGCAGCGGTCCATATGCATATGCTGGACATGAGAGTGGCAAAACTCTAACGCTTGCTGCTAATAAATATTACTATGGTGGGGTTGCAAAGCTTCCTATCGTATTTAATATTGTTAAGGATAAATCAGTAATTCCAGGACTTATGACAATGGATGTTGTCACAGCCTATCTAAATAAAACTGTTGACGCAGATGCGATAGCTCAAGATAAGAAACTTAAATACAAGAAGATTGCAAGTGGTGAACTAGAATACCTAGGATTTAATCACGAAAAACAAATATTGTAGCAATAGTAAGTTTAGAATTGCTATAGCAAAAAGCAATCGATTCAAATAAAATAATAAAATATAACTATGCAGATGCAGGAGTAACATCTGATTCTATTTATTATCCTAATTTTTTTAGGTGCAAAAAGATGGCACATTTAACTACGAACCGAAAAAGCAACTCAGTTACTAAAAGAACTGAAATTAAAGGATAGGGATGAGGACGGAATCATAGAAGATGAAAAATAAGAATCCTGTTACCCTAAGAATTCTTGTTTTAAATACTAATAAACAGAGGCTCGAAGCGGCTGAGACTATTATCGAAAATTTAAAAGAAATAGGTATCAATGCAGATTTAATTAGTGCTGATGCAGACGATTATGCCAAAATGCTTGATTCGAAAGAATACGATATCTATTTTTGGTGGAATAAAGTTAGACAAACAATTTAATCTCACAGATTTATATACTACATATAACAAGATTGGATTTTCTGATTCAAAAGCTTCTAGCTCAAATTTATTCGCTTGAGCAATCTCTAAGCAGAGAGGATCAGGCCAAGCAGTTTGCTGCACTTAAAAAGGCGATAAACCAGGACGCAAGTTATATTCCTATATGCTATAGAGCTTACTGGTTTCTTACAGTTGAAACTCTAAAAACGCTGATAAAGTAAGCTTCTTCAGTCCGTATGAAGGGCAGAAGCTTGGGAGTGGTCAAAAGCGTAAGACAGAATAAAAAAATACTTGCATTTTTGCCGAATTTATGATAATATAGTGAAGTGTAGTCGAAAGGCTACCAATACTTGCGGCCGTGGCGGAATGGCAGACGCGCACGTTTGAGGGGCGTGTGGGCAACCGTGCTGGTTCAAGTCCAGTCGGTCGCACCATTTCAGCTTACACTTGATGTAAGCTGTTTTTTATAGTTCCTTGACGATAAATATCGTCTATGATAAAATTAAATCGTTGTGTATGCCGGCGTGATGGAATTGGCAGACGTGCGGGATTCAAAAATCCCGTGGTGGCAACACCGTATGGGTTCGACCCCCATCGCCGGCACCATATTTTTGAGTTAATTAGGAGGCCCAAATGAAGAATTTTTCCTTTTTCAGATGATTATGATCGTAGTATTCATCGGTTTGATGTATTTTCTACTAATCAAGCCACAGAAGAAGAAAGAGAAAGAAATCAAGAGCATGAGAGATAGCATCAGCGTAGGGTGATGAGATCGTTACAATAGGCGGTATCTGTGGTAAAGTTGTAAAGACCAAGGAAGATACAATTGTAATCCAGGTTGGAGCAGACAAGGTTAAGTTTGAGATGAAGCGTTGGTCAGTTTCAACAATCGAAAGCAAGAAGAGCGATGCTAAAGTTAAGGATGCTGATACAGAAGAAGCACCAAGAAAGCCAAAGCGTCTTGTTAAGAAGAGTGTAGATGAGGCTGATGAAGCACCTGTTTCAGTAAATGAGGGTGACGAAGTAGTCAAGGACGAAGAATAATAATTAACAAAAATTCACTAAAGAACTTTGCTAAGTGCAGAGTTCTTTTTATCCAAAAATCGGCTATAAATCAGTGTTTATCTGTATTTTTATTGAAGAAATTGGCAAAAAGTAGTAAGATAGTAGGTAGAATGCCATATTTGTATACATTTATTTTGAGTCAAATCTACGGAGGAAAAAAATGAGCTCTAGATTAAGAAAGATTTTATCACTTTTTAATCATTCTAACAGTCATTGTTGGATGGTATGTAACTATCTTTGGTATAGGTAAAATTCACTCTATCAAAGATTTAATGAAGTTCGGTTTTAGACATTAACGGCGGTGTATATGTCGTTATGGAAGCCGAGACTAAACAGGATGGAGAAGAACTCGCTAAGACCATGGATCAGACAAGACAGGTTTTGAACAAGCGTGTTAACGAGATGGGAACATCCGAGGCTACTGTTTCACTTGAAGGTAAGAAGAGAATTCGAGTTGAACTTCCAGGTGTCGAAGATGCTGATGAAGCTATTGAGAAGGTTGGACAGACAGCAAAACTAAGCTTCCTGCTTTCAGACGGAACTAAGGTGCTAGATGGTAAAGATGTTAAAAACGCAAGCATAGATACAGATAGCGAACACGGTGGATATAAAATTAAGCTTGAGTTCACATCAGAAGGAACAAAGAAATTCACAGCAGCTACATCTAAGGCAGCATCAGGAAGTGTTAAGTCATCTAATAAGGATGTTCAGGATAATGCAATCATGATCGTTCTTGATAAAGAGGTTATCTCAGCTCCAACAGTTAATAGCACTATCAATTCAAGCTCATGCGAGATAACAAGAGGTGGCGGCTTTGATAGAGAAGAAGCATCTAATCTTGCTGCTCTTATCAGAGGTGGTGCACTACCTGTAGAGCTTAAGGAAGTTACTTCGTCAGTACAGACAGCCACAATAGGTGAGAACGCGCTTAAGATGAGTATCATCGCTGGTGCAATCGGACTTCTATGTGTATTCATACTGATGATACTTATGTATAACATTTTAGGTCTTATGGCAGATATCGCTTTACTGCTATATGTACTCTTAGAACTTTGGGCTATTTCGGCTATGGGAATAGTACTAACTTTACCAGGTATTGCAGCTATTATCTTGTCCATAGGTATGGCAGTAGACGCCAATGTAATTATCTTCTCACGTATTAAGGAGGAGATTTCAAACGGTAAGACTATAAGAGTTGCTGTTTCTGAAGGCTTTAGACATGCAGTTGTAACTGTACTAGATGCTCAAATAACAACACTAATTGCCTCTGTAGTTCTGTATCAAATTGGATCAACAACAGTTAAGGGATTTGCTATTACTTTGATGCTAGGTATCATTGTAAGTATATTCACAGCTGTAGTTATATCGCAGATACTAATTGGACTGATTGCAAACAGCAGAAAGTTCGCTAAGAATAAGTACTTTGGAGTTAACGAAGATGGAACACCAAAGAATCTTATCAAGAAAAGCTTTGGATTCATCAAAAATCGTAAGATATTCTACGTAATCAGCATTTGTGTGATTGTTGTGGGTCTATCTGTAGGTCTTATCAGAGGATATAACTACGGTATCGACTTTACAGGTGGAACAATGCTCCAGATAGATATGGGCAAGACTGTGAATACTGCAGAGCTTGCTGATACAATCAAGGAGTACAAGTTAAATCCGTCGATTGTCCTAGCTGGTAAGAACCAGGATCAGGTTATCATCAAGACTATCAAAGCTTTAGATAACGAAAAGCGTGAAGAAGTAATTAAGACAATTAGCAAAAAGTATAATATCACCGATAAAGACGTTTTAGCATCTGAGCAGTTTGGACCAACAGTAGGTAAGGAGCTAAAGAGTAACGCAATCAAGTCTGTTATCATAGCTTCAATAGGAATGCTAATCTATATCATTTTCCGATTCAAATCATGGAAGTATGGTATATCTTCAGTAGCAGGACTATTGCATGACGTACTGGTAATACTGTCTGTATATGGACTATTTAATATTACAATTAACAATCCATTTATCGCCGGAATTCTAACGGTTGTCGGATACTCTATCAACGATACCATCGTTATCTTTGATAGAATCAGAGAAAATAGAGCTCTATATAAGAGAGAGCCACTTGGTGAAACCATTGATAAGAGTATCAATCAGACACTAAACCGTTCAGTTATGACATCTCTAACAACACTAATTTGTATGGTACCTCTTACAATCATGGTATCATCATCAATCAGAGAGTTCGTAATTCCGCTAATGGTCGGAGTACTTGTAGGAACATATTCATCGATATTCTTGTGCAGCCCAGTTCTATATGATTTGAGCAAGAATGATAATAAATCAAAATATCAGCTCAGCAAAGAGCAAAAAGAGAAAAGAAAGGCATCAAAGTAATTAACTTTGATTAGTAAATAGCTAATGGAAACTAAAAGCGCAGTTTTTAGAAGAACTAAAAAAATATAATGAGAATTACGACCTAGAAGTAATAGGCGCTGCTTTTGATATGGCCTATAAACTTCATGAGGGTCAACTGCGCAAAAGTGGAGAACCATACTTCATCCATCCTATTGCTGTATCTAAGATATTGGCGCAGCTTGGGATGGATGAGGCAACTATAGTTGGTGGCCTGCTTCACGATGTAGTAGAGGATACTGAATATACTCGTGAAATGCTAGTGAAAGACTTTGGAGAAGAGGTTGCTGTACTAGTTGACGGAGTAACAAAGCTCGGTTCTATTAAGTTTGACACCAAGGAAGAAGCTCAGGCCGAAAACCTAAGAAAGATGTTCTTTGCTATGTCAAAGGACATTCGTGTTTTAATCATTAAGTTGGCCGATAGGCTCCACAATATGCGCACAGCTGAATACTGGAGCGAGAGCAAGCAGAAGGAAAAGGCGCGAGAGACTTTAGATATCTACGCACCTTTAGCTAGTAGGCTTGGTATTTTTACGGTCAAATTTGAGCTTGAGGATACAGCACTTAAATACCTTCATCCTCAGGAATACGAGACACTTAAGAGCGAAGTAAGTGAAAAAAGAGAGCAGCGTGAGAAGGTAATTAACTCTGTTATAGAAAAATAAGCGCTACTCTAGAACAACTAAATTTACACTTTGATATTGCAGGTCGCTCTAAGCATCTATATAGCATCTATAAGAAGATGGTTTTACAAAAACAAGCAGCTTGATGAGATTTTTTGATCTTACAGCAGTTAGGGTTATTGTTGACTCCGTTAAGGATTGCTATGCAGTTCTGGGCCTTGTGCATACGATGTGGAAGCCTATTCCAAGACGTTTTCAAGGACTATATTGCAATGCCTAAGCCTAATATGTATCAGTCACTACATACGACTGTTATAGGTGATAATGGCGAACCATTTGAAATCCAAATTAGAACATTTGAGATGCATAAAGTTGCTGAATATGGTATCGCGGCGCACTGGAAATACAAGGAAGGTAAGCACGATGCTAAGCAAAAACAACGAGGATCTGAAGCTTGCTTGGCTAAGACAAACCCTTGAATGGCAACAAGAGCTAAAAACGATCCTAAGGAGTTCATGGAGACTCTCAAGATGGACTTGTTTTTCAAGCCAGGTATTCGTATTTACTCCTAAGGGTGAGGTTATTGACCTTCCTGCAGGCTCTACGCCACTTGATTTTGCCTTTAAGATTCATACAGATGTAGGTTGTAAAATGTGTGGGGGCGAAGGTTAATGGCAAGATGGTTACAATAGATCATCAGCTAAATAATGGTGATATAGTAGAAATTGTAACATCGTCAAATTCTAGTGGACCTAGTGTTGACTGGCTTAAGATTGCAAAGAGCTCAACTGCAAGGACTAAGATTAGACAGTTCCTTCGTAAGGCAAATAAGCCTGATGATATAGTAAAAGGAAAAGAAGCCCTCGATAGATACGTTAGAAAGAAGGGCTACGATCCTCATGAGGTATGCAAGTCTGCATTCCTAAATAGAGCGCTCAAAGACTCAAGCATAGCATCTAATTTAGATGAAATGTATATACAAAATATGCAACAATCAGGTTTTGAGCAAATTTGCTAGTCTTTTGTTTAAATACTATGATGAAGAGCAGAGACTTGCAGCTCAGAAGGAAGAAGAAAAGTTCAAGGCTATAATAGCTGATGAGAACAAAAAAGCTAAGAACAATCAAACTAGAAGAGATAACCCTGGCATCGTGGTCAAAGGTTCAGACAACCTTATGATAAGAATTTCAAGGTGTTGTAACCCAGTGCCTGGCGATGAAATTATTGGATTCATAACCAAAGGAAGAGGAATATCTGTTCACCGTAAGGATTGTTCTAATATGACATCGCTACCAGAGAATGAACATGCTAGATTTATAGATGTTGAATGGGAAGACCTAAAGGTAGGAAAGTCATATGATGCTGATATTTGCATGGTAACTATCGACAGAAGACATATGTTTTTCTGATATTTCTAGGGCCTGTGAGGACATGGATGTTCATATATCAGGTGTAAAATGCAAAGAGTGGCAAAAACGAAGAAGTAAACATTGTGCTTACTCTTTCAATCTCAAGTACTCAGCAGATGCAGAAGGTGCTTAGAACACTAAGAAATATAGAAGGCGTCCTGCATGTTTACAGAGCTAAGTCATAAATACATATAAATTATAGTTTTGGATAAATAAGGATATATATTTTGAAAGTTAAACATTATTTTTACAGGACCGTATGAAGTTAATGCATACATCGTTTACGATGATACAAAGAGCGCTTATATCGTCGATCCAGGTGGATATAAGCCGAATTAAACAGCTTTTATCGTAGAAAAAGAACTTAATCTAGAGTACATAGTATTGACACATGGACACGGTGACCATAGGTGGCGTTGAGCAGCTTAAGGATCTTTATCCACAGGCAAAAGTTGTAGCTCACAGAAACGAGAAAGAAATGCTTGAGAGCCCATATCAGAACTCTTCTATAGAAATTTATGGTAGACCCATAACCATTACCGCTGATATCTGGGTAGAGGATGGTCAGGAACTTCAGTGTGGTGATATGACAATGAAATTCATCTATACTCCAGGCCATACAAAGGGTGGTATGTGCATACTATGTGGAAATATTCTATTCAGCGGAGATACACTATTTCAGATGTCGATTGGCAGAACAGATTTTTATGGCGGTGATTTTGATGAACTTATTAATTCCATCAAAACAAAGCTATTTGTACTCCCAGATGATACTATAGTTTGCCCTGGTCATATGGGGGAAACATCTATATTGCCGAAAAGAGGTACAATCCATTTGTACGCAGTTTAAGGCATATAACTATCCAAAACCAGAGCTTTTATATGAGCTTATAGATCAATTCATAATGCCTACTCAATATAAGCTTTTCGAAGACGGGCTCGATAATGATAAGGAGATAATTGATCTTAAGAGTGCTTTGATGGGAGAATCAAAGGACGCTATTAAAAGAGAAATATTTCATAAGCTATCTACTTCTACTGGACTTAGGCCTGAATGGGGAATACTTACAGGAATAAGACCTGTAAAGCTATGCGGTGAACTTATTGATGCCCATGGACTTGATGAAGCTAGGCGAGTACTAAAAAATGAATATCTGATTGATGATAGCAAGATAGATGTGATTGTCAAAATGTATGACTACCAAATAGCTTCATTTGGTAAGGCAAAAGAAAACTCAGTTGGAATGTATATTGGGATTCCATTTTGTCCGACTAGATGTCTATACTGCTCATTCATCTCAAGTCAAGCCGAAAACGAAAAGCTCGAGGCCTATGTTGATACTTTGACAGAAGAAATAAAGGCAATTGGGTTAAGACTTGATAACTCAGAGTTTCATATAGAATCGCTATATATTGGTGGAGGAACACCGACCACATTAAATGAAAAATCAGTTAAATAGACTTCTCGATGCTATAAATAAATATCTTGATATACATAGTATCAAAGAATATACGATAGAAGCTGGAAGGCCTGATACCATTAATCTTGAAAAACTAAAGATAATCAAAGCTCATGGATGTGAGAGAATAAGCATTAATCCTCAGTCTATGAAGCCAGAGACACTTGTTACTATAGGACGCTCACACACGCCATTAGAGATTGAGAAAGCTTTTGAACTTGCTCATAGTCTTGATTTTAACAGCATAAATGCTGATTTGATAGCTGGACTACCAGGTGAAAAAAACTATCTGATTTTTGATGCTTCACTAGAGAAAAATTATTGGCTTAGAAGCTGATAATATTACAATTCATTCCTTGGCTGTTAAGCGTGCTTCAAGACTTAAGGATGAAGATCCTGCTTTTCATTATAAGCAGTCTAGCATCACTAATTCAATGACCGCTAAAGGCTTTGAAACTCTTTGTAATAGAGGATTTGAACCATATTATCTATATAGACAAAAGCACATGGCAGGGAGCTGGTGAAAATATTGGTTATTGTAAACCTGAAAAAGCTGGACTCTATAATATCAGAATTATGGATGAACACCGGAGCATTTTGGCATTAGGTGCAGGTGCTATAAGCAAAAGATTTTATCCCGAGGAAAATAGACTCGAGAGAATTCCAAATGTATCAAACGTAGGACACTATATAAATAGATTAGATGAGATGATTGAAAGAAAAGACAAAATGTTCTTCAATCAGAAGGGAGATGACATATGCTGACAAAGGCACCGAGAGGGACCAAAGATATAATGCCAGATCAAATTTACAAGTGGCATTTTTATTGAGACAAATTTGCAGCTATATGCAGAAAATATGGCTTTGAGGAGATTAGAACTCCTATATTTGAGCATACAGAGCTCTTTCAGAGAGGTGTGGGTGATACTACAGACATCGTACAGAAAGAGATGTATACCTTTGAGGATAACGGACACAGAAGCATAACTCTTAAACCAGAGGGCACTTCACCAACAGTTAGAGCCTTCCTCGAGAGCAAGCAGTATGCAGAATCGCAGCCTACTAAATATTACTATGAAACTCAGTGTTTCAGATATGAAAAGCCACAATCAGGTAGACTTAGAGAGTTTCATCAGTTTGGAATCGAAGTTTTCGGAAGCAAGAGTATGCTTGCCGATGCTGAAGTAATTGCACTGGCAAACGACTTCCTTACAGATATGGGCATTGAGGAAATCGAACTTAGAATCAACAGTGTTGGATGTCCTACATGTAGAGAAACCCTATCGCAAGGCACTTCAGGACTTTTCTAAGCCAAATTATGAGAATCTCTGTGACACATGTAGATAGATACGAGAGAAATCCTATGAGAATTTCTCGACTGTAAGAACGAAAACTGTCAGGAGATAGTTAAGGGTGCGCCTATGATGCTTGATTATCTATGTGACGATTGCAAGGAATCGTTTGAGCAGGTAAAAAGCTATCTAACTGCATCAGAAATAGAGTATACCATAGATCCTAAGATAGTTAGAGGCCTTGATTATTATACTAAGACGGCATTTGAGTTTGTATCAAAGAATATTGGTGCTCAAGGAACAGTTTGTGGTGGCGGAAGATATGATAACCTCATCAAAGAGATCGGTGATATAGATGTACCAGGTGTAGGATTTGGTCTAGGTATTGAAAGACTCATTTTATTGTTAGATGCGCTAGGTATTGAAATTCCAATGCCATCAAATGATAGTGTTTTAGTTGCTGTAATGGGCGATAGAGCAAAGTTATTTGGTCTTAAACTCGTTAGCGAGCTAAGGAAAAATGGCATAAATGCACAAATGGATTTGATGGAAAGAAACATCAAAGGACAGTTTAAATATGCTAATAAAATTAATGCAAAATACACCGTTGTCATCGGTGATAATGAACTTGAAACTGAGATGGCATCTGTTAAGAACATGGCAGATTCCAGCCAGAGACAGGTCAAATTTGACGATTTAGTACAGGAACTAAGTCACTAAGGAGGAAGAATGTCAAAGCTAATTAAAAGAACTCACTTTTGCGGAGTACTAAATAAGAATAATATTGGGGAAGAGGTTTCATTAAACGGTTGGGTTGCTAAACAAAGAAGCCTAGGAAGTCTAATATTTGTTGACCTTAGAGATAAGACAGGTATTGTACAAATCGTCTTTGATGATTCAATCCCACAGGAAATCTTTGAAGTGGCTGACAGGCTTTAGAAGTGAATTTGTAATAGGTCTTACAGGTGTAGTTAGAGAAAGAAGTTCCAAAAATCCTGATCTTGCAACTGGAGAAATTGAAGTTGTGGCAAAGAATCTAGTACTTTATTCAGAATCTGAGACACCTCCAATCTATGTTAAAGATGACGATAATGTAGACTACAATCTTCGTATGAAGTATAGGTATCTCGAGCTCAGAAAGAATAAAATGCAGAGAATACTCAAGATGCGCCATGATATTACAAATGTTACAAGACAGTATTTCTATGGGAGAAGGATTTTGCAGAGGTTGAGACACCAAAATCTAATTAAATCGACACCTGAAGGTGCAAGAGACTATCTTGTTCCAAGTAGAGTAAACCCGGGAATGTTCTATGCGCTTCCACAGTCACCGCAGCTCTTTAAGCAGCTTCTTATGGTCAGTGGACTTGATAGATATATTCAAATTGCTAGATGCTTCAGAGATGAGGATTTGAGATCAGATAGACAGCCTGAATTTACTCAGATAGACCTGGAGATGTCATTTGTAGATATGGATGATGTTTTTGGCTATTCAGGAAGGATATCTCAAGAAACTGTTCCATGATATTAAAGGCGTTGATATTAAACTTCCACTCAGAAGAATGAGTTATCAAGATGCAATGGAAAGATTTGGCTCTGATAAGCCAGACCTGCGCTTTGGATTTGAACTAAAAGATATAAGCGAGCTTGTGAAGGGTACAGAATTCCAAGTATTTAGCAATGCTTTATCAAGTGGCGGAAGCGTAAGAGGTATTTGCATTGACAACGCTTCTGATAAGTTCAGCCGTAAGGATATTGATAAGCTTACTGAGAACGCAAAAGCATTACGGAGCTAAAGGTCTTGTATGGATTCGTATTGAAGCAGATGAAATTAAGTCATCTGTTAATAAATTCTTCTCGCAGGAAGAACTTGCAGAAATAGCTAAAGCTTTTGATGCAAAAGCAAATGATTTGATTCTCATAGCTGCAGACAAAAACAAGGTTGTATTTGATACACTTGGCTTCCTAAGAAGACATGTAGCAGATATTTTGGGCCTGCTTGATGATAGCAAGTATGAACTCCTTTGGGTAACGGACTTCCCAATGTTTGAGAAAGATGAGGAGACTGGCACGTTAAAGCCAATGCATCATCCATTTACACATCCTAAGACAGATGAAATTCCAATGCTAGACGAGTGATCCATCAAAGGTTAATGCTTATGCATACGACATCGTTATAAACGGATATGAAGCAGGTGGCGGAAGCATCAGAATTCACGAAGCAGACCTCCAGAATAAAATGTTTTAAAAATCCTAGGTCTAAGCGAAGAAGATTGCCAGCAGAAGTTTGGCTTCCTAATGGATGCGTTTAAATACGGTGCACCACCTCATGGCGGAATTGCATACGGTCTTGATAGACTAGTTATGCTTCTAACTGAGGATCTTGATATTAGAGATGTTGTTGCATTCCCTAAAAATCAGAAAGCACAGTGTCTACTTAGCGGAGCACCTGCTGAAGTCGATTGCGAGCAGCTGAAGGAACTGAGCATAGCAACAGATATAGAAGAATAGTAATGAAAAATAGGTATACTTGGCGGGACATTCGATCCTGTACATCTAGGGCATATAGGACTTGCACAGGCAGCATTACATGAGCTTATGCTCGATGAGGTTTTGCTAATGCCTGCCAATAAACAGCCCTTTAAGAAAACAAACATGTAGAAGATGCATCAAAGCGCCTTAGAATGATTGAGCTTGCAACATCAAATTGTGAGCACATTGGTGTTACGGACATCGAACTACAAAGCGAAGGGCTATCGTATACTTACGACACCATGATAAAAGTTTATGAAAATTTACCCAGATACTGAAATCTGTTTTCATCTTAGGGAAGCGATTCGCTCTTAGAATTGAATCATGGTATAAAGGAAAGGAGCTCTCAAGCTTTGTTCGTTTCGCAGTTGGCTTAAGGCCAGGCGATGATAGAGCAATGCTAAGAGATGAAGCTGATAGATTAACGCATGAATATGGTTGTAAAATCGCTTTGTTAGAGGACTTAATGAAGCCTATAAGCTCTACAGCTATTAGAGAACATGTACATAATAAGGAAAGCATTTCTGGACTGGTTGGTTCGGAGGTAGAAGAATATATATATGAACAAGGATTATATACTTAAGTTTGTAGATGAAACCTTAACAGATAAGCGCAAAAATTCATACAGCAGGTGTGAGGGACATGGCGCTAAAACTCTGTGACATATATGGAGCAGATAAGGAAAAAGGTAGAAATTGCTGCTCTTTTGCCACGATTTATACAGGGGAAAGAGTATAGAAGAGATTAATAATCTTGTTAGAAAGTATAATCTAGGGCGATGAATATATAGACAATCCTAATCTCGCACATGGAAAAATCGCAGCTGCAGTTATGAAGGATATTTTAAAGATTGACGATGATGATATTTTTAAATGCTGTAAGCTTTCATACGACTGGAAGACCAGCGATGTCTCAGATAGAGAAAATCATTTATATATCTGATGCGATAGAGATTAATAGAAAGCCATATCCAAATCTAGAAAAGATAAGAGAACTCGCACTAACTGACCTTGATAAGGCATGTGAGATGTCTCTCAAAAATACGATTAATTTTCTGAATGAATTAAATAAAACTATAGATGAAGATACTTTAGATGCATATAGGTATTTTTCAAGAAAGGTAGAAAATATGAGCAGTAAAAGATATTGCAATGAAAACTAGCTGAACTGTTGAACAGTAAGAAGGCTGAAGATATTGTCGTAATAGACATAGCAGAAAAGTCTTCTTTTGCTGATTTTCTTGTAGTTGCGAGCGATCTTCTGATAGACATATAGAATCTTTGATTGATGATGTTAAAGATCTTGCGGCACAGGATGGTGTTCCAACAAAGGGAATAGAAGGAAAGAATGGTACAGGCTGGATATTACTAGATCTTGGCGATGTTATCGTCAATATTTTCAGTCGTGAAATGAGAACTAAATATAATATAGAGAAAGTTTGGGACCGACTGTGAAATGACCCACGTGGAGGAATAGTATGGAACAAAGATATGATTTCAAAAAGATAGAAAAAAATGGCAAAAAAATATTGGGATGAAAAGAACCTCATTTAAGGTAGTAGAGGACAAAAGTAAGGAAAAATATTATGTTCTCGAAATGTTCCCATACCCATCTGGCAAGCTTCATATGGGACATGTAAGAAACTATTCAATAGGTGATGTAATCGCTAGAACCAAGAAAATGCAAGGATTTAACGTTCTTCATCCAATTGGATTTGACTCTTTTGGTCTTCCAGCAGAAAATGCTGCAATTAAGCATGGCATAGCCCCTGATAAGTGGACATGGGAAAATATCCATGAGATGGAAGATAACCTAAAAGCACTAGGACTATCATATGACTGGGATAGAGAGGTACAGACATGTAGTCCGGATTACTATAAGTGGATGCAGTGGATTTTCATTCAGTTCTACAAAAAAGGACTAGCATACAAGAAGGATAATCCAGTTAACTGGTGTCCTAGTTGTCAAACAGTACTTGCAAACGAGCAGGTAGTTGATGGATGCTGTGAAAGATGTGGAACTGTTGTAGGTAAGAAAAATCTATCACAGTGGTATCTAAAGATAACAGAATACGCTGATAAGCTTCTTGATAACCTAGATGAACTAGAAGGATGGCCTGAAAAAGGTTAAAGTAATGCAGAAGAACTGGATTGGACGTTCAGAAGGTGCTTTAATTAGCTTTCCAATAAAGGATTCCGATAAAGTTCTTGATGTTTTCACAACTCGTGCAGATACTGTTTTTGGTGTAACAGCAATGGTTGTTGCACCTGAACACCCATACTTGCTAGAGCTTGTTGAGGGAACAGAGCAGGAAGAAGCTGTCAAGGCCTATATTGAAGAAGTTTCACATAAGAACGATATTGAAAGAACTTCAACAACTAATGAAAAAACTGGTGTATTCACCGGTAGATATACAATTAATCCACTAAACGGCAAAGAAGTTCCAATCTATGTATCTGACTATGTTCTCATCGGATACGGTACTGGTGCAATCATGGTTGTTCCAGCTCACGATCAGAGAGACTTCGATTTTGCAAAGAAATTCGGAATAGATATTATTCCTGTTGTTGAACCAGCTGATAAGGATGTAGATGTAAACAATCTGAAAAGAAGCCTTTGCAGCAGAAGGAAAAACGATCAACTCAGGTAAATTTGATGGTCTATATAATAAAGAAGCAATAGCTGCGGTTATCGATTACCTAGAAAGCGAAAACAAAGGTCACAAGACTATAAACTTCAGACTAAGAGACTGGCTTATTTCACGTCAGCGCTACTGGGGAACTCCTATACCAATGGTATACTGCGATAGCTGTGGATGGGTTCCAGAAAATGAAGAAAACCTTCCAATACTTCTTCCTGAAGACGTTGAGTTTACAGGTAAGGGAGAATCACCCTATCAACATCAAAGACCTTTGCTAACTGCAAGTGCCCTAAGTGTGGAAAAGCCGCTAAGAGAGAGCTTGATACAATGGACACCTTCCTTGATTCATCATGGTATTTCTTAAGATATTGTGATGCAAAGAACGACAAAGCTGCATTTGATAAGGATAAAACAGATTACTGGATGAATGTTGATCAGTATATCGGTGGTGTTGAGCATGCAATTCTTCACCTTATGTACGCTCGTTTCTTCCAGATGGCACTACATGACCTAGGTCTTGTAAAAAGACGAAGAACCGTTCAAGAACCTTCTAACTCAGGGGAATGGTTAACAAGGACTGATCAAAGATGAGTAAATCAAAGGGAAATGTTGTCAGCCCTGAGGAGATTATCAATAAATACGGAGCTGACACAGCTAGATTATTCATCCTGTTTGCTGCACCTCCTGAGAAGGAACTTGAATGGTCAGATCAGGGTGTAGAAGGCAGCTATAGGTTCCTAAACCGTGTATATAGGCTTGTAAACGAGTTTGTTGAAAAATATGGTACAGGCATTGATACATCAAAAATAGAAAGCAATAACAGATGAAGATAAGCAGCTTAACTTTGTTCTTAATTCAGCAATCAGCAAGGTAACAGAGGATACAAATGGTCGCTTTAATTTCAATACAGATATAAGTGCTATTATGGAGCTTGTTAATGAGCTTTATAAGTATAAGGAACTTAACAATATAAACAAAGAACTTTTTAGCATTTACTATTGAAAAAAACAGTAACTATACTTTTCACCATTTGCACCGCACCTATGCGAAGAGCTTTGGGAAGCTCTTGGACATGAAGGCTCAGTAGGCGACGAGACATGGCCAAGCTTTGATAAATCAGCACTTGTAAAATCAACAGTTGAAATAGTTGTTCAGGTTAATGGAAAACTTAAAACAAAGATGGATATACCTGGAGATTTCGGCAAAGCTGAAATGGAAAAAGCTTTGTTTCAGAGTCTGCTGAAATTAAAGAATTTATTGCAGATAAAAAAATGTTGTAAAGATAATTGCTGTACCGGGAAGACTTATCAACATCGTTGTTAAGTAGAGGTTTTATATGAAAAATACAAACATATCAAAATCTAACGGAAATAGCAAGGCAGGTTATACTACATCAAAAGAAACGCACTGGCGAGCGAAGAGACGGTCAAAAGAAAAAGGCTAACCTAGGCTCACATAAGCCCTAAGAAAAATCAGCAAGCAGCTGCAAGTGCTAAACCAAAGAAATCTCAGGGTAAACAGAGCACGCCAGCTAAAACACAAAATAATAAAACTCAGCATCCGGCTAAAAACAACTAACAGATCAAATTCTGCTGTTACTAAGCCATCTACTAGGTCAAATAGACCTAGTACAAATGCTGTAAAAAATCTAGCAAAACCAGCTGGTACAAAAACAAGAAAAACTAATGATTTTTCTAAAAATCATACCTCTTGGTGGATTAAATGAAATCGGAAAGAATATTACTATATTGGAGTACCGAGATCAAATTTTGATTATCGACTGCGGAATGTCATTTCCTGAAGACGATATGTACGGAATCGATGTAGTTATTCCTGATTTTAGCTATCTTGAGAAAAATGCAAATAAGATTGTTGGACTTGTAATTACACATGGTCACGAAGACCATATAGGTGCAATACCTTATTTTCAAGAAAAGGTTAACGTGCCTATCTTCGCAACAAGAATCACTCTTGGACTTATTGAAAATAAGCTAAAGGAAAGAGGAATTTCAGGAAATCTACATGTAATAACTGCTGGGGATAAATTCCGAGTAGGTGAGTTTACAGTTCAAACTATACGAACAACTCATTCAGTTGCTGATGCTATAAGCCTTAATATATCAACACCAGCAGCCACACTGTTCCATACAGGTGACTTTTAAGATAGACTATACTCCTATTGATGGAGAGCCTATTGACCTTCAAGTTTTGCTGAAATAGGAATGCAGGGCGTAGATATCATGCTTTGCAGATAGTACAAATGCTACTAGAAAAGGCTTTTACAAAAATCCGAGAAATTTGTAGGTGAAGCTCTTGATAAAATATTTAGCAGAGCCAAAGGCCGTATCATTATTGCCACATTCTCTTCTAATGTACATCGTGTGCAAAAAGATAATAGAACTCGCAATCAAATACGGTAGAAAGTTTACTGTTTCTGGAAGAAGCATGGATAATGTTGTGAATCTTGCACAGGAGCTAGGATATATCAAATTTCCTAAGGGAAGCTATGTTGAGCTAAACAAAGCAAATAATATTCCTGATAACGAGATGGTAATCATCACTACGGGAAGTCAGGGTGAGCCTATGTCAGCCTTGACACGTATGGCAAACGATGAACACAGAAAATGTAAAAAGCTCAAGAAGGGCGATATGGTAATTCTTTCATCTTCGCCTGTTCCAGGAAACGAGAAGAGCGTATCAAATGTTGTAAACCGACTATACGACAAGGAAGTCGATGTAATTTATAACGATATCGCAGATATCCATGTATCTGGACACGCTTGCCAGGAGGAGCTAAAGCTAATACAGTCGCTTATTAAGCCGAAAGTTCTTTCATGCCTGTGCACGGTGAATCTAGACATCTAAAGGAGCACGCTAAACTTGCCGAAAGCCTAGGGCAAAAGCCTGAGAATATCTTTTATTCTATCAAATGGAGATCAGCTCAGCGTAAACAAGGAACGCTGCTATAAAGTTTGAAAATGTTGTAGCGCAGATGATATACTTGTTGATGGACTAGGGAGTTGGAGATGTTGGAAACATCGTTCTAAAAGATAGAAAAAGCTACTTTCAGAATCAGGACTTATTATCGTAGTTGCATCTGTAGATATAAAGGCAGGAATTTTAGTTTCAGGCCCAGAGATAGTATCTAGAGGTTTCATATACGTAAAGGAAAAACGAAGATATTATCAATAAAGCTAAGGAAATTGCAGAAAGAAGCATAAACGACAGCCTAAGCTATAGAAATGTAGATTGGAATGAAATGAAGACTTCTGTAATTGAAGATCCGAGAAAGTTTATCTACAAAAATACACATAGAAGCCCGCTAATACTTCCAATTTTTATGGATGTATAAAAATATTGTTAAATAGGCATAAATTTGCTATAATATACGGTATCGAAATCAGTATAAGAAAGAGAGAAAAACATGATTACAGCAGGAGATTTTAGAAAAGGTATAACTTTTGAGATCAATGGTGAACCATATGTAATACTTGACTTCCAGCATGTAAAGCCAGGTAAGGGTGCTGCTTTTGTAAGAACAAAATATAAGAACATCATCACAGGAGCAACAAGAGAAGGCTTTCAACCCAAAGTGATAAGTTTGAGAACGCTCGTATAGATACAAAGACAATGCAGTATCTATATAACGATGGAGATCATATTACTTCATGGACAATGAGTCATATGAGCAGATTCCTATCGGTAAGGACCAGGTAGAAGAAGCTATGAAGTACCTAAGAGAAAACGATGAAGCTACAATTAAGTTCTATAACGAAAAGCCGTTCCTAGTAGAGGCTCCAAACTTCGTTAACCTGACTGTAATATGAGACAGAGCCTGGCGTAAAAGGCGATACTGCTACAAACGTAACAAAGGCAGCTACAGTTGAAACAGGTGCTGTAATACAAGTTCCAATTTTTCATAAACGAAGGCGAAAAGATTCAGATAGATACAAGAAGTGGCGAGTATCTAGGTAGAGCAAAATAATAACTATGAGAGAGGGGGAACGATATTGCGTTCCTTTACATACATATAAAGGATAATATGAAAAGTAAATTTAAAAATTCATTTTGTCTGTAGTAATCTTGCTTGTTATAGCTATAGGATGCTCATTTTACTCATGTGCATTCAGCTGGTAAGCCATTTGATGCTAAGTCAGACGAGAGAATAAACATAGAGGTAGTTCGAGGAGCTACTGTAAAACAATATCAGATGAACTTGAGAAAAAGGGTGTAATTAAGTCATCCTTTGCGTTTAGGCTATATTGTAAGGTACATGGGCTGGATAATGGATTTCAGGCCGGAAGCTATTTGTTCTCACCATCAATGAGTGCAGAAGATATAGCAAAAGACCTTAAGACTGGAAATGTAATAATACGACTTTCACCATTCAGAAGGATATACTACAAAAGCAAATGCCATAAAATTATCCAAAGATGGTATAGTTGATTACGATAAATTTATGAATGCTGTTGCTAACGAAAAATTTGACTATAGCTTTTTAGATGATTCTGTGCAAGGTGAAAAGCAGACTAGAAGGCTTCTTGTTTCAGATACTTATTCTGTTCCAAAGGGATCGAGCGAGAAGTTTATAATAAACGAGATGCTTAAACGCTTTGATGAGATATACACACCTGACATGCGTACTAAGAAGATGGGATATACAGATAGAGAGATAGTCACAGTAGCTTCTATTATTGAAAGAGAGACTGTTTTAGACGATGAGAGGGCAAAGGTTGCCAGTGTAATCTATAAATGATTAGATAAGAATATGAAGCTTCAGATGTGCTCTTGCGTGCAGTTTCTGCTTGAAAACAGAAGCATTTCCTAGACGAAAATGATATATCAATTGAATCACCATATAATACATATATATATGAAGGGCTTCCACCTGGACCTATAGCTTGCCCAGGTAAAGCTTCACTTGAAGCAGCCCTAAATCCAGCAAAGACAGATTATATTTACTTTGTTGTGAGCGATAAGGGTGATGGCTCTATGAAATTCTCTAAGGACTACAACGAATTCTTAAAAACAAGGAAGATTATTATGCTTCGAGTTGAGGGTAAATAAGTATGGCAAATCTTAGAGATGATATTAGAGACTATATAAACAGCTTTACGAGCCTATATGCGATGAGCTTATGGGTCTTAGATTGATGTCAGAAGAGGAATATATTCCAGTTATCAGAAGAGATACTGAGATGTTTCTTAGAACTGTTTTTAGAGAGCAAGAGACCTAAGAAAATACTAGAGATAGGCACTGCTATTGGGTATTCTGCAATGTATTTTTCTAGAATATGTAAAGATGCGAGATATATTCTATAGAAAAGGATGAAGAAATACTTGAGATAGCAAAGAAAAATGTGGCTTCATTTGACAACTCGGGTAGAATTCATTTTATGCTCGGCGATGGTCAGGAGCAATGCGATAAGCTCTTTGATATGGGAATATCAGACTTTGATTTTGTATTAATAGATGCGACAAAGAGTCATTACAGACGTTTCTTTGATGCAGCAGTTAGAGTCTGTGTAAAATAATGCAATCATAATTTCTGATGATATTTGGCAAAGAGGTGTCACTGTTTCAGAGAAATACGATTGTAAAGCTAAACATCGCACAAATGGAAGAAGAATGAATGAGTTTTTGAGTTTTCTAACTCATTGCCCATATCTTCATACTACTTTGCTTGACATAGGCGATGGATTAGCATTAAGTGTTTATAAGGGGAATACATGCAAAGAATAGAATTATTAGCACCTGCGGGTGATTTAGAAAAGCTAAAAATAGCTATTGAATACGGTGCAGATGCCGTATATTTTGGTGGTCAGATGTTCAGCCTTAGAGCTGGAGCTGGTGGCTTCACCAAGGAAGACATGATTGAGGGACTTGAGTTTGCTCATGAGAGAAGTAAGAAGTGTTACATGACGCTTAATATCTTTGCTCATAATGAAGACATCAAGCCTTTGACAGAATATCTTCATTCAATTAAGGAGCTACCAATAGATGCATTCTTAATTTCTGATCCAGGAATCATGGCACTCATCAAGGATATTATTCCAAATGCTGAGATACATCTTTCAACTCAGGCTAACATGACAAACTATGCAACCGCAAATTTTTGGTACAATATGGGGCTTAAGCGCCTTGTTTTAGCTAGAGAATTGTCTCTTGCAGAGATTGAAGAACTGATGAAAAACATTCCAGAAGATCTAGAAATTGAGGCTTTCGTACACGGTGCAATGTGCATTTCATATTCAGGAAGATGCTTGCTCAGTAATTTCATGGCTGATAGAGATTCAAATAGAGGAAGATGTCACATCCTTGTCGCTGGAAATATATGCACTTCAGGAGGAGAAGAGACCTGGAGAATATTATCCAATAGAAGAGGATGAGCGCGGTACATACATAATGAATTCCAAGGATCTATGTATGATAGAACATATTGAAGACCTTGCTAAGTCAAACATTGCTTCAGCTAAGATCGAAGGCAGAAATAAGAGCATTTTTTAACTAGCTATTGTAATCGGTGCATATAGAAGAGCTATTGATGCATACTATGAAGGCAGATACGATGATGCCGAAAAAGAGCAGTGTCTAATTGAGCTAAGTAGGCGAGCCATGGGAGTTTACAACTGGATTCTACTATGAAAAAGCTGATGAGGATGCACAAAACTACAAGTCATCTTCATATGTCAGAGAATATTCCTTTGTCGGTATGATTAAGGGATATGACGAAGAAACATCTATGGCGATAGTAGAGCAGAGAAATAAGATGCTAATTGGCGATACCGTGGAGATATTTGGACCTGATTGCAGAGCATTTGACAAACCATCACAGAGATGTACGACTTTAGAAACGGAGAAGCACTAAAGAGCGCTCTCATCCACAGCAAATGCTCAAGATTAAAGTAGATAGACTCAGTTAAAGTCAATTATATGATGCGTAAGGAAACGAAATAAAGGAGATAACATGTCAAGTGACTCATTAGCCCAAGTTTAGGAATATCGATAATAGCAGCATTGATGTTGCTTCACGCTTTTGATAATACTCTGCAACACTGCATTTAGCAATGTTAGCCTTTAATAGGTTCTAATCCCAAATTCAGCAGGAAAAAGACAAAAAGGAATCCTTGTTGAGAAGATTCTTCAGAAAGCCTTTTAGATGCAGATATACAAATAGGATTGTGAATTACGCCTGTATAATAGCAGGTGCTGTTATCGTTTTGTTAATGCCTTGCAGAATCTACGTGGGATTGCCTGTATACTTTGCAGTGCTACTAATTTTAGGCGAGCTTCTTTCCAAGAAAGCTCGCAATTCAACATAGCGATATAATCGTATATAAATTTTCAGGCTTTCAGAATTTCATTTTGATAGTATTTTATCCAATCGTTATAATTTCTAAGTTTTTACCGATATAGTACTTAAAATTTTCCGTCAAAATACGAAGATTGAAATAAATAGATTCTCTGAGGAAGATGTGATGTCCATGCTTGAAGCTGGACAGCAAAGCGGTGACATCAAAGAAGAAGGCAAGAAGATGATCAACAGTATCTTCGAATTCGATGATGAGCTAGCATATGAAATTATGACACTGAGAACTGATGTTTTCCTCATAGATCTAGACGATCCAGCAGAAGAGTACATGCATCAGCTCATGGAGCTTAGATATTCAAGAATTCCAGTATGTGAAGGTGAATCTGACAATATCATAGGTATTCTTCATATCAAAGATTATCTTATTAAGGCAAGAGAAGACGGCTTTGAAAATGTAGATATCAAATCAATACTAAGAAAGCCTTACCTAGTTCCTGAAACTAAGAACATAGACTCTCTTTTCTTTGAATTACAAAAGGAGAGACAGCATCATGCCATTTTGATAGATGAATATGGTGGATTTAGTGGAATCGTTACCATGGAAGATATTATCGAAGAGGTAATGGGTGAAATTGACGACGAGTACGACGAAGAGGAATTTCTCACTACATAAGGTAGATGATTCCACATATATTATCAACGGTAAGGCAAATCTAGATGACCTCAACGAAGAACTCAATATAGAGCTTGAGTCGGATAATAGTGAGACCTTGGGCAGATTTCTCATCGATTTACTTGGAGAAATTCCAACAGAGGATGAGACTGGACCGCGTAATTAAATTTAAGAACTTTGAATTTACAATTCTATCTGTTAAGGATAGACGAATAGAAAAGCATCAAAATGAGTATCTTGCCTGAGCAAGAGGAAGATATGGAAGATGAAGAGCAATAAACTCACTCTTGGCATATTTGCTTCAGCAGATGCAGGTAAAACAACACTTTCAGAGAATATTCTATTTAACTCAGGCGTTACAAGACGCCTAGGGCCATGTAGATGATGGTGATACTTTTGCTAGATAGCGATATCATGGAAAGAAAACGTGGTATAACTATTTTCTCAAAGGAAGCAAGGTTTAGTGTAGGCGATATGGATGTCGTGCTTATCGACACCCAGGTCACATTGACTTTGCTGCGGAAGCCGAAAGGACCCTAAACGTACTTGATGCTGCGATTTTAATTATATCGTCTGAGGGCGTAAATAAACGATACCAGGCAAATTTGGAGCAAGCTCGATAAATATGCTATTCCAAGAATTATCTTCGTTAATAAGTGTGATTTAGCATCTTTTGATAAAGAGAAGATAAAACATGCAGTTTCACAGTTTATCATCATCTATTTTTGATGCAGTTAAGTTACAAAAACATCGATGAAGAACTTAACGAAAAATTGCTTTTAGCAGTGATTATGCACTTGATATCTTTGAGCAAAAAGCATGCTTTTGGTCAGCAAGACATAAAGATACTTGTAAATAAAGCTGCTCTTTTCCCATGCGTTTATGGTTCTGCACTGAGGGGCGATGGCGTAAAAGAGCTTATTAGCTTGCTTTCATATTTTGATGTGAAGCGGGAATACGATGATGCTTTCAGCTGTTTTGTATATAAGATTACAAGAGATAAAAACTGAAGCAGGCTTTTCATGTAAAAATTACTGGCGGGAGTGTTTCACTAAAAGCAAAAGTAGTAATGACGAGAAAATAAACGATATAAGATTTTATAACGGAGACAAGTTTATATCAAAGCAAGAAGCCTCTGCAGGTGAAATTTGCGTACTTACAGGCCTGGAAAAAACGCTTTCAGGTCAGCTTATTGACAGAAATAAGATAGCCATCATGCCTAAAAGCGATGCCTCTGCAGTAAGTAGAAATTAATATTACCAAATGGAGCTGATTTTTCATAGTGCAGCTAAAAGAACTGAATAAGATATTTGAAGAGCTACCTGAGATACAACTAGAAATTGAAAACTCAGAGGATATAAGAGTTTCACTCTCAAGGAACTACAGCTTTCAGACACTTTCTCAGCTTATCGAAAGAAGGCTAGGGATATTCAGTTGAATTTGGGGATGAATCCACAACATATTTAGAGACTATATCAAAGAGTGTTGAAGGCTATGGACATTTTGAGCCATTAAAGCACTATGCTGAGGTTCATGTTAGATTAATTCCTCTGCCACATGGTTCAGGAATAAAAAGTAAGCTCTTTGTGTAGTGAGACAGAGCTTCCGCTTGGAAAGCAAAACAAAATTCTTAATATACTTCAGAATTACGATCATAAGGGCGCTCTCATAGGTGCAAGGCTTCACTGATGTCGAAATCGTTTTTGCTTCATGCACGTGAACATGCAAGACATACAGAAGGCGGAGATTTTCCTAGAAGCTTCAAGGCGTGCGGTAAGACAAGCGCTTATGAAATCAGATTCTTTACTTTTTAGAACCAGTTTATAGCTTTGAAATATCCGTCTCAAGTGATGACTTTGGCAAAGTAAACTCTGAACTTGCTAAATTAGGTGCTGTAATAGATTCACACCTCTTAAATGGCGATGTAATCGAGCTAAAAGGAAGTGCTCCTGTAGTTAGTTTAAAACCTCATTTGGATGAAATACTCAGACTTTAGTTTTGATGGATCAAGCTTTGATATAAGCATTAGTGGATATCTTCCATGTAGAAAATAGCGACGAAGTCATAAGTAGCTATAGATATAATCCTGATGAAGACTTTGATAATCCATCTTCTTCAATTTTTACAAGAAACGGCAGCGGTGTATCTATTAGCTGGCAAGAATGTGAAGAGTTCATGCATATTAAACCTTATGTGAAGCGATCATCCTCTGGTTTTGAAAGAAATACTAACTATCCAAGGCGAAGTCTAGATGAAATATTTGAACAGACCTATGGCAAGAGGGATGTAAGTCATGTTAAGTACAAGAAAGTCATAAGGCCTGGAGCCTGATGAACATAAACATCCATCAAAACCACTTCGAAACAAAGTAAGTGCAAAGCATGTGCTCCTGGTAGATGCATACAACCTAATACATGCAAATACAGAACTAAAAGAGCTAGCAAGACTTGATCTAGGAGCTGCTAGAGAAAAACTATCGGAAACTGTTGCAGAATACGCAGCTATGAAGGGATTTGAACCGATAATTGTCTTTGATGCATATAAAAACAAAGATAAACTTGCAAGTAAGGAAGAGACCTTGGGTGTTTCACCATATTCACAGCAAGTAACGAAACGGCTGATAGCTATATAGAAAGATATGTATTTGAGCACATCAAAAGTGAAAACATCACAGTTGTGACATCTGATAGACTTGAACAGATGACAATATTTCAAATGGGTGCAAACCGGCAGTCAGGCAAGCGATTTCTTTAAGGAATTTGATTTGTTAAAAGCCCAGCTAAGGCCTCGCTTATTGCACTGAATAAGTAAAAATGATATAATTTCAGTGTCTATGGAGGTAGTCTATAGTGAGTAACGAAAGCATATATGGAGTTCGCTTATCCAATGATTTCATAGCAATTTGCATAGCTTGCGTCAGATCAATTGAAGGCGTAATTGATTTGATGATAGCATTCCTCAGAATTTGAGCATAAACATGCTTAAAGTGTGAGCAAAGCAGCAGGGGAGTTAAAGCTGTACAAAAACGATGCATTAGGCATAGACCTATACATAATCGTGTCATACGGCGTGCAAATTCCACAGCTAGCTTGGCAGATACAGAGAACTGTAAAAAGCTATGTTAAGGACATTATTGGAATAAATACAGAAGAGATAAATGTACATGTACAAGGTGTACGCATATTAGGAGAGAACTTATGACAAGACAGAATGCGCGTGAGATTATTATGCAAATCCTTTATCAACTCGATGTGAATAATGAATTCGATATTGATGAACAAGGAAAGTATTTAGAAAATCTCGAGATGGGGAAACAAGAGGAGTATTGCAGAAACCTACTCTCACTTGTTTGCAATAAGAAGTCAGAAATCGACGAGAAGATTTCGCTAACTGTCGTAACTGGACTGTAAGTAGAATGCCAAAGACAGATCTTGCAGTTCTAAGACTTGCTGTATGTGAGATTCTCTTTTAGACGAAAATGCCTGATTCAGTTTCAATTAACGAGGCTGTAGAGCTCGCAAAGAAGTATGGAGAGGAAAAATCATCTTCATACATCAATGGAATCTTAGGTTCCATTTCAAGATCAAAGGAAAATTAGAACTAAATGAAGTATTCACTTGGCATAGATACAAGCAATTATAAGACTTCGATAGCGCTTACTAATATCGACGGTGATATAGTCTATGATAAGAGAATTCTGCTAAATGTGGATAAAGGAAAGCGCGGACTAAGACAGCAGGAAGCGCTTTTTCAGCATATCAACAATTTGCCCATTATTTTTGATGATATGTTTAGAAACTTTGATGCATGTGATATAGCATGTGTATCCGTCTCTGATAAGCCAAGGAACATATCTGGCTCATACATGCCAGCATTTCTAGCTGGAGTATCACAGGCAAATATACTTGCTAGCAGTCTTAAATGCCCTTTATAGGTTTTCACACCAAGATGGACATGTACGCGCAGCATCAAGATTTACCGAGCTTAGCGGATTCAGCACTACGTGAGTTTGCATTTTTCAGGAGGAACTACAGAGGTTCTTTTATATGAAGATGGAAAACTTAGCATTATAGGTGGAACAAAGGATATTTCATTCGGGCAGTTACTCGACCGTATAGGGACAGAGCTAGGCCTGGTTTTTCCATGTGGAGAAGAGCTCGATAACATTGCTTATGACTGCTTTAACTAGTCTAATCTATCAAAGGAAATTAATCTTCCAAAGATAAAATCTAAATCAGGATATATCAATCTTTCTGGTATAGAATCTGCGGTTTTTAGATATATTGACGGAAGAACATTAGACAAAAAATGATTTAAATCATCTTATACTAGTGTGTGTTTTCTAGAATTAGTCTGGCTATTTTGGATATGCTAGAAGACATATATGACGAATATAGAATTAATGATTTCTTGTTTGCAGGAGGGGTATCCTCGAGCAAGACATTAAGAAAAATGCTTGATGAAAGCAGATGCAAAGCTATAATTTTGTATTTTGCGAGCCAATGCTTTCATCAGATAATGCAATAGGAATTTCTTTCTTGAGGTGAAAAATATGGCAATAAAACCTGTTTCCAGTTTCCATGCTGAACGAGTATATAGGCAAGGTTATTTCTACAGATCCTCTTCTTTGTAATGTAGTAGTCAAAGGAGAGATAACCTCAATCAAATATCACGGAACAGGACATGTTTATTTCCAGCATTTCTGACCATAAGAGTAAAATCAACTGCTTTTTGGCTAGCAAAGAGCAATGCTACTCACCGAGATGCTAAGTGATGGTGATGAAGTAATTCTCACTGGACAAGTAAGTGTTTATCAAAAAGGTGGATACTACTCACTTAATGTCACTAGCGTAGAGATAGAAGGCGAGGGTGCTTTTTAGCTGCTGAATTTGCAAAGATAAAGGCAAGACTAGAAAAAGGAAGGACTCTTTGATCCAAATCACAAGAAACCACTTCCTGCATTTCCGAAGCATATTGGATTAGTTACATCTGAGACGGGTGCTGCTGTAAAGGATATACTAGCAATAATTCAATCAAGAACAAGACTTACGGATGTCAGCATATTCCCAGTCGCGGTTCAGGGCGATAGAGCCCCATCAGAAATAAGTCAAATGATTAAATTCCTTTCTGATACTAGAAGTGATGACCTAGATCTTTTGATAGTCGGTAGAGGTGGAGGCTCACCTGAAGACCTGATGGTTTTTAACAGTGAGAGTTAGCAAGAAGCATATTCGACTGCAAGATACCTGTAATATCTGCAGTAGGACATGAGATTGACTTTACTATATCCGATTTTGTTGCCGATGTAAGGGCAGAGACCCCTACGGCTGCTGCTGAACTTGCAGTACCAGACATGAAACTTTTATATGAGAAAAATCAATAAATTGCACGAGGATATTTCCCTTTAATCTAAGCAATAGACTCATGTACGATGAGATAAGGATAAAGAATATCCATGACAGCATTTCTCACATTTTGACTAATAAAATTCAAAGTTATGAAAACACGCTCAATCAGCTCGCCATTTTGCTGAGCGAAAATAATCCTAAGGCCATACTTGAGCGAGGATATAGCATACTTTCAGACGAAAACGGCATGCCGATAGCTAGTGTAAGCAGGCTCCAAAAACGAAGCAAGCTACAAGCTCAATCTTTCCGATGGAAGTGCAAATTGCAGGATTTATGACATATTGGAGGACGTATAATATGGCAGATAATAAGCAGGATATAAGTTTTGAGGAAGCTCTTGCAAAACTTAATGATATAGCAACAAACTAAAGGCAAAGGACATATCCCTAGAGGATACAATAAAGTACTTCGAAGAAGGAAACGAATGCTATAAGCTTTGTAAGGATATCTTAGATAATGCAAAGCAGAAAATAGAGGTTTATCAAGGAGAGTAGGAATGAGAGAAGACTATAACGAATATAAATCGCTAGTTAATGACTATTTGCTAGACTATCTACCACGTGTAGATGCTATGAGTAACACTTTATATGAGTCCATGGTCTATTCGCTTACCGCTGGAGGAAAGCGTCTCAGGCCTGTTTTACTACTTGCAGCTTGTGAGTTTGCAGGTGGAAATTCTATGGAGGCGCTACCATTTGCATGTGCAATGGAATACATACACACATATTCCTTGATTCATGATGATCTACCAGCTATGGATGATGACGATGCTTAGAAGGGGAAGACCAACAAACCATAAGGTTTATGGAGATGGAATGGCAACACTTGCAGGCGATGGACTTTTAAATACTGCATTTGAAGTTATGAATAAGAATCTTCTAATGTATTTTGATAAACCAGAGGAGCTAAAGAAACGCATAAATGCAATGTACTGCATTGCAAAGGCTGCAGGTGTAGGCGGAATGATAGCAGGTCAAGCATCTGATATAGAAAACGAAAACACAGACTGTACTAATGAGATGCTAGAATATATTCACATAAATAAAACTGGTGCACTCCTTACCGCTGCTGTTAGAGCTGGGCTTTACCTAGGAAACGCTGATGATGAGATGGTAAAGAACATGACAAAGTATGCAGAGTGTCTTGGTCTAGCTTTCCAAATTGCCGATGATATTTTAGATGTAAAAGGTAACCCTGAAATGCTAGGTAAGAACACTGGTACAGACGCAGCTAAGGCTAAGACAACATATATTTCAGTAAATGGGTTAGAGAACTCAATTAAACGCCTTGATGAGCTTACTAATGAAGCAGTTGAGGCTATTGCGCCTTACTACGATAATGCAGAGTTTTTCCGTGATCTTGTCAGAAAGCTAGCATCTAGAAACGATTAATCGAGGAATACAATGTCGAATCATATTAAAGATTACAAGCTACCAGAGGATATAAAGTCAATGGATGAAAATTCCCTTGAGCTTTTAAGTACAGGAATAAGGGCATTTTTGATAGACACAATATCAAAAGACAGGAGGACATCTTGCCTCAAATCTTGGCGTTGTTGAAATCAGTGTCGGATTACATAAGATTTTTGATTTTCCAAAGGATAAGCTTATCTGGGATGTCGGACATCAATCGTACATACATAAAATTTTTGACAGGAAGAGCTGATCAGTTTCAGTACTCTAAGACAAAAACGATGGAATGTCAGGATTTCCAAAGCGTTCGAAAAGCGAGTACGATGTCTATGATACAGGACATTCGAGTACCTCTATTTCTGCAGCCATGGGACTTGCAGTAGCTAGAGATCTTAAACAAAGAGCGATGAAGAAGTTATCGCAGTAATTGGGGATGGTGCAATGACCGGAGGTCCTTCTTTTGAGGCACTCAATAACCTTGGGAGCCTAGGGTCAAAAGTTATAATCGTTTTTAAAACGATAATGGAATGTCAATATCAGAGATAAACGGTGGACTTTCAGAGCACCTAAGTAAACTAAGAACCCCTTCAGAGTATCAAAATACAAAGAACAACATAAAGAAAGCTATAAACAAAAATTCCCTGATTTAGGAAAGCCACTAAAGCAAGGGTATAGCTGGTCTCAAAAGAGCTGTTAAGTATGCTATTTTCTCAGGTGGAGTTATATTTGAGGAGCTAGGAATCACTTATCTAGGTCCCTTTTGATGGCAAACAATATGTCAGATGTTCTCAGAGGCCTAAATCAAGCTAAGAATGCTCCAGGACCCGTTTTAGTTCACTTCATAACAAAGAAGGGCAAGGGGTACAAGCAGGCAGAGCAAAATCCGGATAAATTCCATGGAATAGGTGCTTTTGATAAGGAGACAGGAGTTACTTTATCAAAGTCACAGACTAGCTACTCAGAAATCTTTGGAAAAAAGATGTTTGAACTTGCAGAGAAAAACGATAAATTCGTTGCGCTTACTGCTGCAATGTGTACGGCAACCGGTCTTGACCAAATGAGAGATAGATTCCCTAAGCGCGTGTTTGATGTCGGTATAGCAGAAGCTCATGCATGCATATTTGCTGCAGGTCTTGCTCTAGGCGGCATGCATCCCTGTGGTTGCAATATATTCATCGTTTTTACAGAGAGCATATGACGAGATCATTGAGGATGTCTGTCTGCAGAAACTTCCAGTTACTTTCGCAATAGATAGAGCAGGTATAGTTGGTGCTGACGGCGAAACTCATCACGGTATCTTTGATCTATCGTATTTGCTTCCACTACCTAATATGACAGTGCTGGCACCTTGCGATTCACATCAACTAGAAGACATGCTCGAATATGCTACATCAAAGGATGCACCTTTTGCTATCAGATACCCAAGAGGAAGCTCTGATATGACAAGGCACATCGAAGGCTCTTTTTGAACTCAAAAACAATGTGATTTCAGAAGGTAAAGGATGTAAATATAATAGCTGTTGGAACCATGTTAAATAAAGCTATTAAAGGCTTCAGAGATTTTTAAAAGAACAGGGAATAGATGCTAAGTTGTGCAGTGCGTCTGTGCTAAAAACCTTTTGATGATAGCATCATTAACTCAAGTGATAAAACTTATTGTGACATTAGAGGACAATCTGATTCGTGGTGGTTTTGGTGAATATATAGCTGCAAATTACACAAATAGGTTGTTAATTTTAGGGATGGCCTGACAAGTTTATTGAACACGGTGACTGCGAATACCTATATAAAAAGTATGGTCTTGATGCTGAATCGATAGCGGAAAGGATAAGGCAAGAACTTGAAGGAAAGGCTTGATGTACTTCTTGTAAAGAAGGGATTTTACCCATCACGAGAAAAGGGCAAAGACCGCTATAATGGCGGGACTTGTATTTGTTGACGGTCAAATAAGCGACAAAGCTGGTATGTCTATAAATACCGACTGTGATATTACCGTTAAGCAAGATTTATGTCCATATGTAAGCAGAGGTGGTCTTAAGCTTGAGAAGGCTATAGACTTATTTGATATAGACCTAAAAGATAAGGTATGCATGGACATAGGTGCATCAACTGGTGGTTTTACAGACTGCATGCTTATAAATGGAGCAAGCAAAGGTTTATGCTATTGATGTTGGTTATGGACAGCTTGCATGGAAGCTTAGAAGCGATAGCAGAGTTATAAATATTGAGAAATGTAATTTTAGGTATTTTGATCCGTCTAATCTCGATGAAGAAATCGATTTCATGAGTATGGATGTATCATTTATTTCACTTAAACTTATCTTTCCTGTTGCTGCAAAAACTACTTAAAGATGGAGGCTCAATCCTATGCCCTAGTTAAGCCCTCAGTTTGAGGCCGGAAGGAACAGGTGGGAAAAATGGTATTGTAAGAGATATCAAAGTCCACGAAGAAGTTATAGAAAAAGTCATTTCTTATGCGCAAGAAAATAATTTAATTGCTAAAAACTTAACATTTTCTCCAATTACAGGTGCAAAAAGGCAATATAGAGTATCTTTTACATCTTAACAAACAGAAAAAAATATAGGTTATAATAAGTCATATACAGACAATTTTAATGTCTCAGAAGTAGTCCAAATCTCTCATGCAGAGTTGGTATAAATTATCTTATATTATTAAAAGGAGCTGTGAGTTATGAAATTTTCTAACAGAGTGCAGGAGATGCAATTTTCGCCAATAAGAAAATTCAATCCTGTTGCCGCAAAGGTAAAAGAGCAGGGCAAGAAAGTTTATCACTTTAACATCGGACAACCTGATGTAGCAACACCAGAGTGCTTTATGCAGGCAATCAAGAGCTTTGATGAGGCAGTAATCAAATACGCTGAGTCTGGCGGATTGACTTCACTACAGGATTCAGTAATCGATTATTTCAAGCAGTACGACATGCATTACGACAGAAAAAGATATGATCGTTACAAACGGTGGTTCTGAAGCGCTAACAATGGCATTCCTAGCACTTGTTAACCCAGGTGAAGAAGTTCTTATTGCAGAACCATTCTACACAAACTACCATTCATTCTTGACAACAGCTGGTGGTAAGATTGTACCTATCACAACAAAGGCTGAGGATGGATTCACCTATGCAACAAGAGAGCAGATTGAGCCATTGATCAACGATAAGACAAGAGCTATCTGCTGTATCAGCCCAGGTAACCCAACAGGTAACGTTCTAACACTAGAAGAGATGAAGCTAATCGGCGAAATCGCTAAGGAACACGACCTATTTATAATCGCAGACGAAGTATATAGAGAGTTTGCATACGATGATCGTGAAGTAACATCATTTGGTATGATTCCTGAAATCGCTGACAGAGTTATCATCATCGACTCAGTTTCAAAGAGATTCTCTGCATGTGGAGCAAGAATTGGTCTACTTATCTCAAAGAACGAAGAGTTCATGAGCAACGTAATGAAGATTGCACAGGCAAGACTTTGCGTTTCAACTGTAGATCAGGTTGGTTCAGCTGAGCTATTCAAGCTACCAAAGTCATACTACGATGAAGTTAAAGCTGAGTACTGCGGAAGAAGAGATGCTGCATACGAAGAAATCATGAAGATTCCAGGAGCTGTATGCCAGGTTCCAGGCGGAGCTTTCTACATGACAGTTAAGCTTCCAATAGAAGACGTTGAGGACTTCCTAATGTTCATGCTAGAAGAGTTCGAAGATAACGGTGAGACAACAATGTTTGCACCAGCTGAAGGATTCTACGCTACACCAGGACTAGGTAAGGACGAAATTCGTATCGCTTACGTACTAAACAAGGACGATATGAGAAGAGGTGCTGAGCTAATCAGACTCGGTATCGAAGCTTACAACAAGAAGCTTGGTAAATAATGATTACGAGGGCAGCGAATCTTAGGTTCGCTGCCTAATTTGCTTATTAGACTATTTTGAGAAAGGTAATGTATGCCGAAGAAACTATCTCCGATGATGGAGCAATATTTTCAAATAAAGGACAACTATCAGGATTGTATACTTTTTATAGAGTTGGCGATTTTTACGAGATGTTTTTACGACGATGCTCTTGAGGCTTCGAGGGTGCTAGAAATTGCGCTCACAGGTAAGAACTGCGGACAAGAAGAACGTGCTCCCATGTGTGGAGTTCCTTTTCATTCTGCAGAAACTTACATTCACAAACTAGTCGATAAAGGATATAAAGTAGGTATTTGTGAGCAGGTTGAGGACCCAGCTACAGCAAAGGGTATAGTTAAACGTGACGTTATTAAAATTATAACGCCGGGAACTCTAACCTCACAGATGATGCTAAACGAGAACGAAAACAACTACCTAGCAGCTATATATTGCGATAAGACAGGACTTTCAATTTCCTATTGCGATATATCAACAGGTGAGCTTAGGACAACTGAGATGACTGCAGGTAATGACATATATAACGACATGATTAATGAAATCAGCCGTATTGGATGCAAGGAAATAATTGCAAATGAGGGCTTTGAGGAGATTTTTTCTAAAGAAAAACTCGCAGATGCTAGCGGTGCATATGTCCAGATAAAATCCGATAAATACTATTCATCAAAGGCAGCAAAATACATACTAGAAGAACTCCTAGGTAAGGGCGCATTTCTCGTTTCAGGAATTGCAGATAGAGAGCTTTGCCAAAAGAACTTAGGTGCTCTTTTAAGCTATTTGATGGAAACGCAGAGGCAAGGATTAAACCAGATAACAAGCTGCGTATATTTTGAGCTAAACGACCAAATGTCACTAGATAAAGCTAGTCTCCGTAATCTTGAGATTACAGAAACTCTGTATGATAAGAATGTCAAGGGTTCATTGCTAGGTGTTTTAGATAAGACAAAGACAGCCATGGGCGCAAGACTTATCAAGAAAATGCTCAGGGAGCCATTAAACGATGCAATAAAAATCAACGACAGACTAAATGCAGTAGAAGAAATCTACCTTGATCCGCTTCTTGAGAACGATTTAGTAGAATCGCTTAGGAAAATTTATGATTTTGAAAGACTTGCAGCAAGGATAGCAACAGGAACTGCAAACGGCAAAGACCTAATTGCACTTAGAAATTCAATAGCAGTCCTTCCAAATATCAAAAGCTGACTTATCAAGCACTGGTTCTAATCTTCTAAAAAGATATACACGATGGTATTTCAAATTTAGAAGATATAGCAGATCTAATAACTGAGTCCATATCCGAAAATGCTGGATTCACAATCAAAGAGGGTGGCCTTATTATCGATGGTTACTCTAAGGATTTAGATAATCTAAAGGCATCAATCAAAGATGCTAAAGCATGGATAGCAGGACTAGAAGCACATGAGAGAGAAAGAACAGGAATAAAAACTCTCAAAGTAGGCTATAACAAGGTATTTTGGTTATTATATAGATGTAACGCGTGCAAAATTCAGATTTAGTCCCAGAAGACTATATTCGTAAACAAACGCTTGTTAATAACGAAAGATATATAACTCCTGAACTTAAAGGAAACAGAAAATCTAGTTTTTAATGCCGAAACCAAAATAAATAAACTAGAGTATGAAATATTTGTTTCTATTCGTACGCAGATAGAGGCCAGAATTAAAGAAATACAGGACACATCAAGGGCAATCGCAATCTTGGACGTAATTTGTTCTTTCGCCGCTGTAAGCCGAAATTATGGCTATACAAAGCCTATTGTAGATAACAGTAAGGAGCTTGTCATAGAAGCAGGACGCCATCCTGTCGTAGAGAGGATGGAAGGCGGTGAGCAGTTCGTATCAAATGATACATATCTCAATGATACAGATTCTAGTCTAATGATAATCACAGGTCCTAATATGTCGGGTAAATCCACATACATGAGACAAAAATGCTTTTGATAGTTCTTATGGCTCAGGGCTGGCTGCTTTATTCCTGTGAAAGGGCAAGGATAGGAGTGGTAGATAGAATATTTACTAGAATTGGAGCATCTGATAATCTCTCAGGTGGTCAGTCTACATTCTTTGTTGAAATGAGCGAGCTATCATACATTCTAAACTGTGCAAGTGACAGAAGCCTTATAATCCTTGATGAGATAGGGTAGGGGAACAAGTACATATGACGGACTTTCAATAGCCTGGTCTTGTGTAGAATACCTCTGCAATGATAAAAACTCATATACGCACGCTCTTTGCAACACACTACCATGAGCTCACAGCACTAGAGGAGCAAATCGATGGCGTCAAGAATCTTAATGTAGATGTTTCAGAAGAGGATGGTAATATCGTATTTCTGCATAAGATTGTGCCTGGAGCAGCAAGCCGAAGCTACGGAATCCATGTTGCAAAGCTGGCAGGAGTTCCAAAGATTCTCCTAGATAATGCCGAAAATAAGTTAGCTGAACTAGAAGAGTCAGCTAGTGAAATAAACATATCAACAAAAACTACTACAGTTAGCGAAGATCAATTATCGCTATTTATGCCTGGTCCATACGATGAACTAGCTCAGAAAATAAAAAGAAATTGATATCATGCATTTGACGCCAGCAAAAAGCCATAGAAATAATTATGAAACTCAAGGATTCAATCAGCTAATATAATTATTTGATAAATAAAAGTATTAAATTCAGAGGCGAATATGATAAATATACTCACTAAAAAAATGTTGCCGATAAGATAGCAGCAGCGAGGTTGTAGATAGACCCTGTCTCCATAATCAAAGAGCTCACCGAAAATTCTATAGATGCCGGTGCCTCTTCAATTACTGTAGAAATACGTAGCGGTGGCAAAGAATACATTAGAGTTACAGATAACGGCTCAGGAATTGATTTTGAAGATACCGAAAAAGCATTTCTCAGACATGCTACTAGTAAGATATGCACGGCCGATGATTTAAGACACATAGAAACACTGGATTTTAGAGGAGAAGCCCTGGCAAAGCATTGCAGCTGTAACAAGAACGGAAATGCTAACACAAAAACTAGAGATTCCAAAAACTGGAACAAAGGTAGTTATACATGGTGGTGATATAGTAACAAGAACAGCTATAGGTTGCCCTGAAGGCACTAGCATAGTTGTAACTGATTTGTTCTATAATACGCCAGCTAGAGCCAAGTTCTTGAAGAGTGAATCTGCTGAGACTTCACTAGTCGTAGACCTCATATCTAGAATGGCTCTCACGCGCCCAGAAATACGCTTTAGCCTTATTAGTAATGGAAAATCGATATTTCGTATCACCTGGACTAGGAGAAAGGCTCAAAACGATTATTTCCGTCTATAAAGAGAGAGATTTTTAGGGATTTACTAGAACTTCACTTTGAAAGAGATGGAATTTCTGTAGAAGGATACATTTCTAAACCTTCACTATCAAAGAATAACAGAAGAAGCCAGTTCTTCTTTGTAAACGGCAGAGTTGTAAAGAGTAACACTATAGAAAAAGGGACTTAGTGCAGGGTATAAAGAGAGATTATTTGAGGACGCTATCCTGTAGCATTCATCTTTGTTCAAGTTGATCCCTGAAAAACTTGATGTAAACATACATCCTAATAAGAAAGAAGTTAGATTTGATGATGAAGTAGCTGTCAGCAGTGCTGTTTGTGAAGCTGTTATTCATGCACTTGCAAGCAATCAGGCCATGAGTGAGCCAAAGGATAGCCTTGTCAAGCTAGCAGAGAAAAATAAATGCACCAGAAGAAGAATTCAAAAACAAGTCAAAAAGGCAAAGAAAAAGAAGATGACTCCGAACAAATAAACATAAGAAGTTTATTGCAAAACCAAAAGAGATTTTTGAGTCAAAGTTCATTATTCCAAAACGAAGTTTCAGATGCAGTTATCAAAGATGGAGAAGATGAATATCAAAAGAAAGCAAGTGATGAATCAATTCTTTCCAGTAGAAATAAAACCCTATATCAGCAGAGCTAAAATCCTCTTCAGATAGTTCTAAGATCGAGCTTTGGCACGCCAGATTTGAAACTACAGTGCGAAGGCACCTTTTGATTTTTGATAATCTTAAACTTGGAGACATAATCTTTGGTACTCTCCATAAGTGCAAGCGATGATGACAATTTCTATTTGATTGACCAACACGCAGCTCATGAGCGTGTGAAACTACGAGAGTTTATAAACGCATATTTTTAGTAGTGAAAAACAGTCAAATTTTTACTACTACCTTTTACCTTTGATGCACCCTAACATTTTTGACTACAGATGATGAGGAATGGCTAAGTGCACTAAGTGCCATGGGCTATCTTATCGAAAGCTTTTGGTGAAAAACACCCTACATAGTAAAGGAAATACCTGAATTTGTAACTATTTCTGAAGCTGAAAGCTTTTGTTAACGACTTCATAGATAGCTTTGCTGAAGGAGTAAAGCTTAACAACACGATTGTAATTGATAAGCTAATTACAAAATCTTGCAAAAAGCGCTATCAAAAGCCCATGACATGATATCGCAAGAGGAGGCTGATGAACTTTTAAGGTCACTCAAGCAATGTCGCAATCCGTTTTTCATGCCCGCATGGAAGACCTACTTTTTGTGAGATTCAGTATTAGAGAAATAGAACGCATGTTCAAGAGGATAGTTTAACGAGGAAATATGAACAAGATAGTTGCAATTTGCAGGGCCTACAGCCGTTGGAAAAACAGCATATTCGATTGAAATCGCAAAAAGAAATTTGATGGCGAGATTGTTTCGTGCGACTCCATGCAGCTATATAAATACATGGACATCGGTAGTGCAAAACCCTAGTCCTGACGAGCTAAATCAAGTCAAAACATCATCTTATTGGCATCGTTGAGCCTAGCGAGATGTTTAGCGTAGCTAAATATAAGGAGCTTGCAAACGACGCAATTGATGACATTATCAGCAGAGGAAAGCTTCCCATCATTGCTGGTGGAACCGGACTATACCTTGATGCCTTGCTCTTTGATCTTGACTTTGCAGCAGCACCTAGTGATGATAGCCTAAGAGATGAACTATATAAAATAGCTGAAGAAAAGGGAAATCTAGAGCTTCATGCTATTTTGCAGGAATGTGATCCTTGCTCAGCACAGCGCATACATCCTAACAATGTTAGAAGGGTAGTAAGGGCTATAGAGCGCTAAAGTCAGGAAATAAGCTTAAGATTTTGCTAAAGACCTTAGCTTTAAACGACAAATATGAATTCATACTTATTGGCCTTAGAAGAGACAGGGAAGAGCTATATGATCGAATTAACAGGAGAGTTGACGTTCTTGTAAAAGAGGGACTATTTGAAGAGGTTAAGATGCTTCGTGAGATGGGACTTTCTGAGTCAGACATATCTATGAAGGGCATAGGCTATAAGGAAGTATTAGCTTATTTTGATGGGAAATACGATTTAGAGACAGTACAGACACTATCAAGAAAAACACGCGTCATTTTGCGAAAAGGCAAATCACTTGGCTTAAGCGCTACGATGATAGAAGTGGTTTGATCTATCAGAATCAAAGGATGATAAAGATTCTATCGAGGAGATAATTACATGGCTGGAAAAAGCTATAATCAGTAACAAGAGCAATAAACCAGATAATATAGTCATGCACGAGGCCGAAATCTACAGCAAATGCGAGGAATTTGAGGCTTTGATGCCTAGGTTTATGCGCAGTTTTTCATCTATCTAAGAGGAAATGTTCTTCCTATGACAAGACTCGCTATATCTGAGAGACATTAACTTCTTCTTTGAGTATCTTATCAATCAGACCGATTTAACTGGTGCAGAAAAAAAGTCGCTCGATATCAAAGCAAGTGAGCTTGCTGAGCTAAAAGGCTATGGATATAAATCTATTCATAGACTACTGCCGCCATTATTCTATTTTTGATGAAGAAAGCGGAAATACATATGTTTATGAAAATAGTAACAAGACCTTGGCTAGATCTTCACTATCGGTTATGTTCAAACAGCTTTTATAGGGACGAAATATTGCCCAAAGAACATCACAGATGGATTCGATCCTATAAAGGGTGCAAAAGCCGGAGAAAAGGAGATTAAAGCCCTTCAGGACGATGAGGTAATGCTCATGCTAGATGCTGTGACAAACGGCACTGGTCTAACAAAAGCAGGAATATAATTTTTGGAAGAAAACAAAGAAGAGGGATAAGGCAATTTTTGATGCTTTTTCATCACTTACGGACTTAGACTTTCTGAACTTTTGGCAGCTCAACATCGATTCCTTCTAATTTTAATAGAGGAGAATTCATAATCTATCGTAAACGCGGTAAGGAGAGCTACCATGCCGCTTAATAATTCAGTTAGCGATTGTCTCCATGACTACATAGATAACGAAAGACCAAAAAGAAGATACTCTCACGCCTGAGCACAAAACGACTCTATTTCTATCGCTACAAGGAAAGCGTATGACGGAAAGGCAGCTAAGGCAGCTTGTAAAGAAGTACACATCCATAGCTCTTCATACATCAAGAGACGGGGATACAGCCCTCACAAGCTTAGGGCTACAACTGCAACCAGTCTGATTGGAAGAGAAATTCCATCTACGACGTAGCTGCACTTTTAGATCACTGAGCAGGTTACGACAGCCCAGCTATGCACAGCACAAGAAGAATGTGAAGAGAAATCTCGTAAAATGAGATGGAATGGGAAGAAGAGCGAAAAGAAGGCAGCATAGATCAGACGAAAAACGAATAAGGACAATATTGTAAGAAAATGAACACAAAAACAACAAAAGATTTTTCTAATAGATAACTTTAAAAATAGACGAAAAATGTAATTGAGATTTCGTCAAAGAATGTGAGGATGAGCTCAAAGATCGATTTGAAGAACTAGATGAGATCACAGAATACAACCAGCTCAAAGGTTCTTAACGCCTTTCCAGAAAAACAGAATATCCGATAATCATTTTAATTGGAACACAGGCTACGGATACGATGATATAGGCCGTGATGCGGTCGAAAGAGTCTATGCAGATATCTTTCCACACAGAGAGTGCTCTTGTCAGAACCCAGATGGTCAATCGGAACTCATGCTCTTACAGTTACATTGTTTGGCATCCCTAAGGCCTGGAGATGAAATGATTTTACTGCACATGGCGGTCCTTACGATACTCTGAAGAAGTAATCTGGAATTAGAGGCTCCGCATGGGCTCTTTGATTGAATACGGGAATCAAATATAAGCAGGTTGAGTTAGATGTTGACAATAATATTAATATGGAAAACTCTTCGCTCTGCAATCACAGAAAAAACAGAAGCTTGTATGCATGCAACGCTCAACTGGATATAGCTGGAGAAAATCTATAGAGCTAGATCGAAATGAAGGAAGTTGCTGATTTAGTTCATAGCATAAACCCTGAAATTCTGAATTTATGACTGACAATTGCTATGGTGAGTTTGTAAAAAGAATTTGAACCTACAGATGTTGGTGTTGATGTAATTGCCGGCTCTTTGATAAAAATCCAGGTGGTGGTCTAGCACTCTCTGGTGGTTATGTATGTGCAAGCAAGGAAATCATCGATAGAATCGCATATAGACCTCACATGCCCTGGAATTGGCTCTGAATGCGGACTTACATTTGGACAGACAAGAAGCGTGACCGCTGGTATGTTCTAGCTCCAAGAGTTGTAAAATTCTGCTGTTAAAAGCAGCTATGCTTTTGCGCCAAGGTCTTTGAAAAGCTAGGCTTTGATGTATGCCCAGATTCAAGCGTTAAGAGAAATGATATCACTTACAGCTATATGTCTCAGAAGCGAAGACGGAGTAGTTGCCTTCTGCCAAAGGATACAGGCTGCAGCACCTATAGATTCACACGTTGTACCGCTCCATGGGACATGCCTGGATATGAGGATAAGGTCGTTATGGCTGCAGGTCTTGCTGTTCAGGGATCTTCATGAGCTCAGCGCAGATGCTCCTATAAAGAGAGCCATATAATGTGTATTTTTCAAGGCGGACTTACATATGAACATGCCAAGTTTGGAGTTCTAAAAGGCTGCAGATAGCATGTATAAAAAGGATTAATTAACTTATAATGAACAAAAAGAAGACAAAACAAAATTATAGCCATTTTAAAAGCTTTATACTTCTGCTCGAGTATTGTAATAGCAATTCCACTATATCTTTTTATATTTCAAAAGGATATGCTTAGAAGCTTCAAAAGTCTCAGCGATGTAACTGCATTTTTTAAATGCGCATCGCTCAAAGACTACGCCTCTTTACATTGGAATTCAAGTTGCTCAGATAGTTATGGCGTTATCAGGTCAATTCTTCCAAATTGCTGCAGGATATATGTTTGGCTTTTCCTAAAAACTCTGCTATTTTCAGTTATAGGTTCGTTTATCGACTCATTTATTTCATTTTACTCTAGCAAAGATACTCGGCAGGAATCTATCAAAAGTTCTATTTAAAAATCATAAAATAGAGAGCTATCTTGATCGTTTAAATAGCCAAAAGGCTATACATTGTATGTCATCTATTTAATTCCAGGTTTCCTAAAGATATAGTAGTATATAGCTGGAATATCAAATATGAAATTCAAACCATTTGTTCTTTTCTTTACTTGGAAGAATTCTGCTATGAGCATCAGCATCCTAGTAGGGACATTATATTATTCTAAGAACTATACAGCACTTGTAATAGTAATTGCTGTAGTGCTTATAATCTCAGGACTTTGCGTTTTCAAACGTAAAAAGAATCTCGAGCTATATGGAGAATCTATATAAGAAAGTATCAAAATAAAAACATATAAACATTTGTTCTTTTTATATTGACAGCGAACATTCATTCTGATATTATATAGAAAACAAAACAAATATTCGTTTTCTATGGAGGTATAGATGATGTTTTAACAAATATAAGTAAAAGCATAGAAACAGATTCATACTACAGTAGTACTTATTTTTACTAGTTATAGTGCGTTCAGCACAATAACGGTGCTATCAATGCTAGCGGTTCATCAGCAAATGTTTATGAGACAGTTACTGTTCAACCTGGAGATACACTTTGGAGCATCGCTAGAGAGACATATGGATGATTTCAGGATATTCGCAAATTTATCTACGAGATAAAGTAAACAACGTTTCTGCTGATACTCTTACCGCTCCAGAAACTGATGATTCAGCATAAGACTAAATATGCACAAAATAACGAGGTCTAATTTGCGTTTTAAGCGAGTTTTTAACTAATAAAGGGGTATATCTTTATACCTTAAGAAAATCGCCTAAAATCGCGTATATTCATAAACTCAGCAAATAGGGATATGCTACTATAAATATAAGATTTAAAAGGTTAGCAAGATACTAGGGATGAACAGTAAGCCTAAATCTATAACAGGCATTAATCAAATGAGCACAGAAACCATATGGATATATAAATATCCTGGTATTATAAAAGTATAAGGCTAGCTAATAATATCAATAAGGTAAAGAACCACACTTGCAAATATATTTCTTTTTACATGACGGAGTGAGATACAGCCAATGTATCTCATTTTGGTCTTTTATAGATAAAAGCTTAGAATACGGGCTCATGGTGCTGTAAAGGATAGCACACAATCCATATTTAAAATCATGTCTTAATCTATTTCCGTAAATTATGATTTTAGGAATAGATATATCAAATCCTTTCTCTATATTCCACTATATGCGTCTAGGGTTTTTCCGCAAAATGAAGAAAAGCCCTATTGCTAAGGCTTTCTCTTTGGTAGAAATTTATATGTTTGTGATTGAATAAAGATTATATTTGTTTTATAAAATGTTTAAAGTATTCAACTGCTGATTCAAACATTCTCATATCGAAGTTTCCTGAAACATTCTTATAGAGATTTTTCCTATACGCTCTGAATGAGCCATCTTTCCAAGTACCTACTATCTGGAGATGTTATACCTTCAATTGACTGATATGAGCCGTTAGATTGAACTGAATGTCTGCACTTACATTTGCGTCAAATCAACATATTGCGTTAATATTTGTCCGTTTTCAACAAGCTGCTTTATTAGTTCATCACTAGCTATAAATCTTCCTTCTCCGTGTGAAATTGGAGTTGTGAATATATCGCCAGGCTTTGTTTTGACATCCAAGGAGACTTATTTGATGCAACTCTTGTGCGTATTAGCTTTGACTGATGTCTAGCAATCTCATTGAATGTAAGCGTTGGAAAATCAGCATCTACATCACATATCTTGCCATATGGAACAAGTCCCAAGTTTAATCAGTGCCTGAAATCCATTGCATATACCTGCCATTAAACCTTCTCTCTTATCTGTCAGTTCAGACAGCATCATAATTTCTGGATTTCTGAAGAATACCAGTTATAAACTTACCTGAACCATCAGTTCATCACCGCCGGAGAATCCTCCAGGTATAAAATATCATCTGTGACTTCTTTACTTTATCAGCAATCTTCTACTGAACGCATTACATGCTTAGCACTTAGATTCTTGATTATAAAGATTTCAGGTTCTGCCCTGCAGCTTCAAATGCCTTTGCTGTGTCATATTCACAGTTTGTTCCAGGAAATACGGAATAAGAACCTAGGGTTTTGCTATTCCCCATAGTTTTTGTGAGTTCTCTCACCTACTGAGTAGTTAAATGTCTCAAGCTTTTGATGCCTTTGGTTCAATATTGCAAGGATAAATCGGCTCTAGCTTTCCTTCGTATATTTTTCTAGCTCATCAAAAGGTAGAACTTTTATCTTTCAAGATAGCTTATTTTCTTACAGTTGTTTCACCTATCAATACTTGCATTTTCTGGGATTTTCACTCCATCTGCAAGACTCTAGTACAAAAGCTTCCATATTTTACATGAGAACATCTGTTCTAGTTCATATGTGTCTTCGTATTTAAATCCTAGGCCATTACCTATACACATTTTGAAGATAGCTTCAGCAACACACTGCCTCATGCAAGGAGTGTATGCACTTAGTACTTTTCCCTCTCTCATCAAATCATTTACCTGAGTAGAGGTCTTTAATGATTCTCCATTTGGAAGTGCGTTATATCACAGCATGGTGAAAGTAGCACAACCTTATGGGCTGCACCCTTAAATTCAGGACTGATTATTTTATCTGTATTTTTCTGTTGTTACGGCAAAGCGAAACAAGCGTTGGAGGTACATCTGAATCTTCAAAAGCTCCACTCATTGAATCCCTTACCTCCTATAGCTGCAATTCCAAGGTTCTTCACGAGGCTGCAAATGAACCTAATAGAGCTGCAAGTGGTTTACCCCATCTGCTACCATCTAGTCCAAGTTTCTCAAAGTATTCTTGGAAGCTTAGATATGTGTCATCTAGGCTTGCACCTGTAGCAATGAGTTTTTGATACAGACTCTACAACAGCTAGGTATGCACCCTTATATGGGCTTGCTTCAGATATCTTAGGATCAAAGCCCCACGACATTAGCGAGCAAGTATTACTGAATGACTTCTCTGTAGATATAAAGATTTACCATTGCCTGAATAGGTGTTCTCTGTCTCTTTCCACCGAAAGGCATGAGCACGCTTCCAGCCCGATTGTGGAGTCAAAAGCGCTCTGATAGTCCTCTCTTTGAGCAGATATTTAAATCTCCAAGAAGGTGCTTATATGCTGTTTCAAGTCATCTGCATGCTCGAATACTATCTTTTTCTGAGGTGGAACAGTAATATCTATGTGTTTTTCTGCACCATTTGTATCTAGGAACTCGCGTGAGATGTTTACTATGCTCTTACCATTCAATTTATCTTTAGATATGGCTCTTCTGTGACTTCTTGCAACTATGCTCGCTTCGAGGTTTTCCTGCTCAGCAAGCTCACAGAATCTCTTAGCGTCTGCCTTATCAACTACTACAGCCATTCTCTCTTGAGATTCACTTATAGCTAGCTCAGTTCCGTCAAGTCCATCGTATAGGTACATTATTTAGATTTATATCAAGACCATCATAAGCTCACCGATGCAACTGATACCGCCTGCACCAAAGTCGTTACAGCGCTTTATAAGCTTTGATGCCTCAGCATTTCTAAATAATCTCTGACTCTTTCTCCTCTGGAGCATTACCCTTTTTGAACTTCAGCACCGCATGACTCAAGTGAGTTTTCGGTGTGAGATGATGATCCAGTAGCACCACCGCAGCCATCTCTTCCTGTCTTACCACCAGAAGAATTACAAGGTCACCAGGGCTGGCCTTTCTCTTCTAACATTTTCTGCAGGGAGCTGCAGCTATAACTGCACCTATTTTCCATTCTCTTAGCAGCATATCCTGGGTGATAAAAGCTCGTCTACCATGCCTGTTGCAAGACCAATCTGGTTTCCGTATGAACTATAACCGCGCTGCTGTTGTAACGATTTTTACGCTGTGGAAGCTACCTTTATGGTCTTTTTCTGTAGGCTGAAGAGGATCGGCTGCACCAGTTACTCTCATTGCAGGAAATGCTTATAGCTTCTACCTGAAAGTGGATACTCTTATAGCACCACCAATACATGTTGCTGCGCCACCAAATGGTTCAATTTCTGTTGGATGGTTATGTGTTTCGTTCTTAAAAAGAAGTAGCCATTTTTCTGTTCTTCCATCGATTTCAACGTCCATCTTAACTGTGCAAGCGTTGATTTCTTCGGATTCGTCAAGCTTTGATAAAAGTCCCGTTGACTTTAGATACTTAGCAGCGATAGTGCTCATGTCCATTAATGTAATAGGCTTTGTTCTGCCAAGTTCCTTTCTTGTCTCTATATAGTCTGCATATATCGTCTCCGCATCTCCGTCTTCAAACTTAATGCTATCAATTGTTGTGTTAAATGTTGTATGACGGCAGTGATCTGACCAGTATGTATCGATTACCTTAATCTCAGTTACAGTAGGATTTCTCTTCTCTGATTCAAAGTACTTGCGGCACATTTCAAGGTCAGCGATGTCCATGGCTAGACCGTTTTGACGAATAAAATCCATAAGATCATTTCTGTTCATGTCAATGAAACCATCTCAAAACTTCAACCTCTGTAGGGTATCTCGTAAACTACCTTTAAGGTTTCGAATTCATCCATAGATGCAAGTCTTGATTCCACTGGATTTATGACGTATGACTTAATTTTATCTAGCTCTGCTTCACTTAGCTTTCCTTTGATGATATATACTTTTGCTGAGCGAACTAGAGGTCTTTCGCCCTTGCTTGTAATCTGTATGCACTCAGATGCAGAGTTTGCTCTCTGATCAAATTGTCCTGGGAGAAATTCAACTGCAAATACGCTCTCGTCTTCACCATAGCATAGCTTACTTGATGCTGTATCAACCTGAGGTTCTGAAAATACTGTGTTAATCGCTCCATCAAAAGATTTCCTTGCTGCAACCTTCAACATCATAGCGATTAACAACTCTTACCTGCTCTACTGATTTTAGCTGAAGAATATCAACTAGCTCGCTACGCAAGCTTTCTGCTTCGTGTGCGAATTCGTTTTCTTTTCGACATATACTCTATATACCATCTTATTCCTCCAATGCTTTGAGCGCTCTTGCTCTATATCCTTGCGATAGTATGCGTCTTTAAAATCAACATGCTTTGCTTGCTCATATGCTTTATCAATTGCACCTTTGAGACTATCATCTATTGCTGTGATTCCAAGCACTCTGCCTCCAGATGTAAGAAGCTTACCATCCTTTAAAGCTGCACCTGCAAAGTATAAATTGTCGATATCACCTTTTATTTCGATTTCATAGCCCTTGCTATCTTACTGGATATCCGCCTGAAGCGATTACTAAGCAGCATGCGTTTTGATCTGCAAATTCTACCTTACAATCCTCAAGTCTCTCCTCGGTAACAGCCTGCATGACCTCTAGCAAATCTGACTTTAGAAGAGGAAGAACTACCTGTGTTTCTGGATCTCGAATCTACGGATTATGTTCGATAACCTTAGGTCCATCCTCTGTTAGCATGAGCCCAAAAGTACAGGCGGCCTTTTGAAGCTTCTTCCCTCTGAATTCATGGCTTTCAATGCTTGGTATAAATATTTCCTTCATGCATCTATCTGCTATTTCATCTGTATAGTATGGATTTGGAGCAATTGTTCCCATTCCACCTGTATTCAGCCCCTAAATCACCATCTAAAGCTCTCTTATGGTCCATTGAGGAAATCATTGGCTTTTACAGTCTTTCCATCTGTAAAAGCTCAAAACAGACACCTCTGGGCCTGTGAGAAACTCTTCAATGACAATATGATTTCCGCTATCTCCAAAGACCTTATCTTCCATCATGGATTTTATTGCAATTTTTGCTTCATCATATGTTTCAGCAATGATTACACCCTTTCCAGAGCAAGACCATCAGCCTTAATAACTATAGGCATTTTCTGCTTGCTAACGTACTCGAATGCCTTGTTCATATCACTGAATATCTCGTATTTTGCTGTAGGGATATTGTACTTTTTCATTAATTCATAGAAAAAGCCTTGCTTCCTTCGATTATTGCAGCAGCTTTATTTGGGCCAAAGCATGGAATTCAGGTCTGAAAGCAAATCAACAAGACCTCAGCACAAGAGGATCGTCAGGCGCAACAACAGCATAGTCAATTTTGTTTTCTTTCGCAAATTTCACTACACCATCAAGGTCAGTAGCTGCGATATCAACTTACAGGTTGCATCCTTTGCAGTTCCACCGTTTCAGGTAGTGCAAATATTTCTTCTACTGCTGGATTTTTCTTTTTAGTTTTTGATGATGGCATGTTCTCTGCCACCTCCACCTACAACTAACAGCTTCATTTCTATCTCCTTATTAGTGATGGAACAATCTCATTCCTGTAAATACTGTTACCATATTATATTTATTGCAAACTTCTATGACATTGATCATCTCTGACAGATCACCTGGTTCAGCAACATACTTAACGCTGACTCTTTGCTGCTCTTTCGATATTATCTCAAATGGGAAGAGGCATCGCTTGCAAGTGAAACATCTTTGATGCTGTCAAGATACTCTCTGCTCTTCAAATGTAAATACCTCTGGTTTTTCTGTGAAAATGTCTTCCATATGCCATCAGTAGTACATCTTCCGGATATTTACCAAGGTAAATGTCAATACTGTTATCGCGCTCAGGTCTTCTATATCATCTCTGAAAGGTTTCATAACCTTTGGTGACTGGCGTAAATGCCAGAAATCAGCCTTTTCTCCAGCCAGTCTTGTGCAGTGAATTCTAGACTGCTGGCCAGCTCCTATACCAATTGCCTGTCCATCCTTAGCAAAGGCAACTGAATTTGACTGAGTATATTTTAGACAAATCAAAAGCAACTGAATAGATCGCGCTGCTTCATCATAGAACCTTGTTTTCAGTAACAATCTTCTCAAAGCAGGAGTCATCAACCTTATAGTTATTTCTATTCTGAACAAAACTGATTCGTAAACCTGCTAGTTTCTCTTTTCCTGTGTGTGGTAGTGGTTGGATCTATTTTGATGATGTTATAGTTACCATTCTTCTTTGTCTTTAGTATTTCAAGAGCCTCTCTGAATATGAAGGTGCAATAAATTCCATCTGAAACCTCTCTTTAAAAATACGTGCAGTAACTGCGTCACATTCATCCAGAAAGTGCAACAAAAATCTCCGAAAAGAACACATTCTTTCTGTTCCTCTTGCACGTGCATAAGCTGTAGCTATAGGAGAATCATCAAGTCCTCTATATCATCAACAAAACAGGCTTTCTAGCACATCGTCCATCTTTCACTGCAACAGCTGCAGAGGTTGAACATATGTGTAAATGAAGTTGCTGCTGGAAGTCCTATCGCTTCCTTAGCTCTTTTACAAGTTGATAGCTATTAAAAAGCATCTAGAAGTTTATATCCTGGTCTTCCGTTTAGTATTTCTATGGGAAGATCGCTTCCATCTTCCATGAAGATGCTAGCATCTGACTGATTTGGATTGCATCCGTATTTTAGCTGAAAAAGACTTCATTGCTTACCTCCCAAACTTGTTGATTATGCGTTCTTCAACATTTCCACCATCAAAAATCGGAATACCTTACATAAAAGTGAAATCTTATTTTCGCTATCTAGAGCTTTCCCAAATTGAACTAGCAAAAGTATCGATATCTTTTCTATTTCATGTCTTGTTGGCTCTCCTCAAAGCTTGAAGCGGATTACCATCCTGCACATGTGTGAATCAAGTGACCGATTCCTGGAACTGATGAATACTCAAAGAAGTTTCTTTGGCAAGCTTCATTATCTGCATCTTCTCGCTCAAAATGCTTAGCTTATGCTTGAAACCATCCTTTGCATGCTCAACAATACCGCTGATTCTGGGAGTATAGTTTGGTGCATCTGGTTCATATTCCTTGTTCTTAGTGCATCCTCAAAAGCTCTTTCCATCAGCTAGGAAATCATAAATAGTATCAGTCTGATCGCCATTTGTAACTATGAGATTCTGGCCTGCTTTCTTACAGGGTAGTATATTATCAAAAGATGGATGAGTAACCTTGCTCTCATCAAAAGGCTTGATCATTAAATTCTCTCCGTCCTTGACAAATACTCTGTTACGGCTGTTATCAGAACGTCCCATTATAAAGTACGCACTTACACATTTTTGATTGCCCGTAGTTTCCGATTACTATGCCTCTTCCGCAGTAGGAGAGTTTCCCGCTAATAGACTTGCTTTTACTCCGATTTTATTCATTTTATATTTCTCCATTTTTATCATGAGCGCAACATTCTCAACTGCCTGAGGTAGTATTATATGTTCCGCCTCTGCCATAACTCTCTTTTTGTAAATCTTCAGCCGTATCGCCTTCGTGAACTCTTAGAGCTTTTTGATCTATAATCTCTTCCACCATCTGGGATTTCATTAACCGATGAACAGTAGCTCCACCGACTTTAACTCCATATTCAAGAGCTTTTCGTGAACCTTAAGCCGCAGAAGCTCCTTGCCACAAAATGATGGAATCAAAGAAGGATGAACATTTATCATTCTATTGCTATATAGCTTACAAAAGTCTTCACTCAAAAATCCTTTAGATATCCTGCAAAACAATAAAATCAATTTCTAGGCTTTTTAGCTTTTCAACAAGTCTTTGCTCATCTTCTATGATAAAAGTCTCTATATCATGTGCCCCTCTCAGTGCATATGCATCCTTGTTATTAGATGCAACTAGACAAATCTCTGCGTTCTTGGATGCTTTCACCGCACTTTATCAAGTATTGCCTGGAGATTGGTTCATCCTCCGGATACAAAGACTGCTACCTTTGCATTTTCGACTAGCATATGTCTACACCTTTCATCCGATTTTGATATAGTTCCAAGAACATAGGCATCTTCACCGTTTTCTTTTAGGACTTTGATAGTTTTATCAATGTCGTCTTTTGATACTATGATTGTCATGCCAACACCCATATTGAAAGTATTGAACATATCACGCTCAGGAATATTTCCTTCCTTTTGCGATTAAATCAAAGATAGGAAGCACTTTGATGTCTTCTCTCTTTCATTACTGCACTCAAGTCCCTCTGGAAGGCTTCTTGGAATATTTTCATAAAACCACCACCTGTTATGTGTGCAATTGACTTAACCTTAACTTCCTTGAGAAGTGTGAGAACTGACTAACATAGATTTTTGTTGGTGTCAAAAGTACCTCGCCTATTGACTTTCCTCCAAGCTCAGGGAAGCAGGCTTTGATATACTGCACTTTCATCAAAAACTCTCTCACAGAGAAAAACCATTTTGAATGAACTCGGATGATGGAAGTGCAATCAGTACATCCTTCTTTAACATTGTTCTTATCTCAGAACATTTTTCTTATCTACAATGCCTACTAAATCCAGCAAGGTCATACTCATCTTCTGGATACCTGTGATTTTCAGCTGTCTCTCCTCCAACAAGAGCTGACTCAGATTGACACATCCATCAGCCACACCCTTAACAATCGCAGCTATCTTTTCAGGATTGTTCTTTCCACAAAGCTAGTGTAATCGAGAAAGCAAAGAGGCTTTGCACCAACGCATATAATATCGTTTACACACATAGCTACAAGTCGATTCCAACTGTGTCGTGCTTATCTAGAAAAAAGGCCATCTTTAGCTTTGTTCCAACTCCATCGGTTACTGCTAACCAAAACAGGCTTTTTCCATTCCTTCTGTATCTAGCTCCATAAGTCCATAAATCCACCAACATCAGATGGCTACCGAATACCATTGTTTTAGCTATATGCTGCTTCATCACTTTCAACTGAACGATACCCTGCAGTTATATCTACGCCAGCTTCCTTATAGCTATTGCTGAAACTCTTTGACATATCACACACTCCTATTGTTTGACCCTAAATATGTTCTTCATTATCGCTTATATGTTTCTCAAATATAAACTTTTCGTCTCCGTCTGGAATATTTGTTGGATATTCTCCATTGAGAACAGCTGACAGTATCCAGTGTTCTTCTGACTTCCCTATCAGCATGTTAAGGTGATTAACATCTAGATATCCAACGCTTTCAGCTCCTACTACTGATGCAATCTCATCTAAACTGTGCTGACATGCTATCAGGTTTTCCTTTGAACTTGCATCTGTTCCATAGTAGCATGGATACTGTGAATGAGAGGTGCAGAGATCTAACATGAATTTCCTTTGCTCCTACCTCACGGAGTAGTCCTATGATTCTTGCTATTGTAGTTCCTCTTACAATGGAGTCATCAACTACACAACTCTTTGCCATCAACTGTATCCTTTACAACATTTAGTTTACTCTATTCTATCCTCTCGATTCTTTTTGACCAGGAGCAATAAAGGTTCTTCCTATGTATTTGTTTTTGATAAATCCTATTCCATATGGAATTCCAGACTGCTGTGCATATCCAATCGCAGCATCTAATCCTGAATCAGGAACACCTATTTCAACATCTGCCTGAACTGGATGTTCCATTGCAAGACTTGATACCACTGTGACCTTCGCGAACACTCTTCGATTACTGAATCTGGTCTTGCAAAGTATATGCATGCATATTTTATGTGGTTCTTTATTTGTAGTCTGCTGATGGATCTTGTTCCATCCTTATCAATCCAAAGATTTCACTGGCTCTATCCCTGATATACTCGACGTTTACAGTGTTTAGCGCATATGTTTCAGAAGCACCTACATATGAACCATCGCTTCTCTGTCCGCGAGCAAAGATGGGTCATCGAACATGGGTTAAACTTGCAGACATGACAATTAAGGGTAGGCACTCTAGCCTCCATAGTTCTATCCTATCATAGTTTTGTGGAATCGCAAGCGATTCTCTCCTGGTTATTAGATATGCAGATTACTTCTGTATCTGTTGTAGTGTAAAATAGACCCCTGTGTCTCAAGAGCTACGTGCTCAAAAAGAATTTTCTAAGATTTGCGTTGGAGCAAGAGCCATACAGCCCTTGTGATGATTTATAACTATAGGCTGAGAGTTAAGTCTCCTATTTCTCCTGTAGTACCATAGCGTACATGTCCAACTGCCATGTTTCCTTCGCCTGGGTCCTCTAGGATACTTTGAGTAAAGACATCGTTTTACAAGACCGGTATCCTTATATGTCTTGAGAACACCGTCGTCATTAACTACAATTCCGTAGTTTTCCTGTCCCTCTGTGTTGAAGAGCAAAAGTCCGTAATGTGACTGGTCTTTGCAAGGTCACTTTTCTGGTGAATATACGCCGAAAGCCTGCATTCTTCCTTAATCGCTCATTTATCTTCCTCCGAATTTGGCTTCTATTGCAGCATTTTTCTTAGTACTTTTTCCTTATCCTCTCTCTCTTTTGGATGAGCATTTTGCTTAGATTATCATCGCTAAGGGCAAGGATTTCTGTATGCTTTGAAAGCGGCGTTCTTTCGATCATCAATTGCAACTGTTGCAACAGGTATTCACTGAGCATCCGTGCTGTAGAAAATAGGCATCTATTCCGTCTAAAGTACCTGATTTTACGAATTCCGATTACTGGAAGCGTTGTATTTGCGGCAATAGCTCCTGCTAGATGAGCTGCTTTTCCTGCAGCGCAGCGATAACTACTCCAAAAATTGTTATCGATTGCATTCTTTGTAAAATCGTGAACTACCTCGGTGTTCTGTGTGCTGACAAACGTGAACCTCAAAAGGTACATTGAACTCGTTATGTTAGAGTATGCTGATTCGACTACTGGCAAAATCGTCATCAGAGCCCATGATTCTACTACTTTTTCATTTAAACCACCTCATGCATAAAATATCAAAATTCATCTTTATAATAAAAATTTAGCACATTAAAAAGAGGCTTCAAGATTCGTTCAGATAATATGAAGTTTTTCTAAGTGAAGTTTTAGGCCTTAAAACCTAAATACACGAACATTAATATCAATAAAAACTATATTGTATTCGTTTTGGATATGATTATCGAAAGCTAGAGCATGCTTCCTTTACTATCTAGATAGCTCTGCATGATGATAACGGCAGCTTGTTTATCCACATATTTTCTTTCTATCTTCTCTTCTTGCATTTCCTGCTATCAAAAACATTCTCTGAAAAGCTTGTGTGTAAATCTCTCATCCTGCCATACGATTTCAACATCTGCAAGAGCGTGCTTCTCATCTTATTCTCTAACTGTTCGAAAACTCTCTAACCTTCTCGGTTTGAATGCTATCAGTTCCATTTAAATTCAGAGGAAGTCCAATTACTACAGTGTCACAGTCATATATTCCTTTAATAGTTCAACAACTTTTCCTGTATCTTTCTTTATTCCTATTCTTTCTATTGTCATAAGTCCCTGGCCTGTAGATTCCTAGCTTTGTCGCTTAAAGCTACTCCAATTGTCTTATCACCCTACATCAAAGCGCAATCTTTTCTTCTCATTTCTTTTCTCTAACTCTTATGTGTCAAAAATACTGGGACAAAACCCGCCGAAACACTATTATTTGTTTTAGATACTCTTTTAGGATTTCTTCAACCAATCGTCTCTATCGATACGGCTTATCATCATACGAGCATTGTTGGCTTGCTATTATATGAAGGATCGCTTCGAAAGAATGTAACCAACCATCTGTGGTCGATTCCATTATATCCTCTTTCTTCTAATATACTTTCATAGACATCTTTCACAAAACTTCCTTGGTGAGTTTTCCTGTGCCTGTTGTCTCAAACATTATAGTCTTTCTTTCCATCGTGTGCCTCTATGTAGTTATATCGTTATTGTTACTAGCTGAATAAATTTTCTGCAAGCACAGCTTTCGTCAAGCTTTGATATATCCTTTGCTCCAGCCTGAGCCACATTAGCTTTTCACCGCACGCCACCGCCGCAAGCTTAGCTGCTACTTCATAACTATCTTGCCAGCATGGAATCCAGCCTCTACAAAGGTCATCGCTACGCGACTAAAAGCACTTGCGCACTACGCCATCTACTGCGGCCAAATATCCCTGGCCACATTATTTTGGATTCTTTCTTTATGTCATCTGCTGGGTTCTAGCTCTCCACCATCCGCTTAGAATCAAAATTTCTTTGTGATCGCTGGTTCCATTTACATCCTTTGCTTCACTGCAAAAAGTGATGTTGCTGCATTTCAAGCTGTGCTAAAAACTCAACCATAGCTCATGCCTTAGATTCTTTAGCTCCTCCAGATAATGAAACTATGTCCTTGTTCTTTAGCGGTGCATGTGCACTGTAGTTCCAGCTGAAACCAGTGTCTATAACCTCGCCACTAGCTTATTTGCAGCCTCTAATCATATACTGCGCATAAACCAGATTACAGCCTCTATTCTTCCCAACGCCTGATGCAACGCTGAGCTCAGATAGGCTTAAAGCATCCGATTTCTCCAGTGTTATGTGCGATGTGGCACCTCCACAAAAAGCTCAAATGCGAAGTACCACAGCTTACCATGCAGACATGTATCACCATACTTTTCACCAAAAGTGCCATCGCGCCTTATGTAGCTGTCCGCTATATCAGTCTCTAGTCGTTTCCAACATCTTCAAATCATGTGGTTTCTTCATTTACCTATTGCCTCAGCACTTCTTGAAGCTGTTGTTCCTTTGTTAAGGCCCTCAAAGTGGGTGAAAATCAAATCTTAGACTGTTCTCATTTACGAAAATGAACCTGCTGCCTGCTGAATGTGCTACTCCGACAACCAGCACGAAGTACCTTATGTAGCAGAGTAGGTTGCCGTATGCCTTGGTTTCTTGCAACCCTGTTCCTTCTCACTCCATCAACAAAGCATGATACACGTGCTTATCTGCTAGGAGAGCTTACCATCAGAATCTCTGCTTCACGCAAAATGCTCCCGTTTTGCTTGCTAACAGATTGCTAACACTGTAGCCTTAAATCCATCTGCTTCAATAGCAGCATCAGCTGAATAGATCATCCACCGCCTTCAGCATAAAATAGCGTTGTCTGGTCGAGATAAATTCTAACAGTTTCACCCACGATCGGTAGAATCAACTTCATTGCTCGCAGACTTAAGAATAGCTCAAAACCTTAGAGTCACTAGTCAAGTAGTATGATATCCACACAAACTTTGTCTCCAGGAACATCTACTGCTGTAACAACTTCCTTCCAGCCTTCTTCATCCTTCAGACTTACGGCCAGCTCTTGCCCTGTCGCTTCTGCTTTTCCCTGCCATGCTTGCGAAGCCATCCTTGTCGGCTGTGATCATTCTCTAAAGAGTATTTTCTTCTACTGGCAGTTCTGGTGGGAATCGTACGTGTCATAGAGAGCTTAAACATCTTCTCTCCGTCAGAAAAGTACAGTCTTACCCTCATAGCTTCATCTCATCCGACATATCCTTGGGAGACCATATCTATACCCTGCTACTGAATTGTAGAAAGAACTATCTCTTCCTCAACAGCTATAATCTTCTTAATGAACTGCTGCTTCTCAACTAGTTCAGGATAGCACTTCGCCCGATACGCGATAACTCTGTCAGCCATATCAGAAAGGAATCTGCGTTAATGCGTTAGATTGCAGTGTCTTGCAGCTCTTCGTATGATTCTTCTTAGAACGTAGCCGTCATCCTTCATTGGATGGAGATGATTACCATCAGCAATCGTAAAAATACCATCGAGCGTGAGTGATGTAGTAATTCCTAACCATGATGTCTGTTTTCTCGGTGCCAGCTTCCTCATGTTAGTTCCTGAACAGCTCAAGAACGCCCTGAAGGATATACTGAATAGTATCTATATCAAATATGGATGCAACACACCTGCATAATACATGCTGATTCTCTCAGACCCAATTCCCGTATCGATGTTTTGGATGCTCGAGTTTGCTGTAGCTACCATCACCTCTTCCTTGGAAAACTGTGTGAAAACATGGTTTAGCTCAACATGTCTATCGCATTCACAACGAGGCTTACAGTCTTCTCCTATCGCATCCGTATTCTTCACCTCTATCAAAATAGATTTCCTGAACATGGACCGCATGGACCTAGACCGATTTCCCAAAAGTTATCTTCCTTACGCCCTGAGTACTTACTATTCTCTCAACTTGGGCGTCCAAGCTTTTCCCAAATTTTCTCAGCCTCTGTCGTCATCCTCGTATACTGTTGCCCCAAATTTTATCAGTTGGAGAGCTCCAAAACACTAGTTATGAATTCCCATCAAGGTTAGGGCTGCTCCTTGAAATAGTCACCAAAGGGAAGTTGCCTAGCATCTCATGTACCATGTCTTGATGTGATGCAACGTTTTCGATATCACCTGTTCCTGATACACTTCACGACGTATAGTCATTCTCCTAGCGGTGGTGTATCAAAAGTCCTACCAGTATCTCTTCAAGTCTTAAGCACCTGAAGTTTATAATAAGCAATGAGTTTATCGTTTTGGGGAACTAATGAGGCGCTCGCTGCATAGTGTCCACTTACTATACATAAATCCCTAAAAAGATTTTCTTATCTCGTTGAGTCTCTTTTCTACGCAAGGTTCATTCCTCCCTGTCAAATCTATCCTTAAAGTAGTATCACTTTTCGCATCTTAGTACACTGTAAAACTGTATGAGCCTTTCAAAGTTTCTTTTGCAATTTTTAAATCAACGAGGCTCTGAGATACTTATACGAAAGCTTAATCTTGGGTTCTGTGCCAGAAGGTCTAACAATAAAAGTGCTCTTAGATTCCAAAGTTCTCCTTAAGCAAAACATCAGCCTGTAGAGCGTTCCAGTCTCATCCTTCAAAGAAATCTATACGCTCATCAAAACTAGCTATCTCAGAAAGCTCATTCATTCCTAAAACCGTCCATTCTCAACCCGCACAAATCTACTTTTCACCTTCTATGCCCTCAAAAGACATAAAGTTTTTCTATACGCTCTATTGGCCTTCCATAGACAGCATTTATCTGATTTAGCCTTTCAAATGAGTCGATGCCCTCAGCCTTGTGCCTGAGCAGCCATGCAGGCGATAAGTAAAAGCTGTGCCACTGTCCATCCTTATCACATATAGGCGGCGATACAAGAAATCGTTACTCCTCCTCGTAACCAAAAGGAAATACTTGCCCTCTACACCATATTCTCTTGGTCCTGCAATAATCTCACCGATTATATTTGGATCCAGTTAGAGTATGCAAACCTCTATGTACCATTTTCAGTCAGCAAATTTTATCTATGAAAGGAATTGAGAAGATACTATGCTTCTTATACAAATTGAATCATGCATGTTTTCTGTCTAAATCTGCAGAGGAAAGTCGAAAAGTAAAATTCCTATTTGATTACCAGTTAGATTAACCTTCATACCATCGCTTACAAGCGCGCATCCAATTCTATCGCAATCAGGATCATGTTGCAGTACGTATGTCCGCCTTGCACTCATCTAAAGTCACCAAAAAGCCCTCTGTATATGCGCTCATGTTCTCAGGATTTGGAGAGTTGCAAAGTCGGAAAGTTAGAATCCGGTTTTTCCTGCGGTTGTAACAGTGCTTATATTATCAAAACCACTATCAGAAAGTACGCCTTGCATATTTAAGTCCTGCTCCATTTAACGGAGTATAGACTATATGAAGGGCTGATTTAGCGCATCCTGACTTATTCCTTTGGGTTCAAGTGAATTAATGCTTTGTATCGTTTTAATCTCATCATCAAGCATGATTTATGTTTGGATCATCTACCATCTACTTCGTCAAAAGTAATCAGCGTTCTGCTCCTTTAGAATAGAGTCGAGTTCGCTCGATTATCTGATAGCCTCCGTAGCTTTCCGGCAAACCTTATAACCATTGTAAAGCTGCAGGATCAGCGACTCGCCGTAATCATCATTCCGCATGGTCACATGAAAGCTTAGTAATCGCATAGACAAGTACAGGAACGGGCGTAAGTTCTCTGAAGAGGTATGCCTTTATTCCCAGCTATGCGACATCAAATCAGCTGTCTCACGTGCAAATCTAGATGAATTTTTCGGCTATCACTTGGGAAATGACAACTGACTTACTAGCTCTGATTTTATTGACATGGCTAGCTAAAAGCAAAGATTGCTTCTACGCAAAACATAGGTGTTCTAAACGATTTGTTCCAGCACCTAAATGCACCACACCCGCATTTCAGATGTTCCAAAATCAAGCTCCTTGTAAAAGCTTTCATTAGTTCTTCAACAGTATCAGCCTCGTCAAAAGCGAGCTCTTGCTTTATCTCTTCATCGCTTGCATAGTCAATCCATCTTATGTTCATTTGGGAATATCGGCTTGAATTTCCATTTTCCTACCCTTACAAAGAATCACGCTTAGTGCACCTGCACTGCCGCTGAGTGCTCACTAAAATTTTGTATTCTTCGATACTCGTGATGGAGGTGCTCATCTTCATCAGCGTGGGATCGAATCCCTCTGGTCCGGCGTATGTCTTATTGTCTGCTGTGCATAATCATAGATGACTGACTTAATAGCATAGTCAGCAAAGAACAGAACAGTGAGTCTCGCTGCTGGAAGACACCTACCGCTCATCAACTACATGCTTGTTTGTAATCTTCCAGAGCTTCTTCTACTGTCTTACCAATAAATCGCTCCCAGCCAATAGCCATGCTTGATGAAGCGAGTAGCGCTTCCGCATCCAAGGAGTCTTGAGAACTTGCAATCTGTAATTACATCGTTCTCATCAACCTTAATCTCTGCATCTGCATCATATCTCCACATACAGGGCTTCCGTAAATACCTGTTCTGATGCGTTTTCTATTTCTCCAACATTCTGTGGATTCATAAAAGTTATTCATAACTGTATCGTTATATAGTGCCATAACTATTACTCGCCTTTCTTAGGGCTTAGGGGTGATAAATCTCTTAGCCGTGCAACTTCCTTTTCTTAGTGCATTCTACGGTGTAATCTATATCTTCCTTAGTGGTGGTGAAATCTCCTACTGAAAATGTACTGTCGGCTAAGTATCAGCTCTACTGGTACGCCCAAAGCTGAAAAAGAACGCTGTGAAAGCTTTGGTGACACGGCGATTTCATGCGAGATCCGGTTGATACCATTTCTGACATCAAGCTGGATTAGGTTGATTCTCCCTCGATGTACTTAAATGTCACATTTGGGTTTCCTGGGTGTCTGTTATCCATTGAACCATTGATGATAACATCACGGAGTCTCAGCTGTTAGCTTCTCTCGCAAGATAATTTCTTATCTCTGTGCTATGCTTGATATGCTCATCAGACTATTCAACGCAAGCTCAGCAGCCTTACCAGAAGCCAACTATGCCAGCTTCGTTCTCTGTTCTAACGCTCTTGCCACTTTCCTGTCCGCCTCCGAAAATCAAAGTACCTAGCTTAGCGCCACGTCTGATATACAGTCCGCCAACGCCCTTAGGTCCATATGTATTGTTGCTGGCCTCGATGAAAGTCAACGCCCAAAGTCTTGCATCGATAGGAACGTTTCCTACTGCCTGAACTGCGTCTGTATGGAACAAAACGCCATGCTTCTTTGCAATAGCTGCAAGCTCTGAATAGGATGAATAGTTCCAATCTCATTGTTAACCATCATTGGTACTAACCAGGATAAGTTGTATCATATTAGCTGCCTCTCAGCTCTGCTGAATTAGAGTCTTCGTAGTGCATTATGCCTAGATATGTGCTTCCTTATCCGTTCTTCTCTAAATACTCACATGTACGAAGCATAGCTGGATGCTCAGTAACTGTTGTGATGATGGCGGTTTCCTTTGCTCTTAAGTGAGCTTTGTCTGCCCTTAAGCACCCGAAGTTATCTGACTCAGATGCATCCTGTAAAGTAAACCTCATTAGCCTTTGCATTTGTCGTGCTGCTGCCTTTCTACCAGCCTCATCTGAGTGCACGAAATCTTTGCTGCTAGGCCTGTGTATATAAGCTAGATGCATTTCCAAAGTGCTCACCTGTGAGGAATGGTAGCATTTCCTTAGAACATCTCCCTTAATAGGAGTGGTTGCTGAATTATCAAGATATACCTGTCTCGTATATTTCAGCTCCTTCTGTCTGTTTTATCAATATTATTTACGAGGTTTATTTATACCTATATCTTTTGAATTTTTAAACAGCATACTAATCTAATTAAAATATGATAATCGACTAAGTTCCTTATTATTATTCTTAACATCTGGTTTAATCGTGTCCAGATGTGAACGTGAAGTTATTCTTAAAGTGAGATCGACATACTTGCGTCTTAGCTTATGTTGTTCTTTTTCATCTTCATGGCCCTTCCATCAGTGATTTTTGGCTAGCTCATTAATGCGTTAATTTCTGTCTTCTGTAATCTTTGTAATTCTCCTATCAATCAACTCTAATATTACCTGGCAAAGCTACGATTCAATCAGATTATATGGTCGCATAAGCTTTAGTCTGTCAAATAGTGCCTATGCCTTTTACATTCATAAGTTCATCGATTGATGTCCAAAATAGCCATTTGAACTGCGATATTCTGTCTACGTTTGCCATAGATGGACCTATTCACTGCTATGCTCTCTAGTGATTTTGGTCAGCAGTTTATATTTACTAATCCTTACTTGTTACTTGGATATCAGTATTATCTCTGTGGCCTGAGAGCCTTGTCCTCCGTGATTTTTGCTTGGAATTACAATCTTGCCCATCGAAAACCATAGATGCTCTGTTAATAACATCAGTATTTGCATTTTCACTGAGACCACCAGCCTGCTCTATGCGGTTCATAAATCCTAGTTCTGGTCTAATCTTATATACACCTGGTTGTTGTCCTGCCCATATCTACAATTAGATCTCACCAGCTTCAGAGTCTTTACCTATAGCTTATTTTGGGATTTGTCCTTAGAATGAGCATCTTCTGATTTGCAGAAGATTTATTAGTAATACTCGGTTTTTATCTTGTGAGTTCTTTAGTCTACTTATAGACGGTGCTTTATCATTATCTACCTTAGCAGATTTTTCCCCATTCATCACAGAAACAACAAAGCGGCTATGATTGCAATAATCGTAACCGCTATTTGGACTGTATTATTATTTCTTTTAATAAAAGTATTGACTGCACATAGCATTCTATATTGCTTGGCACCAAATTTTCCTCTTGCAAAATTCCCCTCACGTTTAAACTTAATTTCGTATATCAAGTCTAAACCCATTGTTTAGGAATACAAGGAGTCAAATCCTCAGGAGTCCTGCTTACTTCTATATCATATCTTTGGATATCAAGTCCGCTATGCTCTCTATGAATGTGGTGATAACGAGTTCTGGACTGAGATTTGATGCACTTCACCAGTCAGATGGCTTTAAAACTATATTTTCAGTGCTTCTTCAGCATCTATTACGGATGATCAGGTATCTCCTTCGCCCAGCTGTCTTCTTCATACGCTTTTACGGGCTATGATAGATTCCTTAGCTGAGATATGATTTTTATATCTTTTATTTCGATCGAGTGACTTTTCTAGTGTATCAGGCAAAAAACGCTATAAACTGCTGAACTTACGGCTGCAGCAAGCGAACCTTGTGTTCCATCAATATATAACCATGCCAGGAATACTAATTCCTTCGGGAACTGCTCGTTTAACTTTAGCAAGAAATATCATCCCTGAGTCATTTCTTCGTAGGTGAAAACTCTCAGCTCCTGCTTTGATATATATCCTAGTGAAGAGGCTGAGCAAAGCTCATTCTAGGATGGATTGAAACACTTTGAGATAGTCTAACGGAATTCCTGCTCTTTTGAAAGTACGCTTAAAAGCCTCAGCATGTCTAGATGCGAGATGTATTTGATGTATCCCTGCTTGCTGAATTCTAAAACAAATCTATTCATAGATACCTACCTAACCTACAGACCACGTCCTTTGTTGATTCCACAGCCAGGCTGGCATCATTCTCTGCCAGTACTGGTGTAATCTGAGCAACGACTAGCACGTTTCCATTCTGGCTTTCAGATGTTCGTCTACTTACCAGAGACTATCGATGATGTACTGCCATGGCAAGACTTCGTCGATGTCTCTTTCTCTTTAGTGTAGAACTCGATATCAGGACCACTCTTTTCCGTTACAGTCCTCCATTTTTGTTCGTCAAAAGCACTCCAGTTCAGCAGCTATCGCGAACGCAACCTTCCTCTTATGCCTTTAGAAGAAGCTCTCCTGTTCCTTCTTCTCCACGAGCAAATACAGCGCCCTCAAACTTGCATAGTAAAAGTCGTCCTGGTGGTTAGAGGTTATTCCTCTGCGCGTATAGAGGAATCCTCTAAGGAAAGTCATGCTTACGCGATCTGAAAACTCTTCTAAGCTGCTTTTGTCCCATCCACTGAAATGGAGTAAACGCCTTTGGAACAAAGTTAGAAACGCTGAGCAGTCACGTTGAACCTACCGCCCTTGTCGCTTCGCTTCCTTTATCTGCGAAATCTTCTTTGCTATGTTGCGCTATACCCTCTAGATCTTCCATCCGTTTCCGTCAGGATGACCTATCATAAAGTAAAGCGAGTATTGTTTCAGCCAAGCTCTGCTGGCCTGACGTGCTGCTGAGAAATAATATCTTCCTCAGTAACACCTTTGTTTATTACATCCCTAAGTCTGCTGCGTTCCAGCTTCTGGTGGGAATGCTCAAAGCCTGATTTTTCTGTGTTCTGCTATGTTTCCTGAGCAGCACGTTAAACGAGGAAGCTATCAGAAGTCGTAGTGACGATGCGCGGTGCAGCATTTCTGTCTGCACACGCTTATCACATTACTGCTGATGCAGCTAATGCCTCCAAAATCAGAGTAATCGCTTGTAAAGCGATAGAAGCGAAAGTTCATCGTGTCCCGTTGTTTCTAGCTGTCTTTCTACTATACGCTCTATGGTTTCTGATGCTTTCTCTGATAGGCCTGTCAAATCATACCAGCCTGACCAGAATCTACATCCTCCTAGTACAACCCTCGACGTTTTCAACGACAGCTCTATCGTGTACTGTATCGATACAGCAGGCCATGGGTCTTTTCTGGGAATGGAATGTCTTCGATTTCATATCAAAGCTCTCTTAACGCGCTGGAGCATCTTCTATCAAGGGACATACTCTTTGACTGTATTGTCCTTGTTATAAAGCAATATCATAAAATGATGGAATATAAACTCCATCTGTTTTAACTGTGATTTCGAAATTCTCTCTTGCTGCTTTACGCGCCCTTCTCTGAGGAGGTTTCTTGTATTCCTTTAGAAAATACGGTAGGAGTTCCTCGCCATCACCAATCAAAAATACATCGACACAGTCCTTAGCGGTTCAGGTTATATGCACATGGACCTCCTGCAATAATGAGGCGGTTCATCTTCTGCTCTATCCTTTGATTTTAAATATGTAATCCCTGCAAGACTTAACATATCGAGTATGTTCGTGTATGACATCTCGTGCCTGAAGCAGTAAAAGCCTAGAACATCCATGTCTCTTACACTTGTCTTTTGTCTCAAGAGTGAATAAATCTAGCTTTTCTTCACATCAAAAGCAGACATATCCTGAGCAGGCGCAAACTCTCTCTCACATCAGTCTCATACTTCCTTATTTAAAATGTTATACAAATCTGAAGTCCCATATATGACATGCCGATTTCATATAAATCTGGAAAAGCAAAAAGCAAACCCTAAAGCTTATTTTGAGGTTTTTCTTGCAAATATTCTTCTCCGATCCTATATATCTTGCCGGTTTTTCTGCTCGCTGAGAAGTCTATCGTGTTCTTTGCGCTATCATCGTTCCTGAAAGGGCTATCAGTACGCATTCTTATCTCTAAAAAGCCTTGATAAATGTCTTGGTCTCTTCCACTTTTTCTATTAGGATTTTTAGTTCTCTCAACTGTTTGCTTGCAAGCTTATCTATAAGGTAATCCAACACGCTCATCCAATTTCAGCATATTCATCAACCATGCTTGAGCAAGTCTATCAGCTAGGCAGAAAATATCAGTCTCGGTTATGTTGCCGAGGCGCGTTAAACTCATACCTCATATGGTTTCTCACTGCCTTTGCTTCCTGTACATAGCAAGTGATTCCAGTAAATCAGCTGCAGCACCTCTCCATGATTATCAGATATTCTCATCAAATCTCGTGGATAAGACCTGCGGCTCTTACTAAAGACACATCAAAATTATAGCCAGCTTTCACTTTAGAGCGCTTGCTATCCTTGCTCCCTGTCTCGCAGCTGCTCTGCAGTGTTTGATTACACGCTCTGGAGTTTCATATTATTTGGCATAAAGCTCCTTGCAGAACTTCTTCGCTGAGACGCTTTTGTGATTCGCTGCTCATCGTATTCATCTGCACCTTCAGCTCAAAAGTCGCTAATCTTTACAATATCGCCTTCCATCAAGCCCACATCTTTCGAAGTTTCTTAAGTGCTCCGCTCTTCTCTATATACTTATATAGATATCTCAGAGAACCCATATCATTAAAGTTTGTTGAGATCAAATATCTTCTGAAGCTGCTGACCTTCCACCAATGCTTACTGTCCGTTTTCACCGGCGAACATCAACTCTTCTGTATCGCATCGCTAAAGCTTTCTCGATTCAAAATCAAAAGTACTCATGTTCCTCTTCTGGTGGTGGATTTACAGCTCTGCAGCTCTGCCAATTCCTCAGCGGCAGCTGAAAGCAGTTCCTTAACACCAAGATTTAGAGGTGCAGAAATAGAACACCCTATGGCCTTGCCCTTCTACATAAGCCTTGAACTTATAGGTAATTCTCATCATCTTCATCTATCATATCTATGTACAGTAGCAGCTTCCCACAAGCATAGGCTTTTGTGTTATCTTATCACAGCTATATGATTCTAGCTCCTTCATTATCTTATCAAAGTCTCATCTATAGGATCTCTGCCCTCACGCCCTGAAAGCTATCAACTTAACTTACGAATCAAGACTTTGGTTGCTTCTCCTCGATGTGTTTAGAAACTTAAAACCAGGTCAAGCCCTGA
>BNJV01002745.1_pt1 | contig 117183 bp, 120 predicted proteins | sample 8540591 | NCBI WGS metagenome assembly BNJV01 (sample SAMD00202457, study PRJDB9452) | human saliva metagenome | host: Homo sapiens
AAAACAATCCCTAATCCGTAGAAAAAAATTATATTATCCAATTAGAGAGGGATAACTAACTGATGCCTTAAAACGGCTTTTATAACAACGAGAAAAACTAACCATTGATAACTGAAAATGCTAAAAACGGATAGTTTTTTTGTTGTTTTTCTCGTTGAGAATTTACTTCAAAATATTTTTACGGTGTATGTATATGACCTTTTATGTGGTTTTGTTTTGTGATATAATAATTAAGTTAGGAGGGTTATTTATGGTTGAATTTACTCTTGAACCTTTCGCAAATGATACTTTCCGCCTGCTAAAGTCGCTGAAGGAAAATCAAGTCGAAGTGAAAGGCGATTATTATATTCCCCTATCTCAACAAGAGATAGCTGACATCAACCACATGTCAAAATTAAAAACAAATAGACTATTGCGTGATTTGATTGAGGGAGATTATGTTTGCCCTTATCAAAATAAGCGTGGTAAGTATGCAATTACTGAAAAAGGTCAAAAAGTTTTACGCCTAATTCAGAAGAAAAATGCTTGACGAAGGAGAGAATGATGGTACAATCATTAGACAAGACAAGACAAGACAAGACAAGACAAGACAAGACAAGACAAGACAAGACAAGACAAGACAAGACAAGTAATTAAGGTTATTTCTTTAACCTCTTTTTATGCTACAAAAAGAAAGACAGAATTTACTACTAAGCGTGTAAGTTCTGTTTTTAGTATTTAAGGAGGTTTATTGTGGAAATTAAAGATATTCTAAAAAAATGGCGAGTATGACTTGCTGACAGACTTTTTCAAAAAGAAGAAATTAAATGGCTAAATGATAAAAATAAAAAAATCCGTAAAGACGGCAAAAGCAGGTGTTGAGTGTATTGTTCGAGGCATGAATAGGGACAATGATTATTTTTGAATTAAAACCAGAAGAAATTGTGAGACAACTATACGCATATAAGCTCATTGAGACTTATGGCTATCCAAAAGAATTACTCGATTTTGAAGTTTTGACAACATTTGCAGGTCGTGAAAAAATTAGAGAAAAACGGATTGATATAGCGATTTATGAAAATAGTAAGAAAAAGAAGATTTCAGCCATTATTGAAGTTAAACGACCAAATGTAACTGATGAAAAATAAAATTGAAGGAGATGAATCCTCAACACCTAAAGAACAAATGGCTTCATATTGCAAGCAAAAATCAAGTTCAAATAGGTGTCATTGCAAATGGTGGAAATTTATTAAAATTCTATAAATTTCCTGATTTTGATAATGAATTATCGTTGACTACATTTCCGAGTTATAAGGAAAGCATCGACGATTGGGTCAATGGTCAGCGGTTCACTCTAAAACAGTTGATGATTTATGACCGCCTAAATAATGAAACATTGAAGGAAATTATTTCAGAAGTAGAACAGCGTTTTGGTGCGAACGATTCTAGTGATAAGGCTTTTGATGAGCTATTTAAGTTAATTTTTACAAAACTTTATGATGAAAAAATATCTGCTGATGATGCAGATGCAATTTCAAATCAGATGCGTTACGGAAATAAAAGCCTCAAAGAAATTGATGACAGACAGTTCCGAACCTTGGAATTTAGAGCCAAAGAACAAGAAAGGGCAGATGATGTTTACAAGAATATATCTGACTTATATGAACGAGCAAAGAAGAAATGGCCAGGTGTCTTTCCGTCCAATTCAAAACTAGAGATGCAGAAAGCAACAGTAAAGTCGTGTGTCAAGGAGCTTCAAAATGTTAAATTGTTCAACTCAAATTTAGAAGTGGTTGATGAAGCTTTTGAGCAATTAGTAAACAAAGGTCAAAAAGGAGATATGGGGCAATATTTCACACCACGATATGTTATTGATATGTGTGTGAAAATGCTAAACCCTTCCCCTGATGAAAAGATGATTGATACAGCTGCTGGAAGTTGTGGCTTTCCGATGCACACGATATTCCACTCTTGGAACATCTTAAACCCTAATAAAGACAATCTATTTACAACCGCTAAACGTACACAGCCAGAAGAAGATTATGTCAAAGATAATGTCTTCGGTCTGGATTTCAGCGAGAAAAGTGTCCGTGTTGGTCGTATGTTAAATATCGTTGCTGGCGATGGACACACAAATGTTATCGAATTAAATACTTTGGACTATGAAAATTGGACAAAAGATTATGTCAGAAATGAAGAATGGTCTGATAAATACAGAGAAGGTTTTGATAGACTAAAAAATATTAGTCGCAATCCAAAAGCAGATAGTGACCGTGAACGATTCAAAGAATTTGATTTTGATATTGTAATGGCGAATCCACCTTTTGCTGGAAAACTTACAAACAAAGAACAACTTAGACAATATTTATTAGGACGGAAAGAAGGGGATGAAAAAGCTGATTTGCAAAATACTATCGGTAGAGATGTTTTGTTTATCGAAAGAAATATTGATTTCTTGAAACCTGGTGGGAGAATGGCTGTCGTTCTGCCACAGGGACGATTCAATAATTCTGATGAGAAATACATCCGTAATTATATCTTAGAGCGTTGTCGACTTTTAGGAGTAGTAGGTTTACACGGCTATGTATTCAAGCCACATACTAGTACAAAAACAAGTGTATTATTTGTTCAAAAGTGGACAAATGAGGTTGATGAAACTCGTGGTTATTCCAATATCTGTCCTAAGCCAGAAGCAGACGAAAATGGAAATATAGATTATCCTATCTTTTTTGCTACCATGCAAGAACCAAGTAAAAATGGTTCAGGAGATAAGATTTATGTATCTGAAACCTATGTTACTTGGACTTTTTATGAGTATGAAACAATCAATGTTATTACTCGAAGAAGTGATGGTGCTGTCATTTCAGAACAAGAATATGAAATAGAACGTAGTAAAAAGACTTTTAGGAAATCGCATTATAAAATACAAGCGGAGACTAAGGTTACTAAAATAGAAAAAACTAACAAGGATGGCGAAACACGCTTCATAAGAGATTTATTTGTAGAAGAATATGGTGACCTTAATACCCATAGACATTGGCAGTTAGAGAATGTTGAATTTGTTATTAAGCAAAATAAAAAATCTGATGAGAAACCTGAAAGGCTTTCTATTGAGGAATATTTGTTGCTAGATTCATCTGAAAAAGATAATTACAAGAAGTCTCCTATTCTGGGGAAAAACAATAATCAACTTATTTCATACGATGAGTACAATCAACTCTCTAGCGAATGGAAGAAATATTATAAAGTTTCAGAAGAAATCAATGAGTTTACAGAACGTATTAAAGATACTCATGGTCATATTTTTGTAAAACATGACCTTTTCAATCATGACCCAGAATTAGAGAACAAAAACCCTTATAATCTTTACTCACAGGATGGTATTGCAGAAGCCTTTTTGGAATTTGCAAGACAAGAAGGACTCTCTTTTGTAAAGGAGAATTGATTGTAATGGCAAAACTTAAAATAATAAACTTTCAAAAAATTTGTCGTGATGAGGATTTCCGCATTGAAGCAGAATATTGGAATTCTAACAAAAATAAATTAGCTCTAAAAGCTAGTGAAGCTATTTCTTTTTCACAATATGGCACTTCTAAAACATTAAATGAAGATAAATTGGGCTTTCCCATTTTAAGGCTTAATGAATTTGATTCCTTCTTTATTGGGGAACCTCAAAAGTATACAGACAAAATTGATCAAGAGACTTTTTTTAATCTGAAGCTAAAAAAAAATGATGTTTTAATTTGTCGAACAAACGGAAATCCAAAATATGTTGGTAGGGCTTCGATTGTTCCGGAAGATTATGACTATGGCTTTGCTTCCTATCTTTTTAGAGTTCGACTTGATTCTAAAATTATAAACTCAGCAACATTAGTCGCTTACTTAAATTCTAAATACGGGCGTGAAGAAATTGAAAAATATTCTTTGGTAAGTAATCAAGCTAATTTTAGTCCTGCAAAATTTAGGAAAAATTAAGTTACCACAATTTAGTAGCATATTACAAGAAAAAAATAGAAGATATTATTTTTGATTCATATAACTATTTAAAAACTTTCTAAAAAGAAATATAAAGATGCGGAAAGAAACTTACTAGATTTGTTGGAATTTGGTGGTCTGTCTAAACAAAGAGAAAGAAAGCAAATATCTATTAAAAAGTTTGAAAGAGATTGAGTCTTTTAATAGATTAGATGCCGAGTATTATCAACCTGTATATGATAAAATCGAAAAACAATATTTTTTTGATAATTTTTTTAGGAAGGTCAATTTTTGATAGTAATATCGAGATTATTGATGCATCTTTTTTTCAGCAGAAGCACAGAAAAAAATACAAATATATAGAATTATCAAATATAGGAGATTACGGAGAGATAAAAGACTTTACAGAAGATATAGGTTCTAAGTTACCAAGTAGGGCGAGAAGGTTGGTTAGAACAGGTGACGTTTTGATTTCAAGCCTTGAAGGATCTATTGAAAAGTGTGCTGTTATCACAGAAGAATTTGAAGGTGCTATCTGTTCAACAGGCTTCTTTGTTTTAAGGAGTGAAGATATATCTCCCTACTACCTATTATTATTGTTAAAATCAGAAATAATGCAATCGCTTCTAAAAAAACGATGTTCAGGGACTATAATGCCATCTATTGGAAAAGGAGAGCTAGAATCACTACTCATCCCACAACTCCAGTCTCACAGTCAACAAAAAATTTCAAATACTGTTAAGAGTAGTATTAGTTTTAGGAAACGAGCAATAGAATTGAATAGTTTGGCACAAAAGGCTGTTGAAATTGCTATAGAAGAGGGGGAAGATGAAGCCCTTACATTTATAGACAAGAACTTATAACACATACCCACTAGACCGCATCACTTCCAAATCTTCTTCATCTATGAGTTGATTTCGGTCTTTTGCGAGTTGTTGGTAGAGTATATCTTGAATATTATCCTGCTTCAAGATAACTGATACCAACGACCAATGAGCTAGTTTCTTGTAACGAGGAATCCGACATTCCTTAGCGATAGCGTATAGGCGTGTTTTTGGCAAGTCTAAGAGGTACTCACGCTTATTGAATGATAATACTCCATCTTCCTCGTTAAACTTGAAATAGGGGTTATCAATGGCATTTCTAGCCTTTTCCGTTTCTTCTTTCAATACTTCCATATAGCGAGAACTTGGTTTTGGTAATGATAATTCTTTTTGCCTTACTTCGGTTGAAGTAAGGTTTTTCTTTGTTTTCAAAATCTCGATAAAGATATTTTCTGCATCATTCTGTGAGGTTGGGTAATGACCGTTAGTAGTTCGCCAATTTCTGATATAAGTGAAAAATCCAATATAATCTTGAAGGTGTTTTGTTGATACATTTGTCATATCACGGTAGATATACTGCTTAATCTCATTATGCAGTTCATTGACACGAGCAAGAGAAAGTCCATTTTGGTATTTTATATCGTTAAAAGTATCAAATAGGATTTCGCCACGGTTGGTTATTTTGTCTGTTATCCCTTCATAGTAGAGGTGTTCTAATACCTTTTTGTTGGTTTTCTTTTCAAATTCTTCTGTTGCTTGAATGATATAGCCGTAGTTACCTATGATTTTTAAGAAATTTGAAGGTCTAACATAGTGTGGAGTGTTTCTCAACTGACAATAATCTTCATACACGCTATTGGCATCGCTACATAAATAAGCGATGTTATCAAAGTGTTGGTCAAATAAATCAAAGAATAATTCAGGAGACAGTTTTCCAAGACTAGCAACCTTACAAACACAATAACCACGATTATCAATAGCAGTTACAACAGTCGCAAACTCCGCTCCCATAACACCATATTGAGAGGGTTGGCGACCATATCTAGCTTTACGCTCGACACTATTTCCGATGGTGGATTTTAGCTTCCGACTTCCTTTTTGACTTTCTCGGATAAAAGTTTCATCAACTTGCACAACGCCTGTTAGTTTTGGCATGGGCATTTCAGCTAGAGTATGTATTAGTTTCATTCTCCAAGCCATACCGTCTTGTAGTTGATACCTTCGCAACCATAGTCTTTAGTCAAAACATTTATCATATCGTGTATGGAATAGCTGTTAATTGTCATTTCTAGGACTTTAATCCAAATATCCCAATGCCAACGTGTTTTTTCTAGGATAGTATCTGTAAAACGAGTGAACCTCCTATTGCACTCTTTACACTTGAATTGTTGGATATTATTCTTACGACCGTTTTTAACTATATCGTGAGAGGAGCAAGTAGGACATGAAGAATTTACTTCTAAACTCTCTAACTGTTGCTCAAAGTTTGAAACGGTCAGTTTGTTAAGGGTATCGGAGAAGTCGCTGTCTTGGGTATTTGAGTAATGTTCTACAACACTTTTGAATTGAGTAAACGGCAATTTCTCAATATAAGCCATAACTTCATCTAAATTCAAGTTTTTCTTAGCCATAAAACACCTCTCTAACAACATACGGTTTAATTATCTACACTATAATTATAACATAAAACAATCTGTATTCACAGTAAGAAACAGCCTTGAAATAGAGTTATTGAGTTTAGAAATGTTGTTATAATGGCGATTTGAACCATCACACCATTATTGGATAATATAATAGAAAAATCGAAAACTAGCGCGTAAGCGGATAAGATGGTATAATAGTCAAATGGTTCAATTATTATTCACTCTAAGCAGTCATATGCTCTTTATTTATTTGAGTTTTTACCTTTTGAAGGATCTTGTGAGATGGGAAAAGGTGTTAAAAGTAACTGCTACTAACACAAAAAAGGTTCGTTTGTTGGTAGGCTTCTTTAGTATTGTAATGGGCTATATCTTGAGTTCATTCTTTATCAGTTTGTACCAACTGTGGCAAGAAGCATTTAGAGGACTGTTATAAAATCAAAAGTAAAGGAAAAACTATGGAAAAAATTGTGGTTCAAGGCGGAGATAATCGTCTGGTCGGGAGTGTGACGATTGAGGGAGCAAAGAATGCTGTCTTACCCTTGTTGGCAGCGACTATTCTAGCAAGTAAGGGTAAGACAGTCTTGCAGAACGTCCCAATCTTGTCGGATGTATTTACCATGAATCAAGTGGTTCGAGGTCTGAATGCCAAGGTGGACTTTGATGAGGAAGCTCATCTTGTCGAAGTCGATGCGACTGGTGACATTACAGAGGAGGCTCCTTACAAGTATGTCAGCAAGATGCGTGCATCGATCGTTGTTTTGGGACCAATCCTTGCTCGTGTAGGGCATGCCAAGGTATCCATGCCGGGTGGTTGTACGATTGGAAGTCGTCCAATCGATCTCCACCTCAAAGGTTTGGAAGCTATGGGGGCAAAAATCACTCAGGCAGCTGGTTACATCGAAGCCAAGGCAGACCACTTGCATGGCGCTCATATCTACATGGACTTCCCTAGTGTCGGCGCAACACAAAACCTTATGATGGCAGCAACTTTAGCTGACGGTGTGACTGTCATTGAAAATGCTGCGCGTGAGCCGGAAATTGTTGACCTTGCTATCCTTCTTAATGAAATGGGGGCCAAGGTCAAGGGAGCTGGTACTGAAACAATCACAGTGACTGGTGTTGAGGAACTCCATGGAACGACTCATAATGTGGTACAGGATCGTATTGAGGCTGGAACCTTTATGGTGGCGGCAGCCATGACTGGTGGCGATGTCCTCATTCGAGATGCAGTCTGGGAGCATAATCGCCCCCTGATTGCCAAACTCCTTGAAATGGGAGTAGAGGTGACGGAGGAGTCGGAAGGCATTCGTGTCCGTTCTCAACTGGAAAATCTTAAAGCTGTTCATGTAAAAACCTTGCCACATCCAGGATTTCCAACAGATATGCAGGCTCAATTTACAGCCTTAATGACTGTCGCAAAAGGGGAATCCACCATGGTGGAAACTGTGTTTGAGAATCGTTTCCAACATCTGGAGGAAATGCGTCGGATGGGCTTGCATTCGGAGATTATCCGAGATACAGCCCGTATCGTAGGAGGACAGGCTTTACAGGGAGCAGAAGTTCTATCAACAGACCTTCGTGCTAGCGCGGCCTTGATTCTGACAGGTTTGGTAGCGCAAGGTGAGACAGTTGTTGGTAAATTAGTCCACCTTGACAGAGGTTACTACCGTTTCCATGAGAAGTTAGCTCAGCTAGGAGCGAAGATTCAGCGGATTGAGGTTAAGGATGAAGAGGAATAGAAACAAAAACAAGAGAATACGCTATGTACTCCGTCGCTTACTGTTGATTTTTATCGTACTCTTGCTGGGATTCCTTGCTTTAGGAATTGGCTTGATGATAGGCTACGGGATTCTAGGAAAGGGACAGGATCCATGGGCCATTTTGTCTCCAGCGAAATGGCAGGAATTGATTAGTAAATTTACAGGAAATTAGACTGGGAGACCAGTCTTTTTCTAGAGATATAAGGAGAGATATGGACAAGAAAACAAGACAGGCTCTAATAGGATTACTTATATTCTTACTCTTGGCTGCTGGAAGCTACTATATCAAGCAGATGCAGCTGGCACCAAATACCCCCAAAACCAAAGTTAGTCAGAAAAAACAAGCTTCAGAGGCTCCTAGTCAGGAGTTGGCTGAAAGTGTCTTAACTGAGTCAATCAAAAATCAAATTAAGGGTGGTATTGAGTGGAATGGGGCAGGTGCCTTTGTCGTAAATAGCAATAAAACCAATCTAGATGCCAAGGTTTCTAGTAAACCCTATGCGGATAATAAAACAAAGACAGTGGGAAAAGAAACAGTTCCAACTGTTGCCAATGCCATCTTATCCAAAGCGACTCGACAGTATAAAAATCGTGAAGAAACAGGCAACGGCTCGACCTCTTGGACTCCGCCGGGATGGCATCAAGTTAAAAATCTAAAGGGAACCTATACACACGCAGTAGATAGGGGGCATTTACTGGGTTATGCCTTGATAGGTGGATTAGATGGCTTTGATGCTTCTACCAGTAATCCCAAGAATATTGCAGTCCAGACAGCTTGGGCCAACCAGGCTCAGGCTGAAGATTCGACAGGACAGAACTACTATGAGAGTCTGGTCAGGAAAGCCTTGGACCAGAATAAGAGAGTCCGTTATCGGGTAACTCTCCACTATGCTACAACTAAGGATTTGGTTCCATCCGCTTCCCAAATTGAAGCCAAGTCTTCAGATGGCGAATTGGAGTTCAATGTTCTGATTCCAAATGTTCAAAAGGGCATCCAGCTTGATTATCGAACAGGTCAGGTCACAGTGACAAACTAGAAACAATTTATCTAAAGGAATAAAAAGTGCTCCCTTGTCCGTCATTGATAAGGGAGCGATTGTATAAATTAGAAAATAATGTGATTCCTAGGCCGATTTATGATATAATGGAACACAAGATACTATTTTAGGAGAAAGACCATGGAAGACCCGAGCAGTCAGGATTTGTTACTGCAATTTGTACTTTTAGTTGTATTGACCTTTTTAAATGCCTTTTTCTCAGCTACAGAAATGGCTATGGTGTCACTAAATCGTGCCCGAGTAGAGCAAAAAGCAGAGGAAGGTGATAAACGCTATATCCGTTTGCTAAAGGTGCTTGAAAATCCTAATCATTTTTTATCAACCATTCAAGTTGGTATCACTTTGATCACGATCTTGTCAGGGGCCAAATTGGCAGATACACTTGGACAAGTGATCGCATCTTGGATGGGAAGCGGAGAGACGGCTTACGCCATTGCAAGTTTCCTCTCTTTGGCATTCTTGACCTACATCTCTATTGTTTTTGGTGAACTCTATCCTAAACGAATTGCTCTCAATCTCAAAGATGCTTTGGCGATTCGAACAGCACCAATTATTATTGGTCTTGGAAAGATTGTCAGTCCCTTTGTCTGGCTGCTATCTGCTTCAACAAACTTGTTGAGTCGTTTAACACCAATGACCTTTGATGATGCCGATGAAAAGATGACACGTGATGAAATAGAGTACATGCTCACCAATAGTGAAGAAACACTGGATGCAGATGAGATTGAAATGCTACAAGGGATTTTCTCGCTAGATGAACTGATGGCTCGTGAGCTAATGGTGCCTCGTACAGATGCCTTTATGGTGGATATTCAGGATGACAGTCAAACCATTATCCAAAGTATTTTAAAGCAAAATTTCTCACGTATTCCTGTTTATGATGGTGATAAAGACAATGTTATCGGTTTGATTCATACCAAGCGCTTGCTAAACGCTGCCTATGCGGATGGTTTTGAAAATATTATTTGGAAACGAATCCTCCAAACACCGCTATTTGTGCCTGAGACCATCTTTGTGGATGATCTATTGAAAGAGCTGCGAAATACCCAAAATCAAATGGCCATCTTGCTAGATGAATACGGTGGGATGGCTGGTTTGGTAACTCTGGAAGATCTCCTAGAAGAGATTGTAGGTGAAATTGATGATGAAACGGACAGGGCAGAAATCGAAGTCCACCAAATCGGTGAGGATACCTATATTGCACAGGGAGCCATGAATCTTAACGACTTCAACGACTACTTTGGTGTTGAACTAGAAAGCGATGATGTGGACACCATCGCTGGTTATTATTTGACGGGTGTTGGTACGATTCCAACAACTGAAAAAATTAGTTATGAATTGGTCAGCCAAAACAAGCAGATTATCCTAACCAATGATAAGGTGAAAAATGGGCGTGTTACTAAGGTAAAAGTCCAAATTACTGAAATAGAGCCTGAAGAAGAAACAGAATAAAGCAGTGATTCAAGTCACTGCTTTTTTATCTATATAGTATATATAGTAGATACAGTCATCCCTATCTATTTGGAGTAACAAAAAAGCCCGATTTTTCAGGCTTTCTGTCTTGATGAATTCTGATAAAACAGATGATATAAGGCGGTAGACGGATTTGAACCGACGATCAAGCTTTTGCAGAGCCGTGCCTTACCACTTGGCTATACCGCCTCAACGTTTATTATTATACCTTGAAAATGATTTTACGTCAATAGTTTCTTAATCGAAAATCCAATTTAGAAGATTGCCCTTTCTGACTGGGGAGAAAATGGAGAAAGGAAACCTGAAAATCAGGCTTTATGGACATTAAGTTTGCTTTATGACTTGATAGATAGCAAACAAAGGATAAAGAAATTTGACAAATGAAAGTTTTTTGTGGGTACACGCCTAAATATTCTGAAAATTCGTTTACTTTTTGAGAAATCTATGGTATAATTGTCAATAAGCCTAAATTTTTTAAGAGGAGTTACATACGTGAAAAAAAGTAGAATATTTGTTACAGCAGGGGTTGCTTTATTAGCAACTGGAGTACTAGCTGCTTGCAGTTCTTCAAAATCATCTGATTCAACAGCGCCAAAAAATTATGGTTATGTTTATTCAGCTGACCCAGAAACATTGGATTACCTCATTTCAGGAAAACAAAGTACTAAGATTGCCACTTCAAATGGTATCGATGGTCTCTTTACAAATGATAAATATGGGAATTTGACTCCTGCAGTTGCAGAAGACTGGTCAGTCTCAAAAGACGGTTTGACTTATACCTACAAGATTCGTAAAGGTGTCAAATGGATGACATCTGATGGAGAAGAGTACGCTGAAGTAACAGCCAAAGACTTTGTAAATGGCTTGAAACACGCGGCTGATAACAAGTCTGAAGCACTTTATCTAGCAGAAGATTCAGTTAAAGGTCTAGCTGACTATAAAGCTGGAAACAATAAAGATTTTTCTTCAGTAGGAGTGAAAGCGGTTGATGATTATACTCTTGAGTATACCTTGAACCAACCAGAACCATACTGGAACTCTAAGATGGCTTATTCAATCTTCTGGCCATTGAACGAAGAATTTGAAAAATCAAAAGGATCTGACTTTGCTAAGGCAACTGACCCTACATCATTGCTTTACAATGGACCATTCTTGCTGAAAGGTTTGACTGCTAAGTCATCTATCGAGTTCGCTAAGAATGAAAACTACTGGGACAAAGATAATGTTCATATTGATAAAGTAACCCTTGCTTACTATGATGGTTCAGACCAAGAGTCAATTGAACGTAACTTTACAAGTGGAGCTTATAGCTATGCCCGTCTTTACCCAACAAGTTCAAACTATTCTAAAGTAGAAGAAACCTACAAGGAAAATATCTTCTACACCCCATCAGGACCTGGTATTGGTGGTTTGGGTGTGAATATTGACCGTCAAGGTTACAAATACACTTCTAAGACAACTGACGAAGAGAAGACTTCTACTAAGAAAGCCCTTCTTAACAAAGACTTCCGTCAGGCCTTGAACTTTGCCTTTGACCGTACTTCTTACTCAGCACAAATTAATGGTAAAGAAGGCGCTCCTCGTGCCGTTCGTAACCTCTTTGTGAAACCTGACTTTGTCTCTGCGGGTGAAAAGACCTTCGGTGACTTAGTGACTGATAAGATGGCAGCTTATGGCGATGAATGGAAGAATGTAAACTTTGCGGATGGTCAAGATGGACTCTTCAACGCCGATAAAGCTAAAGCTGAATTTGCCAAAGCTAAAACTGCATTGGAAGCAGAAGGTGTGAAATTCCCTATCCACTTGGATATCCCAGTAGACCAAACTGCTAAAAACTATATCGCACGTATCCAATCCTTCAAACAATCCGTTGAAACAGTGCTTGGAGAAGACAATGTAGTCATCGATATCCAACAAGTTTCTAAAGATGAGTTTAATAATATCACCTACTATGCGGCGAATGCAGCAGCAGAAGATTGGGATCTCTCAGGTGCCGTTGGATGGAACCCTGACTATGAAGATCCATCAACTTACCTTGATATCTTGAAGACAACGAATGCTGAACAAACAAAAACATACATGGGTTACGAAGGTGCAGATAATGCTGCAGCAGCTCAAGTTGGTTTGAAAGAATACGATAAGCTAGTTGATGAAGCTGCTAAAGAAACAAGCGACTTGAATGTTCGTTATGAAAAATACGCGGCTGCTCAAGCTTGGTTGACAGATAGCTCACTCATCTTGCCAGCTATGTCATCAACTGGTGCTGCACCATTCATTTCTCGTGTTGTGCCATTCTCTGCATCATATAGCCAATCTGGAGATAAAGGCTCAGATGTATACTTCAAGTATATTCAGTTACAAGACAAGGTTGTAACCAAAGCTGACTATGAACAAGCTCGTGAGAAATGGCTTAAAGAGAAAAAAGAATCAAACGAAAAAGTTCAAAAAGAATTGGCTAATCACGTTAAATAAATAACTCTCAAGAGAACTTTCTCTCCATGAGGAGAAGGTTCTTTTGGGATTTTAAAAGGAAACGATATGAAGAAATATATTTTTATGCGTGTATTGCGTTCATTGGTGTCTATCTTCTTGGTGACAACCTTGACCTACACGATTATCTATACGATGGTTCCGCGGAAATTGATTTTTAAGCAGGATACCAACTATAACAAGATTGCAACGACGCCTGATAAACGGGACAATTATGAAAATACCGTTTATGAGCGAATGGGCTATATCGAATATTACGATACGAAAGAGTTGCAGGAAAAAGCTAGTAGCATTGACCCTTCTGTTACAGTAGATGCAAATGATACAAATAAAGCTATCTATGAAAAATATATCCAACAACTTGGTAATGGTTGGACTCTAGGTCAGTTCACTGAGAGTGGTCAATTCTATGCGACTCGTGAAATTCCTATTTTCGAGCGTGTGTTCAAATTCTATGCAAACTTGCTTGATATTGACCATACAAACAAGATTCAAGACCCTGAAAATCCAAACTTGCAACGTTATCTTCGTTTTGAAAATGACCCTGCTATTGGTTGGTCATTGGTTGGTTCAGGTACAAAACATAAATACCTTTGTATTTCAACAATCAATTCCCATTTGTACACCAAAACTTTGTGAACATTAACTTGGGTGACTCTTACCCAACTTATGCAAACACACCAGTGCTTCAAGTTATCACACAAGGTCAAGGACAAACTAAGACATCGGAAGTTCAATTCCCTACGGGTAAAAAGACTTCATCTGTTGATATCTACTCTCGTACCTACAAGTCTCCAAGTCAAGCAGATGCGCGTGAGGTAGCCAACTATGGGAAGGACGATCCATATACAGCTACAGAAAGCAATTATCAATACCCATCAATGATTGCAAGCTCAGCGGTTGCTGGTTTGATCGGTTTGATTATTTCTTATGCTATCGCTATTCCTCTTGGTTCTGCTATGGCTCGCCACAAAAATACTTGGATTGACAGCTTCTCTACAGGTGCCCTAACCTTCTTGCTTGCTCTTCCAACGATTGCCTTGGTTTACATCGTTCGTTTGATTGGATCATCTATTGGTCTGCCAGACTCATTCCCTATCTTAGGTGCTGGAGATTGGCGTTCTTATGTCTTACCAGCAGTTATTCTAGGCTTGCTAGGAGCACCAAGTACAGCGATCTGGATCCGTCGTTACATGATCGACTTGCAATCTCAAGACTTCGTCCGTTTTGCTCGTGCAAAAGGTTTGTCTGAAAAAGAAATTTCAAACAAACATATCTTTAAAAATGCCATGGTTCCTTTGGTTTCAGGTATTCCTGGTGCCGTAATCGGAGTTATCGGTGGTGCAACATTGACAGAAACAGTATTCGCCTTCCCAGGTATGGGTAAAATGTTGATCGACTCTGTTAAGGCATCAAACAACTCAATGGTAGTTGGTCTCGTCTTCATCTTCACATGTATTTCTATCTTCTCACTCTTTGTAGGAGATATCTGGATGACCATGCTTGACCCACGTATTAAATTGACAGAGAAAGGAGGCAAATAATGTCAACAATCGGAAAAGAAAAATTTCAGTTCGTAAAACGTGACGATTTTGCCTCTGAAACAATTGATGCTCCTGCCTATTCATACTGGGGTTCTGTATTTAGACAATTTCTAAAGAAAAAATCAACAGTCATTATGTTGGGGATTTTGGTTGCCATTATCTTGATGAGCTTTATTTACCCAATGTTCTCAGATTTTGACTTCAACGATGTAAGTAAGGTCAATGACTTTTCTGCTCGTTTTATCAAACCCAATGCTGAACATTGGTTTGGTACAGATAGCAATGGTAAATCCTTGTTTGACGGGGTTTGGTTTGGTGCGCGTAACTCTATCCTCATCTCTGTCATTGCCACTTTTATCAACCTTGTAATTGGGGTGATTGTTGGTGGAATTTGGGGAATTTCAAAATCTGTTGACCGTGTCATGATGGAAGTTTATAATATTATTTCAAACATTCCATCTCTATTGATTGTCATTGTCTTGACTTACTCAATCGGTGCTGGTTTCTGGAATTTGATTTTTGCCATGAGTGTGACAACTTGGATTGGGATTGCTTATATGATTCGTATCCAAATCATGCGTTACCGTGACTTGGAATACAACCTTGCTTCTCAAACACTTGGGACACCAACCTTTAAAATCATCGTTAAAAATATCATGCCACAATTGGTATCCGTTATTGTTTCTACGATGACCTTGATGTTGCCAAGCTTCATCTCTTATGAGGCCTTCCTTTCCTTCTTTGGTTTGGGATTGCCTGTAACAGTGCCAAGTCTGGGACGTTTGATCTCAGATTACTCACAAAACGTTACGACCAACGCTTACTTGTTCTGGATTCCATTGACAACCTTGATCTTGGTATCTCTATCTCTCTTTGTTGTTGGTCAAAACCTAGCGGACGCTAGTGATCCACGTACACATAGATAGGAGTAGACATGACAAAAGAAAATAATGTAATTTTGACTGCTCGTGACATTGTCGTGGAATTTGACGTTCGTGACAAAGTTCTGACGGCTATCCGAGGAGTTTCTCTGGACCTGATTGAAGGGGAAGTTCTTGCCTTGGTAGGTGAGTCAGGTTCTGGTAAATCTGTTTTAACAAAAACCTTTACAGGGATGTTAGAAGATAATGGACGTATTGCCCAAGGAAGTATCGACTATCGTGGACAAGACTTGACAGCCTTGACTTCTAACAAGGAATGGGAGAAGATTCGCGGTGCTAAAATTGCGACCATCTTCCAAGACCCTATGACAAGTTTGGACCCAATCAATACAATCGGTAGCCAAATCACAGAAGTTATCGTTAAACACCAAGGAAAAACAGCCAAGGAAGCCAAAGAGATGGCAATCGACTATATGAACAAGGTCGGAATTCCAGACGCTGAAAAACGTTTTGACGAGTATCCTTTCCAATATTCTGGAGGGATGCGTCAACGTATTGTTATCGCGATTGCCCTTGCATGTCGTCCAGATATCTTAATCTGTGACGAGCCGACAACGGCCCTTGATGTAACCATTCAAGCGCAAATCATTGATTTGCTTAAAACTTTACAAAATGAGTACCACTTTACCATTATCTTTATCACCCATGACCTTGGTGTGGTAGCAAGTATTGCCGATAAAGTAGCGGTTATGTATGCTGGGGAAATTGTAGAATACGGAACCGTTGAGGAAGTCTTCTACGACCCACGTCATCCATATACTTGGAGTCTCTTGTCTAGTTTGCCTCAGCTTGCTGATGATAAAGGGGAATTGTACTCTATCCCAGGAACACCACCGTCTCTTTATACTGAGTTGAAAGGTGATGCCTTTGCCCTTCGTTCAGATTATGCTATGCAAATTGATTTTGAAGAGAAGGCACCTAAGTTTTCAGTTACTGATACTCACTGGGCTAAGACTTGGTTGCTTCATGAGAATGCTCCTAAAGTTGAAAAACCTGGGGTCATTGCAGATTTGCATGACAAAATTCGTGATAAAATGGGCTTTGCTCATCTAGAAGACTAGGAGGAAGGAAATGTCTGAAAAATTAGTAGAAATTAAAGATTTAGAAATTTCCTTCGGTGAAGGAAGTAAGAAGTTTGTGGCGGTTAAAAACGCCAACTTCTTTATCAACAAAGGAGAAACTTTCTCTCTTGTAGGTGAGTCTGGTAGTGGGAAAACAACGATTGGTCGTGCCATCATTGGTTTAAATAATACCAGTAAAGGAGAGATCATCTTTGATGGTCAGAAAATCAATGGGAAAAAATCTCACAAGGAATCATCAGACTTGATCCGTCGCATCCAGATGATTTTCCAGGACCCTGCAGCGAGCTTGAATGAGCGTGCAACAGTTGACTATATCATCTCTGAAGGTCTTTACAACTACCACTTGTTCAAAGACGAAGAAGATAGAAAAGAAAAAGTTCAAAAGATGATTCATGAAGTTGGACTTTTGAAAGAACACTTGACCCGTTATCCACACGAGTTTTCTGGTGGTCAACGCCAGCGTATCGGGATTGCCCGTGCCCTTGTGATGGAACCTGATTTCGTTATTGCGGATGAGCCAATTTCAGCCTTGGACGTATCTGTTCGCGCGCAAGTCTTGAACTTGCTCAAGAAGTTCCAAAAAGAGTTGGGCTTGACTTATCTCTTTATCGCGCATGACTTGTCAGTTGTTCGCTTTATCTCAGATCGTATCGCGGTTATCTATAAGGGTGTTATCGTTGAAGTAGCGGAGACAGAAGAGTTGTTTAACAATCCTGTTCATCCGTACACTCAAGCACTTCTATCTGCTGTACCGATTCCAGATCCAATCTTGGAACGCAAGAAGGTCTTGAAAGTTTACGATCCTGATCAACATGACTATGAGACAGATAAGCCATCTATGGTGGAAATTCGTCCAGGTCACTATGTTTGGGCCAATCAAGCAGAAGTTGCTCGATACAAGGAAGCTCTTAAAAAATAAACAAATTAGGAGAGGACCGAATGGTCCTCTCATTTTTAATAGAAAAATCCCCTTTTACTAGCTTGTAAAAGGGGAATTGTATTGTAATTAACGTTTAGACCAAGTGCGTTTCATAAAGAGTAGCAAAATTGGGTAAATCTCTAAGCGGCCTGCAATCATTGCAAATGAGAGGAGGATTTTAGAGATGGGACTAAAGATGGCAAAACTAGAGGTTGTACCTAGAATAGGTCCGATATTGTTAAAGCAACTGAAAACCGCACTGGTCACGACTAGAAAATCATTGCTATCAAGACTGACGATAAAGATGAGAGAGAGAATAATCATCATATAGATGGCAAAATATTTAAGAATCTTGTGCTGGGTATCCTTGTCGATCACCGTTTTATTGACATGAAGAGTCAAGACACGGTGAGGGGATAAGATGGATAAAATCTGGTTTTTTGCAATTTTTGTAAGGATGAGTCCACGGATAACTTTGAGACCACCTGCGGTTGAGCCAGCTGAGCCACCGATTGCCATGAGGAAGAGGAGGATAAACTGGGAGAAGAGAGGCCAGTTGGTGATATCTCCGTAACCAAATCCAGTTGTCGTGATGATATTGGACACTTGGAAGAGAGCCATCTCAAAACTCTTAGACACACCTTGGTAAAGGTGGAGGGTATTGAGGGTGATCAAGCCTGTAGACACCAGTACAATGATCACATAAGCCCGCAGTTCTTCATCTCCAAAGAAGGCCTTGACCCGACGGAGCATGAGGAAGTAATACAGGTTAAAATTGACCCCGAAAACCAGGACGCCAAAACTGACAAGATAGGTAATCAGGGAACTGCCATAGTGGGCAATTCCATCGTTGTAGACGGTGAATCCTCCTGTACCAGCCGTTCCCATAGCGATGACAAAACTATCATAGAGAGGCATACCTGCTAGGTAGTAGATAATCACAAAGAGGGAGAAGAGAGCTAGATAGAGCAGATAGAGAATCTGAGCAGTGTTTTTGAGCTTGGATACAACCTTACCAAAGACAGGCCCAGGTACCTCAGCCTTCATCACCTCCAAGTGGCTATTCTTGGCATTGTCCATAATTGCAAGTGCGAAAACAAGCACCCCCATCCCTCCGATCAAGTGGGTGAAACTTCGCCAGAAGAGGAGGGAACGACTGAGAACGGAAACATCGTTCAGAATAGTTGCTCCTGTAGTTGTAAAACCAGAGCTGATTTCAAAGAAGGCATCGATGACGCTTGGGATTTGTCCTGAAAAGACAAAGGGGAGGCCACCAAAGAAAGACCAGAGAATCCAACAGAGGGCAACGATTAAGACCCCTTCCTTGGCGTAAATCCGTTGATTTTTCGGTTTCTGTAAAACGCCTAGACTACCGAGAAGGACTAAAATTCCAATCGTCGTAAAGAGAGCTATAAATACTTGACTGGATTCTTGGTAATAGGTCGCTACACCAACAGGTACTAGAAGGAGAGCTGCCTCAATCAAGAGAAGTTTTGAGAGGAGATAACGAATCATACTTTTATTCATTTTTCACCTCTCAATCAAATCATAAATCTTGGTGATGTTTGGCAGCAGGGTTGTTACCAGTAACTGGTCTCCGACCTCAAGTATATCCTCTCCAGTAGGGAAGATTGTTTTTCCTTTTCGGATAATGGCTGCGATGAGCACACCTTTCCTTAATTTTAACTGTGAAAGGGGCTTGGCAGTCATTTTATTGGCTTCCTTGATATGGAATTGCAGGGTTTCAATTTGGCCATTTGCTAGATGATGCATGGCTTGAAGGTCTGAGTATTGGGCGTTTACCCGACCACGGATAAAGTGCATAATGGTATCCACTGCGATGATTTTCGGTGTGATGATACTTGAAAAATCAGGCGCATGGATAATCTCTAGAAGACTAGTTCGGTTGACCTTGGTGATATTTTTCTGGACGCCAACACGGTCAAGAAACATAGAGGTGATGATGTTTTCCTCATCAACACCAGTTAAGGTTGCGACTGCATCATAGCTAGGGGCACTTTCTTCTAGTAAGATATCTTTTGCAGTTCCATCTCCTTGTACGATATAGAGATTTGGGAATTTTTCACTAAAGAAACGAGCTCTTTCAGGATTAATCTCGATAACCTTGGTATCGATGCGACTGTCTTTTAAATGCCAAGTAGATAATAAGCGATTTTTCCAGCTCCAACGATAAGCAAGCTTTTCACTGCACGTGATTTGAAATAGTTGTGGAAAAGCATCATATCTACACGATTTCCCGTAACAAAAATCCGATCCTTGTCCTGGATAGTAACATCACCGCTTGGAATCATGAGTTGATGGTCTCTTTCCATAGCACAGACAATGATGTTGCCAAATTTTTTACGGAAGTCTGAGATTGGCATTTGACAAAGACCACTAGAATCTTTGATAACAAACTCCATCAGGCTGACCCGACCTCCAGCAAAACGCTCAACTGAGAGGGCATTAGGGAAATCGATGATATTTGAGATGGCACGGGCTGCTAGGAGTTCTGGATTAACGATAAGTGAAAATCCAAGAATATTTTTCTCTTTAAAATAGGCATTAGAGTATTCAGGATTTCGCACTCGAACGATGGTTTCTTTAGCGCCCATTTTTTTAGCAAGTACCGCTGAAATCATATTCACTTCATCGTATTCAGTTAGGGCGATAAAGATATCACACTCTTGGACGCCGGCTTGCTCCAAGATGGCAAAGTCAGCACCATTTCCAAGGAGGCCCATGATATCAAAGCGACTGACAATATGATTGAGGACGGCCTCATCTTGTTCGATGAGGACAACGTCATGGTTTTCCGCTACTAGTGAACGACAGAGGGCGAAACCAACTTTCCCTCCACCAACAAGGACAATTTTCATATAAAAAACCTACTTTTTCATGATGTAACTATCATACCCTTTTTTAGCAAAAAATGCACTTGCCAAGGCGATTTTTGGGGGGAGAAAGGGCTTTTTCAAGTTTTTGAAGATAAATATGCTTACCTTCTAGAAAAATGTCTCTCGGATGAAGCGATTTTACTCTCGTCATAAGGCTATTCTGAAAGTGAATGTCTGAGTATGAGAATAGAATGAAAAAAAGTAAAAAAATCAAGTCGTTTCTATTGACATTGATTCTGAAAGTGTTATACTAAGGAAGTAGTTTCGCTGATTTACTTCAAACCTGTTGTGAGGTAAGTTAACGACGCCTTAACCACGCTGTTTGCTGAGCTTGACTCCGGGCAGTGTGGCTATTTTTTTGCAATGATAAAAGGAAGCCAATTATGACAAATCACATTGTTTTATTTGAACCTCAGATTCCACAAAATACTGGTAACATCGCGCGTACCTGCGCTGCGACCAATTCTCCCCTCCACATCATCAAGCCAATGGGCTTTCCCATTGATGACCGCAAGATGAAGCGAGCAGGTTTGGATTATTGGGATAAGTTAGAGATTCATTTTTATGATAACTTGGCAGACTTTATGTCTCAGATGAAAGGGCAAGTTTACCTGATTTCGAAATTTGCTGAAAAAGTTTATTCTGAGGCGAATTTGGCAAGCGATGAGGACCACTATTTTCTCTTTGGACGTGAGGATAAAGGTTTGCCAGAGGACTTTATGCGTGAACATCCAGAGAAAGCTCTCCGTATCCCTATGAATGATGAACATGTTCGCAGTCTCAATGTTTCCAATACGGTCTGTATGATTGTCTATGAGGCTCTTCGTCAGCAACATTTTGCTGGTTTGGAGCTTGTTCATACTTATGAAGTTGATAAATTGAAATAAACAAAATGCTTGCACTTGCAAGCGTTTTTTGTTATGATAAAAAGGTCTTCAGGGCAGGGTGTAATTCCCGACCGGCGGTAAAATTTGACTAGCTATTTTAGCTTTCTCGTCGTTGTCTTGTCTCGATATACTTTAAGTATTATCTTTGACTGCGACGCCTAGATAGTTCTAAAATATCTTAGCCAAATAAGTCCGCGAGCGCAAGCTGATGTGGTGCGATTCCACAACCGACAGTATAGTCTGGATGGGAGAAGACGAAAGAATAGCTTTGTCTGTTCTGATGAGTTTATAGATAAATTGCAACCGCTTGCTCAACAGAGTGAGGGGGAACTTTTGGGATATAAAAAGTGAGAATAGATAGAGGGATCCTTTCCAACTTCTTCTGATTTTATAGAAAATTGGAGGAACCTGTTATGACAAACACACGTCGACTTTCGACCATTGCGATTTTATCAGCCATCTCATTTGTGCTGATGTACTTTGACTTTCCGCTTTTACCAGCGGCGTCCTTCCTCAAGATCGAATTTAGTATCTTGCCAGTCCTTGTGGGCTTGGTAGTGATGGACTTGCCTGTTGCCCTCGGAATTCTCTTGCTGCGATCACTCTTGAAATTGCTTCTGAACAGTCAAGGAGTGAATACTTACATTGGGTTGCCAATGAATATCGTAGCCTTGGGAGTTTTTGTGATCGCTTTTGGTTTGATATGGAAAAAGGAACGTAGCACTCTTCGTTTTCTACTAGCATCTCTAGCGGGAACTGTTGGATTGACTGTGGCTATGTTGGTTCTCAACTATGTCTATGCTGTTCCTTTGTACGCGAAGTTTGCCAACTTTGATATTGGAAAAATTATAGGACTTTCCAACTACCTCATGACCATGGTATTACCTTTTAACTTGATTGAAGGTGTAATTTTTGCCGTTTCATTCTGGTTGCTATACGTCCTCTTGAAACCAACCTTAAAACATTATGAGAGATAAACAAACATTTTTAATGAAGGGCAGTTTTGCCCTTTTACTTTTCGTCCTTCTTGGCTATATGGTTAAGTTTTACCCTGAAACGCTGGTCGGTTTTGACCAACCGATTCAGACTGCCCTTCGTGGGGACTTACCAGATTATTTGACAGTTCTGTTCCGTGCGCTTACGCATTTGATTGATATTCCAGTGATTATCACCTGGGTTGCCATCGCAGCCTTTATCTTTTATCGTAAGCAGTGGAAGATAGAAAGTTTCTTTATGTTGGGGAATCTGGCTTTGGCAGGTCTTTTAATCGTGACCTTTAAAAATATCTACCAGCGCCCACGACCAGCTATCTTACACCTAGTCGAGGAGAAGGGATTTTCCTTCCCAAGCGGCCATTCTTTGGCTGTAACCTTGATGGTAGGTACTTTGATTGTCATTCTCAGTCAACGGATGAAAGATCCAGTCTGGAGAAAAATCGTACAAATCGTGCTAGGTCTCTACCTAGTCAGTGTGCTGGTATCAAGGGTCTATCTGGGAGTTCACTATCCATCAGACGTCCTTGCCAGTCTCTGTGTGGGTTTGGGAGTTCTGTTTATAGAGTTTCCTTTCTATGACAAGCTACGCTTCCAATGGCGATTTAAAGGCAAGCAGAAGTGAGATATGTCTTGCAAGAATGGTAAAAATCTGATAAACTATGTAGTAATTGAATAGAAATCCGCAAGACTAGTAACTCAAGGGAAGTATATCAGGGAGGAGAGCCGTGACTGCAAGCTCTCTATATGAAAGCTGGGTGAATTCACTTGCGCATGGATTTAGAAATGAAGGTCTGACTTGTCAGATGAAAACGGATGGTACCGCGTGTCAACGCTCCGAGTGGAGTTTTTGGCATGTGGTTTTCTTTTTATCTACGAGCGACTGATGGAGGAATTATGTCAACTATTGAAGAACAATTAAAAGCGCTTCGCGAAGAAACGCTGGCTAGCTTGAAGCAGATTTCTGCTGAAAATGAAAAAGAGATGCAAGACTTGCGTGTCTCTGTCCTTGGTAAAAAAGGGTCGCTTACTGAAATCCTTAAAGGGATGAAAGATGTCTCTGCCGAGATGCGCCCAATCATCGGGAAACACGTCAATGAAGCGCGTGATGTCTTGACAGCTGCTTTGAAGAAACAGCTAAGCTATTGGAAGAAAAGAAAGTTGCAGCACAACTTGCCAGCGAGAGCATCGATGTGACCCTTCCAGGTCGTCCAGTTGCGACTGGTCACCGTCACGTTCTCACACAAACTAGTGAAGAAATCGAAGATATTTTCATTGGGATGGGTTATCAAGTTGTGGATGGTTTTGAAGTGGAGCAAGACTACTATAACTTTGAACGTATGAACCTTCCCAAAGACCATCCAGCCCGTGATATGCAGGACACGTTCTACATCACAGAAGAAATCTTACTTCGTACTCACACGTCACCAGTTCAAGCGCGTGCTATGGATGCTCATGATTTTTCAAAAGGTCCCTTGAAAATGATCTCACCGGGGCGCGTGTTCCGTCGTGATACGGACGATGCAACACACAGTCACCAATTCCACCAAATCGAAGGCTTGGTTGTTGGGAAAAACATCTCTATGGCAGACCTTCAAGGAACGCTTCAGTTGATTGTTCAAAAAATGTTTGGTGAAGAGCGTCAGATTCGTTTGCGCCCATCTTACTTCCCCTTCACAGAGCCCTCTGTTGAGGTGGATGTTTCCTGCTTCAAGTGTGGTGGAGAAGGCTGTAACGTATGTAAGAAAACTGGTTGGATCGAGATTATGGGTGCCGGTATGGTTCACCCACGTGTCCTTGAGATGAGTGGTATCGATGCGACAGTTTATTCTGGATTTGCCTTTGGTCTTGGACAAGAGCGTGTAGCCATGCTCCGTTATGGTATCAACGATATCCGTGGCTTCTACCAAGGAGATATCCGCTTCTCAGAACAGTTTAAATAAGATTGAAACCTGAAACACAGTCCTATACAGTCGCTCACATTTTATATAGTAAAAAAAGAAACGACTGACTCGAAGAAAAAGAAAGGAATTGAAAAGGTCTTGCTTGGTGGGATCTTAGAACCAGAATTATGTTAGTATCTTATAAATGGTTAAAAGAATTGGTGGACATTGATGTGCCATCACAAGAGTTGGCTGAAAAAATGTCAACCACAGGGATCGAGGTAGAAGGTGTCGAATCACCTGCTGCTGGTCTCTCAAAAATTGTCGTCGGTGAGGTCTTGTCTTGCGAAGATGTGCCGGAAACTCACTTGCATGTCTGTCAGGTTAATGTGGGTGAAGAAGAAGCCCGTCAGATCGTTTGTGGTGCCCCAAATGTGCGTGATGGTATCAAGGTCATGGTGGCCCTTCCAGGAGCTCGTATCGCTGACAACTACAAAATCAAAAAAGGAAAAATCCGTGGCTTAGAGTCTCTCGGAATGATTTGTTCACTTGGTGAATTAGGCATTTCTGACTCCGTTGTACCAAAGGAATTCGCAGATGGCATTCAAATCTTGCCTGAAGAAGCCGTTCCAGGTGAGGAAGTCTTCTCATATCTGGACTTGGATGATGAAATCATCGAGCTTTCCATCACTCCAAACCGTGCAGACGCCCTTTCTATGCGTGGGGTGGCGCACGAAGTGGCAGCCATCTATGACAAGGCAGTTAACTTTAAAGAATTTACTCTAACAGAAACAAATGAATCTGCGGCAGATGCTCTTTCTGTCAACATTGAGACAGACAAGGCGCCTTACTATGCAGCTCGTATCTTGGACAATGTGACCATTGCACCAAGTCCACAATGGTTGCAAAACCTTCTTATGAACGAAGGTATCCGTCCAATCAACAACGTAGTGGACGTAACCAACTATATCTTGCTTTACTTTGGTCAACCTATGCATGCCTTTGACTTGGATACCTTTGAAGGGACTGACATCCGTGTGCGTGAAGCGCGTGCTGGTGAAAAATTGGTGACCTTGGACGGTGAAGAACGTGATTTGGAAACAAATGACCTCGTGATTACTGTCGCTGACAAACCAGTTGCCCTTGCAGGTGTCATGGGTGGTCAAGCAACAGAAATCTCTGAAAAATCTAGTCGTGTGGTCCTTGAAGCTGCTGTTTTCAATGGAAAATCTATCCGTAAGACCAGTGGACGTCTTAACCTACGCTCTGAATCATCTTCTCGTTTTGAAAAAGGGATCAATGTGGCAACAGTCAATGAGGCCTTGGATGCTGCAGCTAGCATGATTGCAGAACTTGCAGGTGCGACGGTGCGTAAGGGCATCGTTTCAGCGGGTGAGCTTGACACTTCAGATGTAGAAGTATCTTCAACTCTTGCCGATGTCAACCGTGTCCTTGGCACGGAGCTTTCCTACGCTGATGTGGAAGATGTCTTCCGTCGACTTGGCTTTGGTCTTTCTGGAAATGCAGAAAGCTTTACAGTCAGCGTACCACGTCGTCGCTGGGATATCACTATTGAAGCGGATCTTTTTGAAGAAATCGCTCGTATCTATGGATATGACCGCTTGCCAACCAGTCTTCCAAAAGATGACGGTACAGCTGGTGAATTGACAGCGACACAAAAACTTCGCCGCCAAGTTCGTACCATTGCTGAAGGAGCAGGTCTGACAGAGATCATCACTTACGCTTTAACAACTCCTGAAAAAGCAGTTGAGTTCACAGCTCAACCAAGCAACCTTACGGAACTCATGTGGCCAATGACAGTGGACCGTTCTGTCCTCCGTCAAAATATGGTCTCAGGTATCCTTGATACAGTTGCTTACAACGTAGCGCGTAAGAACAAAAACTTGGCTCTTTACGAGATTGGAAAAGTCTTTGAACAAACAGGCAATCCCAAAGAAGACCTACCAAACGAAATCAACAGCTTTGCCTTTGCCTTGACAGGATTGGTCGCAGAAAAAGACTTCCAAACAGTAGCAGTTCCAGTTGATTTCTTCTATGCTAAGGGAATCCTTGAAGCCCTCTTTACTCGTTTGGGACTCCAAGTAACTTATACGGCAACATCTGAAATCGCTAGCCTTCACCCAGGACGTACAGCCGTAATCTCACTCGGTGACCAAGTTCTTGGTTTCCTTGGGCAAGTACATCCAGTCACTGCCAAGGCTTACGATATCCCAGAAACTTATGTAGCGGAGCTCAACCTTTCAGCCATCGAAGCTGCGCTCCAACCAGCTGCTCCATTTGTGGAAATCACGAAATTCCCAGCAGTCAGCCGTGATATTGCCCTTCTTCTCAAGGCAGAAATTAGCCATCAAGAAGTTGTAGACGCTATCCAAGCTGCAGGCGTGAGACGATTGACAGATATTAAACTCTTTGACGTCTTCTCAGGTGAAAAATTGGGACTTGGCATGAAGTCAATGGCCTATAGCCTAACCTTCCAAAATCCAGAAGATAGCTTGACAGACGAAGAAGTCGCACGCTATATGGAAAAAATCCAAACTTCTCTCGAAGAAAAAGTCCATGCAGAAGTGCGTTAAATTATCAATCCATCCTTCGGGGTGGATTTTTAGTTTCAAGAAGACAGTTCAGGATCAAAAATGAACAATTGGGGAGTAAAAGCTCTCAGCTATACTTTATTGGATTATAATTGGTCTATCACTTGGGTACTCAAAACCCTTAGAGAGTTTAGTTTTTAAGGAAGGATGAATAAGATAAAAATGTACATAAATCCTTGTAAAGGCTATCAAAAAGGAGTATAATAAGTGCAACATATTTCGGAGGTGGAAAATGCTAGAAGTAAGAAATCTAGAGAAAAGTTTCGGTTCCAAGCAAGTCTTGTTTGGTGTAGATTTTCAAGCAAGTCCAGGACGGATTCTGGGGCTGGTCGGGAAAAATGGTGCTGGGAAAACAACGATTTTCCACAGTATTTTGAAATTTTTAGACTATCAAGGAGAGATCAGTCTGGATGGACAGGAGATTCGCCAGGAAACCTATGCTCGGATTGGTTATCTGCCTGAGGAACGCAGTCTCATGCCCAAGCTGACAGTCCTTGAGCAAGTTCGCTACTTGGCGACTCTAAAGGGCATGGATGCTAAGGAGGTCAAGGAAAAACTCCCTCAATGGATGGAGAAACTGGAAGTGAAAGGAAAGCTGACTGATAAAATCAAGAGCCTCTCCAAAGGGAATCAGCAGAAAATTCAGTTGATCATCACCTTAATCCATGAGCCAGACTTGATTATCCTGGATGAACCTTTTAGTGGTTTGGATCCAGTCAATACTGAGTTGCTCAAGCAGGTCATCTTGAAAGAGAAAGAGCGCGGTGCAATCATTATCTTTTCTGACCATGTCATGACCAACGTCGAGGAGCTTTGCGATGATATCCTGATGATTCGTGATGGGCGTGTGGTCTTGCATGGACCTGTTCAGGATGTTCGTAATCAATACGGGAAAACACGTCTCTTTGTTTCAAGTGAACGAGGCAAGGAAGAACTGGAAAGTCTTCCTCATGTCAAACAGGTGAGCTTGACCAAGCAAGGTAGTTGGAAATTGATCCTAGATGATGAGAGCGCTGGTAGGGAACTCTTCCCAATTCTCACTCAAGGTCAATACATCGCGACCTTTGATCAACAAGCTCCAACAATCGATGAAATCTTTAAACTAGAATCAGGGGTGGAAGTATGAGAAATATGTGGGTTGTAATGAAGGAAACCTATCTTCGACATGTCAAGTCGTGGAGTTTCTTCTTTATGGTGATTTCGCCGTTCCTCTTTTTGGCCTTATCTGTAGGAATTGGCTATCTCCAAATTCTTCTATGGCCAAGAATAGCAAGATAGCAGTAGTGACAACTGTGCCATCTGTGGAAGAAGGCCTCAAGGGTACCAATGGTATCAACTTTGATTATAAGGATGAAGCCAGTGCCCAGACTGCTATCAAGGATGAGAAAATCAAGGGTTATCTAACCATTGACCAAGAGGACAGTGTCCTCAAGGCCGTCTATCACGGTGAAACTTCTCTTGAAACAGGTATCAAGCTAGCAGTAACCAATAAGCTCAATGAGCTTCAATACCAACTCAATCGCTCGGCAGCTAATTTGTCTCAAGAACAGGAAAAATTCCTGGCTCAAACCGTTGACTTTACTGAGAAGATTGACGAATCCAAAGAAAATAAAAAGATGGTCCAAACCATTGCGGCTGCGGGGCTTGGTTTCTTCCTTTATATGATCTTGATTACTTATGCTAGTGTCACTGCTCAGGAAGTGGCTAGCGAGAAAGGAACCAAAATCATGGAAGTGGTCTTCTCTCTAGTATCCGAGCTAGTCATTATTTCTACGCTCGCATGATTGCCTTGCTTCTTGTGATTTTGACCCATATTGGCATTTACGTCGTGGGTGGACTTGCTGCGCTACTTCTCTTTAAAGACCTACCATTCTTAGCAAATTCAGGTATTTTAAACCATTTGGGAGAAGCCTTCTCGCTCAATACCTTATTGTTTGTCTTGGTTAGTCTCTTTATGTACGTTGTTTTGGCAGCCTTCCTAGGATCCATGGTTACCCGTCCTGAAGATGCTGGCAAGGCCTTGTCACCATTGATGATCTTGATTATAGCAGGCTTTATGGGGGTAACAGCCTTGGGCGCTGCAGGAGACAATTTAGTTCTGAAAATTGGTTCCTACATTCCGTTCATTTCGACCTTCTTTATGCCATTTAGAGCTATAAATGGTTATGCAAGTGGTCTGGAAGCTTGGATTTCTCTTGCCATAACGGTTGTCTTTGCAGTCACTGCGACAGTCTTTATCGGACGTATGTATGCCAGCCTTGTCCTTCAGACAGATGATCTAGGTCTATGGAAAAGCTTTAAACGTGCCTTAGCTTATAAATAGGAGAGCCTCGCAAAAGCGAGGTTTTTCTAGATGTTAAACACCGAAATCGGTAAAAAAATATTTTTTTCATATCTATTGACTTTTAGTAGTAAAATTTGGTATGATAGTAGACGGTATTGTTTACCCCATTTGTAAGGCCCCGGAACCTTTCAAATACCCCGCGGACCGGAACATCCGCCCTGTAAACAAAAACGATATTCATATAGGAGAAATCATGAACAAAACTACATTCATGGCTAAACCAGGCCAAGTAGAACGCAAATGGTACGTTGTTGACGCAACTGATGTACCTCTTGGACGCCTTTCAGCAGTTGTTGCTAGCGTACTTCGCGGAAAAAACAAACCAACATTCACACCACACACTGATACAGGTGACTTCGTAATCGTTATCAATGCTGAAAAAGTTAAATTGACTGGTAAAAAAGCAACTGATAAGATCTACTACACTCACTCAAACCACCCAGGTGGATTGAAACAAATCTCTGCTGGTGAACTTCGTTCTAAAAATGCAGTACGTTTGATCGAAAAATCAGTTAAAGGTATGCTTCCACACAATACTCTTGGCCGCGCTCAAGGTATGAAATTGAAAGTATTCGTTGGAGCTGAGCACACTCACGCTGCACAACAACCAGAAGTTCTTGATATTTCAGGACTTATCTAAGGAAAGGAACAATAAAGTATGTCACAAGCACAATATGCAGGTACTGGACGTCGTAAAAACGCTGTTGCACGCGTTCGCCTTGTTCCAGGAACTGGTAAAATCACTGTTAACAAAAAAGATGTTGAAGAGTACATCCCACACGCTGACCTTCGTCTTGTTATCAACCAACCATTCGCAGTTACTTCAACTGTAGGTTCATACGACGTTTTCGTTAACGTTGTAGGTGGTGGATACGCTGGTCAATCAGGAGCTATCCGTCACGGTATCGCTCGTGCCCTTCTTCAAGTAGACCCAGACTTCCGTGATTCATTGAAACGCGCAGGTCTTCTTACACGTGACTCACGTAAAGTTGAACGTAAGAAACCAGGTCTTAAGAAAGCTCGTAAAGCATCACAATTCTCAAAACGTTAATCAATACGATTATATCAACGTTTCAAAGCACTTCATGGTTCACACCATGGGGTGTTTTTTTGATGATTTTTAGCAAAATTCACACTGTTATTTATTTAAGGAACGGTAAGCAATCTCTCCGACTGCCATTGGAATTACATTTCTATTTATGAAATCTATCATTACGAAAGATTTCATGGAATCGGATAAATATGTAGTGAAATAAGGGAAAGGAATCGCACATTGTGGCTTCCTAGGCCAGGAAACATCTAGGGTTTCTTCTCAATTAAAAACTAAAAACGATTTTGGAACTTGATTTTCTCATAGGAAATGTAAGAATTGGAGCTTTGCAGGTTTCAGGAGGCATCTATCACAAGTGAGTTTAGACAAAAAGTCAGAGTCAGCTCAAACAGTCGTTAAAAGAGGAGCCCATTCTTATTTGGAAAGGGCTCTTCTTTTCTGTTAAAAAGTAGATATCAAATATGTAATGAAACGATATACATGTATATGATATCAAAATATCTTAATAAAAAGTATAATTTAAAAAGGATAGTGTATTTACAAGGGCTATCGGGGTCTGATATAATGATAACATGGGAGAGATTACATGAAAATTTTAAGGTTTAGTTTATCATTAATTGCAATGGTTGCAGTTTTATTTTTAGGTCTAAAAATCTTGGATGGATTTGAACAGAAAGCTGTAGAGAAGCATTCCCAAAATGCAGTAGAGATGAGGTTTCATCAGAATCCAGATGTTTTTGCTTGGCTAACAGTCGAAGGTACTCGAATTGACTATCCAGTCGCTCAACATTCAAGAGATGATACATATTACCTATCTCACGATATAGATGGTGAAGAGACCTATTATGGAGCCATATTCACAGAGCTGGTTAACAAAAAAACACTTGAAGATCCTGTCACGATTATCTATGGGCATGCTATGCTAGATGATTCTATGTTCGGGTCTTTAGATTATTTTGCGAAGCCAGCTTTTTTTAATGAGCATGAGAGTATCAAAATTGATACGTTGACTCAACATTTTGAATATGAGGTGCTGGCAGCCCATTCTTATACAGATGATCATCTTTTTTATACATTCGAATTAGGAAGTCGAGAAGGTCTCAGATATTATTTAGATACATTACAGATAAGAACGTCAGACTATGGGGGATTCTATCGCCAGATAGCCACTGACCCCCAAAAAGATCGGTTTTTAATCTTATCAACCTGCGATGTTGCTGGAAATGATCAACGATTTGTGGTTACTGCTCGTTTAAAAAGTGTCAAAGAAAGGACAAGTAAATCATGAAAATATTAAGACTCTCAAGATTTTGGAGACTAGCTACTGGCTTACTGTTTTTAGGAGTGGGGCAACGCCTTCTATTTACAGGTGCGATTTCCCCTGTGGTAGTTGAGGAAGGTTTATCACTCATTCTGACCTTACTCAGCCTACTATTTTTAATGATAGGAACGGTTCTTATTTTTCCAATAGCGATCTGGTTTTATAAGCAGTATCGATCAGATAAACGTTTAAATCACACTATTCTGGTTTACTTGTTTAGTGCGATTTTATGTGGCATTCTCATCGGAGGCTTGGGTCAAGTTTTATACGATAATACGAGTTTGGAGTATGATCATGCTAAGATTGCGATTTGGGCTTTTACCACAATTATACAAACTTTTCTTAAAGTAATCTTATCCTATAGCCTGGTTAGTATTTACAAAGCTTTTACCAATTAAAAGTAGGGTAGATCAATTGCGACTACCTGTTCTGGTATCCATGCTTCTTGTTGCCTTTTTGTTTAACTATCGCTGTTTGGTTCCCAATGCTAGGTTCTTTCGTTTTATCCATCGGTGATGCTCTTATTTTAATTTTTACACTTTATTATTTTATTTATCTTACAAAGGAGAATTATGATGAAAAGACTTCGTAAGACCATACAGTGGTTATTATTACTGAGTTTATTTATTTCTAACACCCCACTTATTTATGCGGAAGAAATAAGCCATGCAATCAAGCAAGGTCAGGCGGAGGCCGCTTATAAAAAAGCTGTCACAGAGGCGAGTAGCCAGACTGTAGGTTCTGAGAATGCGAATACGGAACATTCGACGAGCTCTGATGCTTCAAAACCAGCAAAAGATGGTGGAGATGCCCTACAACAACCAAAGGTGGTCAATGAAGAGAGTAAGGCAGAGGCAGAACTAAAGAAACAATATGGAGAACCAGTAGCGGTTAGTGGGCAAGAACAACTGTTTCGGGTGGATGAAACTCACTTTGTGACGCATATTGGGAGTGATATTAAAACCTATATTGACCAAGAAGGGGTGGAAGTTCCTGTTGACTTATCTCTCTATTCTTATCATGCCAATGGAAAACACTATTATCTACCTAAAGAATCTCCAGTAGGCGTAGTTCTTCCGAGCGAAGTCAAAGAAGAAACCCCTATTGATATTACACATAAGGATGACAAAATTTCCCTCTATCCGCTTGATAAAACGTATGATCAGGCAACTGTAGAAAAGAATGCTATCTTATACAACAATGTTGATGGCAAAACAGATGTGCAATATACGGTACAGTCTAATGGTGTTAAAGAAGAGATTATCCTAGCAGAGTGGGGTGGGAAGAACTCCTTTACTTATGGTTTAGATGCATCTAAGTATGATGTTTCTTTGAAAGACAATCAAATCCTTGTTCGCGAAAAGGGCAAAACGAAGATCCTATTTGTACTAACTGCCCCAATGATGGTGGATAGTGCTGGTGCTACTAGTAATGCTTTAACTCTTGGCTTGAAAAAAGGAGATGGGCGTCATGAAGTGACAGTCACAGCTAATAAAGAGTGGTTGTCTGCCTCAGACCGTAAGTATCCTGTTCGGATCGACCCAACTGTAACGGTTCCAAGAGAAAAAATCCTTGATGTTGTGACTTCATCCGTACATGGTCAGTACCAAGGTTATGCCTATGGATATGTTGGATATATGACAGCTGAGATGATGGGGATGGCTGGTATTCCAGGTGTTCGTGATATCGGTCGCGCAAGGATGTACTTTAAGATTAGCTACGATTTTCAAAAGAGTATTCCTAAAGAAGCGCGTATCGATAGTGCAAGTCTAAATATTTATGAATACACTGCTCCAGATTCTCAATCAACCCAGTTTGCGGCATACCGTTTGAAACAAGATTTTGATATCAATACCCTCACGTGGGATACTTCTGTGGGTCTTGATATGGAAATAGCAGGAAAGAATGCGACCAGTGGTAAGAAGATAGGGATGCATAACTTTGATATCCGTGAGACTGTAAATGCATGGGTTCAAGGTTTGGAACCAAACTACGGTCTAGTTGTAGCTGCAACCGACGAAGGTTCAGATGGCGGTGCCTTCTATACAACTGAAGCTACTGCAGATAATGCAGGACAGATTGGGTTTACCCCAGACAAGGCTCCGAGTTTGACGATTAATTGGTCTGTTCCAGATCCGGTTGATGTCAATTATCCAATTGGGAACACTACCATCAATCTTCGGACTATGGTGAAAACAGATAAGAAAGGAAAACTGCAATTTCAGGGAGTCTTTGCGGATGGTCTGACAACACCGGGTGCTCAGGTTGATTATAACCTTAGTGACACTGCGAAAGACTACAAGGGTCAAAGTTCTGCAAGTTTCTTACAAATACCCTGATAGTAGTTCCTTTGATGCAGCCTTTGAAAAAGGAACAACTAAATATAAAGACAAGCTCTCAAACTGGCAGACTCAGGTGCCTTTCACAGAACCTGAACTAAACAAGGTTTATACGATTGACGCAGAGAGTAAAAAGGATGGTCAGACCAGCGGTAAAAAATCAAGCGATACTTTCTTGATTTACAAAGTTACCCAGTTTGATACCCTTCCAAAGATTGCGGCTTACTATGGAGTACCACTGAATCAACTTGCTTACGATAATCGTATCCAAGATATGATGGTTGTACAAAATAATACCCTTTTTATTCGCAATCCAAGAAAGAATGCTGATAAACCTTATAATCCACCAGCATTAACATCTAATACCAAGGCAGAAATAGACAGGCTTTTAATGGGTCGAGGTCTTCACTGTGAGTTTGGATTTGAACCTATCAATCTAAACACGGGGAATTTCTACCTAGATCGAACAGATGTTTCTATCACAGATGTTGACGGAAAGTTTGAAATTACTCGCGCCTATAACTCTAAAGCAGCAGGCATCAATAGTCTCTTTGGTCGTGGTTGGTCATTTGCCTTTAATGAACAGTTATCGAGCGATGAAGACCAAAATCTTTACTATACTCGTACAGATGGTTCGATTCTTAAGTTTACGAAGGATGGTGATAACTATCGTGCTCCAAGCGGTTATGACCTCACTCTCGAAGTAAAAACAGTTGAAACGAGGAAAGGTGACTTTGGCGGAGACGAAAAAGAGGACTATGATGTTAAGGAATACCGAATTGTTGATCACAATCATCAAGAGAAAATCTTTAACTATCACGGCCTCTTAACGAGTCAGACGGATGAAAAAGGCAATAAAACAAGCTTTGATTATAATGAAAATTACCAGCTAACCAAGATTACATCGCCTACAGGCTTGATTTATAGTATCACCTATAACTCAGAGGGCTATATTGGTGCGATTCAAATCCCAAATGGCTCGACTTTGACCTATGAATACGACACGAATGGTCATTTGACCACCTATACGGATGCGACGGGAGTTCCTACTCGTTATGAATATGACGATAAGGGACGTATGACAGCCTGGTATGATGGAAATGGGACCAAGGTTATCCAAAACGAGTATGATGAGGAAAATCGTGTCACCAAGCAAACAGATGGTGCAGGTGCTGTTTCAACTCTTTCTTATAGTGAAGGTCAGACGATCACTACCGATGGAAATGGCAATCAAACTGTATATACTTACGATGAGCAATATCGTACAACGGGCATTCGCTATGCCGATGGAACTAGTGTCTCAAAAACGTATGATGACAACAACCGTCTGTCAAGTGTGACGAATGAGGCAGGTCAAACGACTCGCTATACCTATGACAGCAATGGCAATACCTTGACAGAAACGCGTTTTGATGGAGCAGTAAAAACTTCTAGCTATGATGAGAAGAATCATCTTCTGTCTCTCACTGATTTAGTGGTGCATCGACTGCCCATAGTTATGATGCAAATGGCAATCTAATTCAGACGACATTGCCAGATGGGTCTAAGATTGCTTATACTGTCGATCAGCAAGGGCGCATCTTATCTACGACAGATGCAGCTGGCCACACAACTTCCTTTGCCTATCAAGGTGCGAATCTGGTAAGCATTACCAATCCTTTGGGAGGCGTATCAACCTTTACCTACAATGCGCACAATCAAGTCACGAGCATTACGAATCCTCTCGGTGGGGCAAAGACCTTTACCTATGATGCAGAAGGTCGCAAGCTGAGCGAAAAAGATGCTGATGGTATTGGGACGAGCCATACTTTTGACAAGGCAGGTCAAGTGACAGCTGTTACAGAAGGAAATGGTAACACGACAACCTTCACATATGATGGTTTCGGCCGTAAAATCGGTGCTTCGAATGGGGAAGGTGGAACTTATAGCTACACTTATGATGGTGTTGGGAATCAGCTTTCTGTTACCGATGCAGAAGGTCGCACCACAAGCTATACATATGATAGCAAGGGTCGTTTCCTAACAGAAACCAATGCTTCAGGTCAAACGACTACCGTTACTCGTGATGCACTGGGTCGAATTGTCACTCGAACCAATGAAGCAGGCAATAGCAGTAGCTTGACTTATGATGATAGAAATAATGCCGTTAAAACCATCACAGATGCTCTGGGGCAAGTTACTCAAAACACTTATGACGCTGCAGGCAAGTTAACCTCAGTTTCTTATCCAATCGGCACAAAGGCAGAGACTACTTATGATATCATGGGTCGTGTGCTATCTTATACCGATGAAGCAGGTCAGACAGTGACCTACACTTATGACAGTGTTGGAAATAAACTTAGTGAAACCAAAGGAAAAAAGACTACTAGCTATAGCTATGATGCAGCAGGAAATGTGACAGGTGTTACCTACCCAGATGGTAGTAGTGTTTCCTATGTATTGGATGCGATGGGGAATATCCTGTCCATGACAGATGCCCTTGGAAAAGAAACAACTTATGAATACAGCAAGGCGGGGCGCCTGATCGCAACGACCAATGCCTTGGGCCACCGCACCAGCATGACCTATGATGCCAATGGCAATCAAAATAGTCTAACAGATGCGGCAGGCTATACTGCTAGCACGACTTATACAGGTCAAAATCAAGTTTCCAGTATTACAGATGGTTTAGGAAATGTCACTAAGATGGCCTACAACCAGATGGAACAGCTGACAGAGTTGACAGATGCCTTGGGTGGCAAGACTCAGTACACCTATAATGAACTAGGCTATCCGATTCAGGTCACAGATGCCAATGGTCATGTCACGAAGATGACCTATACCTCAACGGCTCAACTGGAGGAAGTGACTCTTCCAGACGGAACTACTGTAAAGCAAGAATACGATGCCCTTGATCGTCTCATCAAGCAGACGCATTCTAGTGGCTTGGTAACGGAGTACAGCTATGATGCCGCCAACCGTGTAGTGAACAAAAAAGATAATCAGGATCTCAATGAGACCTACACCTACGATAAGGCAGGAAATCGTCTCACTTTAACAAACAGCTTGGGTGAGGTTACTCAATACAGCTATAATAGTGACAACCAACTGACGAAGGTGGTCTACGCAGATAAGACCAGCGAAACCTTTACCTATGATGTCATGGGCAATGTCGCAAGTTCAACCGACCAAGAAGGAAAGACCAAAACCTATCACTATGATCAAAATGGCAATCTGCTCAAGACCGTCGATCATCTGAAACGTGAAACCAAGTATAGCTACGATGCCCTCAACCGAGTGGTGACAGAGTCGGATGCCGATGGCAATACCTCTACTTACGAATATGATGTCCTTGGCAACCTATCTAAAATGACCGACGCCAATGGCCATTCAAGTAGCTATGGCTATGATGCCAATAAGAAATTGGTACTCTATACGGATCCAAATGGTCAAGCAACAGCCTTTAAGTACGACCCATTAGGACGGATTATCGAAACAGTAGCTCCGACAGGAAGCAAGCAAAGTTTCAGCTATGATGCTTTGGGCAATCGCTTGAGCGAAACAAGTGGTGAAGGCCATACAACGACCTACAGCTATGACAGTATGAACCGTGTCAGCAGTAAGAAACGTCCAACAGGTGGAGAGACTCAGTACGCCTATGATGCTACAGGTAGCTTGGCAAAAGAAACAGATGCAAACGGTCATAGCACCAACTATGTCAATGACCTTTATGGTCGTGTGACCAAACGTACTCTGCCAAATGAGGCGGCTTACACCTATGCCTATGATGCCTTGGGACGTCTCACCAAGCAAACCGGCCCACAAGGTCTATCAAAAACCTATAGCTATGATGTGTCTGGAAACTTGGTGAAAGAGACAGACCAATCTGATCGAAGCAATCACTATAGCTATGATAAGGCGGGCCGGATTTTAACGGCTAAGAACGCCCTTGACCTTGAAACCAAGTATAGCTACGATGAAGCGGGGAATCTAGCCAAACTGACCAAGCCGTCCGGTGCTACAACCACTTTTGACTATACGACCCTCGATCAACTAAAAACGATCAAAACGCCGACTGGTCGAACAGTGGAGTCAAGCTATGACCCAGTCGGTCAGGTGACCAAACGAACCATCAATGGCAAACGCGAAACGACCTATACCTATGACCCGAATGGCAATCTCCTTGAGGAGACGAATCCTCTCGGTCAAGTGACCAAACGCACCTATGATAGCCTCAATCGCCTCACCTCAGAAAGTGATGCGGCAGGCCAGTGGACTAAGTATGGCTATGATCACGATAACCATCTCACGAAGATCACAGATGAGGCTGGTGGCGTCGCAAGCATGACCTATGATGCCAATGGCAACCTCACCAGTGTCACATCTGGAAGCAAGCGTGTCAAGACCTACACCTATGACCTAAAGGATCAGTTGCTTACAGCGACACAAGGAAGTGGAGAGAAGGCTTCCACTTCAAGCTATACCTACGACAGTGTGGGCAATGTCACTTCGGTCACGAATGGAAATGGCAAGGTCACAAGCTACAGCTATGACCAGCTTTCCAATCTAGTGGAGCGCATGACCAGCCTCGGAGACAAGGAGACCTATACCTACAATGTCGATAACCAGCTCGAAAAAGTGACCAAGTCCGATGGGAAAACCATCAGCTACGACTACAACAAGCTGGATCAATTGCTCAAGGTGGAGTACTCTGAAAAGCAAGAGGGTCAAGTCCTCTACACCTATGATGCGGATGGCCGTCGGGTATCTATGAGTGACCTGACAGGAACCAGTCAGTACGCGACCAACGAAGAAGGCGAGATTACTGGTGTTCGTCAAGGAGATGGTAGCCTGATCCAGTACGAGTATGATGCTTATGGCAATATCTCGAAGATGATTTACCCAGATGGCAGTACGGTATCTTACACTTACGATGAACTGGATCGCCTCACTTCTGTGACCGATGTCAAGGGGCAAAAGACCAGCTATAGCTATAACCCAGCAGGGGATCTGACGGAAGTTAATCGAGGAGATGGGACCAAGAGCTTCTTGACCTATGACAAGGCTCACCGCCTCACCGAACTCCGTCACATGGACAAGCAGGATAAGCTCATCTCTAGCTATGGCTATGAGTATGACGATGGAGGCTATATCGCCAAGGAAACCATCAAGCAGGATGGCGAAACCCTAGTCCATACCTACACCTACGATACTCTGGGTCAAGTGGAAAACATGACCGTATCGGATGCATCTGGTAAGGAACTCTCTAAACTCTCTTACACCTATGACCTAGCCGGCAATAAACTGACCAGCACCGAGACAGTCGATGGTAAGGAGAACCAGACACGCTTTACCTATGATGACCATAACCGCTTGACCAAGCTGGAAGGCCCAGATGGCACCATCACCTATACCTACGACAAGAATGGCAATCGCATCGCTTCTGAAAAGAACTCAGAAAAGCTAGACTACATCTACGATACAGAGAACCGCCTGCTTGCGATCAAGGACAAGAAGGGACTTCTCATGGCTGCGCTTTACGACGGGGATGATAACCGTGTCTTCACTGCCAGTCGTAAGGAGGGCAAGAACACCTATCAGCTCTTCCAACGCAAGCCAAAGGACAAATCCGGCCGTAAATCACCATACACAGCCCCAAGTGGGGATCAACACTCCCTCTTCTGGTATGGCTTTAGTCAGAATGTCCTCCAAGCTCTATCCACATTACCGCAAACAATAGGAAGCATCTGGCACAGCATCTTTGACGATGTCTCGACAGCCTACCACCAGAAAGTGGCTAAGGACCGAGCGACCAAGGAGGGAATCGTCGTCAACCCACCAGAACTCGGGAACTTACCGGGTCAGGGAGAAGTGACCTATGCCAGTCAGGTTCAGGATGTCCTCATCCCTTACACCACACGAGAGGATACCTACAACTACTACGAGGAACGCAACTATGTCAACGATGTCAATCGTGAACATACAGAAGTCCTCGAAACCTATGACCATGATGGCAAGGCTCGTGAGACCTATAGCTATGGTAAGGGAAGAACCAGCTACCTCAACAACCAAACAGGTGACAGCTACAACTACTTGACTAACCAATCAGGCTCTGTGACAGGCTTGACCAAGGATGGACAAGCCGTCGCATCAACTAGCTATCATCTCTATGGGGCAAGCAAGGCAAGCACAGACACAACAGGGAATCCATTTGCCTATAACAGCGAAGCCCGCGACGATACTGGACTTGACTATTTACGCGCAAGGTATTATGATAGTCAGGGCGGTACTTTCTTAAGCGAGGATAGCTACCCAGGTGAGGCGACGGATCCTCTCAGCCAGAACCGCTACAGCTATGTGCAGAACAACCCTGTTAACTATACAGACCCAAGTGGGCATAGAATGGTCTGGGCGGTTGATGGTAGTGAACCAAGTCGCCCTCGTCGTATCAATACGCGCCAACAACGTTTCTACCAACGGAGTATTATCGAACAAGATTCTTTAGGCCGTGCAGTGTCATTACGTGAATACACGGATCATCGCATTAAAACTGATCGAAACTTCCGAGCACCAGAAAGTTATTATCAAGCTTTTGGTCCTAATGTGGCAACCTACCAAGGTGGAAGTTACGGAGGACAAAGTTCTTACGCTTATACCCAGCAACAAGCAGCATATGCAAGAGCCCATGCAGAACAACGTCGTCGCCAACAGATTCGCTATGAATATGGCTTGGCGACAGGACTACAATCCTTGCCGACAATTCGAGAAGGATTAAATTTACTTCGTAATTGGAACACGGCTTTACAGAACACCTTGAAGCATGTCTGTGATCCAAAAACGACTAAGGGTCAAGATGATGCCCGCAAGAAAAAGCTGACAGCTAGCGAATTGCAGCGACTCATCAAAAAAGCCAACTCTGGTGATATGTCTGCGATTGCAACCTTATCGAGAAGCTATGATGGTAAATCAGGTATAGGGACAGGCATACGCACAAAAGAGGAAATAGAAGCTGGAAATAGACGCGTTTGGCAGAATACAGTAGATGGCTTTAAAAAAATATCGTATATGATCGGAGAGTTTTTCTCTGTCAATGATGCATACCGCCTAACTACAGGGAAAGATCCTGAAACAGGTGAGGATGCCAGTCGCTTACAAGCAGCAGGATGGTTAACAGCTGATTTAGCCTCTTTTGGAATTAGTAAAGTTGCAAAGGGTGGAAAAATAGCTGGTAAAGGCTTAAAAGCACTAGATAAGGTCAATGATGCTTCGAAAGCTACAAGAGCGGTAGATAAGGCGTCAGATGTAGCAAAAAGTGCTGGAAAAAGTATTAATCCTAAAAGTATAAAAGCTTCCGACTTATCAATGACCGAAACAGTTAAAAACCATGCAAACGATGTGATTAAACGTGGAAAATATGCTGGTGAAAAAGCTAGACCGTATGTTAATAATGCGGGAACAGATTTAATTATTCAAGAAATTATTGACGGTGGTTCCCCCGTAAAAGATAAATTTCTACCAAATGGTTGGCGCTGGGAAGTTAATGGAACATTTAACGGTAGGCAAGAAGGAATATGGGAGTTGGTTGTTGATTTGGATACAAATCAAATTGTTCACTTTAATTATGTGAGATAGGAGAATACATGTTTAAAATTATAAAAAAAGAACGAAATCTATATGAAAAGCTAATATATAGTACCAACACAAAAGAATTAATTGCATTGCCGATTAAAAATAGTGATATAACCTTTAGCTTTATTTATTTGTTTCTTGGTTTTAATTCTGAAGATATGGAATCTACTCAGTTATGGGGGTATCATCACGACTGTACTTGGATTAAGAAAAATCTGAGACCTCCTAAGGCAGATGAGGGTAGTATTTTACTTACTAATACAGACATTGAAGGTGGAGTCAGTTTTCGAGCAGAGTCTGCAAATGATTGGGAAACATATTATGATGACAAAACGGGATGGATAAAGATAACTTCTAAGATGGAATACGAGAATCTTGATTCTGTAGAATTTTTAAAGATACAATTGCTGAGATTGATAAGCAGGGGGAAATACAGTCTTTTTGGTTACGACCCGAGTTTAAATAGTAGCTATACAAGTCGAAAAGTAAGCAAGATAAACTTGAGGATATCTGTATGAGATACATTAATTGATATTAAAGTATAGATAAGTCATGATTAGCGTGCGCGATTTCAAGCAAACACTTTTATGCTAGAGGGTCGTGGAAATCTCCAACAGCCTAGACTATTGAACGGCTATCTTCTGTTGTGATAGAAACATGCAAAAACTCTCGAGGATGAATTTCTTCGAGAGTTTTATGCCCACCTACGACCTAAAGGATCAGTTACTTACAGCGACGCAAGGAAGTGGAGAGAAGGCTTCCACTTCAAGCTATACCTATGACAGTGTGGGCAATGTCACTTCGGTCACGAATGGAAATGGCAAGGTCACAAGCTACAGCTATGACCAGCTGTCCAATCTAGTGGAGCGCATGACCAGCCTCGGAGACAAGGAGACCTATACCTACAATGTCAATAACCAGCTCGAAAAAGTGACCAAGTCCGATGGGAAAACCATCAGCTACGACTACAACAAGCTGGATCAATTGCTTAAGGTGGAGTACTCTGAAAAGCAAGAGGGTCAAGTCCTCTATACCTATGATACGGATGGCCGTCGGGTGTCCATGAGTGACCTGACAGGAACCAGTCAGTACGCGACTAATGAAGAGGGCGAGATCACGGGTGTTCGTCAGGGAGATGGTAGCCTGATCCAGTACGAGTATGATGCTTATGGCAATATCTCGAAGATGATTTACCCAGATGGCAGTACAGTCTCTTACACTTACGATGAACTGGATCGCCTCACTTCTGTGACCGATGTCAAGGGACAAAAGACCAGCTATAGCTATAACCCAGCAGGGGATCTGACGGAAGTTAATCGAGGAGATGGGACCAAGAGCTTCTTGACCTATGACAAGGCTCACCGCCTCACCGAACTCCGTCATGTAGACAAGCAGGACAAGCTCATCTCTAGCTACGGCTATGAGTATGACGATGGAGGCTATATCGCCAAGGAAACCATCCAGCAGGATGGCGAAACCCTAGTCCATACCTATACCTACGATACTCTGGGTCAAGTGGAAAATATGACCGTATCGGATGCATCTGGTAAGGAACTCTCTAAACTCTCTTACACCTATGATCTAGCCGGCAATAAACTGACCAGCACCGAGACAGTCGATGGTAAGGAGAACCAGACACGCTTTACCTATGATGACCATAACCGCTTGACCAAACTGGAAGGGCCAGATGGTACCATCACCTATACCTACGACAAGAATGGCAATCGCATCGCTTCTGAGAAACTCAGAAAAGCTAGACTACATCTATGATACAGAAAACCGCTTGCTTGCGATCAAGGACAAGAAGGGCCTTCTCATGGCTGCGCTTTACGACGGGGATGACAACCGCGTCTTCACTGCCAGTCGTAAGGAAGGCAAGAACACCTATCAGCTCTTCCAACGCAAGCCAAAGGATACCAAGTCAGGTCGTAAGTCACCATACACAGCCCCAAGTGGGGACCAACACTCCCTCTTCTGGTATGGCTTTAGTCAGAATGTTCTCCAAGCCCTGTCTGCTTTACCACAGACAATAGGAAGCATCTGGCACAGCATCTTTGACGATGTCTCGACAGCCTACCACCAGAAAGTGGCTAAGGACCGAGCGACCAAGGAGGGAATCGTCGTCAACCCACCAGAACTCGGGAACTTACCGGGTCAGGGAGAAGTGACCTATGCCAGTCAGGTTCAGGATGTCCTCATCCCTTACACCACACGAGAGGATACCTACAACTATTACGAGGAACGCAACTATGTCAACGATGTCAATCGTGAACATACAGAAGTCCTCGAAACCTATGACCATGATGGCAAGGCTCGTGAGACCTATAGCTATGGCAAGGGACGAACCAGCTACCTCAACAACCAAACAAGCGACAGCTACAACTACTTGACCAATCAGTCAGGCTCTGTGACAGGCTTGACCAAGGATGGACAAGCCGTCGCATCAACTAGCTATAACCTCTATGGGGCAAGAAAGACAAGCACAGATACAACAGGCAATCCCTTTGCTTATAACGGCGAAGCCCGTGACGATACTGGACTTGACTATTTACGAGCAAGGTATTATGATAGTCAGGGAGGTACTTTCTTAACCGAGGATAGCTACCCAGGTGAGGCGACGGACCCTCTCAGTCAGAACCGCTACAGCTATGTGCAGAACAACCCCGTCAACTATACCGACCCGAGTGGGCATAGAATGGTCTGGGCGGTTGATGGTAGTGAACCAAGTCGCCCTCGTCGGATCAATACGCGCCTACAACGAATTTACCAACAGAGTATTGTCGGACAAGATATACTAGGTCGACCGCTAACACTACGTGAATACACGGATCATCGCATTAAACCGATCGGACTTTCCGAGCACCAGAAAGTTATTATCAAGCTTTTGGTCCAAATGTGGCAACTTACCAAAGTTCCTATGCTTATGAGCAACAACAAGTAGCATACGCAAGAGCCCAAGCTGAACAGCGCCGTCGCCAACAGATTCGCTATGAATATGGTTTGGCGACAGGACTACAATCCTTGCCGACAATTCGAGAAGGTCTAAATTTACTTCGTAACTGGGGAACCGCTTTACAGAACACCTTGAAGCATGTATGCAATCCAAAAACGAATAAGGCTCAAGATGATGCCCGCAAGAAAAAGCTGACGGCTAGTGAATTGCAGCGGCTCATCAAAAAAGCCAACTCTGGCGATATGTCTGCGATTGCAACCTTATCGAGAAGCTATGATGGTACATCAGGTATAGGGACAGGCATACGCACAAAAGAGGAAATAGAAGCCGGAAATAGACGCGTTTGGCAGAATACAGTAGATGGCTTTAAAAAAATATCGTATATAATCGGAGAGTTTTTCTCTGTCAATGATGCATACCGCCTAACTACAGGGAAAGATCCTGAAACAGGTGAGAATGCCAGTCGCTTAGAAGCAGCAGGATGGTTAACAGCTGATTTAGCCTCTTTGGGAATTAGTAAAGTTGCAAAGGGCGGGAAATTAGCTGGTAAAGGCTTAAAAGCACTGGATAAGGTTAATGATGCTTCGAAAGCTACGAAGGCAGTGGATAAGGCGTCAGGAAATCTTTTGCCTATGACATTAGATAATCTCCAAATGTTTGCGAAGAAGCCTAAGGCTAGGCCAGATTTTTATGTAGCTCCTGATGGACGAACTTTGCCATCAACGGCCTACCGTTATATGGATTCTAAGTATGCTGAGCAGACAATGAGAACTATGGAAGCCCCTGGAAGTTACATCGGTTTATCTAAATTTGATTCAGCTAGTAAGGTGCAAGATGCTTATCAAATATCTCCTGCTTGGAGTAATGCGAAGCTTCGTGGAGAGTTTGATACACTTCAGATAATGGATAATGTGTATGTTCCTAAGGAAGCCGGAGATACAGGAAAAGTTTTGGAGCCAATCACATCTTATTATCCCGAATACGGGAAAGGAGGCTATCCACAATTGAAAACTAATTCGGTAATTGAATTTAAAAAAGTAGATATTATAGGTGACTAATATGAATTATAATGATGTTAAAGAAAAAAATTATGTAATATTATTATTAAATACATTGATAATCCTGAAATACGTTTACAAATGTTAGAGCAAGCAAAAGTCTGTTAATACTGTGAGAGGTGTGCTATATAGTTTAGACAAAGAAAAAAACGGAGATTTAACTCAAGAGGAGATTGATTTTTTTGTAAAGATTTATTCTTTTACTTTGGTTAAAAAAATAAAATTTTCTAGAGTTTAGGATAGATTTCTACGATAATTTCACTATAGCCTAAAAAAATTTTTACAGAAATTGCTACTGTAGATAATGTTGTGGATGAAATCGTCAGAACTACACCTTATGAAGATTTAAATAAAATTTACTTGAATATTAAATTACAATACTAGGAGAAAAAAATGAACTTACAATTTACCAAATTTGCAGCTATGCCAGAAGAAGTCATTGAAAAGTATGCCCCAAAAAGTTCCAGATGAATTAGTGGAATTGTGGAAACAATATGGATTGGGATTTTTACTTGATGGTTATCTAAAAATTATCAATCCAGAAGACTATATAGAATTTGTGCAAAAGACCTATTTTTAGAGGTGATTTATCTATTCCTGTTTTTATAACCGCATTTGGGGATATTATCACTCTGGAGGAAGGAGACTATCTGAGAATTGTAGAATATAAGAAGGGAGATTTCATCACTATTTTAGAAAATATGCATTATTTTCTAGAAGATTTAGAGGATGAAGAGTTGTTAAAGGACTATTTTGATATTCCTTTCTATGAAGAAGCAGTTAAGGAGTATGGGAGCTTGGATTACAATCAATGCTTTGGTTTTGTTCCCCTTCTTGTACTGGGAGGAAAAAGGGATTTAACCAATATTGACAAGGTTGGCATAAAAGAACATTTAGAACTCATTACCCAGATTACAGGCGGAGTGGGCTTTGAGAATTAAGAAAAAATAATAGAAATGAAGTTGAGATCATGTGGTCTCAACTTCATTTTCTATAAAATTTTATTAGATAGACAGCTACAACTACTTGACTAATCAGTCAGGCTCTGTGACAGGGTTGACCAAGGATGGACAAGCCGCCGCATCCAGTCGCTATAACCTCTATGGGGCAAGAAAGACAAGCACAGACACAACAGGGAATCCCTTTGCCTATAACGGCGAAGCCCGTGACGATACTGGACTTGACTATTCAGGATAGGGTTACCTCTATGAAGGTAGCCCTATTTTTTTGACTGTGAATGAATCGAAGCGATGGGATTACACAGAGTTAGAATTTCTTTTTGCTTTGACTGAGATACATGAGTATAGATTTGTGTGACTGAGATAGAACTATGTCCAAGAATTTGTTGAATGTATCGAATATCTACATCACTATCTAGAAGCATTGTTGCGAAACTATGTCTAAACATATGGGGGGTAATAGGTGTAGTTAAGTTATGTTGTTTAACAAGGGTATTTAGAATTAAACGTACACTTTGCTCTGACAATGGTTTGAAAGAATATTTTCCAGAGAATAGGTAGTCACGGGGTTGAAAGCAGTAGTTATTTATATATGTTTTTTTAGTAAGCTAAATGTTATTTGATCTCCCTAAAAAAATAGGATACGTTCTTTCTTACCTTTTCCCATAATATGGAGAGTCCTATTTGAAAGATTAATATTTTTTTAAGATGAATATGACAAAGTTCGGAAAATCCTAATACCAGTTGAAAGCAATAGGGAAATAATTAGCAAATTTCTTTCAGCTTTTTGTTTTTGATATTTAGTTTTTGAATAGGCAACTTTCTGTTCTAGATATGAAAAAATACTTTTCAAAAATATCATAAGGAATTGTTTTAGGTAATATTTTTTTCCGTTCTAAATTGAAAACGTAATTGATTAAAAAGGATTCTCATCAACTAAATTCTGATATTTTTAAGTAGCTGTAAAACACCTTCAAACTAGCAATTTTGCGACGTAATGTATTAGATTTAATATTGGATTTCGTCAAATGTTCAACATAGGTTTCACACTGCTGTAATTTGAATTGTAAAATTGCAAAAGATCATTTTTATAAGCTCGAATCGTATGTGAACTCAAGCGTTTATGAGTTTTGCAGTAGTCTAAGAAAGTAGAAATAAGTTTATAATCCATGAATAACTCCTTTATCAATAATCAGGCTATTATAAACTTATTTTTGATGCTTTGTATAGTGATAATAAATAGTTATCGGTAGAGAGAGATGTGAGAGAATTTCAATATTTCATAAGTTATTCAAGAGATATTTACTACGAATTTGTAAATAATCTGAATAATACGTTAAATGAAATAGGATTAAAAAAACCTGGATTGACAAATTTGAAATTAACATTGGAGATGAAATAATTGATAATCTATATACTGTACTCGATAAAAAGTGCTGATTATTATGGAATTATTTTTTTATATTCGATGAAACATTCTTTAACAAAGCATGGTGTATAAAAAGAGCTAGATTATGCGATGAAGAAAAGGATTCCTTTTTTTCCAATATTGTATAAAATAAAAAAAGAAGATATTCCTAATGAATATACTTTCTTAAAAAAATTATAATTTATTAACGGTATCATCGTTAAAAAGAAACTGATTATATCGTAGATCGCTTTATATTGCTGCATTTGAACAATATTATTTGCAGAAATATTTCTAATTTTTTTCAATTGACAGTTATGTTGGTAATTTTTTTATTAGAACAAATTCGACATACTACTGTAAATAGTATTGATGCTATTTTTTTATCCTAGATAACTTCTCTCAATATTTGAGAAAACAAAAAAACAGTTGGGGAATTTTTAAACTAACACATGAAATCTTGTTTTTGTATCGCAATAACCAGACTATTAAAAGAACGTTTATTTAGGAAAGATTTCCAAGGGGAGTACCATTTTAAAATATTGGAAATCATCCAAGAAATATATATTAAGACGTTTCTATAAATGTTCAAAAATAGCCTTAGAGAACATTAAACATATAAAACTAAAAAAACAGAGATTCACCGAATTGAAATTAAATGGTGAGTCTTCTGTTTTTATTAAAAGTAAAAAGCTTTTATATACTGATTTATTATTAAAGTTTATCCATGATGAAAGCATCTTTGATGTGCTTAATGCAATCAATAATAGTTTGAGATAAAATTTCAGGATCTTTTTCTATCAGTAGCTTATCTAGAAAAAGGAGTGAGGTAAGAATATTTATCAATTTCAGATAAAAAGTGTTTTGTATACTTCTAAAGAGCTCCAACCAGTTGAACCTACGGGAATAATAAATCTATTTTTGTTTTTATAGCCCTGCTAAAAATCTTCTAGTACTCCCTTTGGAGTTAGATAAAGTTCCGTCATAGTATTGATTTCCAAAGACAAATATAACTATACCTGCTTCTGATATCATATTATCTTGGAATCTTTTTCTTTGCCGAACTATCAATATGTTTATCGCTACCTTTAATTAATGGGAGAGTTTTAATTTTTAGATATTTCGAAATATCAAGATTTTTTTGTCATTAATAGCGGTCATCACGCCATTAATCACCTGTGGTCCCTACACCTTCTATATTACCGTTACCTACTATAATTTCATTAGCAATTAACTTATATCCTAAAAAGATATAGGAACTCAGTAGCACTATCTTCATCCCATTCTCCATAATTTCTACAACTTCCAGCAATAAATACACTATTAGTTAAACATAACTTATAAGATTGATTAAATAGTTCATCAATCTCATTATAATCTTCAATCAAAAATAGTATGAATACCATATCTTTTTAAATCATTTATTTCGTGCTCTTGTTTTATCTTTCCGTATTCTAATTCACTTTCAGGGTCTTGGGAATTTTCAAACATATCAATGGTCAAATTTTTCCTAAAACAATAGTGCATCCTAATATTTTCTCCGATTAATAATCTAATTTTGCTTAGAATTTGCTGAATATCTGGATCATTTAAACTATATCCTACAAATACAAATGTTTTACTAATCAGATCTCCGCGTAGTGTTTGAATAAAAAGTTTGTGACTCTTATCAAAACTCTCGTAATCATCACGAGTCAATATTGCCTCATAGGGTCTAGAAATATCTCCATGAAATTTATAGACAGTCGCATCAATATTTGGAGGGGTAATTGACAAATCATTATTATCAATCTTGATGTCTACACGTTTTCCAGCTTTCTTCAAATTATCTTCAATTAAGTGGTCATAATTAGTTGTCCAAAAAGTTTCAATAGGCATGCTCGTTAACAGTGTTAGCAAATTATTATCTTTAGAATCTTTTGTAAATTCTTGTATTAATTTTTTTGTGAAATCTGATTTTTTTGATTGTGCAGAATTTTTGTAATATTGTGCAACTGAAATTAAGTCATATTCTTTATCAATATTTAGTCCAATCGAATCAGAAAAATTGTCGTAATAATTCTTTCCAGTTTACATAACCTGAGGGAACAGAAAGTCCTGCACCAGCAAAAATTGCTGCATTATTTTTCTAACATTGCCGCACTAAAAATCAGAAATAAATTGTTTTTTTAGTTTTTTTCATCTCTCTCCTACCGATAACTATTTATTATCACTAGTATACCATAGTTTCATATCTCCAATATGTTTTCGATTGTGGTTTTTCTTACTTTTTATATTCTCAAAGACTTTTTGAACAGCCTCATAGTACTTTTTTTCTTCAATAACTGAATGTATGATATTTTATCTATCGGTAAAAACGCACCAAAAAAATGGTGCGCTTTTTATTTTTTTGTGCTATAATAGAAATAAATAAAAGGAGGCCTCTTATGATTGGAGAAAATATAAAAATATTACGTAAAACATATGATCTTACTCAACCTGAATTCGCAAAGATTATTGGTATCTCTCGAAATAGTCTGAGTCGTTATGAGAATGGGACAAGTTCAGTTTCGACAGAATTAATAGATCGTATCTGCAAGAAATTTAATGTTTCTTATATCGATATCGTAGGGGAGGAAAAAATGCTCACACCAGTAGAAGATTATCAGTTAACTCTGAAAAATTGAAGTGATTAAAGAACGAGGGGTGAATATCTTAGCGCAACTTTATCGTTTTCAAGATGAACAAGGAATTGCATTTGATGATACTTCTAATCCTTGGGTTCTAATGAGCGATGATCTTTCTGATTTGATTAACACGAGGATTTATCTTGTTGCAACTTTCGAGGATGTAGAGCGATATAATGGCTATTTGGATGGTATTGAACGTATGCTAGAACAAGCTAGTCATCTGGTGGTGGCTTAATGAAACTAGAAGAATGTAGTCAAGATAATTTTGAACAAGCCTCCAAACGACTCGTTCGTTCTTTAACTCGTGGTAAAACAACTTCATCTCAGCCCAAGGCTATCTTGCTAGGTGGGCAGAGTGGTGCTGGAAAAACAACGATTCATCGTATTAAGCAAAGGGAATTTCAAGGTAATATCATTATCATTGATGGAGATAGTTATCGCTCTTTTCATCCGAACTACCTTGCCCTACAGGAAAAGTATGGCAAAGATAGTGTGGATTATACCAAAGTATTCGCGGGACAAATGGTTGAATACCTTGTAGATGAGTTGAGTAAAAAAGGTTATCATTTATTAATCGAGGGTACTTTGAGAACAACAGAAGTTCCTCGGAAAACAGCACAATTATTGACAACTAAAGGTTACCAAGTCTCACTTGTGCTGACTGCGACTAAGCCAGAATTGTCCTATCTCAGTACTTTGATACGTTATGAGGAACTCTACGCCATAGATCCTAGTCAAGCTAGAGCGACTCCTAAAGCACACCATGATGGAATTGTAGAACATTTGGTTGATAACTTACGCGAGTTGGAAAAGGATAAACTTTTTAGACAAATTCAAATTTATCAAAGAGATCAATCGTGTGTTTATGATTCGCAAGTAGACGAAACCTCAGCAGCAGAAGTTTTACACGAATGCCTATTTGGAAAATGGAACACGGTGGAAGAAGAGATGTTGAAGATAGGACAGGAAAGGTTGAGGGAGTTAGGTGATAATTGATAAGTGACGCAGGGGTATTTATGAGTACACTAAAAAAGTAATTTATTTCCATAAATATACAGCAATAGATTTTTTACAGAAGCTAATGATTTATTGTCCAGAGAAATCAAAATTGTATTAATTGATGAGTGTGATAAAGTAAATGCTGCTTTATACAATGTTTTTTTATCAAATGTTTGATAAGGGAGAGTTGGAAGATATAAATTAATTGGTAGATGTTTCTATAGGGTAAAATTCACACCATTTAACTGAAACTTATTCAAATTAGTTGTAAATTTATTTTCAGGAAACATGAGAAAACGTTGATTTTAAAGGAATGACGAAACTGTTAAAATAAAAAAATGTATCAAACCAGGCTTGAAAAAAAGGCTCGTAAAGCATCACAATTTAGTAAACGTTAAAACTTATTTACACTTATTGAAAGCATTTCGTATCAAAACTACGGGATGCTTTTTCTGTTTACCCCAAATATTTGAACCTTGAATTTCCATGAATAGGTTCCATTACGACTATTACCAGAATTTATCGTAAGGTTCATACCCTAAAAGGGCTGATAATTCTGCTTTAAGCAGGTCGTTCATAGCTGTTTCAAGAGCAGAACGAAAAAATTCATCGATATCTCGTTTTTTGACTAGGAAGTTAAGAAATTCTGTGGTAAACTGTGTCATAGAAGTAAATCTCTTTCTAGTAATGTTTCGCAACTCTACTATAACGGATTTATTCCTTTTTGTGTTTACACAACTTATTTTACACTACCTGGTCGAATAACATTAGAAACGAATGTCTTTTATGTTTGAGGTATAGCACAATAGTGGGAATACAGGTAGTATTGTACTGAGAGGTATCTTATGTTTAGTAAACTAAGTGACCATGACTTTAAAAAAGGAGTCTTTAGAACAAAGTTCAGTCAATTAGTCACTCCATTAGGTAAAGAATCTGACTGGGCTCATTCAAAAGGTCCAGAATATCTTTGGATTGGATTAGCTCTGCAATATGGAAATCGAATAGAGCAAATGGAAAGAATGATGTTAGCTCTGACTAATTTATCAAAAGCATTAGATTTAGAAAAAATCTTGCCTTTACCGGCAATGAGTTTAATACTTAATTTAGATATTGATGAGAAGAAAATTTTTGTTGAATCACTAAATTCTGCTTTCGACTTATCAATATTTTCTCCGCTTTCAATAGTTTTGCCTGATAGCGAAGAGGTTTTGAGTAAAAATTTTTACAGCAAGAGTCACTCTTTTAATCAAAGACTAGATATACTTGTTAAAGTACTAAATGAAGTATCTGACCAATATAGTCAATTATCAACGGATGTAAGATATTTTTTACTGTATTACAAGATGCTACAGGGAAAAATTAAATTTGTAGAATCGCAGTCACACATGGTAGACGGATTAAGTAAGTACCCTTTACTTAGATATATCGGATCCAGAAATGAGAATTATTCGTTCTCAGATTCGCTCAATGGAGGTAGCTTTATCAATGTCCGAAGATATGAATTATCCTTATAGTAGAAGATTTTTGGAATAATATTAGTCAGCTAACTGATTGTGAGGTATATTCAATTGTTATGGATAGAAGTAATACTATAGATTTGAATAAGATAAAAGATACAGTATCTTCGACATTAAAATATTACAGAGATATGCTTCAAAGTATAGAGCCTTTTAACGAGAAGCTCTATGTTTTGACTAGTATCCTAACCTATTCTTATAAGCGGTTACTAGAATTAATGAATCATGATTTGCAATATACGATTTCAGGTCGTTCCATAGTAAGGTCGTGCATTGAAAACTATGTGATGACAAAATATTTAATTGCCGAAGAAGAAAAACACAAAAAAATATTTGGGAAGAATATCAATATTATGGTATTGGTGGATATAAACTGATTTCAGAACGCTATATAGAAAATCAGCCTGAATTAACAAACTCTCATATTAATTTTGAATATCTGAATTTACTAATATCTGAATTTCAAAATAAAGAATTTATAGATATGGATACTAGATATTTCGGAAAAGGGAATATAAGACAAAAGTTTGAACAAGTTGAGGAAGATGATTTATATAAATATCACTATGATTATGATTCTCAATTTGAACATGGACTTTGGGGAGCGATTAGAGAAAGCTCAATTTTTGAAATGCAACTCTGCTGGACACCAATTCCACGGTATTCCCTGATGTAGACGATATTCAAAAATTACCCGATGTTAGTCATGATCTGGTGATGGTTTTAACAAAGCATCTATCAGTGATTAAAGAAGTGTTTCCTATTCCAAGTGAGCAAATAGAAGGTGATAGTTTATGCTAGATAGACTAAGACAATCACAAAATGAATATTTAGAGTTACTGAAGAGAGTTAGAGGGACTTGGACTTAGAGAATGTGGCTTATCATTTAGATAAAATTAGAAATTTTTTTGGTTTAGAAAACAAAAAAATTATTAGAGATGTAGCCAATATCTCTTTAATAATTCGAACACATATTTTTTTATACAGCAGTTTCTAAATTTAATGTAGATAACTCAGATAAGAACATCATCTTTGCATTAGGAAATTATCAAATATTTGACGATCCAATACTCTCCTATTTAGAAGTAATGGAAAAAGGAAATACAGTACATCAAATAGAAAGATGCTTTTAAAAAAATTAAAAAGAAAAAAATTGTAGAGTCAATAGATGATTTGATAGTTTTATTAGAAAAAAAGAGATTCCAAATTTTTTTACGTATTACCACTAAGATTTTTCTAGTTCAACTATCAACAAAGAAAAAAAGTTGATATCAGACCGTTTATTGAAAAACTTCTTTATAGAAGGCATTGATTTTAATAATTTACACAAGTACGAGAATATAGATACTGTGGTCGTACATGAATACTTGTCGCATATATTACTCTTTGATTATGATGATCCTACACAAGCGATAAAAGACCGTTTAAAACAATATCGAATTGAGTACTCAGATATAGTCCCACAAGATATGAATGATACAGAACTTTTCCGATTTATTATCTATGGCTATTTCAGTCAAGCTATGGATATTTTTTTCTGACTTCCTACTCTTTCAATATTTCCCCATTCTTTTCTAGATTAACTACATACATAAATTATAATGTTTTCTTATTAAATATCGTGCACAATTCGAAAAAAAGAAAAAAACTAGAACATTTCTTAAAAAAATGTCAAGATTAACTTTACCCATTTGGTTTGAATACGATAAAAAAGGAGTTGAGCTAAGTATTTCTGAAATACGTGAAAGAGCAAAAAATATAAACTTTTTCAGAGCGTATAAGAGAGATTTATAATGCTCTTGATGATTTCAACACCCAAGAGCAGTTGATTACTGAGGTTGAGAATTGTGTACATTTATTGATAAATTATGAAGGTAGAGGTTGCTAGTAATGTTGTTTCTCAATAACATAAGCTCCGAAAAAAAGAATTTTTTTGTAATCTAATGATAATCCATTGTTTGTAAGATTAGGTTATAAGTGTTTATTTCCAACGAAAAATGAAGTTTGAATGCTTAATTTAATAGGCTTTTTACAGATATTTGATTTTTTTGTTACCCAAAACTAGGCGTGAAAAAAAGCTCGTAAAGCATCACAATTTAGTAAACATTAAAACTTATTTACAATTTTGAAAGCATTTCGTTACAAAAAAATACGGGATGCTTTTTTTCTGTTTCCCCAAATTTTTTTGTAACTAGATGATACTTGAAATTGATATAAATTTGGTTGTTCTTGATAAATTTAAGCAACAATAAGTGATCAAGTGAAAAGGGAGGAATCTGAAAGAAAATATATCTTTGATAGTACTCATTTATTGTGAAATATGATATATTTATTAATTAGAAAGAGGAGAATATTGGAAATGGTAATGACACATAAAGATATTAAAAAAAGTTACACAAAAAGGTTTGAGAGTGGAAGTCTTATTCTGTAATTGAAATTCTATGAGGTTATAGCTTCAATTATTGGGCAGTACATTCAATTGATGAATAAAAAAAGAAATAATTACTAAATGATGGTAGTGAGTTAGGATAATATTTCAAATAAATGTGAGGGAACTATTAATTAAATGGACGATTTTAATGAGTTTAAAAAAATCAGTTAAAGAAAAAGTGGTCGTAGAGTACTAGAAGATAGTTATGTAAGACAGTATACAAAGATTTGGAATAATTATATCAAAAAGTATTATTTCCAATTATAAAAAGTAAGATTGATTTAGATTCGAAAAAAATGTTGAAGTAGTGGTTGTAGAAGAAGTACTAAAATGTAACGCATTTGTACAAAAAAAGTGGGGAAAACATATTTTTATTGCAATAAACCATTATATAATAAAGTATTATCATGAACGAATTCGAGATGTATTTCTTCAATATAATAATTATATTAAAATGATGTACTGTTTTTAAAGACACCTTAATTGCTTCAGATATGAATGAAATTTCTTTCACTCTTCGTAGTGGTCCTTATTTTTAGTTTTTTTAACACGCCTGATTTAAGGTATAATACATTTGCAAATACTATTTTTTTAATAATATTTTTGTTCTTTATAATCTTTCACGAATTTGGACATATTATTACTGGTCAATTAGAGGAAGAGAAGACTCAGAATATATTCTTTGAGCTTCAAGATCAACGTTCAGGAGATTTAGAAGATCAGGGGAAAGAATTTTTAGCGGATTTTTATGGGACTATATATACAGTATCAACAGCAATTGCCTATAATACACTAAACATCAAATCATATACAACGGTAATAGGGTTACTTAAGTTTTTCCGCTTGGTGCATGTTGTCTTTTTTTACGATTGATAAGGCAGAAGCTGATTTAGAAATAAGTTTTGAAGAATACTTAGAGAAAAATTCAAGATTTAAACACCCTCCTCTAGCTGTTCGCATGCACTATATCGAATTGATGATAGAAGGAGAGGTAGTATTTTCTCTAAATAAAACACGCAGACCAGATTGGTTTATCAAGGAAAAAAATGATCGAAAAAAAGGATTGATAAAATATATTATGTTTGCTTCTAGCTGCTTGTTATTTGAATTAATAAAAAAACTCAGAAGAAAAATATATCGTTGAAATATGGAGATGATGTATTAGGAACGTTGGTATCAAAGTACTATCTTGAAGTTTGGAAATCTGCAAGTTTAGTTTCTGAAAAGTTGAAAAAAAGATAGCTTTGTAAATGTTACCATCCAAGAAGAAATAAGTGAGTCAGAAGGTGATGAAATCATAGAACTTGAAGAGTTTGAAACTAAGAAAAAAAGTATGATAAAGAAGTTTTTTTAACTCTTATGTAGTTGAAACTGTTGATGGTTTTTTTGGATGAAGTGATATCAAATTTGTCTAAAAGATAATGAATTAAGGTAGTAGAAATTTTAATATTATTATTGAAAAGTTCAGCATTTATAGTTTTTAATTTCGACTAGTTTGTTTTTAAAATGAATATTGAAAGGAATTATTCCCCTTTTTAGAATCTAATTGATTCAAATTTTTATGAAATTAATAAGTAGATATCGTTCTGAAAAGCCTTGATGCTGCGCTGTTTTTTTAATCCAACTGAAACCCATACTTTCCAAAACCAGGTCTTAAGAAAGCTCGTAAAGCATCACAATTCTCAAAACGTTAATCAATACCTTATTATACCAACGATTATGGCACCTTTTTGGTGTCAGTTGGTGTTAATTATATTGATAAGTCGTTTAAGAGACTTAAAGCATCAGCATCTTGCTGGTGCTTTTTTTCTGGCATCAGTTCAAGATAATAGTTCTGTGTAGTTAGAATTGAATTGTGTCCGAGCCTGCGAGAAATATAATCTAGGCTAATGTCTTTTGAAAAAAGAAAAGAAGCGTGAGTGTCACGCAAACCATGAAAAGTTGTTTTGCTCAGGTCTAGTTTCTTCAAAAGTTTTTGGAGTTGGCTTGCTTGTCTGAATCCGTTCCAGTCGAAGATATAATTCTCTTTTTTATTTGCTAGAGACATTAGAGCGAAGTAGATATCTTGGTTGATAGAAATATCCCGTTTTGAGTGTTTTGTTTTTAGTTGAGTATCATCACTAATAGGACTGATTGACCTGCGTATATTGATACCATACTCAAAAATATCTTCTTTCTTCAATCCAAGTAGTTCACCTCGCCTTGCACCAGTTTCTAAGGCAAGAAGTACAAGAATATTGAACTCGTCCTCTTCTTGGTGGTCGAGGCAATATTTTCTGAGTTCCCTAAACTCAGTTACTGATAGAGGGACATTACGCTTAGGTTGTTCTTGACCTCTTGCTTTTAAGAGTGAACCAAAGTCATTTGCAATCAATCCTTTAGAGTATGCGTATTTGAGTGAACCTCTGATTTTTAAAACAAGTTCTTTGGTTGTCTTTTTGGAGTGAGTTTCAGCGTATTTATCAAGCTTTTTCTGCATGACTAAATCATCCAAGTGTTTTAGTCGCATTCCCTCAAACAGTTCGTCCACGATTACAAGAGTTCGCTTATAATTGACGAAAGTAGCTTCACGAACCTCATTCTGTTTTACAGAGTTAACCCAGTTACGATAAAAGTCAGTAAATAGGGTAGAGCGTTCAGCAATATCTTTCCCTCGTCCTTTTTCGAGTTCCATTTCAAGAGCCCATAATTCAGCGTCTTGTTTGTTAGAAAATGTTTTGCTTTCTCGTTTGTATTGTCCTTTCTTGTAGAGTGATGCAGTTGCACGGAAAGAATTTCCACGTTTCGCAATAGTTGCCATTTTATCAGCCTTTCTATATGAAAAATGATTGATAAAATAGACTAGTCACATATAGCATATATGAAAAATCTCATTTTATCAATCGTTATCCATTAATCACAGTGAGATTCAATGAATCTTATAAGTTTAGATTTCAGGTAGCGTTCCTGCTTACCAATCATAAAACATTGAAAATCAGGATGATTTCTGATGTACTTGTCAAAAGATTTTGGGTCAATGCCAAGTAGTTCAGAAGCTTGTTGTCTTGTTAATAGTAATGGCTGATTAACCATAATTTACCTCTTTCTATGATATAATGAGAGGTATCAGGAGATACCATCTTCTGTGCTATCCTCATCAGACCTGCTCGCCAAAGTTTGCTCTGATGAGGTTTTTGCTTTGTTTTGGGGATTGTGACGTCTTGAGTCTAAAAATTTTGTGAAAAAATAAGTCCGCTCAATGATTAGACCGAGTAGAGAATTATCATTAAATCTAGCATACCGTACTAAATCTTCAAACTCTGTAAAATTATTTTCAGTAATAACATCAATAACTGTTTCTAAAAATAGACCCGAATTGTGCTCAATCAGAAATTTATCCAATTCAAAGCCACAACCACTTTCTATTTCTTCGATATTATAAAAGTGTCTTATCAGGATTTTCTGCGTGTGTGAAATAATCATACATACCTTTTGGGGACATGACTATTTCAACGTGAGCAGGTGTATTCAACTTTTCTGTTAGGAGTTCGGAAACTTGAGAATAGCTTTTAAGCGATTCAAAGAACAATGCTCCGTGCTTATGAGCCTTTTTGAACTCTCCAGTTTCCTTGTCGACATCTTTATCATGCCAAGGGCTCAAGACAAATGGGATGTGCATTTCTTCAAGAATATCAAGGTAGTTTTTCAGGAGCACTATCTTGATAAAGCAAGAATGCCCACTTATTTGAACGTTTCTCTTTAGATTTTGACATTTTAGCTTCTTCCTTTTTTTGATTATTGATTATTGATTCATTGGGGGTCGTAGTAACCCCAATGAATCTTCTCTTGGGGCGTTGCCCCACAAACCCCAGCCTCTCCTGCCCGATGATAAATCATCGAACCAAGAACGCTTGCCAGCTAACAAGGGACGGGTAGTATTTTTCTTCGCTTCACTCCTTGCCTTCGGCATCGTTACGCTTGAAAAATCTCCACCCTCTAGCCCTTGCAAGCAGTCATTTTTCTGCTAATGAAGTCGTGCCGACACTATACCGATGATGCAACTTCAAAACAAGCTTACTGTCGTACCTAACAAGTGTAGCAGAAAAAACGCTAGCTATATCTTGAAAATAGCTCCTGCATCCGTTGATTTAACCGTTTCTCGTCCCTTACTTGAATCGTACGAAACATCTTGACAGGTTCCCCCTCTAGCTGAAAATATCCATATCCTCTAGGTTTTACTACAACTTCATCTTTTTCCATATCAGGAAAAAGGAGTTGCCTGTTATTCGTAGACATGAGAAAACTAGTAGATAATGAAATTATACAGTTGAAGTTATACCGACCTGGTAAATCTACCATTAAGAACCGCTGACTAGACAGAATAATTCGTAAACCTAGACTTCTACCCATACTATTCATCATCAACATTTTTGATAAAATATCTTTATGTTTCTTCTTATCAGTCTGTTCTAGATAAGCTAGGAAAGCTTGCCACTCATCAAAAATCAGGTAAAGATTATGCGAGTTTTGTTCTTGCTTATCAAGTCTAGCTTCAAAACGTTTGTAGACTGTTTCAAAAAGTTCTAAACAGTTAAAACCTCTTGCGACATGGTCACTAGTCATTGGAAACATTTCTTCATCTGCTTTAAAGTCCATGAAATAAGCTTCAGCATCTGTATCATAAAATGAAATGAGACCGATAATTCTTCTTAAAAACGTACTCTTCCCCGAGCCTGATGGGCCTGCAACGACTAAGGCATAGTGTCGGTCTATATCAATAGAAACAGGAGTGGGTTGACCTCTGTTGTTGACCTCAAAAACATTATGAATCACGTTCTAAAAGTCCTCCTCCGTATGCTGGTTTTGATTTAGCATTTCATTAGCAGAAATCAACCGAACTTTAATAGCAAGGAACGGGTCGTGTTTTGCAACACTAACAACACAATCAACAGAGCCGTTAGACATCATTTTGACAGTTTGCCTTGCTTTTATTTCGAAATCTGCTAGTTCTTGACCGCTAACTGCTTTTTCAAGATGAATGTAGAAGATACCTTGAGTAATATCAGGGAATTCTACACCTTGAGTAAATTGAAGGGTAGCGATTGGAAGTTCGTTAACACCTGTTTCAGTTAGCCAATGATAGATATTAGCATACAGAGGGTTTGCAGGTACTCGTTTGCTCTGTTTATAGCTATTCCACATCATAGAGAATGCTTCTCCCTCTGTAAATACCCCGATTAACAGCAACCCACTTAAGATAAAAGGTAAAATCCAAGATAGTAGCTTATAAAAGGCAAATACAGATACTATAATAGCTAAAGCTATAAGTAGTTGGAAGTACCATTTTAGAGAAGTGATTTTTTCAAGTATTTGTTTAATTTGTTTCATAAGTTTCCCCTTAAATTACTGAAATATCTGATAGTTCGAGGACAAGGGACAAACCGATAGGCTGCTTGAACTTGTCGAAGACAAAGGCAACCTCATACTCTGGAAAGGTAGGTTCTTTACCGATTAGAGGAGTTAAGTCTTCTCCTCTATATCCCTTTAATTTGACCTTAAAGGTTGGACAATATTGTTCTTGTCCGATACTTTCGAACTTTTGGAACAGTGTAGGGTCAACAGCTGTTAAACTTGCGTAAGGGAATTCATTTTCTTTTCCCTCATTTATTACACCAGTTGTATAGTCAACTGTTTGAATGGATTTAGGAACAGTTGTTTCCCTCGTGATTTGTTTAGCGAAATCTTTAGAAGAATCGCTGACTCCGATTGATAATGCCATTTGCTTTTACCTTTGCCTTTCTGAGGAGATTTCCGCCTAATCGTTACCTCAAACATATGTAATAGGACGGTCTATGTATCTTTATGAATTTATTATCTCAAAATAGGTAAGTCAAAAAATCACACTTCAAAAAAATAAAATAAAAAAAGACAGATTTTTCTCTGTCTCTATTATCTTATTGGCTTTGCACTCTTTAAAAGCTTCTTTATAAAAATTTTTTTCTTTAAAATTCTTTTTTTAGTTATTGATTTATCCGAATTGTAATATGCCAAATTAACTACTGAATTAATAAAGTGACTCTGCAATTTCTTATTATTATAGCCTAAGTCAGATTCAATAGAATCAATTAAAAATTTTTTTAAGAATTTTTTTCACTTGTGACTGTATTATAGACAAATTCATCATTGATTTTTATCTAAAGATAAGAGCTTTTCAATAAAACTACTAGAATAAGTTGTTCCATTTTTTTCTTTCTTGGAAAACCTATTGAATCTTTTATCAAAAATCTGAGAGTGTTTTTATATATTTTCATCTAATAGTTTTTCTCTTTTTTTCTTGACATACTTTTTTTCTTGCTCATAATGTAAGTAATTGGAAAAATTCATAATTGCTAATATAGAGCAACACTCTCCGAATTTTTGTGCAAGTCCGATAAATATTGAAATTCAGATTGATTCAATAGATTGTTTACCATATATTTCTTATTATCAATCTCGATAATTATGCCAGACATAGCAAAAATATGAAGAAAGTAGTTTACGTTTTGTAGAGTATAAACTGTTATATTTTTTTCATATGAAAATCCTCCTAAAGGTATAATATCAAAAAAATTTCTTTGAATAACTCACACTTTTTAAATAAAAAAATATAAAAAAACAACTCTATAAATTAGAATTGCTATAATTAATGAGCTATTTTTATAACTTTGCCATCAAAAATCAGCTACTACATTAAGAAACATATTTTTTTGTAGGAGTTTCCCCATTTTTTTCTTCTGGTGTACCTTTTTTTCTATTTTTACGATACCTATCAAGATAAATGTAATCTGTAAAAATCGTTATAATAGGTTTCAAAAATATTCATAGGTATTTCCTTTATATTCTATTGTGTTTTTTTAAAGTCTTTTCTGGTTAACTCTTCTAATATATGGTTGCCATTTTTTTATCATCCAAAGTAATGGATTCTTTGTATTCGAAATCTACATTGTGTAGAGTTACTATCTCTCTTTTTTGTAAGTATGATTTTTTGAAAAGAAACCGCTATTGCTTAATAAAATTATTACTAACAGGAGAGTGGTAAGGATAGCTCCTAAAAATTATACCGATGGGAAAAAGTGGCTTTTTCTCTAATTATTATCATGGTTTTTTTCTGCTCTCTATTTTTTTAGAAACTCTATTAGGTATTTTTATAAGATAGAAACCTAGAATTGCAACTAAGACAAATCCAAGCAACCATAGGGCGATTGTGAGTAATCCTGATAATAACGATATAATACCACTTATAATCGAATCTCTGAATAAGTAGACTATTACTATTGGAACTAAAATTGCGCCACACCCACACCCAGCACATCCTGGCTCGTCTGCGACTTCTTGAATAAGTAATGCCATTTAAATTAAACCTCCTTATTTTTATATCCTATCACAAAATTATTTAATTGTAAATATAAAATAAAAAAATATACAATATTGCATATATCTTTTTACCAACTATTTATACAATAGTTAAAAAAAGAGTAAAAGGGGATTTTTAGTGTCTGTAAAAAAATTATCTATCGGTTCTCAAATTAAGAGTTATCGTATAAAAATTGAAACTTACGCAACAAGAACTTGCTGAGCGAAGCGAACTAAGTCTTCCCTTTATGAACCTTGTTGAAAATGATAAGAGAAATTTATCTGTTGAAACTTTACTAAAAAAATACTTGACGGCTTAGAAATTTCTCCTTCAGAGTTCTTCCTTCCTTTTTTTCTGAAGATATTAGTCCAGACTTATCAGAGTTAGTAGGTAAGCTACAGACAAATCAAAAATTCAGACAAATATATAAATATATTTAATAACATTCTGGATATACCTAATTGAAACTGATGCAATTTTTAAGTGAGAAAGAATAATTAGAAATTGATGTAGGCTTAAGTATAAAATTTGCTCTGATTGAATGGATAATCTTTGATGAATGAAAAAAACTATCTCGAAATCGAGATAGCTGACTAGTCTATTTTTACGGTGTTAATTGGTGTTAATTTTATCCAGAGCGGAGGATTTTTAATCCATTTTCATGGAAATTTCAAGTTCTAAAATGTTGATATAGAGGATTTGTTTAGATAGAGTATCCATAGTTTATAGTATAAAAAAATTCTCAAAACGTTAATCAATACGATTATATCAACGTTTCCAGACATTCAAGAATTTACTCTTGGATGTCTTTTTGTTCAAAATAAATAAGTGTTGCTGCTTAAACTTGATTTTTCCCAGTGGACAATCGTCCACTTTTTTTATATAATAAAAATAAACCGAATTGGTTGAATTTTTGAGAGCGTAAGTTCAACCGTCGATTTGTCTTTCTAAGGGAGATAATGTCTATTAAAGCATCACACTAGGAGGTAAATCATGTACCAGCCAGAAAAACTCAAGGCTCGGAGAAAAGAGTTGAAATTGACACAGAAAGAAATTGCAGAGTGGCTTGGGATTAGTTTTCAGGCTTATTCAGCCTGGGAACGTGGCATTAAAGAGCCTTCTAAAGAGAAGGTTGCTCAGCTAGAGAAGATTTTAAAGGTGGCTAAAGGGTATTTCACCCAGATTGAGATTGTCCGTCTTTACGAGAGTCTTTCCAATCAAGGAAAGGAAAAGGTTGTTCTCTATGCTCGCAACCTAGCTCAAGAGGAACAAGCCCAGAAGGTTACGGCTATGCCAGAGCGTCTCTACGAGTACCGTGTCTATGAACGCATGTCAGCAGGGATCGGGGCTTCGGTTTATGATGATCGAAACTTTGATACGGTTTATTTCAATGAAGAACTGGCTCATGATTTGCTTCATGGGTGGCTGGGGACTCCATGGAACCTAAATATCAAAATGGCTCCGTGGCTCTGATTCGGGAAACAGGATTTGATTATGATGGGGCTGTTTATGCAGTAGTTTGCAATAACCAGACCTATATCAAACGGGTCTATCGCGAGGAAGATGGCTTGCGTCTGGTCTCTATCAATCCTAAATACAAGGATATTTTCATTTCCTATGAGGAAGATCCTCGGATTGTGGGGATTATCGTTGGGAATTTTGTACCAATGGAGGGCTAGCTTATGGGCTACTTTGATTATTCCAGAGAGCCCAAAAGTGATATTGCCTTTGTCGATATGAAATCCTTTTATGCCAGTGTCGAGTGTGTGAAAAGGGGATTGCATCCGCTGAAGACCTCACTTTGTGTCATGAGTCGCGCGGATAATTCTACTGGCCTGATCCTAGCCTCCTCTCCCATGTTTAAGAAGATTTTTGGCAAGTCAAATGTTGGTCGGGCCTATGATCTGCCCTTTGATATCAAGACTCGCAAATTTTCCTACTATAATGCCAGGAAGCAAGGGTTACCTACCGACTCGGACTATGTACGCTACATCGAAGATTGTGCCCAAGTCACCTTGATTGTGCCTCCTAGGATGGATGAATACATAGCGGTCAATATGGAAATCCAGCGAATCTTTCAAAACTATGGCAGTCCAGATGATATTTATCCCTACTCTATCGATGAGGGCTTTATTGACCTGACTAGTTCGCTTAATTATTTTGTCCCAGACAGGCGGATTTCTCGCAAAGACAAGCTGGATATGCTTTCTGCTCGTATTCAGAGAGATATTTGGAGGCAGACAGGGATCTACTCTACGGTGGGTATGTCCAATGCCAATCCCTTACTGGCCAAGTTGGCTCTGGATAATGAGGCCAAGCACACCCCGACCATGAGGGCCAACTGGTCTTATCAAGACGTGGAAGAGAAGGTCTGGGCCATTCCCAAGATGACGGATTTTTGGGGGATTGGCAGGCGGATGGAGAAACGCTTGCATACTCTGGGGATTTATTCCATCAAGGAATTGGCAACCAGCAATCCAGATCAGCTAAAGAAAGCTCTGGGGCAGTCTGGCCTGCGTTTGTGGTTTCATGCTAATGGGATTGATGAGAGCAATGTTCACAGGCCTTATAAAGCCAAGTCTCAGGGATTAGGCAATTCTCAAATCTTGCCGAGAGACTACGTGAAGCTACGGGATATCGAAATTATTCTTCGAGAAATGGCGGAGCAGGTGGCTATTAGGCTGAGAAGGGCGGGCAAGAAAACAACCCTTGTCTCTATCTATGTTGGTTTCTCTAAGCAGGAGGTCAGGTCGTCTATTCACACACAAATGAAGGTCGAACCTACCAATAATACAGCTATCTTAACGGATTATGTTTTGAAGCTATTTCATAACAAATACACTTCTGGAGCGGTCAGAAGTGTCGGAGTCAACTATTCAGGCTTTGTGGACGAGTCCTTTGGTTTGATCTCTCTCTTTGATGATGTTGACAAGTTAGAAAAAGAAGAAAGGCTCCAGACGGCTATTGACTCCATTCGGGAACAATTTGGTTTCACTTCTCTCTTAAAGGCCAATGCACTAGAAGAAGCCTCTAGGAGTCTTGACAGAAGCAAGCTGATTGGTGGGCATTCTGCTGGAGGATTAGATGGATTACAATGATTGATCGTTCTTATTTACCTTTTCAATCTGCGCGAGACTATCAAGATCCAGGCATGCAGAAGTGGATGGGTTTTTTTTCTCTCAGAGCATACTAGCTCGCTTGGTGAAGAAAAAAATCGTGTTGATTTTTCGACGAATTTGAATTCAATTGAGAAGCTACTCTTGCTTTCTCAGCTTTATGTTGGGCAACTGAAGGGATGCTTTGTGGTCAAGGAAAAGAAGCATAAAACCACGATCATCGGTGAGGTGAGCGAATTATCACCTCAAACTCTATCTATTAGGACAAATGAGGGATATAGGCTGGTAGAGATTGTAGATGTCCTCGAAATTCGACTGTGGGAGGAGGGAGTTTATGACTAGAAAAGAGCTGTATGAAAACAAACTGCAGATGGATTATTTTTCAGATAATTATATCCGTTTTGAAGAGGATTTCCAAAAATACTCTGCCATGAATGTTCCCTTGACCTTCTTGATCGATGATATCCTACGAACCATGGCAATGAATCAGAAGAACTACTTCGTCTTAAACAAGGAAAATGCCAAGGATGGGCGGGAGCATCGCTTTTATTTTAGGGTGGAGATGGAAAAAAGATTGTACACGGACGAGAACCTATGTCTATATGGGACTGCAAGCATAGAGCCTGTCCAAGTCCCTGAAATGTCTAAATATGCTATAATAAAGTAAATTTCAAAAGGATTTAATGGACTCTATTTTCATAAGAGTAGAGAATGTTGCAGGAGGTAAATCATGCTAGGAGCGGTTATTGGAGATATTGTTGGTTCTCGATTCGAGGCGGATAATCATAAAAGCAAAGAGTTTGATTTGTTCACCCAAAATTCTTGTCCGACTGATGATAGTATTATGACTTTGGCGGTTGCTAAAGCCTTATTGGCCAGCAAGGAAGATTGGAGTCGTCTTTCGGAAAATGCTGTCAAGTACATGCAAGAGGTTGGGAGACACTATCCAGATTGTGGTTATGGAGGTCACTTTTTCTATTGGATTTTTTCTGATGATCCTCAATCCTATGGTAGTTATGGTAATGGCGCCGCTATGCGCATTAGTGCTGTCGGTTTTGCGGCAGATAGTATAAAGCAAGCCAAGGTTTTGTCACAAGCGGTTACAGCAGTAACTCATAATCATCCTGAGGGCATAAAGGGAGCTGAAGCGACGGCTGTGGCAATTTTCTTGGCACGAAATGGTGCTAGTATGGATGAAATCAGGGACCATATTGATAAGAATTACTATCCTATGGACTTTACTCTGGACGATATCAGAGAGGATTACACTTTTGATGTGACTTGTCAGGGCTCTGTTCCCCAGGCCTTAGAGGCCTTCTTTGAGTCTGAAAATTTCGAGGATGCTATCCGAAATGCGATTTCCATCGGAGGAGATAGCGATACTATCGCTGCTATCTGCGGAGGGATTGCCGAAGCTTACTATGGCATTCCTGAAGACATTAGACAAGAAGCACTATCTTTTTTAGATGACCGTTTGCTAGAAATCGTAGTTGACTTTGAAAATACCTATCCTCAATGATAACCTTATTTTAGAATTTTATACTAAAACATCCATATAAATTTATGGGTGTTTTTTTGCTTTTTAGAGATAGAAAAAGAGAAGACCATCTGGTCTTCTCTACGGGGGAACTGAAATAATGGAAAAGAATCAATCAAAGATTTTATTAGTCTTTGAAATTCTTTTGGAAGATAAGGAGAGACAAGATAGAAGTAATAGCTGCCAAGAATAGGAAGACATTCGCTTCTTGTTCCCCAGTTGCTGGGAGTTGTTTTTCCTTTTCTTGTTTGACTGTAGTTGCAACAGGAACTTTTTCATCTTTTGCTGGTTCTGTTACGACTAGAGCAGGTTTTTCAGTCTCTCTTGGTAGGACATACTCAGGAAGAGTCACAACTGGTGGAGCCTCTGTTCCAACTGAGCTTTGTTTACTACCTACCTCAATCACTCGATCTTGAGCCGGAGTCGATTCTGTTTGGAGAACTTTGCGCTTGTCACCGTCCACTTCAACATACTCGACTAGCAGACCGTTTTTACCTTCTGATAGGATTTGCTCTTTTCCTTTATCTAGTAGGGTATTTTCGCGATGGATAGTCTTGAACGGTACGACCTTATTGACAATTTCCAAACTTGGAAGTGTAAAGACAAGGTTCTTAACTCCTTCTTCAGGAGATGAAGAAGTAATCGGTTTTTCCGGTTCAGCTGGTTTCTCCGGTTGAGCTGGTTTCTCAGGCTCAGCTGGTTTCTCCGGTTCAGCTGGTTTTTCCGGTTGAGCTGGTTTTTCCGGTTCAGCTGGTTTTTCAGGTTCAGCTGGTTTCTCCGGTTGAGCTGGTTTTTCCGGTTCAGCTGGTTTTTCTGGTTCAGCTGGTTTTTCCGGTTCAGCTGGTTTTTCCGGTTCAGCTGGTTTCTCAGGCTGAGCTGGTTTCTCCGGTTGAGCTGGTTTCTCCGGTTGAGCTGGTTTCTCAGGCTGAGCTGGTTTCTCCGGTTCAGCCGGTTTTTTTCAGGCTCAGCTGGTTTCTCAGGCTGAGCTGGTTTCTCCGGTTGAGCTGGTTTCTCAGGCTGAGCTGGTTTTTTTCCGGTTGCTCTGGTTTCTCAGGTTGAACTGGTTTCTCAGGTTGAACTGGTTTCTCAGGTTGAACTGGTTTCTCAGGTTGAACTGGTTTCTCAGGCTGAGCTGGTTTTTTTCAGGTTCAGCTGGTTTTTCAGGTTCAGCTGGTTTTTTTCCGGTTGAGCTGGTTTTTTTCCGGTTCAGCTGGTTTCTCCGGTTCAGCTGGTTTCTCAGGCTGAGCTGGTTTCTCCGGTTCAGCCGGTTTTTTTCAGGCTGAGCTGGTTTCTCAGGTTCAGCTGGTTTCTCAGGTTGAGCTGGTTTTTCCGGTTGAGCTGGTTTTTTTCCGGTTGAGCTGGTTTTTTTCAGGCTGAGCTGGTTTCTCCGGTTCAGCTGGTTTTTTCTGGTTCAGCTGGTTTTTTTCTGGTTCAGCTGGTTTTTTTCCGGTTCAGCTGGTTTCTCCGGCTGAGCTGGTTTTCTCCGGTTGAGCTGGTTTCTCCGGTTGAGCTGGTTTCTCAGGCTCAGCTGGTTTCTCCGGTTCAGCCGGTTTTTCAGGCTCAGCTGGTTTCTCAGGCTCAGCTGGTTTTTCAGGCTCAGCTGGTTTTTCAGGCTTAGCTGCTTCAAGCTTGCTAATTTGTTCAAGAGCGGATTCTAGCGCTTTATTAACTTCCTCTTGAGTCTTGGCCTCTTGAATTGCAGCAATTGCTTGGTTTGCAAGTTCAATTAATTTCTTCTTAGCTTCATTGTTAGAACCAAGCTCACCGACTTTTTTCTCGATGGCTTCTGTCAAGCTAGCCATGGCCTTATTGTATTCGATTTCCGGCTGTTTCGGTTCAGCAGGCTGTTCTGGTTGTTCTGGACTAGGTTCTTCGCCAGGTTTTTGGTAGTTTTCGTCCTTGCTGAGGATATCTTGCAAAAGTACTTACTGTCAACATAACATCCTGAGCATCTACAGTTTCAGCGCTGAGTTGGTTTTTCAATTTGTCTAGATTTGCTTGGAAAGCTTGGCGTGCAGTAGGTGTATTTTTCAATCCTGTTGGGTCAAAGTTAGCCAAATCGTCCTTCCATTTAGTGATGGATTGGAGAAGATCTTCTTTGCTGTAGAGTTCGCTCCCTTCACCACGAGTTATGAATTGATCCACCTGGATACCGATGTTTCGAGACAAATCGTTTCGATCAGGATCTAGTTGAAGGGTGACTGCGTGCAAGTTTTCATCAAGACCTTTTAGGCTAACCAGAGTTTGATTGCCTTGGCGTTGGGCAGCGTGACCGCTAAAGTATTTCTTGCCATCAATAGTCGAAGCATTTCCCATGCCATCTTGGTAAGGAACTTCTTTACCATCTAGGAAGACTTTGTAGATACCATGATTTGGATCAACATAGCCCTTGATATCAAGTCCAGTACCGTAGAAGTAAGCTGTTACGGTTGTCTTTTTCTTTTGCTCGTCAGTTAAGCGCCCAAAGGAAGCCCAAGACTCCGTCTTTTGGTATTTATCTGCAGAATTGGTTTCATGGTGCCAGCCAGGACTGTAATCCAACTGACTAGCTTGGTCATCATAGCTTGTTTGATCCTTGATCAGCAATTCAGCCTTCATCACCTGAATGGTTGCATCGGTAGCAAAACCGAGCAAGGCACCATCAGTGACAGAAGTAAGCTTGGCTTTGAAGTCAAAGACAGAGTCGGCTTGTTCTGTAAAGTCAATCGTTGGGATGGTCACAGTCTTTTCTGTTTCTCCATCTTCAAAAAGGTCACATCTTGAGTTGTATCTTGGTAAACTTTACCGTGAACTCCCAGTTCCAGGTTCCGTAATGAATCGAACAGTAGCAGTTCCCTTGCTTCCACCAACACGTTTAATTTTAACAGTGACTGGCTTCCTTTTTCGACTTCGTAGTTAGTAGACTCGAGTTCAAACATTCCCTTGCTATCATTGTTTAGGGTGTAGATTCCTTCTGTAGCAATTGGTTCACCTGTTTTATTAACAAGGGTAATAGTGTGTTCTCCAGGCGTTAAATCACCAGTTTCGTAAACTTTTTGGCTACGTTTACGGCTAGCATTCTTAGTTTGCACATCCGCAACTTTTTGGCCATCAACGTAGACGGACATTTCTCCATGACCTGGGTCGACTGTAGAGACGACATAGGCCTTGGTTCCTGTGAAGGTATAGCTTACTTTGGCATCTTTTTGATTGGTCCACATAGAAGTGCCACGAACACCTTCAGATTCATTGTACCAAGTTGTACCGGCTGTATCCGCTGTTGTATTTGAGTGGTATTCAAGTCCAAGAGGGTAGCCGTCTGTCTTTTCGATACTACTTGGTGTTTTGTAGACAGAGAAGTTGTTCAAGATTGGTGTAGCTTGAGCACCGGTGATGGTCACACGGATTTTTTGTGCTTCTACAGGTTTACCTTGAATCAAGCGACGGTAACCAACAGTTGAACCTTCCCCGTAAGTCACCCAGCGTCCGTTGATTTCAACTTCAATCTTGAAACCAGAGATACGTTGACCTTTAGCGATATCTTCTTTGAGTTCGACAACGTCAAAAGCGTCTCTTTTGTCCTAAATCGACTGTGAAACTACCAGTTGTGGCATCATTTGAGAGCGCCCAGCTCGTATCATCTTTACCGTCGGTCAGGTGACTTTCCTTGTAGAGGTGGTTCTGACGAGTAGAACTTGCTGTTACGGTGGCACCTTTGGCAAAGTCAGTCGCATACATTTGGTCTAGAGTTGCTTTGAACTCCTTCAAGCGAGCCACATCCGCATCTGCGAATTTTCCTTCTTTATTTGGTGGAATGTTGAGAAGGAGTGGGGTTCCACGACCAACAGACTTGAAGTAGATATCCATCAACTCTTTGAGTGATTTCGGCTGCTGATTGTCATGGTAGAACCAACCAGAACGGATCGAAACGTCAGCTTCCCCTACAGAGTACATATCACCATCTGGGTCACCGTGGTTGAGGTATTCGTTTTTCACATCGTCTGTGATGTTGGCGCGTTTGACTTTATGCCAGACAGGGTCACCTGCGATACCACGTTCATTTCCGATCCAGCGAACGCTTGTCGGTTGAGCAGAGAAGATGGCGATATCTCCTTCAGCTTCTTTGATGTATTTGAACCACTCATCAAAAGTATAGGTTACTTTTTGGGCACCGCTACCACGCGCACCGTCCATCCAAACTTCGATGAATTTGCCTTTATTTCCGTATTTCGGATTTCCAAGGATTTCTTTCAGTTGGTTGAGATAGTATTGGTTGTATTCTTTTTCGGTTGCAACATGGTATTTTGGATGGTTGGCATCCCATGGTGACAAGTAAACACCCATATTCATATCGTACTTGCTAGCAGACTTGGAAACTTCTTCGAGAAGGTCACCCTTTCCATCTTTCCATGGGCTAGCAGCTACGGTATGATTCGTATACTTAGAAGGATAAGCAACGAAACCGTCGTGGTGTTTAACCACCATAATGGTTCGTTTGAAGCCAGTTTTCTTCAGAGTACGGATCCACTGATCTGTATCCAAGTTGGTTGGATTGAAGTATCGAGGGTCTTCTTTTCCATTTCCCCACTCGGAATTAGTATAAGTGTTCATTCCGTAGTGAATGAAGGCTGCCAATTCTTCCTTGTGGTAATCGAGTTGGGCCTTGCTTGGAAGAGGTCCATGATTGCCAATCTCAGTTTCTTTATCTTCTGGATGAGCGACTGGAGGAGTCGGAGTCGTTGGATTGGATGTATCAGCGATTGGTTCGTATTCAAAGACGACTTCATTCACACCTTTATGCTGGATGGTTGCTTCCAAACTAGCCTTGACTGGACGGTAGCCAGCAATGTCTTTTGCATGGAAGGTGTTGACAAAGGAAACATCATACTCTTGGCCTTCATTGTTATCAATTGTTGCCTCAGCTAGTTCAGTACTTGTTCCTTTTTGACGGTAGTAAACTTTGAAGGAACCTTTATTGACTTTATAGACTACCTTGATGACACGGGTTCCAGGAGCTGTCTTGCTAACGACATTGTGGCTCCACTCAGTCTTTTTAGTTGCTTCTGAATCTCAACCCCATCAATGGAAACAATCTGGTATTTTTCTAGATTTTGCTTGTAGAATTCAGTTGGAGTGATTGCTTTCTTGAAATCATAGTCAAAGCCAGTTCCCACTTCTGTTTTGTCTAAGAAAGTATCATTTTCTTTGACTGGATTTCCTGCTTCATCCACGTGCTGGATCACGACACGTCCGTAATCAATTCCCTTGACTAGAGTAGCGACACCGCTCTCATCAAAGGAGTACTGATTTTCTCCGATGACTGCTGTCTTATTTCTAAGCATTTCACCTTCGGGTGTAAAGTAATAACGTTTGCCATTATCACCTTGATACCAGCCCTTGACACCATATTTGTCAATGATATCTTTAACCCATTTGAGTTGTTCAGGAGAGAGGACAAGTCCACCACCAAAGCGGTCTTTCTCAGGGACACCGTTGTCAACAGTTCCGTGTTGGTGTACGCCGATGACTTTTCCATCACCATTGATAATTCCACCACCAGACAAACCAGACACAGAAGTTGTTTGGTAAGTGATGCCAGTAGCTCCCTTGTCATCATAAGGTTCAACAGATTTTACCTTGCCGTCAGCTTTATAGAGTTGACCAGCTACGATAGGCTGCTTGAGTTCTTTCGAACTAGAGTCAGTTGGATAGCCAATCGTGCTGACAGGATCACCTGATTTGTATGTTTGATGGTCAGCTAGTGGCGCAAAAGTTGCTGCTTTATTTGGGCTTGCAATTTGTACAGGGACAGGCGCTACAACTGCTGCCAAGTCATTTTGATATCCCTTGCTAAACTCTTCTTTGTTCCAGAAGTGGATATCTTTCTCTTGGAAGAGTGTGGTATTTCCTGAATTTGGCTGAGAATTTTTAACAGGAGCGTTGGATCCTAGATTGTAATAGAAGCGCGCAGAGTCTCCACCACGAACATGGCCTTCTTTATCTAAAAAGTTATGAGCAACTGTCAAGAAAACGTTAGGCGCGACAAAAATACCAGACCCAGAAACGATGTATCGTTGAGAACCACCATTGTAAATGCTATATACCATAGTAGCAGCAGTTGCAGGTTGTCCCTCGTAGTTGATGTGTTTGAGGTCTTGTCCACCGTTAATAATAGCACGGTTTCCGTTCTCAGCTTCCTTTGTAGCTTTTTCCTTATCTTTTAGAATGCTCTCAGTTTCTACTTTTGGACTAGCTTTCTGGTCAACGATAGTCTTTGTGTCGAGTTCTTTGACAGGTGTGTCTGGATAGGCACGGTCCTGAATGTCTTCAGGGAGCAAGTCAGCACTGTTGGTATCGGCAGCAGGTGTTTCTTGTTTTTCAGCCTCTACACGGCCTTCTTCTTTGACTGGTGCAGTTTTGCCTTCTTCTATATCTGCGACTTGTTTGATTTGCTGATCTAAATTGGATGTCGTTGCAGGAGACGTTTCGTCTGCACGCACGGTTCCAGAAGCAAAAAATGCCAGTCCGACGATGACAGAGGCCACACCTACAGTCAACTTCCGAATGCTAAATGTTTGCCCTTTTTCAAAAAGGTATCGATTCATAATATACTCCTAGTTTTTAGAAAGGCAGTCAGCTACTGCCTGAGCCCAAGTCTGACTTGGTTACAACTTGATTTAAGGATAAAAACTCTCTGATAATTTGTAAGCCACCTTACCTCTTGCTTTATAAAAGCGCTTTCATTTTAAGATAAAAAAATTTAAAAGGTCATTTCTCCCTTTAAAATGACTGAAAACTTTTAATATAACAAATATACTAAATTAATGAAAAGAATTGCAATAGCAAAAAAAGCAAAAATAAATATAAATTAAAGAAAATCAGTTACTTTTTTTAAAGAAAAAAACGCATCCTTTCAGGGCTCAAACTAAATGAAAGGATACGTTTTTAAAAAGAAATTAGAGTATTTTTTTGGAGAGACTCTTGGATGGTTTGGGGGTCTGTTTTGGAAGAGAAGCGCTCAAGGACTTGCCCATCTCGACCAATGAGAAACTTAGCAAAATTCCATTCGATTCGTTTTCCTAGTGGGCCAGATTTCTGGTCTTTTAGCCAAACATAAAGAGGATCTGCTTCCTTGCCGTTGACCTTGATCTTGGCAAAGCGAGGGAAAGTTGTCTGATAGTGAAGGCTGCAGAAGCTATTGATTTCCTCTGCGCTGCCGGGTGCTTGTCCCATAAACTGGTTACAAGGGAAATCTAGGATTTCAAAGCCCTGATCTTGATAGCGGTCATAGAGTTCTTGAAGCCCCTGGTACTGGGGCGTTAAACTACATCCTGTAGCAGTGTTGACAATCAAGAGAACCTTGTCACGATAGCTCTCCAGGGGAGTTGCTTGGTTGTTTTGGTCTAAAACGGAAAAATCATATATATTGGTCATTTTTCTATATTCTCCTTATGCATTCCTGATTCAGAGTGTTTCACCTCGTGTTCCGATAAAAAGGCGTAGGTCATGCTTCCAAAGATGGCACCAATACCCAATCCCAACACTAGTAAAGGGAGCATTTTATCGAAATGGAAGAGGTCATCCCCAAAGGTATCTAAGGGAAGATGCTGAACAAAGAGTTTGTAAAAGGCTGATAAGACAAACAAGCCAATTGGAATACTGATGAATACACCCCAACTACGAACTTTGATCTGGCTTTTGCTGTAGCTTTTGTGATGGATTTCGGACGGGTCATCCTTGTCTAAACGTAAGTCGCGAACTGCTAGTCTTGCCCTAGATGAGAGGACGAAGATAAGTCCAAAATAGAGGTAGGGCATGGCATCTCGAACCAACTCTATGAAGCGTCCAAATAGGAGATAGAACAAGAAGAGTAGGAGGGAGGAGTAAACGATTTGGATTAAGGCACGGGAACAAGCCCTGTAGATCATCTCTTGGCGGCATTCATCAAAGGGACCTTGTATGTGAAAGAATAGTTTGAGTAAGCGAGTGGTGAAATCTTCTTTTTTCATGGGAGTAACCTCCTAAATGAGCGATTTTTGATTGACTTCTTTAAAGAGTTGATAGAGAGTATAGAAGTAAACCAAACTAAAAATGATACAGATTATTAGAAATACCAGGTATCTCCAATCCATAGGATTTGTTAAAAGTTGTGGAAAGGATACGAGGATAAAACAGAGAGATGCGTTTAGAAGACGTATTTTTTTTGATTGGATTTTCTGGAATCTCTGTCCCTTGTTCAATACAGGAAGGAATAAAAGAAAGATAATCAAGAAAGGATGCTCAATATATTCAGAAAGTAGGAAAAAGGTAATAAAGATACTGATAAAAAAACATGACTGATCAGTAGTCTAGCTAGTGATTTCATAAGGCACCTCCTAGTCGTCTTCCTGATCTTTCTTGGATTTTGCAATGCGACGGGAGATGAGGAACTGTATGCTCACTCCGAAGAAAACAGAACCGAGAATACTCGTTAAAGCATTTCTTATAGTAAGAAGAGAATGAAAATAGTCCTGCCCTTCACCTATAAGTATATGGAGAAGAGGGGTTATAAAAAACATCCATAGGCCAAAGAACACACCCGCTTTAAGACCTGGGTAGTGTAGTTGCTTACTTTCTTTCTCACTCAGCATATCTGGTTCAATAGTTGTAATCCCTGTTTTTTGCATTTGGTAGGTGACATAGCCAGCAGTGATGAGGGCAATCACTAAAATCAGAGGAGGATAGACTAGAGCCACTAGTTGAGGATATTTATAGGCCAGAACGAGCGGAATAAGATTGCCGAAAATCATCAGATAAAATAGGAAGATAAAGACTTGGTTACCGATACGATCAGCTTCGCGTCGTTTGTATTCGTCAAGTGGATCAGAAATGCCGTATGTGCGTTTGATGAGTCTTCAGTGAGAGTTTCTTTTTTCATTTGTTTGCTCCTTTTTTAAAAATCGTCTTCCCAAAAGAGGCTATTGAGGTCAGTTTGGAGGCTGCGGGCGAGGTTGAGACAGAGTTCCAGGGTTGGATTGTACTTGTCATTTTCAATCATGTTGATAGTCTGTCTCGAGACACCGATATCTTTGGCGAGCTCTAGCTGGGAAATGCCCAGTTCCTTGCGGAATTCTTTCACACGATTCATAGGGTCTCCTTTCTGATATGTCGCATATATTTGACTATATTATATTCTTTCGGGGAAGAGATGTCAAGTATACACGACATTTTTTTGAGAATTTTTTTCGAAGAAACTTAGCCTTGTCTGACAAGTGCAAGCTGGTCAGATTTGTGGTAAAATAGATAAGATATGACAAAAGAATTTCATCATGTAACGGTCTTGCTTCATGAAACGATTGATATGCTTAACGTAAAACCTGACGGTATCTACGTTGATGCGACTTTGGGCGGAGCAGGCCATAGCGAATATTTATTAAGTAAATTGAGCGAAAAAGGGCATCTCTATGCCTTTGACCAGGACCAGAATGCTATTGACAATGCGCAAAAACGTTTGGCACCCTATATCGAAAAAGGGATGGTGACTTTTATCAAGGATAACTTCCGTCATTTGCAGGCACGTTTGCAGGAGGCTGATGTCCAGGAAATTGATGGAATTTGTTATGACTTGGGAGTGTCCAGTCCTCAGCTGGATCAGCGTGAGCGTGGCTTTTCTTATAAAAAGGATGCGCCACTGGATATGCGGATGAATCAGGAAGCTAGTCTGACGGCCTATGAGGTGGTCAATCATTATGACTATCATGACCTGGTTCGGATCTTTTTCAAGTATGGTGAGGATAAGTTTTCTAAACAGATTGCCCGTAAGATTGAGCAAGCGCGTGAGGTGAAACCAATTGAGACAACGACGGAGTTGGCAGAGATTATCAAGTCAGCCAAGCCAGCCAAGGAGCTCAAGAAAAAGGGGCATCCTGCCAAGCAGATTTTCCAGGCTATCCGAATCGAAGTCAATGATGAGCTAGGCGCTGCAGATGAATCCATCCAGCAGGCCATGGACATGCTGGCTCTGGATGGGAGAATCTCGGTCATTACCTTTCATTCCTTGGAAGATCGCTTGACCAAGCAATTATTCAAGGAGGCTTCAACAGTGGAAGTTCCCAAAGGCTTGCCCTTCATTCCAGATGACCTTAAGCCCAAGATGGAATTGGTATCCCGTAAGCCAATCTTGCCAAGTGCCGAAGAGCTAGCAGCCAACAATCGTTCGCATTCAGCCAAGTTGCGCGTGGCTAGAAAAAAATTCACAAGTAAGAGGAAAAACATGGCAGAAAGAATCGAAAAAACAAGCCAGTTATTGCAAACGAAGTTTAAAGGTTTTTCACGTGTAGAAAAGGCCTTCTATGTTTCGATTGCTGCAACAATGATTATCCTGGCAATTAGCGTTGTGTTTATGCAGACCAAGCTATTACAAGTTCAGAATGAATTGACCAAGGTCAATGCTCAAATCGAAGAAAAGAAAACCGAGCTAGACGATGCCAAGCAAGAGGTCAATGAATTGATTCGTTCAGAACGTTTGAAAGAGATTGCAAACTCCAAGGATTTGCAGCTGAATAACGAAAATATCCGAGCAGCGGAGTAAGAAATGAAACAGTGGAAAGAAAAAATCATCCGTTATGCCATTCGTAACCGTAAATCTCCAGAAGAAAACCGCCGAAGAGTAGGGAAAAGCCTGAGTTTATTGGCTGTCATACTCTTCGCTGTCTTTTTGGTTAACTTTGCGGTCATTATCGGAACGGGTAGTAAATTTGGTAAGGACTTGGTCCAAGAGGCCAAAAAGGTTCATCAAACAACCAAGACGATTCCTGCAAAACGGGGAACTATTTATGATCGTAATGGAACGCCTATTGCAGAAGATGCGACATCTTATAATATCTATGCCGTTATTGACAAGACCTACAAGTCAGCAACAGGTAAAATTCTCTATGTAGAGGACTCTCAATTTAATAAGGTAGCTGAAATTTTCCATAAGTATCTGGATATGGAGGAGTCTTATGTCAAAGAACAGCTTTCTCAGTCAGATCTGAAACAGGTATCTTTGGTACCAAGGGAAATGGGATCACCTATGCCAATATGATGGCTATTAAAAATGACCTAAAAACTGCTGGCGTTGAGGGGGTTGACTTTACGACGAGTCCAAACCGCAGTTATCCCAATGGACAGTTTGCTTCATCCTTTATCGGTTTAGCGCAACTCCATGAAAATGAGGACGGCACAAAACGTTTGATTGGGACATCTGGGTTGGAGAGTTCTTTAAATAGCATTCTTGCAGGTACAGATGGGATCATCACCTATGAGAAGGATCGTCTGGGAAATATTGTTCCGGGTACAGATCAAGCTTCTCAACAAACGGTAGATGGAAAGGATGTGTACACAACCCTTTCTAGTCCCTTGCAATCCTTTATGGAAACCCAGATGGATGCCTTTCAGGAAAAGGTAAAAGGCAAGTATATGACGGCTACCTTGGTCAGCGCTAAAACAGGGGAAATCCTGGCTACGACCCAACGGCCGACCTTTAATGCAGATACCAAGGATGGCATCACAAAAGACTTTGTCTGGCGTGATATCCTCTATCAAAGTAACTATGAGCCAGGGTCAACCATGAAGGTGATGATGTTAGCTTCGGCTATTGACAACAATACCTTCCCTGGTGGCGAATACTTTAACAGTAGCGAATTGAAAATAGCTGATGCGACCATTCGAGACTGGGACGTCAATGAAGGATTGACCAGTGGTGGCACCATGACCTTCTCTCAAGGATTTGCCCACTCAAGTAACATTGGGATGACCTTGCTTGAGCAAAAGATGGGGGATGCAACTTGGCTGGACTACCTTAACCGCTTAAGTTTGGGGTGCCGACCCGTTTTGGTCTGGCGGATGAGTACACAGGTCAATTGCCTGCTGATAACATTGTCAATATCGCCATGAGTTCATTTGGACAAGGGATTTCTGTTACCCAGACCCAAATGCTTCGTGCTTTTACAGCTATTGCCAACGATGGGGTTATGTTGGAGCCGAAATTTATCAGCGCCCTCTATGATCCAAATGACCAGTCTGTCCGTAAGTCTCAAAAGGAAATCGTCGGAAATCCTGTATCAAAAGCAGCAGCTTCCTCTACTCGGGATCACATGGTCATGGTCGGAACAGATCCTGTCTACGGTACCATGTACAACCACAGCACAGGAAAACCAACTGTTAATGTTCCGGGGCAAAATGTTGCCCTGAAATCAGGGACTGCTGAGATTGCTGATGAGAAGAATGGGGGTTACCTAACAGGTGAAACCAACAATATCTTCTCTGTTGTGTCGATGCATCCTGCAGAGAATCCTGACTTTATCCTCTATGTGACGGTGCAACAGCCAGAGCATTATTCAGGTATTCAGCTTGGGGAGTTTGCCAATCCAATCCTTGAGCGAGCTTCTGCTATGAAAGAATCCCTCAATCTTCAGTCAACTTCCAAGAACTTGGATCAGATCAGCAAGACGACAAGCTATGCTATGCCTGCCACAAAGGACTTTACTCCAGGTGACCTAGCAGAAGAATTGCGCCGAAACCTTGTCCAACCAATCGTTATCGGAACAGGAACTAAGATTAAGGAACTTTCGGTTTCTGAAGGAGATAATTTGGAAGCCAATCAGCAAATCTTGATCCTGTCTGATAAGGTCGAAGAAATGCCTGATATGTATGGATGGACAGATGAAAATGTGCAAACATTGGCCAAATGGCTGAATATAGAAGTCGAGTGGGAAGGTAGCGGTAAGACAGTCAAGAAACAAAGTGTCCGTGCCAATACTGCCCTCAAAGATATCAAAAAATTGAAAGTAACTTTAGGAGATTAAGATGATTAGTTCCATTAGTGCTGGAATTCTAGCCTTTCTATTGACCTTGATTGGCATTCCAGCCTTTATCCGATTTATCGAAAAGCGCAGATTACGGGTCAGCAGATGCACGAGGATGTCAAACAGCACCAGGCAAAAGCAGGGACTCCAACCATGGGAGGTCTTGTCTTCCTTATCGTTGCAGTAGTTGTGAGCTTTCTGGTTGCTCTCTTTACCCAACAATTGACCAACAATGTTGGCATGATCTTGTTTATCTTGGTTTTGTATGGTTTGGTAGGTTTTCTGGATGATTTCCTCAAGGTCTTTCGTAAGATCAACGAAGGCTTGAATCCTAAGCAAAAACTTGCTCTCCAGCTCCTTGGAGGAGTGATTTTCTACCTCTTTTATGAGCGCGGTGGAGACATGCTTTCAGTTTTTGGCTACCAAGTGCACCTGGGTATTTTCTATATTTTCTTTGCCCTTTTCTGGCTAGTTGGCTTTTCAAATGCGGTGAATCTGACTGACGGGATTGACGGCTTAGCGAGTATCTCAGTGGTGATTAGCCTGTCTGCCTATGGTGTGATTGCTTATATGCAAAATCAACTGGATATTCTTCTTGTGATTCTTGCCATGATTGGTGGTTTGCTAGGTTTCTTCGTCTTTAACCACAAGCCTGCCAAGGTCTTCATGGGAGATGTGGGAAGTTTGGCTCTTGGTGGGATGCTAGCAGCTATTTCTATGGCTCTCCACCAAGAATGGACCCTTTTGGTGATTGGAATTATCTATGTCTTTGAGACAAGCTCTGTTATGATGCAGGTCACCTACTTCAAACTTAGTGGTGGGAAGCGTATTTTCCGTATGACACCTGTCCATCACCATTTTGAACTTGGAGGATTCTCAGGCAAGGGCAATCCTTGGAGCGAGTGGAAGGTTGACTTCTTCTTTTGGGGAGTTGGACTTCTAGCAAGTCTCTTAACCCTAGCCTTTTTATACCTGCTGTAAAAAATAAAACAGGATGAAGTTGTTCTTCATCCTGTTTTTGTGATGTTAAAAGTTAGTTGGATTCATCCTTTCTTCCTTTTAACATAAAAGTGGCTGTAAGGGCTAGGCTGAGGCCTGCTAAGAAGAGGAGTGGATTAGATGTTTCTCCTGTTGCTGGAAGTTGTTTTTTAGGAGAATGATTTCCAGCTTTAGCAAGACTCGGACTAGCTGAAAGTTGTTCAGTCTCGTGTGCCAAGGTTTCTGCATCTGAAGAACTTGGTTTTTCATCTGTACTAGGTGTTGTTCCAGCAGCTTGATAGACGACAGCATAGGCACTGAAATGACTAGTGATGAATTCTGCCATTCCTTCTCGAACGGTGAAATCAAGGGCTTGCAACTCCTTGGTCGGAGTGATGTAGTAGATATTTTCTACGCTAGCTGAAATAGGCAAGCGAACCAAGACAGAGCCTTTTGGCTGCAAGCTATGATCGGTTGGGTTTTTAAGCTGTAGGTCGTAAGCATCATAGGTCTTGCCAAAGAGTTCTTGAGCTAGGACGCGTCGGCTAGAGATGTGAGAAACTCCTTCTAAGTCGCTGACTCCACCGATGATTTCGACCCCCGTCTTTTTATCTTTCAAGGTGCGCAACTGATACTCAGATCGGGTGAGGGTTGGAGCTTCCTGATCTCCCGCAGTTCCAATAGGCTCGGTGTACTCAGGCTTTTCAACAGTAGGGGCTTCCTCTTGCCCTGCCGTTCCGATAGGTTCGGTGTATTCAGGCTTTTCTGTTGTAGGTGTCTCTTCTTGCCCAGCAGTTCCGATAGGCTCAGTATATTCAGGCTTTTCTGTTGTAGGTGTCTCTTCTTGCCCTGCCGTTCCGATAGGGTCGGTGTATTCAGGAATTTCAACAGTAGGTGCTTCCTCTTGACCCGCCGTTCCGATAGAGTCGGTGTATTCAGGAATTTCTACTGTAGGTGGCTCTTCTTGCCCTGCGGTTCCGATAGGATCGGTGTATTCCGGAATGTCAACAGTAGGAGCTGGTTCGTCCCCCTTACTTGTAGTTGGCTGGTTCTCGTCGACTTTTTTCTCGTCCTGTTTAGTAAAGACGGCTACGACAGGACTGCTTGTGGTAGTTCCTTGAATAGCATAAGCTTCGATGGCATTTCCAGCTTGTCGATCTGTACCCTCAGGGATTGGGATTTGAACTTGATTGTCTTTGATAGCCAATAGGGTTTGCTCTCCACTTGTAACCAGATGTGTTTCATCTGCTTTGCGCAATACCAGAGGATCTTTGACACCTGGGAAGGTCACTGCGATGGCTTCCCAATCTCCAGCTGGTAGGCTTAAGGAAATGGTTTTGTCATTTTCCTTAAGAGGCGCGATGCTTGGACTATCTAGACCAACAGCTGGAGCTTTGATGATATCAAAGGAGTCTAGAGAGATTTTCTTGCGGCCTTCTGGCGAAGCTGGGTCAACTTGTAGTGTCAGGGTGTGCGGACCGTCAGTAAGGTTTGTAAATTCGCCAATAAAGGCTCTCTTTTCGGTCGCACCTGAAGTGTAGAAATCTAGACTTGGCATTTCTTTGCCATCTAGTGTAACACGTGCTCGTCCAAGGGCAAGGCTCTTCAAGCCATAAATACGAATACCTGTCCCTGTAAAGGAAATGGTTGCCTGAGCTTCTGAAGCTGCACTAGAGTCACTGTTGTTGATGTCAGCGTATTTTTCCGTACCACCATAGAGTTCAGGGTCAGACCAGTCCTTAAACTGGGAACCATACTGGATGCGCGAATCACGATCATCCATTTTTTCAATCGTATTGCCTGTTCCTGCTAGGATCTTGAAGTAGTCTAATGAAATTTTCGAGCGCTCACTACCACGCCCTTTGTGCTCACGTTTAACACGAAGAGTCAATGTGTGAGGTCCGTCAGATAATCCTGTAAAGCGACCGATGAGACTACCTTTTTCAGTTGCTCCAGCAGTATGGAAATCAAGTTCGCCAACTTCTTTGCCATCAATTTTAGCAGTAGCAAGACCTAGTTCAGACGATTTTAGTCCATAGATTTCGATACCAACTCCAGTGAAAGGGATGGTGGCAGTGGTGTCTTCGTCTGTGTAGTCTCCTTTTGAAAGATCAGCAAACTTCTCAGTTCCTCCAAATAATTCTGAGTCTGCCCAGTTTCCAAAGGCAGCTCCGTACTGGATACGTCCGTCTCGATCATCCATCAATTCATTAGGAGTTTCTACAGTTGCCTGTTCAGATACTTGTGTGGAAACTTCGCCCAGCATAGCCTTGACGGTATAAGTATAGGCGAGTTGCGGATTTAGTGATCGGTCGATAAAGTGGGTTTGATTGGTTACAAATTCTCTGCTTGCAGGGGTTTGGTCAGATTCATCTTTTACTTGTCTTTGGATGACATAGTGGGTAGCACCTTCTACTTGGTTGAAGGTGAGTTCTGCAGTGACTCCATTTTGTCGAACTGCTGTCAGACTGGTTACACGACCAGGGAAATGTTCAAAAGGTAATGACATCACCTTTTTGTGTTGCTAGTTGGATGCGGCCATCTTTGAGGATAGTTGCCTTGACTGGTTTGCCATTGACCTTGATCTGACTAGCTTCGATGTTTGGATAGTCTACAACCAGGTCTCCACCAACATTTGAAAGGAAGGACAAGTTTTGCAGTTTTTTATCTTTCCACTTCATGCTGACTTCAAAGTTACCACGGGCAACTAAGCCAGAAACCTGACCGTCTTTCCAAGCATCAGGAAGGGCTGGCAATGGCGCAATATAGCCTGTATGAGATTGAAGGAGCATTTCTGCCATCCCACTGGTTGCTCCAAAGTTGCCGTCGATTTGGAAAGGCGCGTGGGTATCCCAAAGGTTTTCTAGGGTTGAATACTTGAGCTGTTCAGCGAGCAAGCGATGAGCACGGTTACCGTCCAGCAGACGAGCCCAGAGGTTGATTTTATTGGCCTTAGACCAACCAGTACCCCCCATCTCCACGGTGGTTCAAGGTAGCACGCGCAGCCTCTAGATATTCAGCCTGGTCCTTGCTAAAGAGCGTACCTGGGAAGAGACCAACTAGATGGGAAACGTGGCGGTGGTGATTTTCAATCCCTTCATTGGTGAATTGAGGACTGTCCTCCTCGTACCATTCCTTGATGCGTCCCTCTTTGTTGATGTGAAGCGGTTTGAGTTTGTCAAATTTAGCCTTGACCTCTGTGACTAAGTCTTTGTCGACATTCAGATGGTTAGCAACTTCCATGTAGTCGTGGAATAGTTGCCAGACTAGCGATTGGTCAAAGGTATTTCCGATGGTGATGGTCCCGTGTTCTGGTGAGTAGGATGGAGAAGACACCCAACGGTCACTGGCTTTGTCATAGTGCAAGAAGGAGTTCCAGAACTTAGCTGTTTCCTTGAGCATTGGGTAAATCTTTTCTTTGAGATAGGTCTCATCCTTGGTAAATTTATAATAGTCATAGACATTCTGCATCATCCAAGCGTTAGCAGCTGGAGACCAACCCCAATAGTAATTCCAGCCTGGAGTAGTCCAGCCAAATGGTGTCGCCTGGGTGTGGACTAGCCAACCATTTTCTTGTCCATCTTTGGATTCGATACCAGCGTATTCCTTGGCAGCGATACGACCATAGTAGCGCATGTCATCAATGTAATTAATCATTGGCTTGGCTGTTTCAGCAAGGTTGCCCATGTAGGCTGGCCAATAGTTCATTTGCAAATTGACATTGAGGTGGTAGTCAGCGTTCCAAGGTGGATTGTCTACGGCATTCCAGACTCCTTGGAGGTTGGCAGGAAGGGCATCTGTCCGATCACGAGATGAACTAATCAATAAATAACGTCCGTATTGGAAGAAGAGTTCTTCCAGTTTTTGCCCTTTGCTAGGGTTATAGCTTTGAAGGGCCTCTTTTGTCGTTTGAGTAGTCTTGCTTCCACCTAGATTTAGTTTAACGCGGTTAAAGAGACTTTGATAATCCTTGATATGGTCCTTTTTAAGTGTCTCGTAGTCTTTGGCCTTAGCTGCTTCGACAATCCCTTTAACTGTTTTTTCGAGGTCGATGTCTTTTCGATAGTTGGTTTTAGGATTTTGAGCAAAGTTGGTCTTGGCACTGAGTAAGAGAGTTGCGTAGCTGGCCCCTGTGACCGTTAAACTATCCTCATTAACAGTAACTTTTCCGTCCGTTTTAATTCCTAGATAGGATGAGAACTGAAGGCCATTATCTTTGACTGTACCTTTTAGTAGGATACCATTTGGGTCTGTCGTAACATGGCCACTCTTGTAGTTAGAATATTCCGATGAGTAGTCTCCGTTGGCGATTAAATCTTCTGTTAAAGTATTCCAAACAGTAAAATCAAGTTTTTTGTCCCCTTTTTGGGTCAAGTGGGTCACGGTGACATCATCAGGATAGCTGGAGAAGGTTTCACGTTTGAAGGTTGTCCCATCTTGGGTGTAAGAAGTGGTTGTAGTGGCTTCTGTGATATCCAAACCACGGTGGTAATCTGTTACCGTATCCAGACCCTTTTTCTGGTTATTGAAAACCATGGATACATCACCAAAGGCTAAATAACGTCCATATTGGGAATTGTTTGGACCAACTAGATTTCTCTCGGCTAATCGTTTGGCTTTTTGGCGATCTCCGTCTTCAAGTGCCTTACGAATTTCTGCTAAAATTTTATACCGTTCCTGATAGTTTCCTCCATTATAGTCGGTACTGTCGGGACGCGGTCCACCTGACCAAAGAGTTTTTTCGTTGTATTGGATTCTCTCCTCGCCGATGAGACCAAAAACCTTAGCACCCATTTCACCATTACCAACTGGAAGGGCTTGCTTTTCCCATCCGTCATAGGAGGGAGCTGTTGGTCGATCATAGTTTAGCTGATAGTTGCTTTGTTCTGTCACAGGTAGTTCTTGTTTTTCGGTTTCCTTATTTTCATTAGGTTTTACAATAGCCTCAGTACTTGCTTGATTAGTTGTAGCAGAAGTAACATCAGCCTTAGTGGATTTTGTTTCAGAAACACTATTATCAGCTAGAACTGGTTTTGAATGGTCAATTGCTTCACTTGGCTGAGTGTTCTCAGTTGATTCAATTGTTTTCGTAACGGTATCTGTCTTGGCTGTAGTTTTCTCCAGTGTAGGCTCATTTTGCTTTACTTCAGTAGTATCAGCAGAGACAGTATGACTAGCTAGAAAAACAGCTCCAAGAAAAAAACAGAGGCTGTGCCAACTGTTAGCTTCCGAATACTGTAGCGACAGGATTTCTCCCAAAAGTGTTTTTTTCATAAAACCCTCCTTTATTAATTAAAAGCGCTTTCATTTTTTCTTAAAAAAATATAATGCCCTATTTACAGTCTGGTATGGACCGATTTTATTCGTACCATTTTAATATAACAAATAAAAACAGAGAAAGCAAGAGATTTTCATATGAAGTTATAGTTTTTATATAATGTGACTGGAAATTGGTTAAACAAGTAGTCAAAGATGCGAGTGTATAAGGCGACAATGTATTGGTATCGTCTTGAAAGCGTAAAAACAAACTAGTCAGGGAAGTCACTTTATGGTATAATATAGAAGACTCAAAAAGAAACAGGAGAAAAAGAATGGATTTACTTTTAGCAATTGTCTTGATTGTGCTAGCTTTTCTAGGAGGAGCTCTTGGAGGGATGTACTTGGTTCGTAAGCAAATCGAAAAAGAATTTGCTGACAACCCACGTTTGAACGCTGAGGCAGTTCGTGCTCTCTTGAGCGCAAATGGTCAAAAACCAAGCGAAGCTAAGGTACAACAAGTTTACCACCAAATCATCCGTCAACAAAAAGCAGCCCTTGCTAACAATAAAAAGAAAAAATAGGAAAAGTCTGGGATGAAAGTTCCAGACTTCTCACTATGTTCAATAGTTCTCAAGGATAAGACTTTTTCCTTGCATTCTATTGATATTTGATTATGATTAAGAGAGAGGCAGTTGACATTTTATCGAGCTGTCGGTCAGTTCCTTCAGGACAAGGAATCATGATGAACTATCAATCAGAAAAAGAAGACTAGAAAGAAGACTGTATGGATAATCGACCAATTGGTTTTTTGGATTCGGGTGTTGGGGGCTTGACTGTTGTTCGTGAGCTCATGCGCCAGCTTCCCCATGAAGAAATCGTCTATATTGGAGATTCGGCGCGGGCGCCCTATGGTCCCGTCCTGCTGAGCAAATTCGTGAATATACTTGGCAGTTGGTCAACTTTCTTTTGACCAAGGATGTCAAGATGATTGTCATTGCTTGTAATACTGCGACTGCGGTCGTCTGGGAAGAAATCAAGGCGAAACTAGACATTCCCGTTCTAGGTGTGATTTTGCCAGGAGCTTCGGCAGCTATCAAGTCCAGTCAAGGCGGGAAAATTGGGGTGATTGGAACACCCATGACGGTACAATCAGACATCTATCGTCAGAAAATCCATGATTTGGATCCAGACTTACAGGTGGAAAGTTTGGCCTGTCCCAAGTTTGCCCCCTTGGTCGAGTCTGGTGCCTTATCAACCAGTGTAACCAAGAAAGTAGTTTATGAAACCCTGCGTCCCTTGGTCGGAAAGGTGGATAGCCTGATTTTGGGCTGTACCCATTATCCTCTTCTCAGACCCATTATTCAGAATGTCATGGGACCAAAGGTTCAGCTCATCGATAGTGGGGCAGAGTGTGTACGGGATATCTCAGTTTTACTCAATTATTTTGAAATCAATCGTGGTCGTGATGCTGGACTACTTGATCACCGTTTTTACACAACAGCTAGTAGCCAAAGTTTTGCTCAAATAGGAGCAGAATGGCTGGAAAAAGAGATTCATGTGGAGCATGTAGAATTATGACAAACAAAATTTATGAATACAAGGACGACCAGGACTGGTATGTCGGTGTCTGGGATGTCTATGGAGGCATCTACAGCCTCATCAAAGATCCGCTTGAGCTCGATTTTATGGATTTGGCTCGGATTTTTCGTGATGGGGAAAATGGCTTTCCGATTACGATAACAGTGATGCGCTGGTCTTCTAACTTCCGTCTGCTCTCTTTTGTCGTCGAGATTTTAAATGCCGAAGCGGGACGCAGTTTGGAAGTCATCCAACGTCAGGGGGCCCTGCTCTTGGTTGAAAATGGGCAACTCCTGCATGTAGAGTTGCCTAAAGAAGGGGTCAATGTTCAAGATTTCTTTGAAACTAGTAAGGTTAGAGAAACTTTGTTGATTGCGACTCGAAACGAAGGCAAGACAAAGGAATTCCGAGCTATCTTTGACAAACTAGGCTATGATGTGGAAAATCTCAATGACTATCCAGATTTACCTGAAGTAGCAGAAACAGGCATGACCTTTGAAGAAATGCTAGACTTAAGGCCGAAACCATTTCCCAATTAACAGGTAAGATGGTTCTAGCAGATGACTCAGGTCTCAAAGTCGATGTCCTTGGTGGCTTGCCAGGTGTCTGGTCAGCTCGTTTCGCAGGTGTGGGAGCGACTGACCGTGAAAATAATGCCAAGCTCTTGCACGAATTGGCCATGGTCTTTGATCTCAAGGATCGTTCGGCTCAATTCCACACAACCTTAGTCGTAGCTAGTCCAGGTAAGGAAAGTTTGGTGGTTGAAGCTGAATGGCCAGGCTACATTAACTTTGAACCTAAGGGTGAAAATGGCTTTGGCTATGACCCGCTCTTCCTGGTAGGAGAGACAGGTAAATCCTCAGCAGAGCTAACCCTTGAAGAAAAAAATAGCCAATCTCACCGTGCCTTAGCTGTTAAGAAACTTTTGGAGGTATTTCCATCATGGCAAAGCAAACCATCATTGTAATGAGTGATTCCCATGGCGATAGCTTGATTGTGGAAGAAATTCGTGATCGCTATCTGGGGAAAGTCGATGCCATTTTCCACGATGGTGACTCAGAACTCCGTCCTGATGCTCCACTTTGGGAGGGCATCCATGTCGTCAAAGGCAACATGGACTTTTATGCGGGTTACCCAGAACGTTTGGTGACCCAACTTGGTCCGACCAAGATTATCCAGACTCACGGACACTTATTTGATATCAATTTCAACTTTCAAAAGTTGGACTACTGGGCTCAGGAAGAAGATGCCGATATCTGTCTTTATGGTCACTTGCATGTGCCAAGTGCTTGGATGGAAGGAAAGACGCTCTTCCTCAATCCAGGTTCCATCAGCCAACCACGAGGCACTATTAGAGAATGTCTCTATGCCCGTGTGGAGATTGATGACAGCTATTTTAAAGTAGACTTTTTGACACGTGATCATGAGGTTTATCCAGGCTTGTCCAAGGAGTTTGCTCGATGATTGCCAAGGAATTTGAAGCATTTTTATTGGAGCAGGAAGAGACTTTTCTTACCCCTGCTGAGAATCTAGCAGCCTTGATTGATACCCATAACGCTGACCATGCAATTTTAGTGTTGAGTCAAATCACCTATACCCGTATCCCAGTTGTGACCTTTGACAAATGTTTTGTCGGAACTATTGGTCTGAGAGACATTTTGGCTTATCAAATGGAGCAAGGTTTGACAGACGAACAGATGGCAACGACAGATATCGTCAATATGACCAAGACGGACGTAGCAGTCGTTGCTCCAGACTATAATATCACTGAAGTCCTCCATAAACTGGTAGATGAACCCTTCTTGCCAGTCGTAGATGATGAAGGAATTTTCCAAGGAATCATCACGCGAAAGTCTATTCTCAAGGCAGTAAATGCCCTCTTGCATGACTTTAGTAAGGAATATGAGATTCGATGCAAATGAGAGATAGGATTTCAGACTTTTTAGAGGGAAAGCAGGGTTTGTCTGCCAATTCCAAGCAGTCCTATAAGTATGATCTGGAGCAATTTTTAGATATGGTAGGGGAGCGGATCTCTGAGACCAGTCTCAAGATTTACCAATCCCAGCTAGCCAATCTAAAAATGAGTGCCCAGAAGCGAAAACTTTCGGCCTGTAACCAATTTCTCTACTTTCTCTATCAAACAGGAGAGGTGGACAGTTTTTACCGCTTGGAATTAGCCAAACAAGCTGAAAAGAAGATCGAAAAGCCAGCACTATTAGACCTAGCCTCTTTTTGGCAAGAAAGTGACTATCCAGAGGGGCGCTTGCTGGCACTCTTAATCCTAGAAATGGGACTCTTGCCTAGCGAGATTTTAGCTCTCAAGGTTGCGGATATCAATCTGGATTTTCAGGTGTTGCGAATCAACAAGGCTTCCCAACAGAGGATTGTCACTATTCCCATGACCTTGCTTTCAGAATTGAAACCCTTGATGGGTCAGACCTATCTTTTTGAAAGGGGAGGGAAAACCTATTCTCGTCAGTGGGCCTTTCGTCAGCTAGAATCTTTTGTCAAGGAGAAAGGTTTCCCAGCCTTATCAGCCCAAGCCTTGCGGGAACAGTTCATTCTAAGACAAATAGAAAACAAGGTCGATTTGTACGAAATAGCAAAAAAATTAGGATTAAAAACAGTTCTGACCTTAGAAAAATATAGATAATGGATATTAAATTAAAAGATTTTGAAGGGCCACTGGACTTGCTCTTGCACTTGGTTTCCAAGTATCAGATGGATATTTACGATGTGCCTATCACAGAAGTCATCGAACAGTATCTAGCCTATGTCTCAACCCTGCAGGCCATGCGTCTAGAAGTGACGGGCGAGTACATGGTCATGGCCAGTCAGCTGATGCTGATCAAGAGTCGCAAACTCCTTCCAAAGGTAGCGGAAGTGACAGATTTGGATGATGATCTGGAGCAGGATCTTCTCTCTCAAATCGAAGAATACCGCAAGTTTAAACTCTTGGGTGAGCACTTGGAGGCCAAGCACCAAGATCGGGCCCAGTATTATTCCAAAGCGCCGACAGAGTTGATCTATGAAGATGCGGAGCTTGTGCATGATAGGACGACCATTGACCTCTTTTTGGCTTTTTCAAATATCCTAGCCAAGAAAAAAGAGGAGTTCGCTCAGAACCACACGACCATCTTGCGGGATGAGTATAAGATTGAGGACATGATGATCATCGTAAAAGAGTCCTTGGCTGGACGAGATCAGTTGCGCTTGCAGGATTTGTTCAAGGAAGCCCAGAATGTTCAAGAGGTCATTACCCTCTTTTTGGCGACCTTAGAGTTAATCAAACCCAGGAACTGATCCTCGTGCAAGAGGAGAGTTTCGGAGATATCTATCTCATGGAAAAGAAGGAAGAAAGTCAAGAGGCACAAAGCTAGACTTGATAGAGAGGAAAGATGAGTACTTTAGCAGAAATAGAAGCGCTCTTGTTTGTAGCAGGTGAAGATGGGATTCGGGTCCGTCAGTTGGCTGAACTCCTATCGCTTCCCCCGACAGGCATCCAACAGAGTTTAGAAAAATTAGCCCAAAAGTATGAAAAAGACCAGGAGTCGAGCTTGTCCCTGATTGAGACAGGGGGAGCATACAGATTGGTGACCAAGCCTCAATTTGCAGCGATTTTAAAGGAATACTCCAAAGCTCCCATCAACCAGAGTCTGTCTCGGGCTGCCCTTGAGACCTTGTCCATCATTGCCTACAAGCAGCCCATTACGCGGATAGAAATTGATGCCATCCGTGGGGTTAACTCGAGTGGGGCCTTGGCAAAGTTGCAGGCCTTTGACTTGATACGAGAAGACGGGAAAAAAGAAGTGTTGGGGCGCCCCAACCTCTATGTGACTACGGATTATTTCCTAGATTACATGGGAATTAACCAATTGGAAGAATTACCAGTGATTGATGAGCTTGAGATTCAAGCCCAAGAAAGCCAATTATTTGGTGAAAGGATAGAAGAAGATGAGAATCAATAAATATATTGCCCACGCAGGTGTGGCCAGTAGGAGAAAAGCAGAAGAGTTGATCAAGCAAGGCTTGGTGACGGTCAACGGCCAAGTGGTGCGTGAACTAGCAACGACCATCAAGGCTGGTGATAAGGTTGAAGTTGAAGGCCAGCCTATCTACAACGAAGAAAAGGTCTACTATCTGCTTAACAAACCACGTGGTGTCATTTCCAGTGTGACAGATGACAAGGGCCGCAAGACTGTTGTCGACCTCTTGCCCAATGTTAAAGAGCGCATCTACCCTGTGGGACGTTTGGACTGGGATACGTCAGGGGTCTTGATTTTTGACCAATGATGGGGATTTTACGGATGAAATGATTCACCCGCGTAATGAGATTGATAAGGTCTATGTCGCGCGTGTTAAAGGTGTGGCCAATAAGGACAATCTTCGTCCCTTGACCCGCGGTCTTGAGATTGATGGCAAGAAAACCAAGCCTGCTGTCTATGAGATTCTCAAAGTGGATCCAGTCAAAAATCGCTCAGTAGTACAGTTGACCATCCATGAAGGGCGTAACCATCAGGTTAAAAAGATGTTTGAAACTGTCGGTCTCCAAGTGGACAAGTTGTCACGGACACGTTTTGGGCACCTAGACTTGACAGGACTCCGTCCGGGAGAATCCCGTCGTCTTAATAAAAAAGAAATCAGCCAACTGCATACCATGGCTGTAACCAAGAAATAATGAAACGAATCTTAATAGCGCCATTACGCTTTTACCAACGATTTATCTCACCAGCCTTTCCACCCTCTTGTCGTTTTGAGCCTACCTGTTCCAACTATATGATCCAGGCTATTGAAAAACATGGCTTCAAGGGTGTTTTGATGGGCTTGGCTCGGATTTTACGTTGCCATCCCTGGTCGAAAACGGGCAAGGATCCTGTGCCAGACCACTTCTCCCTCAAACGAAATCAAGAAGAAAAATAACCCAACATCAGGCGATGTTGGGTTTTCTTACTTATTTCAAAGCTTTTTGAGCGTCTTCAATCATGAGTTTGGTTGATTCAAGTCCGCCTCCGCTTAGATACCAGAGGTCTGGTGTTAGTTGGATAATCTTGCCATTTTTAGCGGCAGGAGTTTCAGCGATAAGGGCATTTTCTAGGACGCCGTCGTTGCTAGAGTTGTCACCACCGATGGCAAGGGTCCGGTTGATGACAAAGAGGATGTCAGGATTGATTTCTTTGACACTTTCAAAGCTGACTTCTTGTCCGTGGCGAGAGTCTTCAAATTTTGTGTCAGTTGGCTTGAATTTCAAGGTTTGATATAAGAAAGAGAAACGAGATTGGGCACCAAAGGCAGCCATTTTTTTCCTTCATTGAGGAGGATGGCAAGGGCTTTTTTGTCAGAGCTTTCATTTTTAGTAGCAACTTCTTGGATGCTCTTGTCTAGGTTGGCCAATTCTTCCTTGGCTTTCTGTGTACCAGTTTCACCAAAGGCGGCAGCTAGTGATTGGATGTTGGTTTTAGTTGAAGTCCAGTAGTCTTCTTTTCCAGCTTCAAAGAGGACAGTTGGAGCAATTTCTTTGAACTTGTCTACGAATTTTTGGGTACGTGGTGAAGCAATGATCAAATCCGGTTCAAGGGCTGCAATGGCTTCTAGGTCTGGCTCAACCATAGAACCAACATTTTTTACTTTTTCAGCTAGGTCTTTGAGATAGGTTGGAACAGTTTTTGTAGGCATTCCGACGATATTTTTCTCAAATCCAATAGCTCGGATAGTATCCGCAGCACCAAGGTCGAAGACAACGATTTTCTCTGGAACTTTTGAAAGTTTGACTTCGTCTAGTGAGCTTTTAATAGTCACTTCTGTTGGAGCAGAGCTGCTTGTCTCCGTCTGGCTAGTGCTTGAGTTTGTGTTTGTACTACATGCACCAAGTAGGAGCAAGAAGCTAGCCACTAGGGCAGTGAGATAAAGTTTAAGGGATGTTTTCATAATGTCTCCTTTTTAAAATGTGATAACGATGTAGGGAGTCTCTTAGATAGGCTTGTTAGCTAAGAGAGGTTCTCTAACTCGAGTTTCTGAGTTACTAGCTATAGATACAGATCTTTTTGCCATTGATATCAGCCAGTGTGATGGGAATCTCATAGAGTTGACTGAGCAGGTCAGCCTGCATGATTTGGGCAGTCGTTCCCTTGCAAAAGACTTGGCCGTCTTTAAAGGCAACAATTTCATCCGCATACTGACTGGCCATGTTGATATCGTGGAGGACGATGACGATGGTTTTACCGAGCTCTTCCACCAGTCGCTTGAGAATCTGCATCATGCTGACACTTTGCTTGATATCGAGATTGTTAAGCGGTTCGTCCAGCAAGATAAAGTCTGTATCCTGGGCCAGTACCATGGCGATAAAGACACGTTGGAGCTGTCCACCAGACAGGCTATCGATGTAGCGGTCTTTTAAGTTGTTCAGTTCCAGATAGTCTAGAGTTTCTCGGATTTTTCCCAGTCTTCTGCCTTCAGTCGACCACGGCTGTAGGGAAAACGTCCAAAGCTGACCAGTTCTTCAACGGTCAATTTGGCTTGGTAATTAATCTTCTGCTTTAGGATGGTGAGTTCTTTGGCTAGTTCTTGCGAATTCCAACTCTCGATTTCACGGCCTTTGATACTGAGAATTCCCTGATCTTTCTTAGACAATCTGCTCATGATGGAGAGGAGAGTCGATTTTCCAGCACCATTTGGACCAATAAAGGCTGTCAGTTTCTGAGGACTGACTTCAAGGGAAATGTCTTGCAAAATATCCTGTTTTTGAATGGATTTGTCAATGTTTTCCATTTTCACCGACGCGCCCTCCTGTAAAGTAAGATAAAGAATAAGAAGCCACCCAAACTCTCGATGATCATGCTGATGCGAATTTCCAAAGCAAAGACTCGTTCGATGAGGGCTTGCCCCAAGGTCAAACTAATAAATCCAATCAGAATGGCTACGATAAAGAGCAACTTGTGCCGATAATCTTTGACAATCAGGTAAGTGAGATTGGCCAGCATAAAGCCGAAGAAGGCCATAGGCCCTACCAAAGCAGTGGCTGTTGAGGTCAAAAGCACGATGCCCCAGAGGAGTTCTCTCTGTTCTTTTTCAACATCGAGTCCCAGTATCTGAGCCGTTTCTCTTTGCAGGTGCAAGACATCCAGAACGACTGCTTTTCGAACGAAAAAGATTGTCAAAGCGAGGATAATCAAAGAACCGATGGCTAGGATGGAAGTGTTGAGATGTTGAAAGGAGGCAAAGAGACTGTTCTGCAGTTTATCGTATTCATTTGGATCCATCAGGACTTGGAGGAAGGTACTGATATTTCGAAAGAGACTTCCGAGTGCTAGACAGATTAGCAGGATGAAGACCAGATCTTGCTTCATCAGCGTCTTCAAATAACCTTGTAAGGCGAGAAAGAAGAGGGATTGAAGCAGAAGCAAGACTAGGAATTCTAAGATAGGAGACTTTCCAAGCTGTAGAAATTTGCTTTCAAATATCAGTAGTAGGGTCTGAAGCAAGACATAGAAGGATTCGATTCCCAAAATACTAGGCGTCAGGAAGCGATTTTCCGTCAGGGTTTGAAAACTAATGGTCGAAATTCCAGTCGCGATGGCTACCAAGAGATAAACGATGATTTTTTGGGAACGTAGCTTCCAGGCAAAGGCAGACAGCTGGGTGATAGGCCAAAAGTAGAGAAGACAAGCTCCGATGACCAGAATAATGAGAAGCCAGAAGAGCTTGGTGTGTTTGCTTTTAGACTGCATCTTTTCGTCCTCCTCTCCAGAGAAGTAGGATAAAGACGAGGCTACCGATGATTCCTAGTAGGAGACTGACAGACAGCTCATAGGGCCGAATCAAGACTCGAGAGAGGATGTCGCAGGCCAGAACCATATTGGCTCCGACCAGAGCGACGATGAGTTTGGTTTGGCCTAGATTATCTCCATAGCGCTTGCGAACAAGATTGGGAACGATGACCCCGAGAAAAGGCAAGCCACCCACGGTAATCATGGTGACACTTGTCGTTAGCGCCACTAGAAAGAGAGCAAGTTTTTCAAGCAAGGAGTAAGAAATCCCCAAACTCTCACTGGTTTCTTTTCCTAGATTCATGATGGTAAAGGTTTGGGACAATTTCCAGACGGCTATCAGGATGATAAGGCCTAAGAAGAGCCACTCATACTGATGGGTCTGAATCATGGAGAAGGAGCCCTGGGTCCAAGCGGTCATACTCTGAACCAGATTGAAACGATAGGCGATAACTTCTGTGACAGAACCGATAATCCCGCTATAGATGATCCCAATCAGAGGCAACATCCACCTTTCCTTTACAGAAAAAATAGTCATAAAAGCCAGAAAGAAGAGGGTAAATATAATTGATGAGACAAAAGCAAAAAGCATCTTTTGGGTCAGACTCGCCGACGGAAAGACAAAGAGGCTCAGCACCATTCCCAGTTTGGCGGCTTCAGTCGTTCCAACTGTACTCGGAGCAGCAAATTGATTTTGAGTGATGGTCTGCATGAGGAGTCCTGCCATGCTCATACTAGAGGCTGTCAGGAGAATGCTGATGGTTCTTGGGAGACGCGACTCTTGAAAAAGTAGCCAGGTCTGCTGGTCGAAAGCAAAAAATTTTTCCCAAGAAAAATCACTGGTTCCAATGCTGATAGAGAGAAAGATCAAGAGTAGAAGTAAGCCAGTTAAATAATGAGAAAGTTTCATGCCCCGTCCTTTCATGTAGATTTGGTATCGAAAGATACCTGCGGATATTACTGTAACACGATTTCTTTTAATCTGTCAATAAATTTTTCTGACAATTTAATGTAAAAATAAGGGAACTTTCATTTCTGAAAAAAAGAAATGAAAACTAAAAAAATTTTCATAGAAAATATTGACAAAGGCTAACTTTTTCTTGTAGAATAATAAAAAAATAGAATACCAACACCGAATGAAGTTTAATAGAAGTGGAGAAAAGTTTGTTTTCCATGACTGTAAATGGACGGAACTCTGGAGAGACCGTAAAGGCACCGAAGGGGCAAGGCAGGCAACTGCTCAAACTCTCAGGTAAAAGGACAGAGCTAGGATAGACCGCTTTTTAGCATTTATCTAAGCATTCCAGAGTACATGTATCTTGCATGTGCTCTTTCTTTTGGGGTTGAAAAGATAGGAGAATAGAATGTTAGAATTGCTTAAATCAATTGATGCTTTCGTTTGGGGACCTCCCCCTCTTAATTTTATTGGTCGGAACGGGTATCTATTTGACCATCCGACTAGGGCTTTTACAGGTAGCTCGTCTCCCTAAGGCCTTTCAGTTGATCTTTACCAAGGACAAGGGATATGGAGATGTGTCGAGTTTTGCTGCACTATGTACTGCCCTTGCAGCTACTGTTGGAACGGGAAATATCATCGGAGTTGCGACAGCTATTAAGGTTGGTGGGCCGGGTGCTCTCTTTTGGATGTGGATGGCAGCCTTCTTTGGGATGGCAACCAAGTATGCTGAGGGCTTGCTGGCTATCAAATACCGTAGCAAGGATGCAAATGGGGCTGTAGCTGGAGGGCCCATGCACTACATTCTTCTGGGAATGGGGGAAAAGTGGCGACCACTTGCAATCTTCTTTGCCCTAGCTGGTGTATTGGTGGCCCTTCTGGGGATTGGTACCTTTACCCAAGTCAATTCAATTACAGAATCTATCCAAAATACAGCTCAAATTGATCCAGCTATTACGGCTCTGATTTTATCCGTTTTTGTAGGGATTGCAGTCTTTGGTGGACTCAAATCCATATCGAAAGTTTCGACAGCAGTGGTTCCTTTTATGGCCATTGTCTATATTTTGGGAACTCTTACAGTTATTCTCTTTAATATTGAGAAAATCCCAGCCACACTTGCCCTCATCTTTACTTCAGCCTTTAGTCCAGCTGCTGCAGTAGGAGGATTTGCAGGTGCGACTATCCGTACTGCGATTCAAAATGGTGTGGCGCGAGGAGTCTTCTCTAACGAATCTGGTCTTGGTTCAGCTCCTATTGCAGCAGCTGCAGCTAAGACAAATGAGCCTGTCGAGCAAGGCTTGATTTCCATGACAGGAACCTTTATTGATACGTTGATTATCTGTGCTCTGACAGGTCTGACAATCTTGGTGACTGGTGTTTGGAGCGGTGATTTGAATGGTGTTGCTTTGACCCAGTCAGCCTTTTCAACAGTTTTTTCACATTTTGGTCCTGCTCTTTTGACTATTTTCCTTGTTCTCTTTGCCTTTACGACAATTCTCGGTTGGAATTACTACGGAGAGCGCTGTTTCGAGTTTCTCTTTGGTGTTCGCTTTATCTGGCTCTATCGAGTGGTCTTTGTACTTATGGTCTTGTTGGGAGGTTTTATCGAGTTGGATATGGTCTGGATTATTGCAGACATCGTCAATGCCTTGATGGCTCTACCAAACTTGATTGCCCTTTTGGTCTTGTCACCAGTCGTTATTGCCGAAACCAAAAAGTATTTTAAACACTAACCCAATCACACTCTTAGTGTGATTTTTTTCTTTCATAAACATTTCCTATCATGGCAATTGAAAATATATATTATCCAAAGAAGAAATTCTATGATAGACTAAATGACAATAAAATGAAAAGAGGTTTTATGATGACAACATTTACCATCCATACAGTAGAATCAGCCCCAGCAGAAGTGAAAGAAGTTCTTGAAACAGTAAAAAAAGACAACAATGGCTATATTCCCAATCTAATCGGTCTCTTGGCAAATGCCCCTACCGCCCTTGAAGCCTACCGAACTGTCGGAGCCATTAACCGTCGCAATAGCCTAACCCCAGTTGAGAGAGAAGTGGTGCAAATCACAGCTGCCGTAACCAATGGATGTGCTTTCTGCGTCGCAGGTCACACCGCCTTTTCGATCAAACAAATCCAGATGAATGATGATCTCCTCCAAGCCCTCCGCAATCGCACTCCAATCGAGTCAGATCCAAAACTAGACACCCTAGCCAAGTTTACCTTGGCAGTCATCAATACCAAGGGTCGTGTAGGCGATGAAGCGCTTAGTGAATTTTTAGAAGCTGGCTACACGCAGCAAAATGCCTTGGATGTGGTTCTCGGTGTCAGCCTAGCCAGTCTTTGCAACTATGCCAACAACCTAGCCAATACGCCAATTAATCCAGAATTGCAACCCTATGCCTAGTTCGAATCATAAAAGAAAAAAATGAAGGCTGAATAACCCAGTCTTCATTTTTCTATGCTATTTTAAGGGTTTTTATGCTATACTGATAATAATATGATTAACGGAGGTTGCCATGAAAAAACTCCCCTTGGTATTTTCTGGTTGTTTGTTAGGTTTGGCAGGTGCAGGAAACCTGATTGCGGATACTTGGCCTGTTCTGTCCCATCTGTTGAGTCTGACAGGGTTGATTTTGTGGATTTACTTTCTGATTCTTCATCTGTTTAATTGGAAGGAAACCAAGCAAGAATTGACCAAGCCCTCTCTTTTGTCAGGAATGGCGAACTTTCCCATGGCTGGAATGATTTTATCAACTTATGTCTTTCGCTTGTTCCCTCATATTCCCTTAGTAGCGCAAGGACTCTGGTGGTTTTCATTTCTCTTGGATTTGGTCTTGATTGCTGGTTTCACCATCAAGTTTGCTTGTCCGGGTCGGAGGGTTCATGCGACTCCAAGCTGGACGGTGCTTTATGTGGGGATAGCAGTGGCTGCCTTGACCTATCCTCTTGTAGGCATCATCGAAATTGCCTATGCGACCTTGAGTTTTGGTTTTCTCCTAACCTTCTATCTCTATCCGCTTATTTATAGCGATTTAAAGAAACATCCACTCCCACTAGCCTTGCTTGGACAAGAAGGGATCTACTGTGCTCCTTTCTCTTTGCTTTTGGCTTCCTTGGTTCGAGTTGGAGGAGCCAGCTTACCGACTTGGCTCTTAATCGTCATGATTTTGGCTTCTCAATCCTTCTTTTTCTTTGTTTTAACTCGTCTGCCCAATATTCTAAAACAAGGCTTTCAACCAGCTTTCTCAGCTCTCACCTTTCCAACCATTATCACAGCTACTTCGCTCAAGATGGCTCAGGGAATTTTGAAACTCCCTTTCCTAGATTATCTGGTACTGGCTGAAATCTTCATTTGTCTATCTATTTTACTCTTTGTCTTAACTTCTTATCTGATTTGGTTACGAAAAAAGGTCTAGCTATTATTTAGCTAGGCCTTGTTTTTTATGGTTTGATAACTTCAGCTCCACCCATGTATGGACGAAGTACTTCTGGAATGGTCACAGAACCATCTTCATTTTGGTAGTTTTCAAGAATAGCAGCCACTGTACGTCCAACTGCAAGTCCAGAACCGTTCAAGGTATGAAGAAGTTTGACCTTACCATCGGCTTCATCACGGTAACGGATTTGGGCACGACGCGCTTGGAAATCTTCTGTGTTTGAACAGCTTGAGATTTCTCGGTAGGTATTTTGTGCTGGAATCCAAACTTCCAAGTCGTAAGTTTTTGCGGCTGAGAAGCCCATGTCTCCAGTAGAGAGAGCAACCACACGGTAAGGAAGGTTGAGTTTTTGAAGAATATTCTCAGCGTTGGCTGTCATTTTTTCTAATTCTTCGTAAGATTCTTCTGGTTTGGCAAATTTGACCATTTCAACCTTGTGGAATTGGTGCAAACGGATCAAGCCACGCGTATCACGACCAGCAGAACCAGCCTCAGAACGGAATGATGGACTCATAGCAGTGAAGTAGATTGGCAGGTCTTTGCCGTCAAGGATTTCATCACGGTAGTAGTTAGTTAGAGGAACTTCAGCTGTAGGAATAAGGACATAATTAGTGTCTTTCAATTCAAAAGTATCTTCCTTGAATTTTGGATATTGACCAGTACCAAACATAGAGTCGTGGTTGACCATGTAAGGCGTGATGACTTCAGTGTAGCCTTCTTTACCATGCTCATCTAGCATAAAGTTGTAGATAGCACGTTCCAGGCGAGCTCCAAGACCTTTATAGAAGAGGAAACGAGCGCCTGTTACCTTACCACCGCGCTCCCAGTCAAGGATACCGAGGTCTTCACCCAGATCCCAGTGAGCTTTTGGCTCAAAGTCAAACTCGCGTGGCGTCCCCCAACGGCGAACTTCCACGTTGTCATCCTCATCAGCTCCAACAGGAACGCTATCAGCTGGGATATTTGGAAGAGTCGTGGTAAATTCTGTCAACTTAGCATCGATGTCTGCCAATTCAGCATCCAAGGCTTTTACTTCAGCAGATAGGGCTTGCATAGCAGCAATCTTGTCATCTGCATTTTCCTTGTTGCGCTTGGCTTGGGCGATTTCGGCTGAAACTGTGTTACGCTCTGCTTTGAGAGTTTCAACCTTGACCAAGATGTCACGACGTTTAGCATCGATTTCTTTCATCTCGTTAAGGATAGCAGCATCTACACCGCGTGTAGCCAATTTTTCAGCGACAGCATCAAAGTCTGTACGAATACGTTTAATATCTAACATAAGAACTCCTTTATGAAAAAAGCACACCTAACAAAGCGTTGGAGTGGCAGAGCCACGGTTCCATCCAACTTCACAGGTGTGCACTTGATTTTGTATTTAATTGTTGATAACGGTAGAATTTCACTTATCTCCTCTATCTGCTCGCAGCAACCGCAGACTTTCTGAAAGAAGAGGATAACCTACTTATCCGTTGCTATGATTATACTAAAGTTTCTACTTTTTTTGCAAATAGATTCTTCAGTTTTTTTGACCAATAGTCTGGATTAGCGTAGGAAGTTTGACAACCTTGTCATTTCCAATTTTTTTCCCGAGCAATTTTGAGGATAGCCCCAGAGTCTTTTGAGGCAAAGAGGAATTTACCTTGATCGGTAAAGACTTCAAAGTGGCGACTGATTTTGCGACCAGTTACGTTAGCTCCGATTTGCTGAATGCTGGACCAAGGGATTTGGATATATTGTTCGACATTGACATCAGGATAAAACTCCAAGGCTTGATCCCCAACTAGAAATTTTCCAACCTTTCCAGAGATAGAGAGGTAAGATGTTCCAGTGGTTTGGAGGTCAATGACTTTATTGAGGGATTGGGCCATGATTAGTCTTCCTTACTTTCACCGAAAAAAAGGCATGGTAGAGAGCCTTGATAGCTGCCTTCTCTTGGTCTTTATTGACAACGAACATGATAGAAACTTCACTAGAACCTTGGGACATCATCTGGATGTTGATTTTATTCTCAGACAAAGCACGTGTTGCAGTAGCAGTTACCCCGATATGACTCTTCATCTTTTCTCCGACAATCATAATGATTGAAAGGTCATGTTCGATTTCGGCATGGTCCACTTCCGCTTTTTGAACCAACTGACGAAGAATTTCTTCTTCCTTGATAGGAGTCAATTCACGGGAACGGAGGATGATCGAAAGATCGTCGATACCTGTTGGCATATGTTCCCAACCGATGTTAAGGTCTTCAAGGATTTGCAGAACCTTGCGACCAAAACCAACTTCACGGTTCATGAGGTATTTGGACATGTTGATGCTGACAAAGCCAGAATCACCAGCGATTCCAACGACTGGGAATTTATCACTGCTATGCTTTAGAACGATACGAGTGCCCGGATGATCAGGGTTATTAGTATTTTTGATAACGAGAGGAATTTTCCCACGGTAAGCAGGGAGCAGAGCTTCATCGTGAAGGACTGAGAACCCTGCATAAGCCAATTCACGCATTTCACGGTAGGTCAACTCAGGGATAGAGTGTGGTTTGTGAATGATACCAGGATGGGCAGCAAAGATACCATCAACATCTGTAAAGTTTTCGTAGAGGTCAGCTTTGACACCTGCAGCGATGATGGAACCTGTTATGTCGGATCCACCACGGGAGAAGGTACAGATTTGATTTTCCTTAGTGACCCCAAAGAAACCAGGAATAACAAGGATCTCGTTGCTGTCAGCTAAGCCTTCAATCTTGTCATAACTAGATGGAAGGATGCGGGCATTTCCAGGTTCGCTTGTCACGATAATACCAGCTTCTCTAGGATGAACATAGCGCGCATTGATGCCGTTTTGGTTAAAGTAGGCTGCGATAAGTTTGGCGTTGTTGTTTTCTCCAGCCGCTAGGAAGGTGTCATAGAGAAAGTCATTTTCTTCAATAGGAAGAGTCGCTAGAGTGCGGATACTTTTAGAGATTTTTTCTAAAACAGCAGGTTTTAACCCTAGTTCACTAACCATAGCGGCATAGCGGTCGATAATCCAGCTTTGGCTAGCACTGATGTCATTTCCCGCTACATAGTCACGATAGTATTTGATCAAGGCATCTGTAACCTTGGTATCTTCAGCATTGCGTTTGCCAGGTGCAGAAACGACCACAAAACGGCGCTCTTTATCGCTTTTAACGATGTTTAAAACTTTTTCTAACTGACTAGCAGAGGCAAGAGAGCTTCCGCCAAATTTTACAACCTTCATAGGGACTCCTCAAGTAAGTATTTTATACGATTATAGCAGAAAGAGGGGTTTTTTTCAATGAAGAAAATAGTATAGTCTTTAGGATAAAGTGAGCGTTTTGATCAGCCGAGACACTTTCGATTGGTTTTCTCTTGCCTCTTTATCTAAAAAAAGGTATACTTTGAAAATGAAATAATTTTATCACCTTATAAAAGGAGAAGCTATGAATCATATCCTATATCAGACCCTAGATGATCTTGCTATCATTACTTTGAATCGTCCCGAAGTGGCAAATGGTTTCCATATCCCAATGTGTGAGGAGATTTTAGAAGCTTTAACCTTAGCAGAACAGGATCAAGCTGTTCAGTTTATCTTGATAAACGCTAATGGGAAGGTCTTTTCAGTTGGGGGAGATTTGGTTGAGATGAAGCGTGCAGTGGATGAGGATGACATCCCTTCTTTGAATAAGATTGCAGAATTGGTCAATACAATTTCCTTTAAAATCAAGCAAATTCCTAAACCTGTTTTGATGGAGGTAGATGGAGCGGTTGCAGGAGCTGCAGCAAATATGGCAGTAGCAGTCGATTTTTGTTTGGCGACTGATAAGGCAAAATTTATCCAGGCCTTTGTTGGAGTGGGATTGGCGCCAGACGCTGGTGGGATTCATCTTCTAAGTCGTAGTATAGGGGTAACACGGGCTGCACAGCTTGCCATGACAGGAGAAGCCTTGACCGCAGAAAAAGCGCTAGAATGGGGTGTGGTATACCGTGTATGTGAAGCTGATAAATTAGAAAAAACAAGAGAACAAGTTCTAAAAAAACTCAGACGAGGCTCAGCAAACTCATACGCAGCCATTAAAAAGTTGGTTTGGGAAAGCCAATTTAAGGATTGGCAGAATTATGCTGAACTGGAATTGAAACTGCAAGAATCTTTGTCTTTGACTGAAGATTTTAAAGAAGGAGTCCGAGCTCATTCTGAAAGAAGACGACCAAAATTTTCAGGAAAATAAAAAAATACTTGCGCAATTCTTTGAAGTTTGATATACTTTTTTTGTCAAATGTTTTGAATACAAAAGTTTTTTTAAGAAGGAGGGAATACTTTGGACTACCAACAAGTGAATGAATATTTAACATCTATTTTTAATAATGTCCTTGTGATTGAGGAGGTTAGCTTACGAGGTAGTCGTTTCAAAGACATCTCCATCAAAGAAATGCACACGATTGATGTGATTGGGAAGTTTCCGGAGGCAACGCCAAGTAAGGTTTCCAAAGAACTGATGGTAACTCTTGGGACAGTGACAACTAGCTTGAATAACCTGGAGAGAAAAGGTTATGTTGAACGCATTCGTTCTGATCAGGATCGTCGTGTGGTCTACCTGCATTTGACAAAGAAAGGTCGTTTGGTTCACCGCCTTCATAAACGTTTCCACAAGGCCATGGTTGAAAAAATTATAGATGGCATGAGTCCTGAAGAAATAGAAGTGATGGGCAGGGGATTGACTAACCTTTATCAATTTTTGGAGGATTTGAAATAATGGCTTTTGCAAAAATAAGCCAGGTTGCTCATTATGTACCAGAGCAAGTGGTCACCAATCAAGACTTGGCCCAAATCATGGATACAAGCGATGAGTGGATTTCAAGTCGGACAGGAATTAAACAGAGACATATCTCAAAAACGGAGTCCACAAGTGACTTGGCGACAGAAGTTGCCAAGAACTTGCTGGCTAAAGGGAGCTTAACAGCGGATCAGATTGATTTTATCATTGTAGCGACGATTACTCCAGACTCGATGATGCCTTCTACGGCAGCTCGGGTTCAGGCAAATATCGGAGCTCATAGAGCTTTCGCCTTTGATTTGACAGCAGCTTGCAGTGGCTTTGTATTCGCTCTCTCAACTGCTGAAAAGTTTTTAAGCTCTGGACAGTTCAAAAAAGGAATTGTTATCGGGGCTGAGACCTTATCCAAGGCTGTTGACTGGTCGGATCGTTCGACAGCTGTTCTCTTTGGAGATGGTGCAGGTGGGGTTCTCTTGGAAGCGAGTGAAACACGGCACTTCCTCGTTGAGAGTCTCTATACAGATGGCTCTCGGAGCGAGTGTTTGACTTATGGTCAAACGGCTTTGACTTCGCCCTTCTCAGATCAAGAAGCAGTTCCTGCTTTTTTGAAGATGGATGGACGAGCGATTTTTGATTTTGCAAATCGTGATGTTGCTAGATCGATCAAAGAGACCATCGAAAATGGTCCAATCGCAACATCGGAATTGGATTATCTCTTGCTTCATCAGGCAAATATCCGCATTTTGGATAAAATGGCTAAAAAAATCGGTGTAGACCGAGACAAGCTTCCCGCCAATATGATGGAGTATGGAAATACCAGTGCAGCAAGTATCCCGATTTTGCTTTCAGAGTGTGTGGAGAATGGCATGATTCGTTTAGATGGTAGCCAGACGATTCTCCTATCAGGCTTCGGTGGAGGTTTGACATGGGGCACACTCATTCTTACAATCTAGGTAATCATGTGGTAAACACATAGTTATAAATTTTTATATTTTAAAGGAGTCCTATCATGGCAGTATTTGAAAAAGTACAAGAAATTATCGTTGAAGAACTTGGGAAAGACGCATCAGAAGTAACACTTGAATCTACTTTTGATGATTTGGATGCAGATTCATTGGACTTGTTCCAAGTAATCTCTGAAATCGAAGATGCTTTCGATATCCAAATCGAAGCAGAAGATAACTTGAAAACAGTTGGTGACTTGGTTGCCTACGTTGAAGAACAAACAAAATAATTAACATATTACTAGAAGGAGTAGGGGAGACCCACTCCCTCTTGTTTAGGTAATAGTTTGAAACTCAAATGATAAACTCATCGAACTATTACGTAAGCAAGGAATGATGGAGGCACTATGAAAACACGTATTACAGAATTATTGAACATTGATTATCCTATTTTTCAAGGAGGAATGGCCTGGGTTGCTGATGGTGACTTGGCTGGTGCAGTATCAAAAGCTGGTGGTCTAGGGATCATCGGTGGTGGGAATGCACCTAAAGAGGTCGTAAAGGCTAATATCGATAAAATCAAATCACTTACGGACAAACCTTTTGGTGTTAACATCATGCTCTTGTCACCTTTTGTAGAAGACATCGTTGATCTCGTGATTGAAGAAGGGGTCAAGGTGGTGACAACTGGTGCAGGAAATCCAAGTAAATACATGACTCGTTTCCATGATGCAGGAATTACAGTTATCCCTGTTGTTCCAAGTGTTGCTTTGGCAAAACGTATGGAAAAATTGGTGCAGATGCAGTTATTGCAGAAGGAATGGAAGCTGGTGGACATATTGGGAAACTAACAACTATGACCTTGGTTCGCCAAGTTGCAGCAGCTGTCTCAATTCCGGTTATCGCAGCTGGAGGAATTGCAGACGGCGAAGGTGTTGCTGCAGGCTTTATGCTTGGAGCTGAGGCTGTTCAAGTCGGTACACGATTTGTAGTAGCTAAGGAATCTAACGCCCATCCAAAATACAAAGAAAAAATCCTCAAAGCGCGCGATATCGATACGACTATTTCAGCTCAACACTTTGGTCATGCTGTTCGTGCCATTAAAAACCAGTTGACACGTGACTTTGAACAGGCTGAAAAAGATGCCTTTAAACAAGAAAATCCAGATTTAGAAATCTTTGAGCAAATGGGAGCTGGTGCTCTTGCTAAAGCCGTTGTTCATGGAGATGTTGAAGGCGGTTCTGTCATGGCGGGTCAGATTGCTGGTTTGGTTTCTAAAGAGGAAACTGTCGAAGAAATCCTAAAAGATCTATACTATGGTGCAGCCAAGAAAATTCAAGAAGAAGCCTCTCGTTGGGCAGGAGTTGTAAGAAATGACTAAAACAGCCTTTCTATTTGCGGGTCAAGGTGCTCAGTATCTAGGGATGGGGCGCGATCTCTATGATCACTATCCTATTGTCAAGGAAACCATTGACCAAGCCAGTCAGGTTTTGGGTTATGACCTTCGTGACTTGATTGATAAGGAAGAAACTAAGTTAAACCAGACTCGCTTTACGCAACCAGCAATTTTAGCGACTTCGGTTGCTATTTACCGACTATTGAAAGAAAAGGGTTATCAGCCAGATATGGTAGCAGGATTGTCTCTTGGGGAATATTCTGCTTTAGTAGCTAGCGGAGCCTTGGACTTTGAAGAGGCAGTTGCCTTGGTTGCTAAGCGCGGAGCTTATATGGAAGAAGCTGCACCTGCAGGCTCTGGAAAGATGGTTGCCGTTCTTAATACTCCAGTTGAAGTGATTGAGGAAGCTTGTGAAGCAGCCTCTAAAGTTGGAGTAGTGACTCCAGCCAATTACAACACCCCAAGCCAAATCGTTATCGGTGGTGAGGTGGCTGCGGTTGACCGCGCAGTTGAACTCTTGCAGGAAGCAGGAGCAAAACGATTGATTCCTTTAAATGTATCTGGTCCTTTCCATACAGCCCTTCTTGAGCCAGCCAGTCAGCAACTAGCTGGAGCTCTTGAGGGAGTGAGTTTCTCTGACTTTACTTGCCCTCTAGTCGGCAATACGGAAGCTGCTGTTATGGAAAAAGATCGAATCCAAGAGCTTTTGACGCGTCAGGTCAAAGAACCTGTTCGTTTTTATGAAAGTATTGCTGTGATGCAGGATGCTGGGGTAACCAATTTTATTGAAATCGGTCCCGGTAAGGTCCTATCAGGCTTTGTCAAAAAAATCGATAAAACAGCTAAGCTAGCTAACGTTGAAGACCAAGCAAGCTTGGATGCTTTGTTAGGAAACTAATGACCCCCTTCTCCCACAAAATACAACAGGAAATAGGAGAAATAGAATGCAACTTACAAACAAAAATGTCTTTGTAACAGGTTCAAGTCGTGGTATCGGACTTGCTATTGCTCACAAATTTGCCCAACTAGGAGCTAATGTGGTTTTGAATAGTCGTGGAGTAATCTCAGAAGAATTACTGGCTGAGTTTTCAAACTACGGTGTCAAGGTAGTCCCAATCTCAGGTGATGTTTCAGACTTTGCAGATGCCAAGCGTATGGTAGATCAAGCAATCGCAGAACTTGGTTCGGTTGATGTCTTGGTAAACAATGCTGGTATTACCCAGGATACGCTCATGCTCAAGATGACCGAGGAAGACTTTGAAAAGGTGATTAAGATCAACTTGACAGGTGCCTTTAACATGACGCAAGCAGTTTTGAAACAGATGATTAAGGCGCGTGAAGGTGCGATTATCAATATGTCGAGTGTGGTCGGTTTGATGGGAAATATAGGACAAGCCAACTATGCAGCTTCCAAGGCTGGTTTGATTGGTTTCACCAAGTCAGTAGCACGTGAAGTTGCCAATCGTAATGTGCGTGTAAATGCTCTTGCACCAGGAATGATCGAGTCAGATATGACTGCCGTTTGTCTGATAAGGTCAAGGAAGCGACACTTGCGCAAATCCCTATGAAACAGTTTGGCCAGGCGGACCATATCGCGGACGCCACGGTCTTTTTAGCCCAACAAGATTATTTGACTGGACAAGTTCTCGCTGTTGATGGCGGACTTAGCATGTAAAAAAAGAAAGATATAGGTAAGACAGATGAAACTAAATCGAGTTGTAGTAACAGGTTACGGATTGACCTCTCCTATCGGAAATACTCCAGAAGAATTTTGGAACAGTTTGCAAACTGGAAAAATCGGAATTGGTGAAATCACTAAGTTTGACCACAGCGAATTTGCTGTGCACAATGCGGCAGAAGTTCAAGATTTCCCATTTGATAAATACTTTGTCAAAAAAGATACCAACCGTTTTGACAACTATTCTTTGTATGCCCTGTATGCAGCTCAAGAAGCGGTAACAAATGCTAATCTTGATGTAGAAGCAATCGACAAAGACCGCTTTGGTGTCATTGTGGCTTCTGGTATTGGAGGAATTAAAGAAATCGAAGATCAGGTTATCCGTCTTCATGAAAAAGGTCCAAAACGTGTTAAACCAATGACCTTGCCAAAAGCTTTGCCAAATATGGCTTCAGGAAATGTTGCCATGCGCTTTGGAGCAAACGGTGTTTGTAAATCCATCAACACTGCCTGCGCTTCATCAAATGACGCGATTGGGGATGCCTTTCGTTCAATCAAGTTTGGGTTCCAAGATGTCATGCTAGTTGGTGGATCAGAATCATCGATTACTCCTTTTGCCATCGCTGGTTTCCAAGCATTGACTGCCCTGTCAACTACAGAAGATCCAACTCGTGCTTCTATTCCATTTGACAAAGATCGTAACGGCTTTGTCATGGGAGAAGGTTCTGGGATGCTGGTTCTTGAGAGTCTTGAACATGCTGAAAAACGTGGTGCGACTATCTTAGCTGAAGTAGTTGGTTATGGTAATACCTGTGATGCTTACCACATGACTTCTCCACATCCAGAAGGTCAAGGCGCGATTAAGGCGATTAAACTGGCTTTGGAAGAGGCAGAGATTTCTCCAGAGCAAGTGGCTTACGTAAATGCCCACGGAACTTCAACTCCTGCTAATGAAAAAGGAGAAAGTGGCGCAATCGTAGCTGTTCTTGGTAAAGAAGTACCTGTATCTTCAACCAAGTCCTTTACAGGACACTTGCTTGGTGCGGCAGGCGCGGTAGAAGCAATCGCTACAATCGAAGCCATGCGTCATAACTTTGTACCAATGACAGCTGGAACAAGCGAGTTGTCAGACTATATCGAAGCGAATGTCGTTTATGGACAAGGCTTGGAGCAAGAAATCCCTTATGCTATTTCAAACACTTTTGGCTTTGGTGGACACAATGCGGTTCTTGCTTTCAAACGTTGGGAGAATAAATAATTATGAATTTAAATGAGATCAAGGACTTGATGGCTCAATTCGACCAATCAAGTTTGAGAGAATTTTCTTATAAAAACGGAACGGACGAATTGCAGTTCAGTAAGAATGAAGCAAGAATGACTTCTGAAACGCCAGCTCAAGTTGCTCCAGCGCCAACTGCAGTAGCTGCAAGTCCAGTAGTTTCTGCCCCTTCAACTCCAGTAGAGAGTACTGTGGAAGAAGCTCCAGCACCAGCTGAAACGACGGTTACTCCAGAAGGTGATGTCGTTGAAAGTCCACTTGTAGGGGTGGCTTACTTGGCCGCTGGACCAGATAAACCTGCCTTTGTCACAGTCGGAGACAGTGTCAAAAAAGGTCAGACTTTGGTAATCATCGAAGCCATGAAAGTCATGAATGAAATTCCAGCACCTAAGGATGGTGTGGTAACGGAAATTCTTGTTTCTAACGAAGAAATGGTTGAGTTCGGTAAAGGATTGGTACGTATCAAATGATCGATATTCAAGGAATCAAAGAAGCTCTACCCCATCGCTACCCCATGCTCCTAGTGGACCGTGTCTTGGAAGCGAGCGAGGATACCATTGTTGCCATTAAAAATGTGACCATCAACGAACCTTTCTTTAATGGTCATTTTCCTCAATACCCAGTTATGCCAGGTGTTCTTATCATGGAGGCCTTGGCACAGACTGCTGGTGTCTTGGAATTGTCCAAGCCTGAAAACAAAGGGAAACTCGTATTCTACGCTGGCATGGACAAGGTCAAGTTTAAGAAGCAAGTTGTACCAGGTGATCAATTAGTCATGACGGCTACTTTTGTCAAACGTCGTGGTACGATTGCCGTGGTTGAAGCAAAGGCTGAAGTAGATGGTAAGCTTGCAGCGAGTGGTACTCTTACCTTTGCAATTGGAAACTAAGGAGGATCTCCATGTTTCGTAAAATTTTGATTGCCAACCGTGGTGAGATTGCGGTTCGCATTATTCGAGCTGCGCGTGAATTGGGCATTGCAACCGTGGCAGTTTATTCAACTGCTGATAAGGAAGCTCTTCACACACTCCTAGCGGATGAAGCTATCTGTATCGGACCTGGTAAGGCGACAGAATCTTATCTCAATATCAATGCGATTTTATCTGCTGCAGTCTTGACAGAAGCAGAAGCCATCCACCCAGGTTTTGGTTTTCTTAGCGAAAACTCCAAGTTTGCTACGATGTGTGATGAAGTGGGGATTAAGTTCATCGGTCCTTCTGGGGCTGTAATGGATACCATGGGAGATAAGATCAATGCGCGTGAGCAAATGATCAAGGCTGGGGTTCCAGTTATCCCAGGATCTGATGGTGAAGTTCACACGGCTGAAGAAGCACTTGCAGTTGCAGAAAAAAATTGGCTATCCAGTCATGCTTAAGGCATCGGCAGGTGGTGGTGGAAAAGGGATTCGTAAGGTTGAAAAGGCAGAAGACCTGGTCTCAGCCTTTGAGACAGCATCCAGTGAAGCCAAGGCTAACTTTGGAAATGGCGCTATGTATCTAGAGCGTGTAATTTATCCGGCTCGCCATATCGAGGTTCAGATCCTTGCAGACCAAGAGGGACATGTTGTCCATCTTGGCGAACGGGATTGTTCACTCCAAAGGAATAACCAAAAGGTTTTTAGAAGAAAGCCCATCCATTGCGATCGGAAAAAAACCCTTCGTCATGAAATTGGTGCTGCAGCCGTTCGTGCAGCAGAGTCTGTAGGTTATGAAAATGCAGGGACGATTGAATTTCTTGCTCGATGAAGCGAGTGGCAATTTCTACTTCATGGAAATGAATACTCGTGTGCAAGTGGAACACCCAGTCACAGAGTTTGTTTCAGGTGTTGATATCGTGAAAGAGCAGATTCGCATTGCTGCCGGGCAACCTTTACCTTTCAAACAAGAAGATATCGTCCTACGAGGTCATGCTATCGAGTGCCGGATCAATGCAGAAAATCCAGCATTTAACTTTGCTCCAAGTCCAGGAAAAATCACCAACCTCTACCTTCCAAGTGGAGGAGTTGGCTTGCGCGTGGACTCAGCAGTTTATCCAGGTTATACCATTCCTCCTTACTATGATAGTATGATTGCCAAAATCATTGTTCATGGGGAGAATCGTTTTGATGCTCTTATGAAGATGCAACGGGCACTTTATGAACTTGATATTGAAGGAGTGCAAACCAATGCAGACTTCCAGTTGGATCTGATTTCAGACCGCCGAGTTATCGCTGGTGACTACGATACTTCCTTCTTGATGGAAACTTTCTTGCCAAAATACCAAGAAAAAGAATAGACTTTCAAATAGTATGAGAACTAAAAGGGGGAGTTATGGCTCTATTTAGTAAAAAGGATAAGTATATTCGGATCAATCCTAACCGTTCCGTAAGGCAGAAACCACAAGCCAAGCCTGAGGTTCCGGATGAACTCTTCTCCCAGTGTCCTGGTTGTAAACACACCATTTACCAAAAGGATCTTGGGAGCGAACGAATTTGTCCCCATTGTAGCTATACTTTCCGTATTTCAGCTCAGGAACGCTTGGATTTGACGATTGATTCTGACAGCTTTGTAGAGATGTTTACGGGTATTGAAACTCAAGATCCATTAAACTTTCCTGGCTACCAGAAAAAACTTGCTACTATGCGTGAAAAAACAGGACTGGATGAAGCTGTCGTGACTGGTACAGCTAACATCAAGGGGCAAAAAGTTGCCCTTGGAATCATGGATTCTAACTTTATCATGGCTTCTATGGGAACCGTTGTGGGTGAAAAAATCACGCGCTTGTTTGAGTATGCAACGGTAGAAAACTTGCCAGTCGTTCTCTTCACAGCTTCTGGTGGAGCCCGTATGCAAGAAGGAATCATGAGCTTGATGCAGATGGCTAAGATTTCTGCGGCAGTTCAACGTCATTCCAAGGCAGGACTTTTTTACCTAACTATTTTAACCGATCCGACAACAGGCGGAGTGACAGCTTCTTTTGCTATGGAAGGTGACATTATCCTAGCAGAGCCCCAGAGTTTAGTTGGTTTTGCAGGGCGTCGTGTTATCGAAAATACAGTTCGTGAGACCTTGCCGGATGATTTCCAAAAGGCAGAATTTTTGCTTGAACATGGATTTGTTGATGCAATTGTCAAACGGAGAGAATTGCCTGAAACAATTGCTAAATTAGTGAGATTGCATGGAGGAAGTCGCGGATGAATATTGCAAAAATAGTCAGAGAGGCACGTGAGCAAAGTCGCTTGACAGCCCTTGATTTTGCCAATGGAATCTTCGATGAATTTATCGAATTGCATGGAGACCGCTCTTTCCGAGATGATGGTGCGGTCATTGGTGGAATTGGCTGGTTAGGTGACCAAGCGGTCACAGTCGTTGGTATCCAAAAGGGGAAGAGTCTTCATGATAACCTCAAACGGAATTTCGGGCAACCCCATCCAGAAGGCTATCGCAAGGCTCTTCGCCTGATGAAACAGGCAGAAAAATTTGGTCGTCCAGTTGTAACCTTCATCAACACTGCTGGAGCTTACCCAGGTGTTGGAGCTGAGGAACGTGGACAAGGGGAAGCAATCGCTCGAAACCTGATGGAAATGAGCGATCTCAAGGTTCCAATCATCGCGATTATTATCGGTGAAGGAGGGTCTGGAGGTGCATTAGCACTAGCCGTTGCTGACCGTGTTTGGATGCTGGAAAATTCGATCTATGCTGTACTCAGCCCAGAAGGCTTTGCCTCTATCCTCTGGAAGGATGGAAGCCGTGCCATGGAGGCGGCAGAGTTGATGAAGATCACTTCACACGAACTCCTAGAAATGGGAATCGTAGACAAGGTAATCTCAGAAGCAGGGCTGTCAAGTAAAGAACTGTTCGGTTGCGTTAAAAATGAATTGCGTGCAGAGCTTGAACGCTTGCAAGGATTAGCCTTGGAACAGCTCCTCAAAGAGCGTTACCAACGGTTTAGAAAATACTAAAAAGAAAGCTAGAACTGAGTAAAGGTTCTAGCATTTTTCTAGAGAACATACATTTCAGGACGAAAAATTGACAGTTGAGGAGATGGACTATAAAATAGACAAAAAAGATGTATACTGTAGATGTAAGCTTACAAAAATTTATTTTAAGGAGGTACTTGATATGACAGGTACAGAAACATTTACAGTTCTTTCATCTGAAGAGTTAGACCAAGTTTCAGGTGGTCGAATGATTTGGTTAGTTGATGATAGACATTGGGATTCGCCATATGCATATAGTTTAGCGACAGAATGGAGTACAATACTGACTCATGCGACTAGACGTGCTTATGGTATTGGCTATTAATAAATTAAAGGGATAAGTATGAAAAAACTAGGGCACTTGGGAGTCTATACATCACTGGTATTTCTATCGGTTTATCTACCAGAGTTATGGATTATGCATCTAACTAAGATATTGGGATGGGGGATAGATGGCTATTCTATCATTTCACTTGTTTGGGAACTAGTTCTTGTAGTCTTATTTGTCTTTTGGTTAAAAAAGAAAGAGATGCTCTTTATCTTTGAAAAAAAGGCTTGGACTTGGTCAACGATTTTTCCCCTTGTAGTCAGTCTAGTAGCTTGTTATTTTGTTCGTCAATTGGTGGATGCTTTTCAGATACAGTATCACTATTTAGTTGATAACAAGTATATTTTTCAAAAGCTACTTTCTATCCTTTATTCAAATGGACAACCAACTTTTCTATCAACCGTTCTCGGTTTTATTTTAACAGTAGTCGTCGCACCTATATCAGAGGAACTAATTGATAGAGGGTATTTTATGAATACCTTCTTTCCCCAGTCCAAGTATTATTTGGATGTTATCCTATCTGCTCTCATCTTTGGGATTAGCCATTTAATCCTAACTCACCGAGACCCTATCGGTTTGATTATTTATAGTTTTATTGGTCTTTTCTTTGCTCTAGTATATCGTTGGACAAAGAACTTAAAAATCACCATCCTCTGTCATAGTTTTTTCAACTTTCTCATTTATGCAAAACCCATCTGGATTTTTTTGTTTATAATTATGTCTATTACCACTTTTTTTAGATAGTGAGGGCAAAAGAAAAAAAAGTGTTTGATAGTTGTCAAACACTTTTTCTATTTACTGTTCTTCTGTTACAAACTGGCTGAGCAGTCCATTGATAAAACGGGCAGACTTTTGATCTGAGAAGTTCTTTGCAAGCTCGATAGCTTCATTAACAGCAACTAGCTGAGGGGTGTCAAATGAAGTGATTTCAAAGACTCCCAAGCGAAGGAGGTTTCTCTCCACGAGCGTTAAACGTTCAATGGTCCAACCTGCTTTAAATGCTGTGTGATTTGCTTGTCTAGTTCTTCCTTTTTAGCCTGAACACCAGAAACTAGCTCTGTCAAAAAGGCTGGAAGTTGCACATCCGTATCTTCACGATCGTGTGTGTAGGCGAAACGACAAGCAGTTTCGACATCTGTACCGAACTCAAGGCTCATGAGAGCTTGAAAAGCGCATTTACGGAGCTCACGTCTAGATTCTAATAGTGGACTAGTCATTGAGGAAATCCTCATCAAACAAGTCTTTCAAGTCTGGTTTTGGTGTTTTATCTGGAACGATACCTGCAACGTGGATATTGATAGCAGCGAGTTCTACATCAGCCATATTACGGACTGCATCTTTGACAGCTTTTTGGATAGCAACAGCTACCTTAGGAACTTTTACTCCGTACTCAAGGTAGAGGTAGATATCAGCTGTGAGTTCTTCGTCCACGTTTTTAAGATAAACACCGCGGCCGAGCGAAAGTTTTGAAAGGGTGTCAGATACTGATTTGTTTGAAAAAGAGTGTACACCCTCTACTTTTGCTGTAGCAATAGCAATGATTTTTTCAAGTACACGTGGGGCGATAACGATTTCGCCAAGTTGTTCTTCAATTCCCATAGAATGACCTCTTTCTAGAGATTAGGCACGAGAAACGTAAGTTCCTTCAGCAGTGTTGATGACGAGTTTTTGTCCTGCTTCGATGAAGTCTGGAACGTTTACGACAAGTCCAGTTTCCATCGTTGCTGGCTTACCAGAACCTGTAACAGTAGCACCTTTGATAGATGGTTGAGTTTCTGCAACTGTCAATTCAACAGTAGTAGGAACTGTGACACCAATCACTTCAGTTCCGTAGAATTGGATCTTCACTTCTGAGTTTTCAAGGATGTAAAGCAATTCGTTTTCAACATTGACTACAGGGATTTCGTATTGGTCGTAAGTTTCTGTATTCATGAAGTAAGCTGTGTCATCCATTTTGTACAAGTATTGAGCTGGGACAGTCTCGATGATGGCTTGTTCAAATTTTTCCTCTGGACGGTAGCTTGTGTCAAATGTAGAACCAGTACGGACATCACGCAATTTCATACGCATGATCGTGTTCCCTTTACCTGGTTTGTGGTGACTAGCTTCCAAAACGCGAATCAATTTACCGTCAGCTGTTTCAAAGGTCATACCAGCTTTTAATTTACTTGCTTCAATCATGTTTTTACCTCTTTAATAAATATTATTACTCTTCATTTTACCATAAAATACTCTGGAAATAAAGCCAAAATAGTTATTGGGAGTTGGTAGAGAAGAAAAACCAACCTTAGAGCTGGTTTTGTTCTGTCTAGTTTTTCTTTCAACTTGGCCAATTCCCTGGGCGAGTAGTTTAAGGGCAACTTGTGGATTGGCTTTGCCTTTGGTTGCCTTCATAAGGAAGCCT